>Ga0182030_10017547_pt1 | contig 13800 bp, 8 predicted proteins | sample 812S3MmetaG_FD_121299 | JGI IMG/M metagenome (GOLD analysis project Ga0182030, IMG submission 121299) | Permafrost microbial communities from Stordalen Mire, Sweden - 812S3M metaG (Illumina Assembly) | ecosystem: Environmental > Terrestrial > Soil > Wetlands > Permafrost | place: Sweden... | reverse complement strand
CTCATCGACGTCTGCGTGGACTACACCGGGGCCGATGGCGTGTCCGACATGGAGGAGGTGGCGTCCCGGTTCGCTACCCAGTCGACCGTCCCGCTCATGGTCGACTCCACCGAGGCACCGGTGGTGGAGACGGCGTTGTCGTGGATCGGGGGGCGGGCCGTGATCAACTCGGTCAACCTGGAGGAGGGCGACGGGCCCGGCACCCGCCTCGACTCATTCCTGACTCTGGCCAAGGAGTTCGGCGCCGCCGTCGTGTGCACCTGCATCGACACCGAGGGTCAGGCTCGGACGGCCGAGTGGAAGGTGCGGGCAGCCAGGGCCATCCACGACATCGCCGTCGAGCGGTACGGCCTGCGGCCCCAGGACCTGATGTTCGATGCCCTGGCCCTCCCGCTGTCCACCGGGATGGAGGAGAGCCGGAAGGACGGCATCGAGACGATCGAGGGCATCCGGCGGATCAAGGCGGAGCTGCCCGGCGTCACCACGGTGCTCGGCCTGTCCAACGTGTCCTTCGGCCTCAACCCGGCCGCTCGCCAGGTGCTCAACTCCGTCTTCCTCCACGAGTGCGTCGAGGCCGGCCTCGACGCCGCCATCGTGCACGCCTCGAAGATCCTGCCGCTCTCCAAGATCGACGATCGGGCCCGCCAGGTGTGCCTCGACCTCGTCTACGACCGGCGGGGCGACGGCTACGACCCGCTCACCGAGCTGCTCTCCCTGTTCGAGGGGGTCTCCTCCTCGGTCGGGACGATGAAGGAGGACCGCTCGGGCTGGCCGGTCGAGCAGCGGCTCGAGCACCGGATCATCGACGGTGACCGCAACGGCATCGAGGCGGATCTCGAAGAGGCCATGGCCGCCGGGCACACCCCCCTGATCATCATCAACGACTTCCTCCTCGCCGGCATGAAGACCGTGGGCGAGCTGTTCGCGTCCGGCGAGATGCAGCTGCCCTTCGTCCTCGGGTCGGCGGAGACGATGAAGACGGCGGTGGCCTTCCTCGAGCCCTTCATGGAGAAGGCCGACCAAGGCGGCAAAGGGACCATGGTGCTGGCCACGGTCAAGGGCGACGTGCACGACATCGGGAAGAACCTGGTCGACATCATCCTCACCAACAACGGCTACACGGTGAAGAACCTCGGGATCAAGGTGGGGATCGCCGACATGGTCAACGCCCTCGAGGAGTCCAACGCCGACGCCATCGGGATGAGTGGCCTGCTGGTCAAGTCGACGCTCATCATGCGGGACAACCTCGAGGAGCTCAACCGACGCGGGCTCTCCCACATCCCGGTCATCCTCGGTGGAGCCGCGCTGACCCGCACCTATGTCGAGCGCGATCTCCGCCAGGTGTACGACGGCCGCCTCTTCTACGGGAAGGACGCCTTCGAAGGCCTGCGCACCATGGACCGGCTGGTCGAGCTGAGCCGGTCCGGCGACGAGGAACCCGGGTTCGGGACGGCGATCGGCGGCCGGGACCTCGGCCCCCGCAAGAGCGAGCTGCGGCGCCAGGCCGCGGCCGAGGCACTCGAGCGGGGGGAGACGCTGCCGTCCCGGTCGCCCGAGGTCGCCGCCGACAATCCCGTCTTCAAGCCGCCGTTCCTCGGTCACCGGGTGGCCAAGGGCATGGCCATCGACGACATCGCCGGCTACCTCAACGAGACCGCCCTGTTCCGCAACCAATGGGGGTTCCGGCCGGAGCCGGGTGAGAACGACCCCGCGTTCAAGGACCGGGTCCGGGGCCTGCTGCGCGAACAGCTGGCCGTGGCCAAGTCCGAGCAGTTGTTGGTGCCCCAGGTGGCCTGGGGCCACTTCGCCGCCAATGCCGACGGCGACGACCTGGTCCTCTTCGAGGACGAGAGCCGGACAAAGGAGCGGATGCGGTACACCTTCCCCCGCCAGACCGAGGAGCCCTGGCTGTGCATCAGCGACTTCTTCCGCTCGATTGACTCCGGTGACCCCGACTGGGCGAGCTTCATGGTGGTGACCATGGGGTCGCGGGTCTCCGAGGAGGCGTCGAGGCTGTTCGCCGGCGACGAGTACCAGCAGTACCTCTACCTCCACGGCCTCGGGGTGGAGATGGCCGAGGCGCTGGCCGAGTACTGGCACCGCCGGATCCGCGAGGAGCTCGGGTTCGCCGACGAGGACGGGCCCAGCCTGGCCGGCCTCTTCCGCCAGAAGTACCGTGGCGGGCGCTACTCGTGGGGCTACCCGGCCTGCCCCAACCTCGAGGACAACGCCAAGGTCGTCGACCTCCTCGGGGCCAGTGCCATCGGCGTCGAGGTGAGCGAGGGATTCCAGCTCCACCCGGAGCAGTCGACCACGGCGATCATCTGCCACCATCCCCAAGCCAAGTACTTCGTGGCCTAGGGGTGGTCGTGCCATCTCGTCGGCGGCGCTCCACGGGAGGCGGCGCCGTGCCCGGCCGGACCTCCGCCCGCTCCCGGAGCCGGAGCGGCACCCTGGGGACCGTGGCCTACCTCGCCGCCCTGGCCAGCCTTGCCGCCCTGGCCTGCCTCGCCGCCGTGGCCTGCCTGGCCGCCGTGGCCGTGATCGGTCCGGCGCGGTCCGCCGCGGCCGCCACCGGCCGGGCGGTCGCCGCGGTCACCCCGGTCACCCCTCCCTTGGAGGCGACGGTGCTCACCGATCCGATGCCGGGCTTCGTCGTAGCCCCCGCAGGTCCGACCAACGGCCCGCTCACCGCGACGGAGTTCGCGTCCCAATCGTCCGATCCCCAACAGGCCGAGCAGCAGTTCGCCGCGCTGTCCGCCCAGCCCGGCTTCGGATCGTTCATCCGGCTGTGGACGGACAGGGGCGGTTCCGGAAGCGGCGCCAACGACCTGGCCGTGCTGCTCTTCCGCATACCGGGGGTCACCGAGCCCAGTGCCTTCGCCAACGGGCTCGCCGCCCCGTTCCACGGCTCGAAAGACACCACCCCCTTCGCCGTCCCCAGCATTCCCGGGGCAGAGGGCTACTCGATCCAGGTCAGCGCACCGGTTGCCGCCACCGAGCAGGTGGTGGTGTTTCAGGCCGGTCACTACGTGTCGATGATCCAGCTGGCGTCGGCCACGTCGGCGTCCAATCCCACCCCGCTCACGACCTCGCAGGCCATCACCGTGAGCTACGAGCAGTACCAGCTGCTCCGTCAGGTCGACCCGGGCGGGACGGCCCCGACCGCCACGTCGGTGGTGCCACCCGATGTGGCACCGTTACGCGGCGCCACGAAGCCTCGGGGTGGGAGCGTCGGGACCCCGCGCACGGGGGCCTGGCCACTGTTGGCGCTCATCGTGATGGTCGTGCTGGTGCTCGCCGTCGCCAGCTCGCTCCTGGTCGTCAATCGCCGCAGAAGCCGGGCGGACCCCTGGGGACCCGAGGGCATCTTCGCCGCGTTCGGGGCACTCGACACCCGTTCACCGGACGGCAGCGCCGGATCCCGGCCCGGGACGGCGGAGACCGGTCCGTCCGGCGACGCGCCGGCTCACCCCGTGCGCACCGTCCCCTCGCTTGTCCCTTCGGTCGAGGTCGGCTCCTCCGGGAACGCCGGTCGCCAGGCCGCCCCGGTGCGGACCTGACCCCGAACAGGGCGCACATCAGCGCGTTCGTGCACCCCGGTCACTACCATGGTTGGGGATGCAAGCGTCAGCAGTGGGCTCCGCGGCGATCGTCTCCACCGCCGGCAGCGGATCGATGCTAGAGCTCGTCGTCATCGGGGCGGCGGTGGTGCTCCTCGTCCTCCTCTTGGTCCTGCGGGCCCAACGCTCGCGCCGCCAGATGCTGCGCCGGGGGGCGAGCGTCGGTTACTACGACCGGGACATGGCGCACTACGCCCGTGGAGGTCCCGGCTCCCAGGCGGACGGGACGGGGATCGACCCCTCCGGTGCGTCCGTCTCGCCCTCGTTCGTCTCCTCGCCGAAGCCGCCCAAGCGGGGGAAGGGCAAGCCGGCGACACCGGCGACACCTCAGCCGGTCCCGTCGTTCGGGTTGGCGGACCTCACAGCCCGAGAGCCCGTCCCCGCCTTCGACCCGGCCGCGGCCGAGGGCCTCCGCCCGATTCCCAAGATGCCACCGCCGCCCCCGCCACCCTCGTCACCACCACCGCCTCCGCCGTCGGCATCGCCACCGCCACCGGCTGGCCCACCTCCGCCACCGGCTGAGGCACCGGGTGCGCCGCCGTCGGGACCCTCCACGCATCCGAAGCTGCCGACCTTCGGACCGTCCGGGTTCACGACCCCTTCCACCACGGAGCACCCACAGGGTTCGTGACACCATCGACCCCCGCCTCGCCAGCAAGGGGGGAAGGGGGCGGCGCCGGGGATCGGCAGGTGGCGCGGGGAACACATCGGACCGTCGCCGGTCCGCGGTCCCCGCGCTCGGAACGGTCGCCCCGCCCGCCACGTGGGAAACGGGCGGCGCACGTGGGTCTGCATCAGCCGCCGTGGCGACCCCAGCGGCACGGCCGGCGACGATCGCCCGACTGACGCCGGCGCGATCGACCGGCCTGTTGCCGCGATCTGCAGGTCGGGATCGACAAAGCTGCACCTGCCGGGACCCAGGACGACGAACCGGACCAGGAGGGACGTGTACCACATCCGATTGGCCAGTCCCACGGAGGGCACCTCACGGGTCCTCCAGATCCTCGGCGAGAGCAGTGGTGCCGTCAACGTGACGGTGCTGCCCGGATCGGCCCGCTTCCCCGACGGCGACATGGTCGAGTGCGACCTGACGCCCGACGTGGCCGATCAGGTGATCCACCAGCTCCGCGAGCTCGGGCCGCGCCGGCGGGGACCGATCTCGGTGGACCGGCAGGAGACGGCCGTCATCCGGACGCACCGGGAGATGATCAAGCCGATGCAGAGCGATCGAGAGATCGCGCCGGTCTGGGAGGTGGTCGACGCCACCATCCGATCCAATGCCGTCTACCCCTTCAGCTTCTTCCTGTTGCTCGTGGCCGCCGGGCTGCTGGCCGCCGTCGGGATCCTCACCAACTCACAGATCCTGATCGTGGCGGCCATGGTGGTCGGGCCCGAGTACAGCGCCATCCTCGGCGCCGCCCTCGGGGTGACTGAGCGGAGCCGCCGGCCGGTGAAGCGGGGGTTGACCGCCCTGGGCGTGGGATTCTCCTTCGCCGTCGCCGCCTCGCTGCTCTTCTCACTGACCATCCGCTACACGGTGGGTGCGCCTCGCGACTACCAGCTCGGGTTCGTGCCGGTCGCCGACCTGATCAGCAAGCCCGATCTCTACTCGTTGGTGGTGGCGCTCATTGCCGGCATCGTCGGTGTCGTGTCCATCCTGCAGGCCCGGGCGAGCGCGCTGATCGGCGTGTTCATCTCGGTGACCACGATCCCGGCCGCCGCCGACATGGGGGTGTCAGCGGCATTCGGGCACTGGAGCGAGACCCTGGGTGCGACCGAGCAGCTGGTGTTGAACGTGGTGATCCTGTTGGTGGTCGGGGTGGCGGCACTCGTCCTCCAGCGTCGGTTCTGGACAGCCCGGGCGGCTCGGTCGAGGGCACAGGCCTGATCCGGCGTCGCCCGTCGCCCGTCGCCCGTCAGAGTGCCAGGGTCGCTCCCCCGTCGACGACGATGGCCGCGCCGTTGACGAAGCCGGCCTGTTCCGAGCAGAGGAACGCCACCACCTTTCCGAAGTCGGACGGGTCCCCCATCGGACCGCTCCCGCCCAGCTCACGCATCCGGTCCGTGGCGTGCGGCCCAGGACAAAGCAGGTTGAGGGTGATCCCGGACCCTTCCACTGCCAGATCCTGGGCGGCGGTCTTCGCCCATCCCCAGAGCCCGACGCGGGCCGTGTTCGACAGGGCCAGGGTCGGGATCGGCTGCACGACCGAGTAGGACGTGATGCAGCAGATCCGCCCCCAGCCACCCTCCCGCATCAGCGGGACCGCCGCTCGGGTGAGGCGGACCGCCGACAGCAGATTGGCGTTGACGGCCGCGATCAGCAGGTCGTCATCCACGTCGAGGGCCCTCCCCGGCGGGGGACCTCCGGCATTGGCCACGACGATGTCGACGCCTCCGAAGCGCTCGACGGTGGCGCGCACCAGGCGGGCGGGTACATCGGGCTCGGTGATGTCGGCGGCCTCTGTCGCCACGTCGGCGCCGGTGGCCCGCATCGTCGACCCCACCTCGTCGAGCACCGCCGCGTCGCGGGACGACACCATCACCCGCGCCCCCTCGGCGGCCAGGGCCTCGGCGGTGGCGCGGCCGAGGCCGCGGGATCCGGCCACCACCAGCGCGACTCTCCCCTCGATGCCCAGGTCCATCTACGCCTCCACGACGACCAGTCCGTGATCCACCGAGTTCAGCGGCTCGGGCGCTCCGTCCTCGCCGATCACCACGATGTCCTCGAGTCGCATGCCGAACGACCCGGCACGGTAGATGCCCGGCTCGACGGAGAAGGCATTGCCGACCTGCAGCGGCTGATCGTTCCCCGCCACGAGGTACGGGTCCTCGTGCTCCTCGATCCCGATCCCGTGCCCGGTGCGGTGGACGAAGAACTCGCCGAGGCCGGCGCCGACGATGATGTCCCTCGCCACCCCGTCCACGTGCTCGGCGGTGACCCCGGCACGAGCCGCGGCCACCGCCTGTGCCTGTGCCTCCTCCAGGACCCGGTAGCACCGTTCGACCTCCGGTGAGGGAGCGCCGGTCACCACCGTGCGGGTGATGTCCGAGCAGTAGCCGACGTCGCCGTCCAACGAGTAGGCCCCGCCGAAGTCGCACACCACCGTCTCGTCTCGCCCGATCACCCGTGCCCCCGGCTCGTGGTGCGGGCTGGCCGCGTTGGGACCGCTCCCGACGATGGCGAAGTTGACCTGGTGGTGGCCCTGCTCCACCAACAGGGCGGCCAGCCGGTTCGACACCTCGGCCTCGGTCCGGCCGATCAGTGGTACTGCACCACCCTGGAGCGCCGCCGCCACCTTGTCGGCGGCGGCGCCGGCCCTTCGCAGCGCCTCGACCTCGGACGCGTCCTTGACGGCCCGGACCGGTGACGTGACGAATGAGGACCCGACCCAGTCGGCCCCGGGGATCCTGGCCTGGAGCGACAGCACCGATGTGGCCCACGCCCGGTCGGACACGGCCAGCCGGAGTTTCCCACCCCCCCGGAGCGAGTCGAGGAGCGAGGCGACCACGTCGATCGGCTCCTCGCCGTCGGACCACGGATCCAGGGTGAACAGGTCGTCGGCTGCAGCCACACGGGGCGCCTCGAGGATCGGGACCACCAGGTGGGGATCGCCACTGACCGGCAGGACGAGCATGGTCAGCCGCTCGAGCGGCATCGCCCGGTACCCGGTGAGCCACGGCAGGTCGGCTCCGTGCGAGAGCAGAAGGGCGTCCACCTCCAGCTCCCCCATCCGCCGACGGACGCGGTCCATCCGGTCCCGCCGCGCCGCCAGGGCCACCGGCGCGAGCGCGTTCACCGGGCCGTTGCCTCCGCCGGGGCCCGGACGGCCGGGTCCGAGGCCTCGGCCGCCTCGCGGGCGTGGTAGCTCGACCTGGTGAGCGGCGAGGACTGCACGTGGGAGAAGCCCAGGGCCTCCCCGGCCCGCCGGAGCGACTCGAACTCCTCGGGCCCCCACCACCGGGCCACCGGCAGGTGCCGGGTGCTCGGGCGCAGGTACTGACCGATGGTCACGATGTCGACCCCCACGGTGCGGAGGTCGGCCAAGGTGGCCAGCACCTCGTCCTCCTCTTCCCCCATTCCCAGGATGAGGCCGGACTTGGTGGTCAGCCCGGCGTCCTTGGCGCGGGCCAGGACGGCCAGGCTCCTGGCGTAGCCGGCGGACGGAAGCACCGCCCGCTGCAGCCTGGCGACGGTCTCCATGTTGTGGTTGAGCACGTCGGGCCGGGCACCGAAGATGGCCTGCAGCGACGTCTCGTCGCCCTTGCAGTCCGAGATCAGCACCTCGATCGTGGTCCGGGGGACCCGCCGGCGGATGGCACCGATGGTGTCGACGAACCCGATGGCACCTCCGTCACCGAGGTCGTCCCGGGCGACGCACGTGACCACGGCATGGGCCAGGCCCATGCGCTCGACCGCCTCGGCCACCCGCTCGGGCTCCCCGGGGTCGAGCGGGAGGGGATGACGGGTGTCCACCTGGCAGAAGCCGCAGGCCCGCGTGCACCGGGACCCGTTGATCATGAAGGTGGCGGTCCCGTCCGACCAGCACTCGTAGATGTTGGGGCAGCCGGCCTCCTCGCAGACGGTCACCAGGTCCAGGTCCCGCAGGCCGTGCTGGAGCCCGAGGTACCCGTGCCCCATCGACGCCTTGACCCGGAGCCACGGTGGCTTGCGCTCGCTCAGCCCCACCCCGGCGCCGGGGTCGACCCCGGCGCGGCGCAACCGTCGCTCCAGGGGCCGCACCGCGTCGGGCTGGTCGATCAGGGACACCGGCACCGGTGACGGTCTGCTCGGGACCTCCGCCCCGGAGTCGTTGTCCGGTCGGAGGGTTGGGGACGGCACGGCGCCGGGACCGTCGGTGACCCGCTGGATCTCGTCAACCGGTCCCCAGACGCCTCGGGCCGCGGCGATGACCGCATCCACGACCTGTCCCATCGTCGCCTCGCACCCCTCGGCCCGGAGGGAGGTCACCGGCTTGTCGGCGATCCCACAGGGCACGATGTGCTCGAACATCGAGAGGTCGGTCGCCACGTTGAGCGCGAATCCGTGGGTGGTGCGGCCCCTCGACGTCCGGACCCCGATGGCGCCGATCTTCCGGGGTCCGGTCGCACCCGGTCCGTCGGCGCGGTCCGGCCCGTCGGCGAGGTCCGCTCCCCCGAGCCCGACCCACACCCCCGGGTAGCCGGCCAGCCGACCGACACGCTCGGGCGGGAGGCCGAGGGCGACCAGCGCGTCGATCAGCACCTGCTCGACGCGGCGGACGTGCTCGGGCCCGTGGTGTGGGCCGGCCCCGACGGTCATGACCGGGTAGCCCACCAGCTGCCCGGGGCCGTGGAACGTCACGTCACCGCCCCGGTCGACGTGGACCAGGTCGGCGCCGACCGAGGCCGGGTCGACCAGCACGTGGTCGGTGTCCCCGTGGGTGCCGACCGTGTAGACGTCGGGGTGCTCCAACAACAGCAGGTAGTCGGCGGTCGACCGCCGGGCCACGGCGCGCTGCAGCGCCCATGCCTCACGGTAGGGCACTCGACCCAGCCAGCGGACTCTCATGGGTGGGCGTCGAAGAGGCCGGGAGGGTGCATGGGCAAGGTCCTAGAGCTCGCCGGCCCAGTCACGCTCGTTCAGGATCTCCGACATGCGGGCGAGGAACCGGGCCACGTAGGCACCGTCCACCGCCCGGTGGTCGAAGGTCAGGGCGGCCAGCCCCACCGAGTGGATGGCGATCGACTCGGACCCGTCGGGGAGCTCGACGACCACGGGCTTCCTCGCGACCCCGTCCGTGGAGAGGATCGCCACCTGGGGCTGGTTGATGACGGCACCGGTGAGCAGCGTCCCGAACGGCCCTGCGTTGGTGATGGAGAACGTCCCCCCGCTGATGTCGTCCAGGCTGAGGCGCTTGTTCCGCGCCCGGCCGGCCAGGTCGCGGATCCGGCGGGCCATGCCCAGCAGGTTCAGCTCCTCGGCGTTGTGCACCACCGGGACGATCAGGCCCTCGTTGTCGAGATCGACGGCGATGCCCAGGTTGACGTCGTGGTGGACGATGAGCGCGTCGTCGCCGACCGACGAGTTGAGATGGGGGAACTCGGCAAGTGCCTCGACGGCGGCCCGGGCGGCGAAGGGGAGGTAGGTGAGGCCGAAACCCTCCTCGGCGCGGAACCGCTCGCCGTGGGCCCTCCGGACCTGCTCCACCCGCTCGTAGTCGATCTCCTTGACCATCAGGGTGTGGGCCGAGGTCGCTTTGGAGCGGACCATGTGCTCGGCGGTCCTGCGCCTGATGTTGGTGAAGGGGACCACCTCGTCACGCGCCCCGTCCGGCGGCCGGTCGGTCGCCGGACCGGACCCGGTTGGCGGCGCCGACGGGAGGGGCGACGCCGTACGGTCGACGATGCTCGGCACGGGCGCCGGCTCCTGGGAGGTGTCCGCCACCGCCGCGGCCGGATGGGAGGCGATGGCGGCCTCGACATCGCCCCGGGTGATGCGCCCGCCCAACCCGGTCCCCCGGACGGACGCCGGGTCGAGATCGTGCTCGTGCAGCAACTTCCTCACCACGGGCGACAGGACCAGGCCCGGTCCCGCGGTGGCCAGCGGGGCGGTGGTCGCCAGCGGAGCCGCCGGCTCCTCGATCCCCCCCGGCGAGGGGTCGCCCGTGTGGTCGTCCGCCGGGAACAGGTCCGCCTCCTCCTTGGCCACGTCGGCCCGTACGGCGGAGTCGGACGGTGGCTCGACGGTGGCGGCCGGGGCAGGGGGCGCCGGCGCCTCGACCACCGACCCGTTGGCCTCAGGACCGTGGCCGTTGGAGCCCGGGCCGTCGGTGATCTCGGCCAGCTTCACGCCGACGTCGACCGTGTCCCCCTCCTCCACGAGGATGGCGCTCAGTACACCCTCCGCCGGCGAGGGCACCTCCGAGTCGACCTTGTCCGTCGACACCTCGAACAGCGGCTCGTCACGGGCCACCTCGTCCCCGACGGACTTGAACCACTTGGTGATGGTGCCCTCGGTGACCGTCTCGCCGAGTTGCGGCATGGTTACGTCAGCCAACGTGCAGACCCCTTCCGGTCAGTGCCAGCACCGTCTCGCCGAACGTCTCGGACAGGGACGGGTGCGGCTGGATGAACTGGGCGACCTCCTCGGCGGTGGCCTCCCAGTTGACGGCCAGGTAGCCGGCCCCCAGCTGCTCGGTGACCCAGGGCCCGACCATGTGGACCCCGAGGATCCGGCCGGCCGTCCCGTCGGGGAGGCGCTCCGCCACCACCTTGACCAGGCCCTCGGTGTCGCCGATGATGCGGGCCCGGCTGTTGCCCCCGAACGGGTCCTTCTTGACGACGACGTCGTACCCCGCCGCCTCGGCGGCCTCCTCGGTCAGCCCGGCGAAGGCGACCTCGGGATGGCAGTAGATGGCCCAGGGCACCCGGTCGTAGTCGACAGGTACGACGGGCTCACCCAGGATCCCCTTGATCACCACGATCCCCTCGGCGAACCCCACGTGGGCGAGCTGGGGCGTGTCGGCCACCACGTCGCCCACCGCCCACACCCCGTCGCCGGCGGTGCGCATGGTGGCGTCGGCCTCCACGAACCCGCGCTGGTCGATGACCACGCCGGTGCCCGGGGCGACCAGGCCCTCGGTGCGCGGCCGGCGTCCGACCGAGACGACCACGGCGGAGACGGGGAGCTTCTCGCCGTCCCCGAACAGGAGGACGGTGCCCTTCCCCGAGGGATCCGGCGTGTGCCCCTGGAGCTGGACGCCCGCCTTCACGTCGATCCCCCGCTTGCGGAACGACCGCGCCACCGTCTTCACGACGTCGCCGTCACAGCTGTTCAGGAGCGTCGGCAGCGCCTCGAAGATGGTTACCGTGGAGCCGAGGTCGCTCAACATGGAGGCGAACTCGCATCCGATGGCGCCCCCGCCGATGACGGCGACCGAGTCGGGGACCTCCTCGAGGGCGAGTACCTCGTCCGACGTCATCACGACCTTGCCGTCGATGTCGAAGCCGGGGATGGTCCGGGGGACGGAGCCCGACGCCAGCACCACGTCAGTGCCGGCGATCTCGGTGGTCGAGCCGTCATTGCCGGCGATCCGCACCCGGTGGCCGGGGAGCAGGGTGCCGCTGCCGCTGAACACGGTGACGCCCCGACCCTTCAGTAGTCCGGCGAGGCCCTTGAACAGCACCTCGACGACCTCCTGTTTGCGGCGCTGGCTGACGCTGAAGTCGAGGGACGGCGGCGTGTCCCCGGGTGCCCCGGTGCCCACCCCGAACCGCCGGGCCCCGGCGACGGTCCGGTAGACCGCCGCCGTCTCCAGGAACTCCTTGGCCGGCACGCAGCCCCGGTGGAGGCAGGTCCCTCCGACCTTGTCGAGCTCGACGATGGCCACCGACAGCCCGGCGGCCGCGCCGTAGAGGGCGGTCGCGTAGCCCCCGGGGCCGCCTCCTATGATCACCACGTCGAACTCGGCCGACTCGTCTCCCTCCGAGCCCCTTGAACCGGCTCCCCCCGATGCCCGTGCTGTCGTTGCCTCCTCGGGTGTCGTGGGACCCACCTCCATCGCGTCGTCGTCGCCGTTGCCTGTCGGCGTGGCCAGCCTACCGGTCCGACCAGGGCCGCCCGCCTCCCCAACAGGACACTCCGAGCCGTCGGCCACGTCCGCGGCCGGCCGGGCGACCGATGCCCGGGGGTCGACCGGTCGGTGCCGGCGGTGGGCTCAGGAGAGCACCCGACGCCGGAAGTTCCGGAGCCCGAGTCCGAGGAAGAGGGCCAGGAACCCGGTCAGCACCGGGTACACCACATAGAGGTGCATGTGGGGAGCGTCGGTGAACGCGGCGCGCATCCCCTCGTTGACGTAGATGAGCGGGTTGACGAGCACGATCGTCTGGAGCCAGTGCCAGCCCTCGGCCTGGATGGGGGCCAGCCGGGTCCACTGGTAGTAGGTCCCGCCGAGGAAGGTCACCGGGAGGATGATGAACCCGAACATCAGGCCGATGTTGCGCGGCTCGAAGCTCGTCCCGAGCAGCAGGCCCAGGGAGGCCATGGTCACACAGGCCAACGGCACGATGGTGACCACGATCCACCAGTGGAACGTGAGGTGGGCCTCGACGCCCTTGGCGTGGACGACCGAGGCGATGGGCAGGACGATCACCGCGGAGATGAGGCCCTGGACCGCGCCGGACAGGACCTTGGCCATGGCCACCAGCCAGATGGGGCACGGAGCCTGGACCCGGTCCTCGATCTCGCGGGTGAACCCGAACTCCTGGGACATGGTCAGGGCCACCGACTGCACCCCCTGGAAGAGGATCGAGATGCCGACCACGCCGGGGACCAGCACGGTGGCGAACGCCGACTCCTCGCCCGGCCTGCTGCCCCCACCGATGCCCTGCCCGATCTTCGGGAAGACGTAGAGGAACACGAAGCAGAGCAGGAACGGCTGCACGAGGGTGCGGACCACGAACTCGAACAGATGCTTGCGCAGCACGACCAGATCACGCAGGATCAGGGCCCACAGGGCGATGCGGCCGGCGGCCATCGAGGAGCGGACGGGCGTCGTGTGGACGGCCTCGGTCGGCGCTGGGGACTCCACGGAGGTCATCCTTCGCGCAGATCCTTGCCGGTGAGGTTGATGAAGACCGTCTCCAGGGTCGGCTCGTTCACCGACAGGTCGAGGACCGGAAAGCCGGCACCCTCGGCCACCGACACCACCGTGGGCAGGAGCCGGTCCTTGCCCTTCACGTGGAGCTCCACCCCGCCGTCGATGGGTCGCGTCCGGGTCACGCCGGGCACGCCCTCGCTGAGGGCGCCGGCCAGCTCGTCCTGGTCACCGGTGGCGGTCACCGTCACGATGGTGTCGGCGTCGATCTGCTGCTTGAGGGCGGCCGGGGTGTCGAGGGCCAGGATCTTGCCGCCGTCCATGATGGCCACCCTCCCACAGAGCTGCTCCGCCTCCTCCATGTAGTGGGTGGTGAGCAGGATGGTCTGGCCGTCGGCGTTGAGGGAGCGCAGCGTGTCCCACAGGGCGAGGCGGCTCTGGGGATCGAGGCCGGCCGTCGGCTCGTCGAGGAACAGCACCGCCGGACGGTGGAAGATGGCCCGGGCCACCATCAGCCGCTGAGCCATGCCACCCGACAGGGCGTACACCGAGGCGCCCGCCCACTTCTCCAGTTGGAACTGGGCCAGCAGCGCCGTCGCCGT
>Ga0182030_10017546_pt1 | contig 13801 bp, 6 predicted proteins | sample 812S3MmetaG_FD_121299 | JGI IMG/M metagenome (GOLD analysis project Ga0182030, IMG submission 121299) | Permafrost microbial communities from Stordalen Mire, Sweden - 812S3M metaG (Illumina Assembly) | ecosystem: Environmental > Terrestrial > Soil > Wetlands > Permafrost | place: Sweden... | reverse complement strand
TGAGCAAAGTGCCGGAGTCCTGGAGGAAATAAAACGGTGCGGCCGTTTGCACCAAGGCCTCGACTTCATCCTCGCTTGCATATTTCTCGAGGCCGGAGAGAGCCGGCAGGCCGGCATCGAAATTCAATCCTTGCGGCTGGAAGACGCCCGGATCGATGCCGGGCGGAATGCCCGGAAGCGGCAGAGCAAATGGCGAAGCCCCCGCCCCGCTCAGACCGATGCCGGACCAGTCGGTGGGAGTTTCGGGCAATCCGTAACCGGGCAATGCGGGCGTGAAAGGAACTGCCGGCGACGCTGGTACTTCGGCCTGGGTCGGCGATCCATCGGGCGCCAGCACCGGGGTGAAAGTTGTCCCCGCCGGAAGCACTGCGGCCGGAGCGCTGCCCGGAATGCTCGGCGGGCTCGCGGAAAGCGCCTGCGCACCCGGAATTCCCGGAACTGTAGAAGCCGCGGGGGGAATCACGCCGGACGAGACCGGCGACCCAGCTTCACCTGCCAGACGGACGAGATCCGCTTCGGAAGGCAGCTTATCCGCAGCCGGGAGCGATGGAACGTCTGGCATTGCGGGACCAACCTCGGACGCACCGGGGACAAAACCCGCTGCCTGCTTCCATGATGGCGCCGCACCGACAACCGGCGGTGGTGGCGCAATGGCTGCAAAACTCGGCTCGGTGGGAAACGATCCTGGAACTGGGCCCGCAAATCCGGGCGCGGGAACGGAAGCGCCCGGGCCCGCAGGCAATGATTGCCCGAACGCGCCCGACAGGTCTGGATTCGGCAGCGCCTGGCCCGGCAGCGCGCGGAAAAAAGAGTTAGCCAGTGCCGCCAACTCTGCCACAGAGAAGGGAGCAACCGCCGCTTCCGCGCGTTGACCGGGTGGAACCGCCGATGGAATGCGGTTTGTCGGGTCCGGGTTACTTGTACTCATGGTAACGGCCAACTTCAACGTTCTCGAGAACGCCCAGCGCATCCTCGGTGAGGACGGCGGCTGAGCAATAGAGCGAGATCAGATAGGAAGCGATCGACTGGCGATCGATCCCCATGAAGCGCACAGACAGCCCGGGCGTTTGTTCGCCGGGCAGTCCGGGCTGGAAGAGGCCGACCACGCCCTGGCGTTTTTCACCTGTGCGCAGCAGCAGAATGTTGGTCTTGTCGCCTTTGCTTACCGCGAGTTTGTCCGTGGGGACCAGCGGCACGCCGCGCCAGGTAAGGAATGGCGATCCGAAGATGGAAGTCGTTGGCGGAGGGACGCCGCGCCGCGTGCACTCCCGGCCAAATGCGGCGATGGCGCGCGGATGGGCGAGGAAGAAGGCCGGCTCTTTCCAGATTTTCGCCAGCAACTCATCCAGGTCGTCCGGCGTGGGAGCGCCTTTGCGCGTCGAAATGCGGTAATGCGCAGTGGCCTGATTGAGCAATCCGTAGTCGGCGTTGTTGATCAGCTCGCCTTCCTGGCGCTCCTTTACTTTCTCCACTGTCAGCCGCAACTGCTCGCGAATCTGGTCGTAGGGGTGGCTGTAGAGGTCGCTGACGCGGGTGTGGATGTCCACTGTTGTCGAAATCGAGTTCAGCGTATACTCACGCGGTTTTTCCTCGTAATCGACAAACGTTCCCGGCAGAGCGTGCTCGTCGCCCGCTCCGCATTCGACCGCGATATTCGCGTCTTTGCGAACCTTGTTAACGCGAAAGGTGCCCGCTTCGACAGGCTTCCAGGAGAGCAATTGCACCAGCCATCGCGGCGTAATCGCATCGAACTGCGGGGCTGTCTTGGTTGTGTTGGCTAGTCGCCGTGCTGCTGCATCGCCCAGCGAACGCCGGATTTCAGTTGTAGCCACGTGTCTTCTCCTTTGGTGTACTTAAATTCCACTGACCTCGATTATGTTGCGAGAAATCATGAAAATTGCGGGAAAGACGCCGCCCTCTATGCGGACGCAGCACTCCGCGCGATCTCTGCAGGGAAACGCAGGGTGTGATCCATATTATCGTAAAGCTCTCGCACTGAGGTAGCCAGCGCGAGCACGGCGCCTTGATTGTTGAGCAATGCCGGCAGATCGCGTACTCGCGCCGCCACTACGATGGGTCGATGCGCCTCATCCACGAGGCCGGCAGAGATGAAGTGCTGCTCGAAGCTCAGGAACACCGCGGTATCCGTCGGCGCTTCGATGCCACGCGTAACCAGTAGCATCCGAGCCGAACTGAGGGCGATCCGGTAGAGGGCATCGGCGCGGGCCGGCGCCGGGATATCGCGCGTAAGCAGCCTGCGATGCTCCTCGATCAACTTGCGGTCAACACCAATGAGATCGAAGAGACCGGCGGAGCACTCACCCAATCCGCGTCCGGCAAGCGTAAAGGGTTTCTGCGAGCCCCAATCGAAGTAGTAGCTGCTGTCCACATCGAAGTCGGGGACATTCCGATATCGGTTGCAGAGGTCGCGGATATCGTTCTTTCCTTCCGCATCGATATATTCGGCAAAGGAGTCGAAGCGCCACTGTTTTTCCAGCCAGATGGCCAACAGCTCAGCTGTAAACTCCGGCAGATCGTGGGCGCTGATGCTGTCGATGGGCTGCGCCAGCCGCGCCTTGCCGTCGTCGTGTATCGCGCCGGCAACAATTCCGTATGCCGGATAGATCTGCTGGCCCTTCCGCAGTGCCTGGCCGTAGAAGCCGAGATCGGCAATCATGTGCTGGCCGCAGGTATTCGGGCATCCTGAGAAATTGATCTGGAAAGGCGCGAGCCGATCGAGGTCGAGCGATGAAGAACGCAGCTTGGCCTGCACCACGCTCAGCGCTCCCTTGGGGAGGCAGATGCCAAGCTTGCAGGTGTCGGCTCCTGTGCAGGAAATGGAATGGGCCAACACGTGGGGTGCATCGGTAAGCTCGCTGATTCCCTTCACTGTTGTGTACACGCTGCTGAGGACCGCTTCGGCAATGTTGCGCAGGCGCAGGTTCTGGCCGAAAGAGGCGCGCACCGAATCGTCGCCAAACGGTTCAAGGAGATCTGCCAGAACCTTCAGGTCACTGTTCTTGATATTTCCCAATACGGCGGGAATCAGAACGGAATAGAATCCACGCTGCCGCTGCTCGGTGCAGTACCGCTTTTTCCAGGCATGAAACTCCACGCTCTCGTCGGCTGCCGCGGCGCCAACAGGAGTTTGCAGTCTGCTTGCGGGAGCCTGCGGGAACAGGCGCGGCAGTTCGAGATCGGCGGCAGCGGCTTCGAACTCGGCACGGTAGATCCTGCGGAATTCTGCCTCACCCAATTGCTCCCACAGAAAGCGCAACCGCGCCGCATTTCTGTTCTTGCGATTGCCGTGCCGGTCGAACAAGCGCTTGACGGCCCTGGCGACGAAGTAAACGTCACTGGCGGGAACAAACTCGTGCAGGAGATGACCTACGGCGGATTTGGCGCCCAGGCCTCCCGCCACATAAACTTTGAACCCTTTGACGCCGCTTTCGAGCGCAGCAATGAATCCAATGTCATTGAACTGGGCGAATGCTGTGTCGGAGGACGAGTTGGAGAAGGCAATCTTCAGCTTGCGCGGCAGATTCCACGAGTCCGGTTCGGCAATCAGCAGCGTCGTCAGAGCGAAGGCATAGCGGCTCGGGTCGAACACCTCATCTGAAGTCACACCGGAGTCGGGCGAAATAAGAATATTGCGTATGGTATTGCCACCGCCACCGCGCGTGGACAAGCCAGCCGCTAGAAGCCCGCGCATGGCGGGCACAACGTTTTCGAGAGCGACATCGTGGATCTGAAATTCCTGGCGCGTGGTAATGTGCACGAAATCGGCGCCATACTGCCTGGAAAGCAGGGCCATCGCGCGCAATTGCCGCGGCGTCACGGCGCCTCCAGTGGCGCGGATGCGCAGCATGTACGTTCCGTCACTGCGCTGTTCATAGCATCCGAAAGGCACGCGGTGCGCTTTCAACGAGGCGGCATCCAGATCGCCACGGCGGTATTTATCAATCAACGCCTCAAGGCCGTCGATCTCTTTCGCCAAATTCGCGGGCAATGTGTAGAACATTTCTTTCTTTCCCTCACCGGTCTCGAGACAGGCTTTTCTTTCGTGTCGTCGAAGCGTTTTCAGCAACTGCATCAAATCCGTGGAGCACCGGACGGGAATTGAACCCGTGAATACTGGTTTTGCAGACCAGCGCGTTAGCCACTTCGCCACCGGTGCCCGTTCCGCCGCGCTAACCACGAGTCCTGGAGCAGCGGAGCCATCAAGAATCCCCCAACTTCGTTTATTGCGGCTGCGCGGTCGTGCGCAGGTAAGGCTTCACGGTTTTGTAGCCGGGAAATATCTTGTCAGCTTCCTCGTTGGAAACCGCGCCAGTGATAATCACGTCGCCGCCCTGCTTCCAGTTCGCGGGAGTCGCAACCCGGTGCTTTGCCGTCAGCTGGATGGAGTCGAGGACGCGGATAACCTCGTCGAAGTTACGGCCGGTCGTCATCGGATAAGCGAGCGTGAGCTTGATGCGCTTGTCGGGACCGATAACGAAAACCGTGCGAACCGGCGCGTTCTGCGCGGGTGTGCGGCCATCGGAAGAGTCGCCCGCGTCTGCGGGCAGCATATCGTAGAGCTTCGCGATTTTCAGCGCGGGATCGCCAATCAGCGGATAGTTCACGGCGTAACCGCCCACGTCCTGGATATCGGCGGTCCACTTTCTGTGGTTCGAAACTGGATCGACGCTGAGCCCGATGACCTTGGCTCCGCGCTGGGCAAATTGCTTCTCCAGGGCAGCTACCGCCCCCAACTCTGTTGTGCAAACCGGCGTGAAGTCCTTGGGGTGAGAGAAGAGCACAGCCCATCCATCGCCGATCCACTCGTGAAAGCGAATTGGTCCATGAGTGGTTTCGGCTTGAAAGTCTGGTGCGAGATCGTTAATGCGCAGTGACATCTGATGTTTCCTCCTGGGGAAGTCCCCTTGAATTTGACCGAAAAAGAAAAAACCCACTCGGCATGGTGGCCACGAGTGGGTTCCTGAGGATTATCGAATTTGGATTGGATTCGATTCTCTAGATACGCACCCGCGCAAGGCTGCAGCAACAGCAGCACAGACACGCGCGAGTTGAGGAGAATCTTGACATTTGTGAATCGATGCGAATCCGCATCACTTGATTCAACACCAGCTTAGAGCGAGATTCACCCGCATGTCAACCGCCGGATAGTAAAGAAACCTCCGGCAACGCAACTTTCACAAAAACGTGCGAAGCGCAACACAGCGTAAAAAATGCGGATTGGGACTTGACGGGTTTTCGTTCTGTGTTATAGTCGGGATCATTATGGCTCTCTTGCTCGATCACGCCGCACTTGTGAATACGCCCATGTTTGCGGCAGTTCGATGTCGCTCCTGACTCTCTGCACCCACGGCTAACGTGGTTTCCAGGTAGAGTCGTTCCCTTACATCTGAAGGTCTAATTCTGAGCTGAGCCTCTTTGTGTCAGTAAGGAATTCTATCTCCTATCCGTTAGTGTGCTTGCGCGCAGGTAAATGCGCCGTAGTGCATGCGGTTCAGTCCAGGGCAAGTTACTCCCACCAAGAACCCCAGCAGCCGTTTCTGAACAGTTCCATTCCCCTTTGTCGCGCTGTGCTCAACGCGCAGGCCGTCGCCGTAGTGTGTCTCGCGCAGATACACCGGTCCTCGGCGCGCAGGCGAAGGATGAGTATCTGTTCGCAACTGACTTTTTTAGAGGCAGGCCATCGCTTGCACCAACCAGATTGAGGATGACGATGAAGAGATTGATCGCACTTTTAGTTGCAACCTTGTTGACTGGCACGGCTTATGCCGCGTCGCCGAAACATATTACTTCGCCGAAAGAGGCGTTTGGATTCGAGCCGGGAACAGACCGGAAACTAGCCGACTGGACTGAGCTGGTCGCCTACTTTCAAAAGCTGGGCAAGGAGTCGGACCGCGTCCATTTTGAAGAACTCGGCATGACGACGGAAGGCCGTCCTTACATCAGCGTAACCATTTCATCGGCTGACACAATTGCCCATCTGGATCACTACAAGGAGATCCAGAGAAAGCTCGCCGACCCGCGCATCACGACTTCGGAAGAGGCCAAACAGCTGATTGCGGAAGACAAGACGGTGATTGTCGTGACGTGCAACATTCACTCGACGGAGATTGCCAGCTCGCAAAGCGCAACGGAATTCGCCTATAAGCTCGCCACCGGCGACACTCCCGAGATCAACAACATTCTCAAGAATGTGATCGTGGTTCTGGTTCCGTCGCAGAACCCGGACGGCGAGCAGATCGTGACCGATTGGTACAAGAAATATCTCGGCACGCCCTATGAAGGCAGCGGGCCCGTGGTGCTGTGGCATCACTACACTGGCCACGACGATAACCGCGACTGGGCGACCTTTACGCAGGTGGAGACGCAGCTCGCTGTCGAGAAAGTGATCAATCCCTGGCACCCGCAGATTCTCTACGATCTGCATCAGCAAGGCGAAGATGCGGCGCGCATCTATTTGCCCCCGTTTGTCGATCCCTTTGACCCGAATATCGATCCGATCCTCATCTCATCGATCAACACGCTGGGTGCCAACACAGCGCTCGACATCGCGTCAACGGGAAAGACGGGTGTGTTGTCGTATGGCGTTTACGACTTCTGGTCACCGCTCAGAGACTACATCGCCTACCACAACGGCTTGCGCATCCTGACCGAATCGGCAAGCGCGGACATCGCTACGCCGGTCAACATTCCTTTTGAAAGACTGGGCCGCGGCATTGGCTACGACGCCAAAGTTGCCACCTGGAACTTTCCTAACCCCTGGAAGGGCGGCGAGTGGCATCTCGGCGACATTGTCAATTATCAGATTGACGCTTTCTTCTCCATCGCCAACAGCGCAGCCATCTATCGCGAGCGCTTTCTGAACAACTTCTACGAGATCGGCGTGCGCGCCCTGCATCACACCGACTGGCCCTATGCCTACGTGGTCCCAGCAGAGCAGAGCGACCCGGCAACAACCGCGAGATTGATCAACACACTGCGCATTGGCGCGGTCGATGTAGAAAAGGCGACCGCCGATTTCGATGCGGGTGGGAATCACTACAGCAAAGGCAGTTACATTATCCGGCTGGCGCAGCCTTATGGATCGTTCGCGAAGACGCTGCTCGAAATCCAGCATTATCCCAACATCGCCCAGTATCCTGGCGGACCGCTGCAACGGCCTTACGATGTGACGGCGCAGACGCTGCCTCTTCTGTTCGGCGTGACGGCGGTCGCCGTCAACGACTCCTTCGACGCGCAGGCGAGCGAAGTAGATCGCGCCAAGCCGACGCCCGCGAGCTTTGAAAAGAGCACAAACGGCAACGGCTACCTCATCGCGGATCACACCAACAGCAGCCTCTATGCGCTCTTCGATCTGCTGAAACAAAACGTAACGGCCTATAGGTTGACCGGCGCAGGCACCGAGCCGGGAACGATCTACGTTCCTCAGCAAGCGAGGATTGACGAAAAACTAGAAGCCCTGGCGAAAAAGTATCCGCTGGAGATTCACGCTGCGGCGGACGCTCCAACCGGCACCGCCTTGAAAGTCCGGCTGCCGCGCATCGCGCTCTATCAAAGTTGGGTTGCTTCGATGGACGAAGGCTGGACCCGCTTCATCTTCGACCAGAACGGCATTCCCTATACACGCGTTGTCGATGCCGACATTCGTAAGGGCAACCTGAACGATCGCTTCGACGTGATCGTTATTCCCGACAACGCTGCGCGCGCCATCACCACCGGTCGCGGCGGATTCGGCGAAGGATTGGGAGGCGAGCCGGGGGCTCCTCCGGCAGCCGGCGGCCAAGCTCCAGGCGGTCGCCCCGCGCAGGGCAATGAGAACCGTGGCGAGAATCGCGGTCCGAAAACTCCTCCTGAGTTTACCGGCGGCCTGGGCGAAGACGGCGTAGCCAGCCTTAAGGCCTTCACCGAGAACGGCGGCACGATTGTGACGTTCAACCATGCTTCGCAGGTGTACGTCCAAAAGAGCTCAGAGCCGGTGAACGACGCTTCAGCCTCCTTCGATCGCAAGTCGTTCTACGTCCCCGGATCGATTCTCGAAGTTTCGGTGGACAATACCAACCCCATCGCCTTCGGTTCCACGCCGACCGTGCCGATCTTCTACGAGAACGGACCGGTTTTCCACGTGAGCGGCGATGCCACTTCGGTGGCTTCCTTCACCACGGATAAGCCTCTGCTTAGCGGTTGGATTCAAGGCGGCGAGTTACTAAAAGGCAATTCAGTAATTGCGTTGGAGCCCCAGGGCAAAGGCCATCTGGTTCTCTTTGGCTTCCGTCCGCAATATCGCGCGATCTCTGAGGTCACTTATAAGTTCCTCTTTAACGCGCTGCTGTACGCCTCTTCGACGCCCGCTGAACCTGTAACGGAGCCTTCCAGTGGCCAGTAAAACGAGAACACGACAACTCACTGCTTGCCGAAGTTCCTCGCGAGTATGGCGCGGAACTTCCGTGAGAAAAGCCTGTGCTGCGTGCCTCGCCGCGGCCGCCCAGCGGCGCCGCTGTTGTTGACCGCTCGGCCGACGCACCTGCCCCCCGTCGTCCTGCGAAGCGCAGCCCTTTCTCTCGACTGAAAGTGCGCATGCTTCGTTGGACAGGGCGCATTGCATCCCCATCGCTATTCCACACAAGAGCCTTGCGCACTTGTTCTCACCGGCCGCTGGACGCCGCGGCCGCACATCCCATCTTACCCGGGAGGAAAATAATGACGCAGTCACGAAATCATCGCAGATTCTCCAGTACAGTTTTCTTCGCTGTACTTCTCACGCTGTTCCTTGTCATATCAAGGAATGGATCAGGCCAGACATCGGCAAATGGAAGCATCTACGGCCACGTTTCCGACAGTTCCGGCGCGGCACTGGTCGGTGCCCAGGTTACCGCGCAAAGCCCGGCAGTTGGCGGCACGTTTAAGGTAGTTACCGACAGCGCCGGCGACTACCGTCTCAAGGAACTCCCACCAGCCGACAATTACACGCTCGAAGTTGCGCAGAAGGGTTTCGAGAAAGTGGCGCGGCCTGGACTGGTGGTACGGGCAGGCCTGAACATCACGGTTGACGTTACGCTGCAGGTCGGGTCGCAGTTGCAGACCGTCGAAGTGAGCGGAGAGGCGCCACTGCTCGAAACCCAGAGCGCGGAGAATTCCGTGAACCTGAGCGGGAGTCTGCTGCGCAGTCTGCCGCTCTCCGGGCGGCACGAGTGGTCGGACGTGCTGCAAATTACCCCTGGAATTATCAGCGCATCGAGCGATGCGGAAGGTGGCCAGACCTACTTCCTGCGCGGTTCGGAAAACGAAAATCACGCTACGCTTCTCGACGGCATGGACATCGGCAGCTTTGAGCAGAACTGGCCCTCCAACACCATCAGTGTCGGTAATGAAGCGCTCGGCGATATCGAGATCAAGACCGGAGCCAACGATGCCTCTTCGCCGGCGGCCATGGGGATGGTGATCAACATTGCAAGCCCGACAGGAGGCGACCAGTTCCACGGCTCACTCCTTTACCTGGGCGGGCCAACTTCATGGAATGCCAATAACGCGGCCGGCGGCACCACCGCATCCACCCAGGTGCGCCAGCCAGACTTCACGCTGGGTGGTCCCATCAAGAGGAAGCGCGCTTGGTTTTTCTTTTCGGGGCGCTATATCTACCGCAATGAGGGGATCAGCCAGACCAGCGCGCAGCTTGTGGACTTAGATGCCTTCGTTCCCGGTTTCAAGCCTTTCCCCAATCAGTCCCGAGGATTCGTCTACCTCGGCGATGCCACAGTGCAACTCAACGACCGTCACAGATTGACCTTTCTTGTGCAGCATGACAGCCGTCAGCAGGGCTCTAACTATCAGTGGTACGCGGGAAACTACGCAATTAGCCAATATGGCGGCGGAGCTTATGGCGTGCGGCTGCTCTCGCAGTGGACCCCGAAGCTGTCTACGCGTTTTCTGGCTGCGTATAACGACAAGGGCGTAAACCCCACTGCGAGTTCCGCCGGCGGCGTGGGACAAAACCCGGAGCTGGACATCTACACCACAACAACAACTTCCGCCGGCACGGTGCTTGGACAGGGATCGTCGCTTGCGACACTCAATAATCTGCAGTCGATCAGCCTGAATCCGTCCAGCAAGTCAACCATCAGCGGCGACCTTACCTACCTCATCCCCAAAGCGTGGGGCTCGCATGAAATCGAGGCGGGTTTCTATCTTCAACCGCACGAAAGCAGCAAGGTAACCACGCTGTATGCTGAAGGCGGCACGCTTATCCAGGAGAATGCGGTCCTCAAGAATGCGACCGATCCGACACAGGGCTACACCATCTTCAGCAAAACATCGGTAAGCGCCGGCAGCGTTCTCAGCAGCTACATAACGGCCAACGATTACGCGTGGTACATTCAGGATCATTGGCGTCCGACCTCGCACCTTTCGATCACCGGTGGTCTTCGTCCTGACTGGGTTTTGGGCAGAGACGCACAATTCAAGGTCACTACGCAGCATTCCTGGAATTATGCTCCGCGCATAGGTGCGGCTTATGTGCTGACACGAGACCAAAAAGATGTAATCCGTGCCAGCTGGTCGAAGATTACCGATATTACAAATGCCAGTTATCTTGGAACCGCCGGTACCAGCACGCTGACCACCACCAACCAGTACCTGGAGAACGGGAACTGGGTCACTTTTGTTACTCCGGGAAGCACCGCAATTACTCCTGGCAAGACATTCGATTCAAACCGTCACCAGGGGTATGTGCGTGAGTGGACGGTGGGTTATCGCAAGCAGTTGCCCGGCGAACTGGTTCTGGATGCCAGCTACATTGACCGCGAATACCGCGATCGTCCCGCCCAATACGACACCAATCAGATTTACACCACAACCTCGACCGGCACGGTCTGGGGAGGGCTCGTAAATCCCGCGCTGAACAACACTTATTATGTGACCAACAACAAGTGGAACTGGTTTGTCTATCAGGGAATCGAGTTCACCGCCAGCAAACAAACCAGTAAGGTGCGGCTCTTCGGGACATACAGTTATTCTCCCGATCATCTGGGCGGCTCATGGCAGCCCAACGACCCGGCCTCCATCATCGAACCTACCAAGTTTGCCAACAACGCCGGGGTAGGTTCCGTGCGCGGCAATGTCACCAACGACTATACCGGCGACACTCGCAACCGCATGTGGCAGCGTAATCAGTTGCGCACCGGATTTAACTGGAATGCACCATTCAAGATTCGCGCATCGACCAGTTTTACGGCGCAGTCGGCCACTCCGGGCGGCCCGGTGATTACTACGCTCTCGGCGTTGGGAGAAACCTACAACGGACAGTTCGGACCGGCGACGGAGTCGGTTACATACAACGGCGCTACGCGCACCGTCTCCAACCCTCTTGCCACGACCTACCGTTTTGCCTACGCAAATCGCGGCGACGGCCAGATCTGGTGCCCATGGCTGTTTCAGTGGGATGCGGTTGGGGGACGCGAGTTCCACATCGGAGACCGGCAAGCGGTTCAGGTGGATCTGGACGTCTATAACGTCCTGAACGGCGGCGCGGCACAGCAATTCGTAAACGGCAACAACATCTCGTCGAGCACCTTTGGTTCGTTGCAGAATATTCAACTTCCGCGTTCGGCGCAGTTCTCCGTTCGCTACAGCTTCTAAGGGAGAATGAAAATGAAAATGACACTTCGAATTGTTCGTATCTTCGCTGGGGCGCTTGCATTGCTCGCTTTGCCGGTTCCGGCGCGGCTTATGGCCGCGCCCGGAGCGTCAGCCCGTCTTACGCTGGAGGACCTGACTGACACCAGTGGCCTTGGTGCAGTGGCCCTTTCTCCCGATGGCAAACAATTCGCCATCGCGCATGCAGGGCAAATTGCGCTCGTACCTTCCACAGGCGGCTGGCCCATCGCACTCACAAGCAGTCCTTCCCCCAAGCAGGGCCCCAAGTGGTCTCCGGACGGCAGGTTCATCGCTTTTGCCAGTGAAGGCGCAATCTGGAAGATTTCCGTTAACGGCGGGCAGCCCCTTCGGCTTACAGAAGGCAGAAGAGGGCCAGGCGACCCGCGCACCGCAACCGACAGCAATCCGGAATGGTCTCCGGACGGCAAATGGATTTTGTTTGTGACTGGCCGCCGCGGCAACGCCGATATCGGCATTGTCAGCAGCGACGGCCTGACGACTTCTTTGCTCACCACTTCCCCGGCCGACGAGGAAAATGCAACGTGGTCGCCGGATGGCTCGCGCGTGGCGTATGTTGCGCGCTCACCGGAGCACTTCAGCGGCCAGGTTTTTGTGGCGCAGTTCGATGCGGAAAGCGGTCGTTTCAAGCCGGAACCGAAGCTGATTTACACCGCCAAGGACGATCGCGGCGGCGGCTGGTCGATTCGCCGCCCGGTCTGGACGCCCGACGGCCAGTCTCTCGCCGTGCTTCTGCAGGATAGCGGGTGGAACAAGATCTATCTGCTGCCGGCCGAGGGCGGAACCCCGCGCGCCATCACTACGGGCGAGTCGGAAGATGAGAGTCCCGTGTATTCGCCCGATGGCCAGCAATTCGCTTTTGAGTCAAACCGTGAAAATCCGGAAGAGCATCATATCTGGATCGCCGCGGCCGACGGAAGCAATCCGCATCCGCTTGCGAGCGTCGGCGCCGGGATCGATGGCGCTCCGGCATGGTCGCCCGATGGAACGAAAATCTATTTTCTTCACGCGTCGACATTCGCGCCCGCCAGTCTTGCTGTCGCATCGGTGAACACGCCAGAAGCACAAATAGTCATTTCCACGCAGCCGGTGAACTTTGCCAACACCGGTCTGGAACCGCCCCAGGTGGTGCACTACAAGAGCAAGGATGGTCTCGTCATTGCCGCGATCCTTTATAAGCCGCTGCATTTTTCGGCCGATAAACGCTATCCGGCGGTCCTCTGGATTCATGGCGGCCCCGAAGGGCAGGACGCGCTCGCCTGGGATCCGTGGGTGCTCTATCTGGCGCAGCATGGATATGTTGTGCTGACGCCGAATTATCGCGGCAGCACTGGTTACGGAGAAAAGTTCCGCAACCTGAATGTCGAGGACAGCGGCGGTGGAGAGGTTGACGACGTCGCCGCGGGGGCCGAATATCTTGTGGCGCAAGGGCTGGCTGATAAAAACCGCATCGGTATTGGCGGCGGAAGTCACGGCGGCACCATGGTGGCCTATGAAGTTACCAAGCGCCCCGAACTGTGGCACGCAGCAATTGAACTTTACGGCGTTGTCGACCGCGCAACCTTCATCGAACGCACTAACCGTCCGTCCGCCATCCGTTGGACGCTCAAGATGGGCGGGACTCCAGGACAAAAACCGGAGGTCTATCGCAAGGCGAACATTCTCGCAGATGTTCCGCGCATCACCGCTCCCCTGCTCATCGAGCACGGCGAAGACGATCCGCAGGTTCCTCCTTACGAGTCCATTCAGTTTACCGAGGCGCTCAAAAAAGCGGGTAAGGCCTATCTCTATTTCACTTACCCCAAAGAACTGCATGGCTTCTCGCAGAGAGAACACCGGCTTGATGCCTGGAAGAAACAGATCGCTTTTCTCGATCTGTTTCTCCAGCCAAAAACCGGACGCTCCATTACGTCGACACAAGAAATCGTTCTCGATGAGGGCGCCAGTCAGTAATGCCATTCACAGCATGGGCGGCAGAACTCTGCCGCCCATCTCAACCCCCAGAGCCGTCCCAGTACCTGGAGACCGCATCGACACGATCTCATCGGGCAATTTGACCAGCACGTACTCGCCCAGGGTGGGCCAGCTCGCTCTCAAACTTTCGTTCTGAGAGCGG
>Ga0182030_10017545_pt1 | contig 13801 bp, 11 predicted proteins | sample 812S3MmetaG_FD_121299 | JGI IMG/M metagenome (GOLD analysis project Ga0182030, IMG submission 121299) | Permafrost microbial communities from Stordalen Mire, Sweden - 812S3M metaG (Illumina Assembly) | ecosystem: Environmental > Terrestrial > Soil > Wetlands > Permafrost | place: Sweden... | reverse complement strand
TTTTGCAGGGCCTCCTTCGTTTCTTTATTGCCGCAACCGGCCAGGATGACCGCGGTGCCGGCCACCAGCACGAGACGCCAAAAACACTTATTCATGAGAGAGGCCATTAAGCGGCACCTTGCCATTCCGCGCAAGTAAAAGTGCTGCGCGGAAGATTGCATCCTTCCACGATTTCGTTGACATTACTTACATGTCCACCCGCCGCACTGTCCGCGTGGCCGAGGTCCTCCGCAAGGAACTCGCCGCCTGCATGAGCCAATCCCTCGATCTCGAGGGGCTCATCATCACCATCTCCTCGGTCGAGCTGCCGCCCGACATGCGCCAGGCTTACGTCTACGTCAGCACGCTCCACCCCGAGTTGGAAGAGGAGCAGGCGCTCCATGTCCTCAATCGCAACCGCAAGGCATGGCAAAGCTTCATCGGACGCCGCCTCGGGCTCAAGTTCACGCCGCAACTTCTTTTCCGCTTTGATCGCGCGATTGAGCGCGGCGACCGCGTCATGGAAATTCTCACCAAGCTCGAACTCGAAAAAGAAAAGCCCTCCACGGCGGAACAGGACAAGCCCTGAGTTTCCATGCAGCGCCATCCTGTAAGGATGGCAAGCATTCAGCCCAGGGTTGCTCCGAAGGAGCTACCCTGGGTAGCGTTGCAATAGCGATCAACCCTGAAGGGGTTGAAGAGAGTTTCTTTCCAAGCGTTGATTCAACCCTTTCAGGGTTGGCTTTTGGTTACCACTACCCAGGGTAGGCGCTTCGCGCCAACCCTGGGCTGAATGCTCACAACCCCGTTGGGGTTGTCGAAGAATCAGTTCAGTAGGTAGCCGTCGCAAGCCCTTGCGACGGGGTCTTTTCCGGATAGCCGAAGGCCACAAGAAGCAGCCCCAAGATTTTTTCTCTACTCCACCGCGCCGCCGCCGCCGAGCAGATGGAGGACGGCCATCCGGATGGCGAGGCCGTTCTGCACCTGATCGAGGACGGTCGAGTTCGGGCCGTCGGCGAGTTCGCTGGCGATTTCGACGCCGCGATTGATCGGGCCGGGATGCATGATGAGCACGCCGGGCTTGCACTGTTGGAAGCGCGTCATGTTCAATCCGAAGAGGGAAACGTATTCGCCCACGGAGGGGAAGAAGCTGCGCTGCTGCCGCTCGTGCTGGATGCGCAGCAGCATGATGACGTCGGCGTCGGGCAGGACCGCGTCGAAGTCGTGCGCGACCGTCACGCCCAGTTCCGAAAAAATTTCCGGCGCCAGCGTGGTCGGCCCGACCAGCGTCACGCGCGCGCCGAGCTTGGTCAGCGCCCAGACATTGGAGCGCGCCACGCGGCTGAAGAGGATGTCTCCGCAAATCACCACGTGCAGGTCCTTCCACTCGCGTTTTTCGCCGAGCCTTTCGCGCATGGTGAAGGCATCGAGCAGCGCCTGGGTCGGGTGCTCGTGCGCGCCATCGCCAGCGTTAATGATGTGGGCTGCTAACCGCTCCGCCAGAAATTGCGGCGCGCCCGCGGCGGAGTGGCGCAGGATGACAAAGTCGGCCTTCATCGCTTCGAGCACCTGGCCGGTGTCCTTGAGCGTTTCGCCCTTGCGAAAGGAACTTGAGGCGCTGTCGATGGAGACGACGTCGGCATCGAGGCGCGTCGCGGCCAGTTCAAACGAGGTGCGCGTGCGCGTGCTCGGCTCGACGAACAAATTCACCACCGTGCGGCCCTGCAGCGAGGTTGATTTTTTCACGCGCCGCGCCAGCAAATCCTTGAAGGTGCGCCCGGTATCGAGGATCAATTCGATCTCGGCCCGGCTTAATTCGCGGATGGTGAGGAGGTCCTTGCGCGTCCAGGCGGTGCTCATTAAAAATGGAGCTTAACGCGACTTTGGGCAAGAGACACTATTTTTTAATGGGACTTATAGGACCTATAGGACGCATGGGACAGATAAGTCCCATAAGTCTTATTTCAAACTCTCCGCCACGGCCTTCGCAAAATAGGTCAGGATGATGTCCGCCCCGGCGCGCTTGATGGCCAGCAGCGACTCATCGCGCGCCTTTTCCAAATCGAGCCAGCCCGCCCGGGCCGCGGCGTGAATCTGCGCGTATTCGCCCGAGACCTGGTAGGCCGCGACCGGCAGCGTCGTGCCAGCCTTCACGGCGGAAATGACATCGAGGTAAAGCCCGGCCGGTTTGACCATGATGATGTCGGCGCCCTGGTCCTCGTCGAGCCGCGCTTCGAGGAGGGCCTCGCGCAGGTTGGCCGGGTCGATCTGGTAGGTGCGCTTGTCCAGCGCGGGCGTTCCCTTTTTGGTGGCGCTGCCGACGGCGTCGCGAAAAGGCCCGTAGTAGGCCGAGGCGAATTTCACGGCGTAGGCGAGAATCGACGTTTGCGTGAAGCCCTCGCGGTCCAGCTCGTCGCGGATCGCGCCAATGCGCCCGTCCATCATGTCGGAGGGCGCGACGATGTCGGTTCCGGCGGCGGCGAGCTGCGTGGCGTAATGGGTGAGGATATGCACCGTCTCGTCGTTGGCGACATCGCCCGTGGCCGGATCGAGCACGCCGTCGTGCCCGTGGTCGGTGTAGGGATCGAGCGCGACGTCCGCGACGATGAGCGTGTCCGGGATTTCCGTTTTGAGCTGGCGGATCGCGGCGAAAAACCAGTTTTTGTTGGACACGGCGTATTTGCCGCGGGCGTCCTTCAACGCGGGATCGATCTGCGGAAAGAGGGCCACGGCGCGGATGCCCAGCCCGGCCAGGCGCGCCACTTCCGCGAGCGTATTGCGGACGTTCAGCCGTTCCATGCCCGGCAAGCTGGGAATCTCCTCCGGGCCGCCATAGCCGTCCTTCACGAAGAGCGGCTGGATCAGATCGTCGGCATGGACGCGGGTTTCGCGCACCAGCGCGCGGATGGCGGCGCTCTGGCGATTGCGGCGGGGACGGCGGATCAGGTCGAGCGGCGGGGTGTAGGCGGAGTTGATCATAAATTATAGCAACGCCGTTTGTTCGAGGTGCACGGCTTCCAGGGACGGCAGCCCGCCGATCAATTTTTGGTGCTGGAGATAGACCTGCCGATCGGTCAGGCAGGCGAGGTAATCGCAGGTCGCGCGGTACTCGCCGTCGTTCTTGACCCGCATGGCGAATTGCGGGCTGAGCAAATGGGGATGGCCGACGAGCAATTCGAAAAGCTGGACGAGGCAATCGACCGAGCGGAGCCGCACGGCGGTCAGGGACGGATGGTGATAAAACCGGCTGTAGAGAAAGTTGAGCAGTTCCTTGGCGCGGCCCGCCATTTCGGGCGAGAAGGTGATCATCGCGGGCTGGCGGCGGACGTCATCGCTGCTCTGCGGCGCGCGGCCCTTGATCGTGTGGCTGGAGTGGTCGATGACATCCTCGACCAGGCGGCCCAGCAGCGTCCGCAGGACGTAATAACGGCCCCGCTCCGGCTCCAGGTGCGGGTAGGGGGCCAGCGCGCGTTCCCGCGTGTCGCGCCACAAATCGAGGCCGCCCACTTCCTGCTCGTCGATCAGGCCCGACTCGAGGCCGTCGTCGAGATCGTGGCAGATGTAGGCGATCTGGTCGGAGAGATCGACCGCCTGCGCTTCGAGCGACGGCTGGACAAAGCCCTCGATCAGCCGGTCGGGGACGTAAGGCTTGTGCAGGCCCTCGCGCACCTCCCAGGTCAGGTTGAGGCCGTTGAACTCGGGATACTTCAACTCGAGTTCCTCCACCACGCGCAGGCTCTGGGCGTTGTGGCGGAAACCGCCATGCCGCGCCATCAGCCGGTCGAGCGTCTCCTCGCCCAGATGGCCGAAGGGGGGATGGCCGAGATCGTGGGCCAGGGCGATGGCCTCCGCCAAATCCTCGTTGAGGCCGAGCGAGCGGGCCAGCGCCCGCGCGATGCACGAGACCTCGATGGTGTGGGTCATCCGCGTCCGGTAATGGTCGCCCGTGCCGTTGAGGAAGACCTGGGTTTTGTATTCGAGCCGGCGGAAGGAGCGGCTGTGGACGATCCGGTCGCGGTCGCGCTGGAAGTCGAGCCGGAACCGGTGCTGGTCCTCCGAATGGACGCGCCCCCGGGACGCGGAGCTGGTCTGCGCATACGGCGCGAGGTGGCGGGCCTCGCTCCTCTCCAAATCAAAACGGCGTCGCGGCATTGCACCAACTTGTCAGCTTAACGCCCGCGATTCAACATGCTTATTTGGCCTGCGGAGCCTATTTTTTTAGGGCATTTTGTGCAGATAGGCCAAATAAGCCGGAGAAAAGTGAAACCGATGGCTTTTCTGGACATTCGCCCTATCATTTTTGGCCTCATTTTTCCTCGTTCCCAAGTTGTTCTTGGGAACGCGCTTGCTGAGGCAATTCCATTGCCGATCCCGTAGCCGCGCCCGTTCGTGGCGGTGGCAGCCGCCCAACGCAATTACCAGCCCCGCCGCTGCCTTGGCGGGGCCAATGCCAAGGACATCTATCGTCAGAAACAACGGCGCGGTCGCTGGAACCAGCGGCAACGCCATGAGGCTTTTGAGTGGATTAGTTGCCGCGCAAAGGCCATACTACAAAACAGGATGAAGACCGATCAACGCAGCGTCCAAGCCGCCTGGCGGCACGCCGTGGAAGCCTGGTTGAGTGACCAGGCGCTGATCGAGGTTCATATTAACCCAAGGAGTGTTACCCCTTTTTAACCCGCCCTCTGGCCCCATTAACTGGTAGGACGCACACGTATGCAAAGATGGCAGCCAGAGAATATCGGGGCCTTCGCTTGAAGGATGTCCACGATTTTACATCGATTGGTAACATCTTATGAAAATATTAGAGGTAGAGTTGAACGACGAAGTAGAGGCCTACCTAAGGGAAGTAGTTAGCGACGTCCGAGCCGATCCGCGCTCTAAGGGCTTAGTTGCCGTTTTGCTTAAATATCCTAATAGCATTCCAGAAGTAAATTACGTCGGCGATGACCTAGTGCATATGGGGTTGTATCCCGAAAAACAAAGAAAATGGGATTATGCAGTTCGGCTTAAAAACGACTCTATTTTAGTCAATCAATTGCTTGCTGATGAACTTACCGGTGGAAATAAACTGTCGATACGAAAAGTAGTTGGAGTTGATGGGCAACAGAAATCACAAATCTTTCTTAAAAATATTGCAGCCACGGACGGGGTGCCAAATACTGATACGTGATGAGAACCTTGGCTCGAGCGCGCATTCCACAGGTCATAAAATCGTACCCACACAAGTCCCTAAGCGAGGCTTGAGGGTGGAAAACGTAGTGACTGGTTGGCAGTTCATCGCGTGCGCCGTGATAGGGGTCAACTCTCGACACTTGACATAAATTGGTTGCCTCACGTTGGCTGAAACCAGCGCGAAATGGAATTTCGCGGGGAGCAGGGGGCGTTCCCAAATGAAATTTGGGAACGAGGGAAACTGCACCGCCGCGAGGGACAGCGGCGGCAACCACTGCACCGGCGCAAGGGCCTGCGCCGGCTACCTTCCGAGGTCCGACGGCTGCCACGGATTCTGATTTCCATTCGGCGGCAGCGTGCTAATTGGTCACGATGAGTTTTCTGCAAATTCTGATTCTGGGGCTGGTGCAGGGCGCGGCGGAACTGCTGCCGGTGTCCAGTTCGGCGCACGTGATTGTGGCGGAGAAGCTGATGGGTCTCGATCCCTCCAGCCCGGAAATGACTTTTCTGCTGGTGATGCTGCATACCGGGACGATGTTTGCCGTGATCGTCTATTTCTGGAACTCGTGGCTGGCCCACTATTTCAGCGACGCCTCGCACCTCGGAGACGCGGTCAGGAATATCGCGGCGGCGACGGTGATCACGTTGATCGGGGGGCTGGCTCTTAAATTGATCATCGAGAAAATTTTCATGCACGGCCAGGCGAAGGCGGAGGTCGAGGAACTTTTTTCATACCTCCCGTTGATTGGCGGCGCGTTGCTGGCGGCGGGCCTGCTGATTCTTTACTCGGGTTCGAGCGAGGAGAAGCGGCCCGGCTCCAGCGGAATCGACATGATCGGGTCTCTTGTGATCGGCGCGGTGCAGGCCTTTTGCGTGCCGTTCCGCGGCTTTTCCCGTTCGGGGGCCACGATCTCAACCGGGCTGTTGCTGGGGATCGAGAGGCGGCAGATCGAGGAATTCAGTTTTGCGCTAGCCGTGGCGCTGACGCCATTCGCTGATGTCTGGGAATTGCGGCGTTTGGTGAAGGCGCATCCGGAAATCAGGCTTGGCCAGGAACTCATGAAGCTGCTGACGCCGGGGCTGCTGGGGATGGCTTGCAGTTTTGCGGCGGGTTACCTGGCGCTGAAGCTTTTGTCGCGGCTGCTGGAAACGGGCCGCTGGAAATATTTTGGATACTACTGCGTGGTGGCGGCGGCGGTGGTTTTTGGGCTGGCCTATGAGGGGTTTTGATTCAGAAGGTAGCCGGCGCAGGCCCTTGCGCCGGCTACCTACCGAGGTGCGCCGGCTACCACTGCACCGGCGCAAGGGCCTGCGCCGGCTACCTACCGAGGTGCGCCGGCTACCTACCGATGCTCATGTTCCAACTAATCAAAACTGATCCGGGCAGCCGAGCGCGCCGCGGACGCCTGACGACGAGTCACGGGGTGATCGAGACGCCGCAGTACATGCCGGTCGGGACGCAGGCCTCGGTCAAGGCCGTCGCGCCGCGCGATCTCGATGCGATGGGCACGGAGATCATTCTCGCCAACACGTATCATCTTTTCCTTCGGCCCGGGCTGGAGGTCTTCCGGGAATTCGGCGGCCTGCACCGGTTCATGAATTGGCACAATCCGATCCTGACCGACAGCGGCGGGTTCCAGGTCTTCAGCCTGGCCAAGCTGCGGCAGATCACCGACGAGGGGGTGGAGTTCCGTTCGCATTTGGACGGCAGCAAATTTTTCCTCGGGCCGAAGGAATCGATCTCCATCCAGCATGCGCTCGGCGCGGACATCATCATGGCCTTCGACGAATGTCCGCCCTGGCCGTGCGAGGAGGCGACCGTCGCCGCCGCCGTGAAGCGGACGATCACCTGGGCCCGCTCGTCGCTCGACCATCACTTGCATCTGGTCGCCACGCATGAGTTGCGTCCCACGGCGGAGCAGGCGCTTTTCGGGATCGTGCAGGGAAGCGGCATTCCGCATTTGCGCGAGGAGTGCGCCCGCGCGCTGACGGCGATGGATTTCGACGGCTACGCCATCGGCGGCGTGAGCGTGGGCGAACCGGAGGAGGAGATGTACAAGGCCGTCGACGCCACCGTGCCCCATTTGCCGCACGGCAAGGTCCGGTACGCCATGGGCCTCGGCCAGCCGCATCAGATGGTGGAGTTGGTCGCGCGCGGCGTGGACATTTTCGATTGCGTGCTGCCGACCCGCGTGGCGCGGCACGCGACGGTCTACACGCGCGCCGGGACGCTGAACCTGCGCGGGGCGCAGTACCGGCTCGACGGCGCGCCGCTGGAGCCGGGTTGCGGCTGTTATGCTTGTCAAAATTTTACGCGCGCCTATATTCGGCATCTATTCAAAGCGGGTGAAATCCTCGCATTGGTCCTGGTCAGCCTGCATAATTTGCATTTTTACCTCGAACTGATGCGCGACATCCGGGACGCGCTCGACGGGGATTCGTTCGGCGCGTTTCGCGAGAATTTCCACCGCACTTATAAAACCACCAAAGAAATCGATTAATGTCTTCACTCGCCCTCTTCTTCGCCCAAGTCACCAATGCCGCCGCCGCCGGTGCCGCCGGCGCCAGCGACGCCAACGCGCCCACGCCGCCCACGCCGCCCACCCCGCCCTGGTGGACGAATCTCTTCTTTCCCGTCCTGATCATGGCGATGGTCTATTTCGCGCTGATTCGCCCGCAGCAGATGGCCAAGAAAAAGGCGGAGGAAACGATCAAGGGCGCGAAGACCGGGGACAAGATCGTGACGTCGAGCGGCATTCACGGCGTCATCACCAATGTGAAGGATTCGACCGTCATCGTGAGGGTGGCCGACAATGTGAAGCTGGAAATCGAGAAGAGCCACATCGACAAGATCACGCGTCCCGACGCCGGCTCCGATTCGGAAAAGGCCGTCACCGCCAAGGTCTCCTAGGGCCTGCTAACGCTATTTTATGAACAGATCACTTGTACTCGGAGAAGCCATCCAGAAAGGATGGCCATCCTATAGCCCAGGGTTGGTGCGGGGGACAACGTCCCACGCGCCTACCCTGGGTCAACGGCAAAGCGGACCAACCCTGAAAGGGTTGAATCAGTCCACCACCACCAAGCTGGCTTCAACCCTTTCAGGGTTGTACGTTTTCAAACCTACCCAGGGTAGGCGCTGGTGCGCCAACCCTGGGCTGAATGATTGCAACCCCGTTGGGGTTGCTGCGAACAACCGACATTAGTGTTAACAGGCCTTAGCGCATAAAACCAAGTTTAGCAGCCAAGCCCACCCCATCGCCCCATGTATTTCTCCATTCTTCTTGCCTCACTCGGTTTCATCGGATTTTTCATCTGGTATCTCGCGGCCGAAAACGCCGCCGCCCGCCGCACCGCCGGTTTGGGGGCGATCGTGGCCAGTTTGCTCACCTGCGGCCTGGCGCTCTACCCGATCGACAAGACGATCCGGCTGGGGCTCGATCTCCAGGGCGGCACGGAATTTTTGCTGGAAGTGCAGGGCGATCCGGGGCCGCAGGCGCTCGATCAGGCCGTCACGGTCATTCGCAAGCGTCTCGACACCCTGGGCACGCGTGAAATGAGCATCCAGCCCGAGGGAAAAGACCGGCTGAAGATCCAGATTCCGGGCTTGCAGGGGGCCGAGGTCGGCCAGACGGAAAAGATTTTGTCCCAGGTGGCGAAGCTGGAATTCAACCTCGTGCCGGCGAACGCGCAGGAAATCCTCGCGGCGGCCATGGCGAACGGCGGCAAGCTGCCTTATCAATACGCGCTGGACTACGAGATTTTGCCCGAGTTGCAGAAGGACGCCCAGGGCAAGGACGTTCTTGGCCAGATCGTGGTTGAGCGCAAAGTGCAGATGTCGGGCAAACATGTCACCCATGCTTTCCGCAGCATCGAGCAGAGCGGGCAATCCATCGTCAATCTGGAGTTTGACAGCGAGGGCAAGCAGCAGTTCGGGGCGATCACGAGCGCGAATGTCGGACGCCAACTTGCCATCGTCCTGGACCACGAAGTCCGGAGCGCGCCGACCCTGGACGAGCCGATCATGGATGGCCGGGCCCGGATTTCCGGCGGCACCATGTCCGCGGCGGAATGCGAGGAACTCGACAGCGTGTTGGAGAATCCGCTGGAGACTCCGATCAAGATGCTGAGCACGAGCTCGGTCGACGCCTCGCTGGGGGCCGACTCGATCCAGAGCGGACTCCGGGCCGGGGTGATCGCGCTCCTGCTGGTGATTTCGTTCATGGTCATCTATTACCGCGTCTCGGGCACCATCGCCGTGCTCGCGCTGACGGTGAATCTCGTCCTGCTCTTCGGCCTGCTCGCCCAGTTCCATTTCACGCTGACGCTTCCCGGCATCGCGGGCATCGTGCTGACCATCGGCATGGCGGTCGACGCCAACGTGCTCATCTACGAGCGCATTCGCGACGAACTCGCGCTCGGCAAACCGGCGCGCTCGGCCATCGACACCGGTTTCGAGAAGGCCTTCAGCGCGATTTTCGACTCGAACGTGACCACGCTGATTCCGGCCATGGTCCTGGCTTATTTCGGCACGGGGCCGCTGCGCGGCTTCGCGGTCACGCTCGTGCTCGGCATTATCGCGAATCTCTTCGCCGCGCTGGTGGTGACCCGCAATACGTTCGACTTTATTCTGACCGCGACGGACAAGCCGAACCTCTGGATGATGCAGTTCATCAAGTCGCCGCGCTTCGATTTCCTCAGCTATCGCCATATCGGGCTGATCTTCTCGCTGGTCCTGCTTGGCGCCGGCGCAGGCGCCGTGGCGATGCGGGGCGAGGCGCTGCTCGGGGTCGATTTCAAGGGCGGCGACGCCGTCACGATGACTTACGGGCAGTCCGTGGACATCGGGCAGGTGCGCGCGGCGCTGATTAAAAGCGGCCTGAAGGATGTCACGCTCCAACCCGTCTCCGGTTCGAAGGCGCTCCTCATCCAGACCGAGGAACAGCAGGGCGAGCGCGCCGCGCAGATTCTCAAGGACACGTTTCCGCAGGCCGGTTTCGTGGCCGGGGCGGTCGACAAGATCGGCGCGCAGGTCGGCGGCGAGATGAAGGAGCGGGCGATCATGGCCCTCCTGCTGGGGCTCTTCGGCATTCTCGTCTACGCGGCGGTCCGCTTCGAGTGGTCCTACGCCATCGCGGCGGCGGTCGGCCAGTTGCATGACGTGCTCATCGCGTTGAGCATCATGGCGCTGCTCGGTCGCGAACTGACGCTGCCGCTGGTCGCCGCGCTGCTCACCATCGCCGGTTATTCGATCAACGACAAAATCGTGGTGTTCGACCGCATCCGCGAGGGCGCGAGCCTGCGCGAAAAGGGGAGTTTCTACGAGGTGATCAATCGCAGCTTGAACCTGACGCTGGCGCGGACGATTCTGACCGGCAGCACGTGTCTGCTCGCCACGGGCGCGCTCATCGTGTTCGGCGGTCCGGTCATCCATGACTTCGCGCTGGCCATGTTCATCGGCATCATGTCGGGCATCTACTCGTCCCACTTCATCTCGCCCGGTCTGGCCTGGTGGCTGGGCAGGTTCGGACACGGCAGCGCCTCGGCCACGGCCATCCCGACCGCCCCGGCTTCGGGCAAAAAAGCCGCCGTCGGAGTCTGATTCAGAAGGTAGCCGTCGCGCGCCGCGCGACGGCTCTTACTGCCGTGCGCAGCACCGGCGCAGGGCCTGCGCCGGCTACCTTACAGCGGATGAACGCAAGACTTGTCGGTGGATCAATCTCGCACCAGTATTGACATCATCGAAAACGTTCTTCCAGTGAGGAGTGCCCTAAGCGCCCTCGGCAAGCGCTGGGTGCAGGCCTCGCCCACGGCCGGGGCGCTCGATCTCGCGCGGGCGCTGGACCTTCACCCGCAGATCGCGTCGCTCCTGTGGCAGCGCGGCTATCGCGACCCCGATCAGGTTCGCGCCTTCCTCGATCCGCGCCTGCAATCGCTCGGCGATCCCTTCCAGCTCACCGATCTGCGCCGCGCGGCGGAGAGGATTCTCCAGGCCGTCGCCGCGCGCGAGAAGACGGTCATTTTCGGCGATTACGATGTCGACGGCATCACCTCCAGCGCGTTGATGTGGCACGTTCTCCGGCGGCTCGGCGCGGACGCGGAAACCTTCCTGCCGTTGCGCATGGAGGAGGGCTACGGGCTCAGCCAGGACGGCGTGGAACGATGCGTCGAGGAGCACCACCCCGCCGTCCTGATCGCGGTCGATTGCGGCACGACGGCGGTGAAGCAGGTCGCGTGGCTGCGCGAACGGGGCATCGACGTGGTCATCATCGACCATCACGCGCTGCCGCCGGAACTTCCCGCCGCCCATGCGCTCGTCAATCCGCAGCGGGACGGTTTGCTTGATTATCTCGCCAGCGTGGGTCTGGTTTTCAAGGTCTGCCACGGTCTGCTCAAGCTTGCGGGAGAGGGGAAGGGCGGGATCGATCTCCGCGAGTATCTCGACCTGGTCGCCATGGGCACCGTGGCGGACATCGTCCCGCTCGTGGAGGAGAACCGCATCCTCGTCCGGCGCGGTCTGCGCCAGCTTGAACACTCTCTCTGGCCCGGACTGCGCGCGCTGATCGAAGTCAGCCAGGTCAGCTTTCCGGTCACGGCGCAGGACGTCGGCTTCCGGCTCGGGCCGCGTCTCAATGCCAGCGGACGGCTCGGCGACGCGATGCTTTCTCTCCGGCTGCTCCAGACCGACGACCGCACCGAGGCCGGTCACATCGCTTCCGAATTGAATCGCAACAACCGCGAACGTCAGGCGGTGGAAATGGAGACCTTTCTTCAGGCGGAAGCGCAATTGCAGGAGACCTACGACCCGGCGCGCGACTGGGGCATCGTCCTCTCGGGCCGGAACTGGCACTGGGGCGTGATCGGCATCGTCGCGTCGCGTTTGCAGAAGCGCTATCACCGCCCGACCATCGTGATCGGCGTGAACGACGAGGGGATGGGGAAGGGGAGCGGGCGCAGCATCGACGGCATTTCCATCGTGAAGGCGCTCCAGGATTGCGCGGAATTCCTCGAGCTTTTCGGCGGGCACGACATGGCCGCCGGACTCAACATCCGCGCCGGGCGCGTCGACGCGTTTCGCGAGGCCTTCAACAAACACGTCCGCGCCCAGGCCGGCGACGATGTTTTCCAATCGACGCTGGAATTATCCGGAACGCTCGCGCTGCCCGAGGTGAGCGACGAGCTTTTTCGGAAGTTCGAGGAACTGGCGCCCTTTGGCCGGATGAATCCCGAGCCGGTCTTTCTTTTCGAGGAGATTTCCTACACCCGGCCCGCCCAGCTTTTCGGCAGGAATCACGTGAAGCTTTTCGTCCGGGGCGAACGGGGTGAAATCGAGGCGGTCGGGTTTGGCCTCGGCCAGCACGATTGGTCGAAGGCCCCCGGCCGCCTCGCGGGGACGCTTGATTGGGACGACTACCGCAACCGCGTGCAGCTTCGGATTGCGGATTGGCAGGTGGAGTAAAGCCTTCCGTCATCCCGAGCTTGCCGCACACACATGTGGCAGGATCAGCCTTCGGAGGATTTCCTTTTGGATTAAACTCTCACTTGACGTCCTTCATGGGAGCTTCGGAGAATTCAACCCGAAGAGACTAAATATCGAGCGGGAGCTTGCGGGAGTCCTCTTCAGGATCGAGGTCCCAATAAGAGGCGAGAATCCCCACGGCGTAGGCGCCAAAAATAAGCATGGCAAAGCTCGGGAGCGGGAGGATGACGTTATAGACCCGGAAGGCGAGGATCGACGACTCAAACCAGAACGAGGCCAGGACAACCAGCATCGCCGCGGCATGGATGGGGCCAAATCGGATGACCGCAGCCGCGCCGCCGATGGCGATGAGCAGGTAAAGGGCGGCCAGGATCATCGGTGGAAGCGGCCGGACATAATCCTGGTCGAGGATGGTCCGCTCGGCCTGAAGCTGGATTTCGACGCGGCTGAGCTGCCCCACGGCGGTTTTGAAGCGTTCCCGCTCGCCGGGATCGGTGCGCCCGATCCAGACCTGCCGCCGGACGAGTTTGCGAAGATCGCGCTCCGGGGTGATGCCATGCTGAAGCTGGTCGTCGTAGAGCATGATGTTGTCGAAGCCGGCCTGCCACGACGCGGTGGGGCCCTGATGGTAGCGGATGCGCATCCGGCCCTCGTCGTCGATGGGCACCGTGCGAACAAGCTTGCCGTCCTTGTTGCGGAGAAAGATGGCGCGTCCGACCTGGACCTCGGAGGAGGCAAGATCGGCCCCGAGGAATTGGGCGGCGGCCTGCAAGACGAGCGAGGGGATCATTTTCCGGCCGAGCATGAAGACGAGAGGCAGACGCCGCAGGCGCAGGCCCGATTCCGATTCGAGGTTGTTGGCGCCCACGGGAGAATCTCCGGCAAACGTATCCAGCGGCCAGATCGCCGAGCCGAAGCGCGGCACCTGGCGCATATTGCCGTGGAAAGGGAGCGAGCCGAGTTTCTCCGGCAAGGGGGCGGGATTGGGCGGCGTCAGAACCGTGGCGGCAAAGACGACCGTGTTGGCCCGTTGGACGATATGCGAGAAGGTGTCGTCAAAAGAGGTGTACTCGGTGTCGCGGTCATTGAGGTTCATCTCGAAGACGACGCTTTGGGGCGCGTAATCGATCAGGCTGCGGAGGGTCAGCGAGTATTCGAGGCGCGACC
>Ga0182030_10017544_pt1 | contig 13802 bp, 12 predicted proteins | sample 812S3MmetaG_FD_121299 | JGI IMG/M metagenome (GOLD analysis project Ga0182030, IMG submission 121299) | Permafrost microbial communities from Stordalen Mire, Sweden - 812S3M metaG (Illumina Assembly) | ecosystem: Environmental > Terrestrial > Soil > Wetlands > Permafrost | place: Sweden... | reverse complement strand
CTGAACTCTCGCGAGAACGGCAACCTGTATTACGGATCGCTGTTTCCGGATGCTCCGCAGGTGTTTGAGGATGATGTCAGCTTTGCGCGGCTATGGAATGGCGGCGGGCGCGTCTACGTTTTCAGTCAGGAGAGTGAACTGCCCGCGATGCTGCGCAAGGGTGGGTACAAGCTGGTGGCACGCAGCGGAGGAAAGATGATCGTGGTGAATCAGCGTTGAGCGCGAACATGAACTCAATACTCGAGGGGATGGGCTGGCTGCACAGTGTCGCCTCAACGGCGATGCTGGCCGCGCCGTTACGGTTGCCGCACGTGCCGATGATTGTGTGGATATTGGGATTGGGCGTGGCCGTTGGGGGGACGGTAGCTTCGACGATCTCACTGGCGTTGGCGCTGGTGTCGGCCAGGGACTTCCGCAAGAGGATTGAGCAGGATGATGCGGCAGAGGCGATGGCGCAGAGCGGTGCGCAGAATGTGCAGAGCGAGCCGCGGGTGACCGTGCTGAAGCCTCTGCATGGTGGCGAGCCGCGGCTGGAAGAAAACCTGGAGAGCTTCTTTCGCCAGCAGTATGCGAACTTCGAGATCATCTTCGGCTGCCGAAGCCAGGACGATCCGGCGGTGGAGGTGGTGAGGCGGCTGCGCGAGCGCTATCCGCTGGTTTCGGCGACGCTGGTCTTCAGCGGCGAGCCGAGGTGGCCGAGCGCCAAGGTGTGGTCGCTGGAGAAGATGATCTCGCGCGCTACGGGCGAGGTGCTGGTCATCAGCGACAGCGACATTCTGGTGGAAGAGAATTTTCTGCGGCGCATCATTACTTCATTTGCAGATCCGAAAGTTGGGCTGGTGACGTGCCTCTACCGTGGCATTCCCGCGCCGGGGTTGTGGTCGTCGCTTGAGGCTCTTGGCATGAGCGTGGAGATGCCGAGCGGGGTATTGACGGCCAAGATGCTGGAGGGGATGCGCTTTTCCCTGGGCGCGGTGATGGCCGTGCGGCGCGAGGCCCTGGTGAAGATTGGCGGAATACGCTGCGCCGCAGAATATTACTCCGATGATTTTGTGCTGGGTGCGCGCGTGGCCGATGAAGGCTACCTGGTGGTGTTGAGCACGGTGCGGGTGGGTCATGTGCTGGCCGAGAGCGGCATGACGCGCTCGCTGGGCGGGCAACTGCGCTGGATGCAGAGCACGAGATATTCGCGTCCGTGGGGACATCTTGGCACGGGGCTGACCTTTGGTACGCCATTCGGGCTGCTGGGGCTGGCGATGGGATTTGGCATGGGCTGGGGATGGTTTGGAGTGGTGCTGTTTGCGTGGAGCTGGTTGAGCCGCATGTGGCAGTCGGCGTACGTGGGCGGGCGGGTGATTGGAGATGCACGGGCACTGCAACTCTGCTGGCTGTATCCCGTGCGCGATCTTTTGGGATTCTGCCTGTGGGTGGCGAGCTATGCGGGCGGCAGCGCGTTTTACTGGCGCGGAGAGCGGTATCTTTTTACTCCCGGTGGAAGGATTGTGGCCGTGGGTCGGAGTAAAGTCTAGGCCTTGGTGAGGCGGCCGTTTTTCAGGTGGAAGCGCTCGCCGCGCCAGAGGATGGTGTCGCCGGCGAAGCTGGCGAACCAGATGACGAGGCCGATGATGTCTCTGAGGGGAACCAGCCAGAGGTCGGCCAGGGCATGGCGGTCATGCAGGATTGGCCCGGCGAGCAGGGCAGCCGAGGCGAAGCGCGCGGCTGCGACGATCCCCAACAGAATTAAAGACCACGTGGAGCCGGCGGCGCAGATTGCGGCCAGTAGTGCCCAGGGCAGGCCAAAGGTTGCGCCCACGCCGAGGTATCCCCATTTGCGCAGGTCGCGTACGGTGCGAGCCCAGCGGAGCTGATGCTGGAACATGGACGGCCAGCCGTAACCGGGCAGGAAGGTTTCCACCACAACATCACTGAGGATGCAGCGGTAGCCCTTGGCGGCAATCATCTTGCCGAGTTCGTGATCGTCGGCGAGGTGGTCGAGCAGCGCCTCAAGGCCTCCGATGGACTGGCAGGCCACGCGCGGAAAGGCCAGGGTGCTGCCGAGTCCGAAGTGCAGGCCGCCCTCCATTTGGCGGGCGCAGAGGACTCCTCCGGCGAAGTCGGTGGCGATGGTGATGGCCTCGACGCGGCTGGCCAGGCTGCCGCCGCTGTTGGCGCGGTAGAGGGTGGTGACCAGTCCGACCTGGGGATCGCCGAGGGGGGCGACGACGCGGCGGAGGTAATCGGGCGCGACGCGAATGTCGCTGTCGTTGATGAGAATAAAATCGTGCTCGGCGTGAGGCAGCATCTGCGCCAGGGTGCTGACCTTGCGGTTGCTGCCCAGTTCTGCGGTGCACAGCAGCAGGCGGATGCGGCGCGTGGGGAACTCACGCTGCAGGCGCTCGACCTGGGCGATGGCTTCGTCGTCGGCGCGACTGACGCCGAAGAGAATCTCGAAGTCGGGGTAATCCTGCAGGCAGTGCGAGCGGAAGCCTTCGTACATCTGGCGGTCGGTGCCGCGCAGGGGCTTGAGGATGCTGATGGGCGGAGTGAAGTCCGCGGGCGCCGGGTGCGGCGCGGTAAGCCAGCGCAACTCGCTCCAAAGGCTGAGCCCAAGGTAGCCGAGGCCGCAGGCGGCGAGCAGGGCAAAGAGCCAGGACGCGTAGTGCGACGCGAGTTGTAGCGCGTATTGGAGTATGAGCGCGAGCATGGCCGCCCTTGAGCTTACCGGACGCGCGCCCGGGGCTCCAAGTGCGGGGGCGGATTCCTTCTTTTCCGGGACGGAGGTTTCAGGCATACTCAAAAGGGTTGGCGAGGAGCCGGATGATGAAAATCCGTCCATGGCACGGGGTTGCACTGGTGGTGTGGCTGGGAGCCTGCGGAGCCATTTTCCTACAGAACTACCGGGTCACCGAGGGTCGCAAGACGTTTGAAGGGCTGAGCTGCCCGAGTTGCCATTTGGCGGGTGGCGCGCCTTCGCTGGAGCATGTGGGCAACAAGTACGACCGCGCCACGATCAAGGAGTTCATCACCAACCCGGACGCGGTGTACGCGAGCAAGGGACGGCGGCCGCTGAACGCGGGTTACGTGACCATGCCCAAGCCGAAGGCCACGCCGCATCAGATCGAGATGATTTCGTATTTTCTGGCGGCGCAGCAGTAAGTGTCGCGGTGCTTTGGCGCGGCGTTTTTCGATTGAGCAACGATTCGATGATTCGATGCCGCGCGGCGGTATCTACCCTTTTGGGATTGTGAGGAATTGTAAGTGGGCCGTTCTTGGAAGTGGATCATCCTGCTGCCGATTGCAGTGTTTGCCGTGTGGGCCGCCGTTCACAGCTACGAGCTGGAGGTTGGCAAGGAGAGTTTTGCGCGGCTGGGCTGCGCCAGTTGTCATTTGAGCGGCGGCGGACCGAACCTGGCCCGCATCCTGCCGCAGTACGACGAGAAGACGGTGGTGGATTTCATACGCGATCCCGAGGCGGTGTACCGGAGGCTGGGACGCAAGCCTTTGAATCCCGGCTTCGGCGTGATGCACCAGGTAAAGGCAACGGACTTTCAGGTGAACGCCATGGCCAAGTATCTGAAAACCTGGTAAGACTTGCGGAGTTCCCGGACTCGCGGCGGAAAAGGCTGCGGGAAGGTTCGACAAAGAGGTTTGCCATGAAGCTGCGGTATCTGCTGATGATCGTGCTGCTGGCCTCGGCCGGGGTGGCGCAGGAGGCTCCGCGGCCGGTGGTGTCCACCAAGGCGCGCATGATGAATGCGCGCACCATTTTCATCACCCACTCCGGCGGCAGCATTCCCAACGACATTATTGACGAGGCCTTCCACGGCTGGGGACGGTATCGCGTGGTGAATCGCCGCGAAGATGCCGACATGGTGGTGAGCATCGAGGGCGTGCTGGCCAACTCCGGCATTGAGGTCAGCGGCGGCGGCCCCGGCGGAGCGCGGCGCGAGATCGTCGTCACCGGCGCGGTTGTCACTATCCGCCTCTTCATCCGGGACGCCCATGACGGCGCCGTCCTGTGGGCGGGCCGTGAGCAGCCCAAGAACACGCACAAGGGCGACAGCCGGGAGGACCGCGAGGTCGAGGCATCGCTGCGCCTCTTCCGGAGCTTCCGCGAGTACATTGAGCCGGAGCCCAAGCCCTGAACGGTCGCTTCGGGCGGGATTTTCCACAGCTCTCCACAGCAATTGCGGCTTAGCAACAGCATTCCCACACGGGCGGCGGAGATTTCTTGTCCACCGGAGCGCCGGCTGTTGCAGTCTTAATTCAACGCGAATGGCGCACTGGCCGACGCGTGGCGCTTCCCGATGCGGGAGGCGGCGAAACAGGAAGAGTGGAAGCGAGCGGACGGGCGCAAGCCAGCCGGGCTGAAAGGCCGGGCACAGCATCCGGAGACGGCGCAAGCAATTGCAGCCGACGGAAGCAGCGCGGGCCCCGCAGTCGCAAGCCTCTACCCTCCCCCTTGGCAACAGGGTCGCCGGCAGAACGCATCGGCAGGGGAGCCGGGCCCACCGGGCCTCCGATCACGGACCAAAGTCCGCGGAGGAAGACCGAGGCCTGGGCTCCCGGGTTTCCGCAAAGGCGGCGGAGATAAGCTCAACCACGCGCATGACGGGGCACCGTTCCGGCCCGGAGAGGCTGGCTGGCCTCTCCGGGCCACATTTATCAGCAGGGAATTTTCCCTTTGGCAGGAGATGCTTAGAGGGCTTTCCACAGAGAGCCTCTTTGCGCATCGTCCAGCCCGCACTACCATCGGGGAAGTGAAGGAGCCGCGGCCATCACCGCGGTTGAGTCAGCAGAGCCATGGCCACCACCGATTACAGCCTCGAACGCGGAATGCCCTCGAGCCCCGAGGCGGAGCGCTCCATTCTGGGCGCCATTCTGCTGGACAACACGCTGCAGAACGAGGCGCTGAGCTCGCTGAAGTCCGAGCACTTCTTTCTGGACGCGCACCGCCGCATCTACCAGCGCATTGCCGACCTGAGCGAGAACAACCGGCCGATTGACATTGTCACCCTGACCGAGGAGCTGCTGCGCTACAAGGAGCTGGAAGCGGTGGGCGGCGCGGCCTATTTGGCCTCGCTGACCGATGGCGTGCCGCGACGCAGCTCGATTGAGCACTACGTGCGGATTGTGCGCGACAAGGCCATGCTGCGCAACCTGATCCACGCCGCCAACGGCGTCATCAGCCAGGCGCTGGAGCAGGCCTCGACGGCGGCCGAGGTGATTGACTCGGCCGAGAGCAGCATCTTCAACATCAGCGAGGAGCGCAGCGGCACCCAACTGACGGACATCAAAACCATTGCGCAGGAGAGCTTCGAAGGTAACCTCGACAAGCTTTTCCAGCGCGGCGGGCGCATCACGGGCGTTGAGACCCACTACCAGGATCTGGACGAGATGACCAGCGGCTTGCAGAAGAGCGACCTGGTCATCATCGCCGCACGCCCCTCGATGGGCAAAACCGCGCTGGCCATCAACATCGCGGAGAACGCGGCCATCCTGAGCGGCAAGAGCGTGGCGGTGTTCAGCCTGGAAATGTCAAAGGAAGCGCTGCTGAACCGCATGTTGTGCAGCCAGGCGCGGGTGGACGCTCACAAGATGCGCACCGGTTTTTTGGGCCGCGAGGATATTGGCAAGTTGCGCGGAGCACTCGACAAGCTGCTGCAGGCGCCCATTTATATTGACGACACGCCGGGCATCAGCCTGACCGAGCTGCGAGCCAAGGCCCGGCGCAAGGCCGGCGACAAGACCGGGCTGGATATGATCGTGATTGACTACCTCCAGCTGATGAGCGCCAGCGCGCCGGGCGGACGCCGCTACGAGAACCGCACGCAGGAAGTCTCGGCCATCTCCCGCGGACTGAAGGCGATTGCGAAAGAATTGAAAGTTCCGGTGGTGGCGCTGTCGCAGTTGAGCCGCGCTCCGGAAACCCGCGGCAAGGACACGGAGCCGAAACTGAGCGATCTGCGCGAATCAGGCTCCATCGAACAGGACGCCGATATCGTCATGTTCATCTACCGCCCGGAGTATTACGACCGGACGCGTCCGGAGCTGGAAGGCAAGGCCAAGATCATTGTGGCCAAGCAGCGCAACGGCCCCACGGACACCATCCAGCTCGCCTTCCGCAAGGAGAGCACGCGCTTTGAGACCCTCCTACGCTCGGACTGGATCACCGAGTAAGAGCGCAGCGGAGTGGGCTTTGCGCGGCTTTTCCACGCTTCTGCCCGCACCGGTTTGCTCTGCTCCCCGTGCCAGGCGCTATACTGAAATTGGTAAAGGTCTGATTCTCTTGTCATCCACACAGCAGAAATTTTCCGTGCATATGAGGCCAAACTGGGCAGAGGTATCGCTTGCCACGTTGGCCGAAAACTATAAGATTGTCGCGCGTCATATCGGCCAAGGCGTGACGCCGTGCTGCGTGATTAAGTGCGACGCCTACGGCCATGGAGTAATTGAGAGCGCTCGTGCGCTGGAAGCAGCCGGTGCGACCTTTCTTGGCGTGACCAGCACGGACGAGGGCATTGCCGTGCGCGAGGCCGGCGTGAAGCTGCCCATCCTGGTGATGACCGGCTTCTGGCGGGGTGAAGAGCGGGCTCTGCTGGAGCATGGCCTGACCCCGGCCATCGCCACGCTTGAGCACATCGAACTGCTGGAGAAGGCCGCCGCGGAACTCGGCATCGAGCATCGCATTCCGGTGCATTTGAAGGTGGATACCGGAATGGCGCGGCTGGGCGTGAGCCTGGAGGATTTGCCGAAGCTGGCGGAGCGCATCGCGGACTCGAAGTACATCGAACTCGAAGGCGTATTCAGCCACCTGGCGGAGTCCGAGATTTTGGATTCTGCTTTTGTCGGCGAGCAGAGCAAGCTGTTTACGCGGGCGGTTGCCATTCTGGCCAAGGCCGGGTTGCATCCGCACTACTGCCACCTGGCGAACACGGCGGCCACCGTGGCACGGCCGGAGACTTGGAACGACATGGCGCGTCCCGGGCTGGCGCTGTATGGCTACAACCTGCATTGCGAGGGACCGGGTGCGGAGAAGGCCCTGCTGCCGGTGCATCCGGTGCTGACCTGGAAGACGCGCGTCATCGCCCTGCGCGACATTGCCGCAGGCGCCAGCGTGGGTTACAACCGCAACTGGAGAGCCTCGCGGCCGACGCGGCTGGCGGTCATCCCGGTGGGCTACGGCGACGGCTATCCGCGCTCGCTCAGCAAGGGCGGACGGGTGATTGTAGGCGACCACTATGCCCCGATTGCCGGCAACATCAGCATGGACCTGACGATGATTGACGTGACGGACGTTCCCGGCGTGGAACTGGGCGACGAGGTGCTGCTGATCGGCCGCAGCGAGCACTGCCAGGTGGGCGCCGACGAGCTGGCGCGGCTGGCCGGAACGATCGTCTACGAGATTCTGTGCGGGCTGAGTCCGCGGGTACCGCGCATTTACGTTTAGCGGAAGGTAGCCCGCGCACCGTTGAGTGTCCATCCGGAGCATTTCGGGCGACTCCGCTTGCCTCTGGCTGTGCCTCTCTCCACGCGGGCAAAGCCCGCTTGTTACACTCCTATATCGGCCCAATACTATGATTCGTACTCGTTATGCACGATGGATGAATGACTGGGAGTTCCGCCTGGAGACGCGCGACAGCAATCGCGTGGTGCGTCCCTTTGAGTGGGGACTGGACTGGGTTGCGGACTTCCCCGGTGCCGGCCGGCCTCCGGCGGCAACGGCCTCGAAAGAGGAGATCAAGCGCTATTTCTTCGCCTTGAACGATCGCCTTATCTCCCACGGCGACGAGTTTTACAACTACAAGACGCCCACCGACTTCCGTCTGGAGCAGCGCCAGATTCGCGTGCACGGCACGGGCAGCCACGCCAATCCGGAAGTGGATGACGCGCCGTACAAGGGGAAGTTCGGGACCTTTCTGCGCTTCACCTCGCCGGTGCGCTCGCCGTATCCGGAAAACGACGTGGTGAACGCGCGCTGGTTTCCGGCTCCGGCGGCCAAGGGTAAGCCGAAGCGCGTGATGATCATCATTCCGCAGTGGAATGGCGACGCCCTGAGCCACAACGCCTTTGCGCGGCTCTTTCACATGTTCGGCGTCAGCACCCTGCGGCTCAGCATGCCCTATCACGACATTCGCATGCCCGGCGAACTGCACCGCGCCGACTACAGTGTGAGCAGCAACATCGGACGCACCATCCACGCCGCGCGCCAGGGAATTCTGGACATACGCTGCTGCGTGGACTGGCTGGAGCAGCAGGGCTATACGGAGTTCGGCTTGCTGGGAACGAGCCTCGGCTCCTGCTACGCGTTTATCGCCAGCGCGCACGACGAGCGGCTGCGGGTGAACATCTTCAACCACGCCTCCACTTATTTTGGTGACGTGGTGTGGACAGGGTACAGCACCCGGCATGTGAGGGCCGGCATTGAGCAGGAGCTGAACGCCGAGGAACTGCGCCATGCACTGGCCTCGGTGAGCCCGATGAACTACTTCGACAATTTTGAGCGCTGGCCCAAGCAAGTGCTGATGATTCACACGGCCTACGACCGGACGTTCCTGCCCGAGTTCAGCGAGCGCATCGCCGGTGAATTCCGCGCCCGGCGCATGGAAGCCGAGATTCGTAAACTTCCCTGCGGCCACTACACCCTGGGCGAATCTCCCTATAAGTACATGGACGGCTACCTGGTGACGCGCTTTGTGGCCAAGGCCTTTAATCGCGCCTACGCCCAGGGCAGCCCTGCCGAGGCCAGCGAACTGCAAGCCACCAGCTAGGCAAAAGCGTTTTTCGTTTGGCCGCAGGCGCGGGCTTTATTACAATAGAGTGCATGAAGCTTGCTCTTGGTGCCGATCACGCCGGATATCTGCTGAAGGACCGCATCCGCCAGTATGTGCTGGATCGCGGCCACGTGGTGGTGGACGAAGGCACCAACACGTCGGATTCGGTGGACTACCCGGACTTTGCCCAGCGCGTGGGAGAAGACGTAAGCGCGGGGCGGGCCGAGCGCGGCATCCTGGTCTGCGGATCGGGCATCGGGATGGCGATTGCCGCCAACAAGGTTCCGGGGATTCGGGCGGCCAATATCAGCAGCGCCTACGAGGCGCAGATGTCCCGCGAGCACAACGACCTGAACGTGCTGACCTTGGGCGCGCGCATTCTGGACGAAGCCGACGCCATGCACATTGTGCAGATATGGCTGGACACACCGTTCTCCGGCGGACGCCACACGGGACGCATCACCAAGATTCAAGAGATCGAGAAGACTCGCCCCTGACGCGCAACTAGAGGGACTCGGCGGCGCGATTCCTGGCCTGCAATGTCCCGAGGACTTCGTCCAGACCGGCCTGCTTGCTGATGGTGGGCCTCCAGCCAAGAAGGTTGGCGGCCTTGGAAATGTCGGCCACAAAATAGCGCTGATCCTCTGCCCGCCAGGGCAGATGCCGCACGTTCAGACGAACCTTCAATCTCAAGCTCAACTCATCCAGAAGCTCGGCCACAGACATGCTGTTGGCCACGCCGCCGCCGATGTTGAAGGCCTGTCCGGAGACCTGCTGAATTTTTTCATGGGCTATCAGGTAGCAGCCGATGGCATCGGTAACGTGTAGCAGATCGCGCACCTGCTTGCCGTCTCCGTTGACGGTGAACTCGTGGCTGGGGTTCTGAACGGTGGTGAGGGCCTGCTGACAGAACCAACCGATCCATCCCTGGTCGAAGGTGGAGAACTGCCGGCCACCGTAAATCGTCGAATGGCGGAAGACGACGGTGCGCAGCGAAAAGCTTCGCGCATACTCCAGCACATACTGGTCGGCCGCACCTTTGGAGCAGCCATAAGGGGTACGGAAATCGAGCGGAGCGGCCTCGTCCACGCCAGCGCAGTTGCCGGTGGGAGTGTAGCGGGTGGGCGCTTCCTCGAGTTCAAGGCCGGAGAGTTCTCCGTACACCTTGTTGCTGGAGGCGTAGACGACGGTTGCCTGCGGGCTGGAACTGCGCACGGTATCGAGGACGTTCATGGTGCCGACGACGTTGGTGTCGAAGTCCTTGCGCGGCTCGCGCAGAGAGGTGGTCATGGCCACCTGGCCGGCGAGATGAAAGACGCAGCCGATCTCTCTTTTATGAAACGCCTGGGCGACCTGGGAGAGATCGCGGGTGTCGCCTTGCAGGAACTCGACGGGGCCGAGCGAGCGCAGCCACGCAAGGTTCTGCTCACCGCCGATGCGGGAGAGATTGTCGAAGACCAACACCTTTTCGCCGCGGCGCAGAAGTTCGGCGGCGATGTTGCTGCCGACAAAGCCGCAACCCCCGGTCACTAGATAGACCATCAATTGACCTCCTGACCGGATTCGGCAAGCGCCCGGCGGCGGAATGCATAGAGCCGGCGGATGGACTTCACGTAGCTGATGGCAAACAGCACCAGGTTGCGCTTGCCCTTGCCGCTTTTGCGCTTTTCGAAGGTGACCGGCACCTCCACGTAGGAGGACTTGGCACGGCCGAAGACCAAACCTATCAGAATCTCCTCGACGAGCTCAAAGTTATCCGATACCAGCTTCAGCGAGCGTACCTGGACACCGCGATAGAGGCGGAAACTGTTGGTCACGTCGCGGATGGGGAGGCGGAAGACCAGTCGGTAGACCAGGTTGACGGCAAAGCTCATCAGGATGAGGATGGCGGAGTTTTCAGTATTTCCGCCGGGCGAGTAACGCGAGCCGATGACGATCTCCGCATCGTGACGGCGCTGCCACAGGCGCGGAACGTCGGCAGGGCGATGGGAGCCGTCGGCGTCCATGACGAGGACGAAGGCTCCGAGGCTTTCTCGAAAGCCGGTGCGGATGGCGTCGCCGTAGCTGTTGCCGCCGGTGCGGTAGACATGGCGCACGCCGAAGCGGCGGCAGACCTCGGCTGTGTCATCCATGGCGCGCTCGGCGTCCACGACGAGGATCTCCCAGGGGACGCCGAGAGACTCGAGTTGCTGGATCAGCGAAGGCAGAAGGTTGCCGAGCGCCTGCTCCTCCTTGTAGGCAGGGAGGACTACGCTAAGCTCACATTCCTGCGCGGGCGAATTCACGGGCGGGCTCCGAAAGATGAAGGCTGGGTGCGACTTCCTTTGCTAACTGCCATACAGCGTACGCCAGATTGGTGGACGGCTCCCACCCCAGCTCGCGGCGGGCGCGAGTGATGTCCGCCACCAGGCAGGAGGGTTCGAAGGCGGGCAGGGGACTGTCACCGAAGCGCAAATCCACCTTGAGATTCAACTCACGGCAAACGCGCTCCACCGTGTCGCGGATGGAGTCGGCGCGGCCGCTGCCGATGTTGAAGACCTCCGCCAAGGCCGCGGGTTTGCGCTGCACCGAGGCGATCACGGCGCTGGCAACATCCTGTACGGCGCAAAAGTCACGGATCTGATCTCCGCGGGTGAGGGAAAAAGGCCGCCCCTCGACGGCGGCGCGCAGAAGTCCGGGGAAGAGACGCTCGCTGCCATCCTGAATTCCGGTGAAGGCAAAGGGACGAAGGATGGTTAGGCTTCTTTCGAACTCGGCGGCGGCGGAGAGCAGAAGGGAGTCCGCGGCGGCCTTGCCGGCGCCATAAGGGTGCAGGGTGCCGACCGGATCGTCCTCACGCAGCGGGCGCGGCTGCACCTGGTAGACCAGTCCGGTGCTGATGTAGACGAAATGGGCCGTCCGGGGAAGCGCGCAATAGGCTTTGAAGAGGGCGATGGTTCCGGTCACGTTGAAGCCGAACATCTCAAACCATTCCGAGCGCGGAGGGCGCACGCCGCTGGCGGCGCAGTGCACGATGACATCCGGGTTGATCTGCTGCACCAGGCGCAGGGTCGCCGGCTCATCCTTCAGGTCGTGGACGATGAACTCAACGCCTGGCCCAAGTTGCTCGAGGAAGGGCATGACTCGACGCACGGGGGCAAAGACCTGGAAGCCGGGGGCAGATACGAACTGGCGGATGGCACTGAAGCCGAGGGTGCCGGAGCCGCCGGTGATCAAGAGTCTTCGAGGCGTCATCGTATCGCTATCCCAACCGGGTAGAGGGTGAAAGCAACAGCCAACCCAGAAAAGCGAACTACCCGGAATCTACCAGTTCAGTTTTGATTTGTTTGCATTGTATCGTGGCAAGCGCGGAGGAAAATTGAAAACACGCCCGTCGCGAGGGAAAAGCGGAGCCGGCGCGCGCCGGGCCAGGTCGGCCCTCACGATACAATGCAAGCGGGCGAACGCAACCCCAGGAGACTCCCGCAGACATGTCGCATAACCAGACGCGCGGCGCACTTCGCTGGAGCCGGGGCTCCGCCGTGCGCGTTGCCGTTGTATCCGCGCTGGTGGCCGCCGGAGCCCTGCGATACCGGGCATTCCTGATGCCGATAACGAGGCTGGAGTCCATCCAGGCCACCGAGTATGTCTTCGTCCTGTTTGCCACCCTGGCCATCACCGCCATCTATGCAGGCTTCGGAGAGCGATTGCGCCCGGAGAGGCTGCTCGACGGGCGAGGGCTGATCTTGGTTGCGGCGCCACTGGTGAGCGTGGCTGTCTATCACATGGGCATGCACCAGTTCGGCGGCTTTGACGAGGGGCTGGTGGCGCACGTCGCCGCCTTCTACCGGCTGGGAATGCGCCCCTATGCGGACTTCCTGTGCGCGGTGCCTCCGTTCTTCATGGCCGGCATTCGTGCCGATGTAATGCTGAGCGGGCTGCGCTGGGGGCATCTCCAACTGCTCTCGGCGGGCTTTGCCGGGGTGACCACGCTGTGGCTCTACGGGCTGCTGCGTGGGCTGCGGCTGCCGCGGTACTGGGCACTGCTGCTCGCGCTGATGGTGGAGCTTTGCGTCATGGTGAGCAGTCCCTTCTGGTGGTACAACAACACCAGCATTGTGGCCGCCACGCTGGTGTTTCTCTCTGTGCTGGTATGCCTGGAGAGGCCGGAGCTGTCTTCCGCGTGGCTGAGCCTGGCCGTTGCGATTGGCATGGTGCTGGCGGCCAAGCCCAACACTCTGCCCGTGCTTGGGTTGCTGGTGTTGTTCTTCTGGAGGCCTGTGCCCGGGCAACGGCTGCGGGCAGGGCTGGCCACGGGTTGCGGGGTGGCGCTGGCGGCCGGCATCGGCCACTTTGCGCAGATGCCGCTGCGGCCCATGCTCGCCTCCTACGCGGAGGTCGCCTCGCTTCGCGCCAACGTCTTCAGCCTTGTTCCGCTGCACCAGATGGAGTGGCCGGAGGAGGACCTGCAGATCATTCTGCTGGGCGCGTGCGCCGTGGGCTTTGCCGCGGCGCTCTTTGGCACGCTTCTCCGCCGGCCGCGCGACCTGCGCGGCGATGCCGCCTGCGCCATCGCCGGCGTGGCCTCCTTGCTGATGGGCGCCACCAATGGCGAGTGGAAGCATACCGATCTCAGCCTGCTGTTGCTGGCCGTGCTGCTGCTCCGCCTGCGCCCATGGGAGGCGGAACCTGCGGACGGCTTCCGATTGCGCAGCCCGTGGCGGGTGGGATGGCTGGCCGGTTTCCTGGTGATGAGCCTGTACTTTTCGGCGCTTCATCTGCGCATCTGGGGCATTGGGGAGCGGATGTTCTTTGAGCCGCTGCCGACCCACACGCTGCATGGCGGCTTCTTCGATGGCCTGGAGGCGGGGCCGAGGCTCATCCGCGTGCAGACCGAGGTGCGCCAGGTGCTGGACGCTCATCCCGGTGCGCGTGTCTTTTTTGGCCCGCGCATGGAGTTCGAATACGCGGCGATGGACAGGCCTACGCTGAGAGGGATGCCGCTGGTGTGGGATTCGCACAATATGTTTTCTCCCGAACGCCTGCCCG
>Ga0182030_10017543_pt1 | contig 13802 bp, 12 predicted proteins | sample 812S3MmetaG_FD_121299 | JGI IMG/M metagenome (GOLD analysis project Ga0182030, IMG submission 121299) | Permafrost microbial communities from Stordalen Mire, Sweden - 812S3M metaG (Illumina Assembly) | ecosystem: Environmental > Terrestrial > Soil > Wetlands > Permafrost | place: Sweden... | reverse complement strand
GAGCACGCGGGGCTGCAGTGGGATCGGTGCCGGGACGCTCTCGGCGACCCGCGGCTGCTCGAGATCGTGGAGTCCGACACGGCGGCGCTCGGCACGCTCGGGCACTGGGGGGTGCCGGTGTTCCTCTTCCGCGGCGAGCTCTTCTGGGGGCAGGACCGCATTGAGGACCTCGAACGCTCGCTCGCCCGCGCAGGCCTGCGCCGACCGCGCGGCTCGGCGCGGTTCGCCTCCGAGGCCGCCGCGGACAGGGTGCCCTCAGGCGACGAGCCGGCGGGCGTCTGATGCAGCCTTCGTAAGCCTGGCGGGGCCGCAACACGGCGTTGCTTGCAACCAAAGGCGCGGGAGCCCGCCGGCAGACCACGCCAACCGCCCCGGCGATTGCAGCCGCGCTGTTGATGATGGCTGGGGCGCCCGTCACCGAGGTCCCGAGCGAACCAGCCACGGCAATCTCTGTGCTAGGTCGGACCCCGCAGCAGGGAGACGTTGGAGATGCCCGTGCCGCCGCCGGCGCGCTGGAGCGAGATGTTCAGATACCGGTAGTCGGCGGGCGACGCGGGCAGCGTCATCGAGACGCTCGCCGCGCCTTGGAAGTCGACCCGGAACTTCCCGACGGAGACGAGGTGGGTCGTGTCGGTCATCAGCCAGAGCTCGTAGAAGTGGGCGACGTCGGTGGCCGGGAGATGTTCGACGCGCATCTGCACGGTCTCCGGACCGATGAATCTGGCGGTCCCGCGAGCACTCGGCGGTGCGCCGGCGAGCGCGCTCAGCTGCACCGTCCGTGATGAGGAGGACTTGGTGGAGCCCGAGCTGAGAGCGAGGACGAGCACGAGGATCACCACGGCGGCCGCGGCGAACCCGAGAGCCAGGCGCAGTGCAGGGACGCGTGGCCTGCGCGCGGGCGCGCGGGCCGGCACCGCCGGCTCCTGCTCGCGGGAGTCGACGTAGTCCCAGGCCTCCCCTCCGAGCTCGTCGATGCGGCCGACGAGCAGACGCATGCTCTCGACCTCGGAGCGGAGCCGCTCGTCGTCCTGCATGTCGCGCTCGAAGCGCGCACGGTCGAGCTCGTCCATCTCGCCGAGGATGTAGTCGCTTATCTCTCCCCTGTCGGCCATCGCGCCTACTCCTCGTCCTCGATCATCGTGCGCATCCGCGCGAGGGCGCTGACCATCCTCATCTTGACGGTCCCGAGTGGAATGCCGGTCGACGAGGCGATCTCGCTCTGGCTCATCTCCTGGTGGAAGCGCATCCGCAGGACAGTGGCCTCCTCGCGCGGCAGCAGGCTCAGCAGATGCGCGAGCCGCCACTGCTCGGCGAGCGTCTCGGTGGGGTCGGCCTGGGACGCTGAGCTGTCCAGCATCGTGGCCGCCACCGCCGGGTCCTGCGGTTCCGGGACCTGGCGGCGCATGTGGTCTATCGCACGGGACCTGGCGATCATCATCACCCAGGAGGAGATCGCCGCCCGCGCCGGGTCGAAGCTCGTGCGCCGTTGCCAGACCTCGAGCATGACCTGCTGTGCGACGTCCTCGGCAGAGGAGCCGTCACGCAGCACCTGGCGCAGGTAGCCGCGCAGCATTCCCCCGTACTCGCGTTCGATCTCCCTGAGCGCGGACTCGTCACCGCGCGCCAGGCGCGCCGCCAGACGCCGCTCGCTGCGCCCCGGGGAACGCAGATTCCCTGCGGGGGTGTCCCCGCCGCTGCCGGCGTGGATGTCGCTAGCGGGAGCCAAGGCCGGCATCACTCCTAGTACGCACGAGATGCCTCCCCGGTTGGCGGCGTGTCCGCGCGCTTGCGCCAACCGACCTCGCAGCGGCGCCCGTAGAACGCGGTGAGAGGCATAGCCAATCCATCCCTGAACATCTCATCTGGAGGTCCTTTGATGAATCGTCTCATATCGCCGGTGCTTGTCTGCCTGGCGCTTGCGGCGGGCGCAGGTTCGCTCGCAGCGAGCGTGCCTGCAGCCGCATCCTCCTCGCAGAACATCGTGCAGGTCGCCGCATCCAGCCCACAGTTCTCGACACTCGTCTCGCTCGTGAAGAAGGCGGGCCTCGTCGGTGCTCTCTCCGGGAGCGCGAAGCTCACGGTGTTCGCGCCGACGAACGCGGCGTTCGCCGCGGTGCCGAAGGCGACGCTCGACGAGCTCGCCGCGAACAGGAGCCTGCTGGTGAAGGTCCTCGAGTACCACGTGGTCAAGGGCGAGGTCCTCGCCTCGCAGGTAGTGAAGCTGCATTCCGTCAAGACGCTCGAGGGTGCGAACGTGAAGATCACGCTCGCGGGCGGAAACGTGTACGTGAACAAGGCAAAGGTGATCAAGACGAACGTCAGGGCGAGCAACGGAGTGATTCATGTGATCAACGAGGTGCTCCTGCCGCCCGGGGCGTGATCTCCCGGCTGTGACGGCGTGCGCCGCGGCGGAGATGCCTCCGTCGCGGCGTATCAGCCGGCGTACATCGCGTCGATCTCCTGCGCGTACTTCTCGGCGATCGGCTTGCGCTTGAGCTTCATCGTGGGTGTGAGCTCGTCTCCACCCGGCAGCCAGTCGCCGTGCACGACCGCGAACTTCTTGATCTGTTCGACGCGCGCGAGCTTCGCGTTGGCCGCGTCCACGCCCTCCTGCACCGCCGCCCGGACCTGCTCGTCGGTGGAGAGCGACTCCAGCGAGGTGTCCTCGATCCCGTGCGCGGCGGCCCACGCCGGCGCGAAGTCGGAGTCGAGCACGATCAGCGCCGTGTTGTAGGGGCGGCGGTCGCCGATGCAGCACGCCTGCCCGATCAGCGGCGAGGCGCTCTTCACGGTCGCCTCGATGTTCGCCGGTGACATGTTCTTGCCGGCGGCGTTGATGATGAGCTCCTTCTTGCGGTCGACGATCGTCAGGTAGCCGTCCTCGTCGATCGTGCCGATGTCCCCGGTGCGCAGCCACCCGTCCTCGGTGAACGCCTCGGCGGTCTTGTCCGGGAGGTTGCGGTAGCCGAGCATCACGACTTCGGATTTCATGAGCACCTCGCCGTCGGTGTCGAGCTTGAGCTCCACGCCGGGCGCGGGCGGGCCGACCGTGCCGATCTTGATCTTCCCGGTCGGGTTGACGGCCCCTGCGCCGCAGGTCTCGCTCATACCCCACAGCTCCGAGAGCGGAAGGCCGATCGCGTGGAAGAACTCGAGCACCTCCACGGGGGTTGGCGCCGCCCCGACGTTGATCGCCTCGACTTTGTCGAGTCCGAGGGTCGCGCGAAGTCCCGCGAAGATCTCCTCGTCGGCCTTCGCCACTGTCTCGGCGAGCTCCGGGGGGACCGGTTCGCCGCGCTGCTCGAGGCGCACCTTCTCCACCGCGGCGGCGATCGCCGCTTCCATCATCTCGCGCTGCTCGTCGGGCTGGCCGGCGACCATCGTGTCCAGGCCCGCCTTCAGCTTCTCCCAGATTCGCGGCACCGCGAAGAACCAGCTGGGCCTGACTTCGGGAAGGTAGGAGAGCACCTGCCGGGGGTCGTCGCAGCACGTGATCTGCAGCCCGTAGACGAGGGGCAGGTAGTGGTGGGCCGCCCGCTCGGCGATGTGCGCGCTCGGCAGCCACGAGATCACACGCCCGTCGACCGGGAACTCGATCAGCTCGTCGAGTCCCTCGACCGCGGCTATCAGGTTGCGGTGGATCAGCTGCACGCCCTTCGGCGGACCAGTCGTACCGGACGTGTAGATCAGCGTCAGCACGTCCTGCGGGTGGATCTGCGCGAACGACGCGTCAACGTCGAAGGACGGGTTGGAGCCCTCGACCTCCGCGAGCGCGAGCACGCCCTCGGGCGCCTCACCGTCGACGACGATCACGTGTTCGAGGTGCGGAAGCTCCGCCCTCGCCTCGAGGACCTGGGGCAGGTACTCCTGCGAGCAGATCAGGATCCTCGCGTCGGCGTCCTTGACGAGGTAGGCGATCTGCTCGGCGGTGTAGGTGTTGTAGATGGAGAACGGGGCTGCACCGACCATCATCCCCGCGAGATCACAGATGTGGAACTCGGGGCGGTTGCCCATCATCAGCGCGAGCGTCTGGCCGCGCTCGAGGCCGAGGCCCGCGAGGCCACCTGCGAGCGCGTCGACGCGGCTGCGCAGCTCTGCCCATGTGATCGTGAACTCGTCGCCCTTCGTGCGGATGGCAACCTCGTCCGGCCGCCGCGCGGCGGTGATGCGGAATGCCTCTGCGATCGTCTTGGCGCCCTCGGCTGATGCCGACTGTGCCGCCGAATCGCTTGTTGCTGCCTCCATTGCCGCTCCTCCCGCTCTCGATCCCATCTCATCGCCGCAGCCGCCACAGGGGGCCGACGATGACCCATCGCGATCATAGCCCTCCGGAGGCGTGTCCGGCCCTTCCGGCCAGCACTCGCCTGCAGGGTCCCGCCGACGCCGCGTCGCAGGCGGGGCTAGGCTCCGCGGGTGCAAAGCGGCGGCCTCGGATTCTGGTGGCGCTCGGTGGGGGGACCGCCGCCACCCCGGCCGCCCCTTGCCGGCCGCGCCGAGGCGGACGTGGCGATCGTCGGGGCGGGCTACACGGGCCTGTGGACGGCGTACTACCTGGCACGCGCGAGACCCGATCTGCGGATCGTGGTGCTCGAGCGTGAGATCGCCGGGTTCGGTGCGTCCGGGCGCAACGCGGGCTGGGTGTCGGGGTTCTTCTCAGGCCCTTCCCGTGCGTATATCGCGCGGTCGGGACACGCAGCTCACGTGGCGCTGATGCGGGCGATGTTCGCCACCGTCGATGAGATCGGCTCGGTGATCGCCGAGAACTCGATCGACGCGGACTTCCTGAAGTCCGGCCGTCTCAGCGTCGCGCTCGGGTCCGCGCAGGAGGTGCGCCTGCGCGGGGAGGTCGGCGCGGCCCGAGAGCTCGGCCTGCACGAGGAGGATCTCCGCCTGCTCACCGGCCGGGAGCTCGCACGGCGGATCCGTATTCCGGGTGCGCGCGCCGCGAGCTTCTCGCCCCATGTCGCGCGGGTCCACCCGGCGAAGCTGCTCACCGGCCTCGCTGCGGCGGTCGAGCGGCTGGGGGTGCTCATCCACGAGGGGACGGCCGTCAGCGAGATCCGCCCGCACGAGGCCCTCACGTCCGCGGGCAGCGTCAGCGCTCGCTGGGTTGTCAGGGCGACGGAGGGATACACCGCCTCGCTGGCGGGTCTGCGGCGAGCGCTGGTGCCGATGAACAGCTCCATGATCATCACCGAGCCGCTGACGGCCGAGGCGTGGAGCCAGATCGGCTGGGAGGCGAGCGAGCTGCTCGGGGACGAGGCGAACGTGTACGCATACCTCCAGCGCACCGCGGACGGCAGGATCGCGATCGGAGGGCGCGGGATCCCGTACCGCTACGGGTCACGTACCGATGGCGCCGGCAGCACCGCGCGCTCAACGGTGAGCCAGCTCCACGCACGGCTGCTGGCGATGTTCCCGCCGGCCGCTGGAGCGCGGATCGAGCATGCGTGGTCGGGCGTCCTCGGCGTCCCGCGGGACTGGTGCGTCTCCGTCGACGCGGATCCAGCGAGCGGCCTTGCCAGGGCCGGGGGCTACGTCGGTGAAGGGGTCGCCGCGTCCAACCTCGCGGGGCGCATCCTGAGCGACCTGATCCTCGGGGAGCGCAGCGAGCTCACCCGCCTGCCGTGGGTCGGGCGCTCCCCCGCTCGCTGGGAGCCCGAGCCGTTGCGCTGGGCCTCCGTCCGCGGCGTGTACGCCCTCTACCGCGCAGCGGACCGGATGGAGCGCAGGACGGGGCGCCCGTCGCCTCTGGCCCGTCTCGTCGACACCGCCTCCGGGCGCGGGTAGCGGACATCGCGACCGCACCTAGCTCGGCGTTCTCGAATACTGACGCTGTACATGACCAGAGGGAGGAACGGAAGATGAGCTTCGAGACGCTGCTCTACAGGACCGACGGTGAGATCGCGACGATCACGCTCAACCGCCCGGCGAGCCTGAACACGATCGTCCCGCCGATGCCGCAGGAGATCGAGTCGGCCGTCACGCGGGCGGTGGCGGACCCGCAGGTGAAGGTGATCGTGCTGCGCGGCGCGGGCCGGTCGTTCTGCGCGGGCTTCGATTTCGCCGGGGGCTTTCACCACTGGGACGAGGAGCTCACCACCGACGGCGCATGGGATCCCGGCAAGGATTTCGCGGCCGCGACGTCCGACAGCGGCGTCGTGCCGCGGTTCATGAGCCTGTGGCGCTCCCCGAAGCCTGTCATCGCCCAGGTCCACGGCTGGTGCGTCGGGGGAGGCAGCGACCTGGCCCTCTGCGCCGACCTTGTCATCGCCAGCGAGGACGCGCGCATCGGGACGTCCTACTCGCGGATGTGGGGCTGCTACCTGACGGGCATGTGGCTCTACAGGCTGGGCCTGACCCGCGCGAAGGAATACGCGCTGACCGGCCGGCCGCTGTCGGGCGTGGACGCCGTGCAGGCCGGGCTCATCAACGCCGCCGTGCCGTTCGAGCGCCTGGAGGCCGAGGTGCGCGAGCGGGCGCTGGCGCTGGCCGGCATCCCGGCGTCCCAGCTCGCGGCGATGAAGCTGATCGTCAACCAGGCCTACGAGAACATGGGGCTCGGGTCCACCCAGACGCTCGGCCCCATCCTGGACGGGCTGATGCGCAACACGCCCGATGCCGCCGGCTTCATCGCCCTGGCCGAGCAGGAGGGAGTCTCAGGCGCGGTCGCAAGGCGCGACGGGGCGTTCGGCGACTACAGCCAGGCGCCGGCGTCCGACAAGCCGAACCCCGAGAACGTGATCCTCGCCGAGCCGGAGCTGTGACGCCCGTTCAGGTCCGGCCGCCCGCCCCCTTCACGGCCCCGTAGCGGCTCCAGTGTCGCTCGGGGATGTTCTCGGGATCCTTGTACCAGTACCAGGTGCACGCGTCGGTCGAGTAGTCCTGCGGCGGCTCGGAGGGATACAGCGGATACCCCGACCACTGGATCGGCATCGACTCGTTCATGAATGAGCAGTGGGTGCAGTAGAGGGGGAAGCCCTTGCGCCCGAATGACCAGTCGTGCGCCTCCTGCGTCACCCCTCCGCCGGGAAGCCCCTCATACGCGCCGTTGCGGACCAGTCGCTGACCCGAGCCGCAGGGATTCATCGCGAACGTCACCTTCTCCTCGTCCTCCGTGATCGTGAAGGCACCGGGGTTCGGCCCGACGCCGGAGCAGCTGTGAGCCCGCCATGTCGCCGCGAGCAGTCCGACGATCTCGCGCCTGTCGATCGCGATGATGGCATCGTGGTGGCGGCGCCAGCCCCGCCCCATGCTCTCGGTCCAGGCCTGCTCCACACCCTCGTCCCCGAGGCGCTGCTGGATGAACGAGACGAGGTCGAGCACCCCGCCGGCCATCAGGTCGTGGAGCATCTGCCACTCGTGCTTCATCTCGCTGCACAGCCGCCTGGCGCTCTCGAGATCCCCCGCGTCGATCGCCTCTATCGCGCGGTCCATCGTCGGCCTTGAGAGCTCCGCGAGCTCACCCTCCGAAAACCAGCGGTCTGTCATTGTTGCCTCCTTCGATGATGAGCGGGAGACAATTGTGACCGAGCAACGCAGGGCACTGGTGACAGGTGGCGCACGCGGCATCGGGGCTGCGATCGCGAGCCGTCTGCGCGCGGACGGCATGCATGTGGTGACGCTCGACAGAGATCCCGGCTGTGACATCTGCCTGGACGTCGCGGTCGACGAGTTCCCGGTGCTCGAGATCGACGTGTGCGTCGCAAACGCCGGCGTGACGCGCACGATCGCGCCGGCCCACAGGATGACCCGCGAGCAGTGGCAGCTCGACATCGACGTGAACCTCACCGGTGCGTTCCGCACCATCCAGGCATACCTTCCCGGGATGCGCGAGCGCGGCTACGGCAGGATCGTGGTGCTCTCCAGCGTCGCTGCGACCGGCGGGCTCCCCGGGCAGGTCGCCTACGCCGCCTCGAAGGCGGGCCAGCTCGGAATGGTCCGCACGCTCGCGGGCGAGAACGCAGCCCGCGGCATCACCGCGAACGCGGTCCTGCCGGGGCTGACCTCGACCGAGCAGGTGCTCGCGATGCCCGCCGAGGTGCGCGAGCGCGCGTTCGCGGCACTCCCCACCGGGCGACCGGTCGAGCCTTCGGAGATCGCCGCGGCGGTCGCGTTCCTTGCGAGTGAGGAGGCCGCGCAGATCAGCGGCCAGGCGCTCACGGTCGACGGCGCGTCATCGCTGACCCAGCTCTCACTCGGCCGCGACGACCGCTAGGTCCACCTCGCGCGATGTCCGCTCGCCGCGGACGCGCATCGCCACCGTGGGGAACACCAGCGTCGTGAGCACGGCGCCGCCGACGAGCTCCGCCGCGGTGGACGCGCGCATGTGTCCGGTGTCGACGGCGAGCGTCGTGATCGCGATCACGAGAGGAAGCTGCGTGGCGCTCATTAGCGCGAGCGCGACCCGCTCGCGCATGTCGAGCACGCTTCGGTAGAACAGCAGGGCGGGGGTCCCCCTCACCACCAGGAAGAGCACGAAGAACACGAGCGTCTTCACGAGCCCGCTAGCGCTGTCGAAGATCGCCGCAACGTCGAGGTTCATCCCGCTGACAACGAAGAAGAACGGGACGAAGACGCCGAATGAGACGGCGGTGAGCTTGGAGTCGAAGCTGGGGAGCTCGCGTGAGCGGAGCACCTGACGCGTGATCACGCCCGCGGCGAAGCCTCCGAGGAGGAGGTCGAGACCCAGTTCGTTGGCCAGGAGCGCGAGCGCGAAGACGAGCACGATGATCCAGCGGACCATGAGCTGGGAGCTGTTGTCGATGGTGCGCTCGAAGACCGGCAGCGTGCGTCCCGCGGAGCGCACCGCCAGGACCGCGACCGAGACGGCCAACCCGATGAAGACGAGCAGGATCACCGCGTTGTGAAGGGTGCTCTGAGCCGACAGGATCAGCGTGAGCAGGAGCATCGGCCCGAACTCGCCGACCGAGCCCGCGGCGAGCGTGTACGTGCCGAAGCGTGACCTCAGGTCGCCGGCGTCCGCCATCAGCGGGATCAGCATCCCGATCGACGTCGTCGAGAGCGCCGAACCCGTGTACAGGAGCGAGAGCACGATGCCCGCGGCCGCCAGCCCCGCCCCGATCGTGTAGGCGATCGCGAGCGAGAGCGCCCACCCGAGCAGCCCCAGGCGCAGCGGGGAGCCCGCGATCTGGTGCATGTCGATCTCATATCCGGCGAAGAAGAACAGCAGGCCGAGGCCGAGGTCCGAGAAGAACGAGATCAGCACGGTTGGGTGCAGGCCGATGATCTCTGGGCCGAGGATGATCCCGAAGACGAGCTCGAGCACGACGACGTGGACGAGGAGGTTGCGCCCGGCGAGGAATGTCGCGAGCGTCGCCGCCAGGGCTGACGCGGCGACGATCGCCAGGAACGTCCCGGGCGCCACGGAGATCTGGACCGTGGCGATCATGCCCGGCCCCAGCCCCTCGATATCCAGAGATCGCTTCCTCCGTAGTCCACCCGGACGACCATACAGCCCGAACGATCCCATAACGGACGGGCGATTTTCGCCGAATGACCGCATCGAACCCCACCCGAATGGGTTAGACGCGGTGGGGGAGCACTCAGTGCGGAGACGCCCCGAATCTGTCACCGCCCCACAGATCCCAGCATCTCAAAGGAGAAGGCACATAATGCGGACCACCAGATTGATCACCGCGGCCGTGGCCGCCGGCGCGCTTCTTGCGCCTGCGACAGCCTCGGCAGCGAGACTCCATACCGGCCAGCCGCACCTGCGGACGACCGGCCCGTGCACCATCAGCGAGACCGTTGAACAGCACATGATCACCAGCGGCGAATCCGCACAGGTGTTTGGCTTCCTGACATGCGGCGGTGTCGGGCAGACGGGCCAGAACGTCACCGTCTACGAGCGCTCCACCGAAACCGGCTGGACGACGCTCGGCACCGACACGACGGGCGCTGCGGGCTTCTACCAGCTCACCGCATCGAAACTGTCGACGGACACTGAGTTCTACGCTGAAGCAGCCGGCATCCGAAGCGCAACGAAGATCGTCAAAGTCGCGCCGCTCGTCACGGTCCAGGGCCCGTCGGAAACCTCCGGCGCACACCCGGAAAGCGTCGTTCTCTACACCGGCCAGCACAACATCGCCACGTTCATCGGCACCGTCTCACCCGCCGACAGGGGCGCGCAGATCACGCTCCAGCGCGAGGCGGCGAGCGGCTATGAAGAATGGCACGCGATCCAGAACGGCTTCGTCGGCTACGGCGGGGTCTACGCGATCCGCCACCGGTTCGTGTTCCCAGGTGACGCGAACCTGCGGGTCGTCGTCCACAAGCACGGGAAGTTCTCGGTCCGGGGCGTCTCGAACACGCTCTCCTACGAGATCGTGCAGGCGGAGAACCCGAACCTGACGCTGACCACCGTGGCCGGTGAGAACCCGATCAAGAACGGCGGAGCCGTCACGCTCCAGGGCAAAGTCGCAGGTGCCTCGGGAGCACCCGTGACGCTGCTCTCCCACGCCGAGCGCAGCAACGCGTGGACGATCACCGCGACGGGCACGACCGACTCGACGGGCGCATACACGTTCACGCAGACGCCGACGGTCAACACCTACTACAGGGTGCAGTCCTCGGGCAAGAGCTCGTCGGTCCTGTTCGTGGGAGTGAAATATGTCCTGACCGCCGGCGTCTCGCCGACGACGGTCCAGGCGGGACAGCCGCTGACGTTCTCGGGCACCGTTGCCCCGGTGCGCACCGGCAAGACCGTCTACCTCGAGCGCCAGAACGCCATCGGTACGGGCTTCCACGCGATCGATGTCGGCTCGGTGAGCGCAGCCGGGACGTACTCGATCACCGACGCGGTGTTCGGCACCGGGACCGACGTGTTCCGCATCAAGGTGCCTGGCGACCCGTCCAACCAGGCGATCGCGAGCACTCCGTTCACGGTCACCGTCACCCCTGCCCCCCAGGGGCCGCCGGCTTCCATCACGCCGGTTCTGCCCCACGAAGGCCAGCTCTAACCTCCGGCCGGCCTTCGTCGTGCTCTGTGGCCGTCCCTTCGGGGGCGGCCACAGCCGTTAACGGATCGCTCAGGCTGCTACGGCGCGGGACTGCAGGTGGGCGCCGACCTTGCGCTTGACGCGCTGCAGGGCGTTGTCCACCGTCTTCGTGTCGCACGAGAGTTTCTCGCCGATCTGCTCGTAGGAGTAACCGTCGAGATACAGCGTCAGCACGCGGCTCTCGAGCTCCGACAGGGCCGTCGAGAGGCATCCCACGAGCGAGCGGAGCTCCTCGGAGGAGATGACCTGGTTGACCGGGTCGTGCACCGTCGGGCCGGGCAGCATCTGGTCGAGGGTCGGGACGTCGTCGCCGCTGCCGGCCGGCGTGGACGAGAACGAGACGTACTGGTTCAGCGGCGTGTGCTTGTTGCGTGTGGCGGTCTTGACCGCGGTGATGATCTGGCGGGTGATGCAGAGCTCGGCGAAGTTGCGGAAGCTCGACTCGCGGTCGGTGCGAAAGTCGCGGATCGCCTTGTAGAGGCCGACCAAGCCCTCCTGGATGAGATCTTCTGAGTCACCGCCTGCAAGGAAATATGAGGACGCCTTCAGACGTACGAAACCGTGGTAGCGCCGGACCAGGCGGTCGTAGGCGTTGCGGTCGCCCTGCTTGGCGAGCGCGATGAGGAAAATATCCTCAACCTTAGGTTCAGAGTTAGGGTAATGGGAGATTCGTGCCACGAGCAGGTCCTTTCTCACGGCCGGCCGCATAGCGGCAGGCCAAAGTTGCTCCGTGGCGCACTCCTCCCCTGGCGCCATAGCTATTCATTTGTTAAGGTTTCTCAACCTTAGGTTAAGCGTTATGCCGGCGGCAGCCTTACACAGTTATGAAGCCTTGTCAAGACTTTTGGACGCGAATCTGCAAGATCTCGTACAGGAGCGCTGCTGCTGCTGCGCTCACCCCGAGCGACTGGACCTTTCCGAGCATCGGCAGCGAGATCAGCTCGTCGCAGGCGCCCTCCACGCGCGGGCGCAGACCGTTGCCCTCGCTGCCGAGCACGAGGACGACGCCGGACCCCGAGTAGTCGGGTGCGTCATACGGCACGACCCGGCGGCCGCCGGGCTCGCGGGGTGCCGCCGCTCCGTAGCACCAGCATCCCGCGCGGGAGGCGTCCGCGAGGAAATCGGCCAGGTTCCTCACGCGCGCGACCGCGAGGTGCTCGACCGCGCCCGCTGACGCCTTGCACACCGCCGGCGTGATCTCGGCTGCCCTGCGCTCCGGGATCACGACCCCTGCCACGCCCGCGCACTCCGCCGTCCGGCAGATCGAGCCGAGGTTCTGGGGATCCTGGACCTGGTCGAGCGCCACCAGCAGCGGCTTCTCGCGAGCGAGGAGCTCGGGCGCGCCGACATACGGGTAGCCACCCGCCTGCGCGCACAGCCCCTGATGTGAGCTCGAACCGCACCTGCGCTCGATCTCCTCCGCGCTCGCCCGGCGAACGGCGAGCCCGGAGAGCCACGGCTCGCGTGCGGCGCCCGCGGTCGCCCAGATGTCCGTGATGCTGCGCGCGCGGCGCCCGCGCAGCGCCTCCATGACGGGGTTTCTCCCGTACAGGATCACAGCGGGAGAAGCTGGAAGCCGCCGGCGCCGTCGCGCACCTCCCAGCCGCGCGCCGCGATCTCCTCGCGCAGCCGGTCCGCCTCGGCGAAGTCCCGTTCGGCCCTTGCCAGCTCGCGCTGCGCCGCGAGGCTCTGCACCTCCTGCGGAGCCTGCTCGTCGACGTCCAGCAGAGACTCCAGGCCGAGCACGGAGAGCATGGTCCTCAGATGCGAGTCCCCCGGGTGCTCCCAGCGGCCGCCCGTCGCCTCACGCAGCCATTCGTTGAGCGCGGCGAGCGCCTCGGCGGTGTTGAAGTCGCGTGCGAGCGCGTCGAAGAAGCGCTCCCGTACGCCGTCGAGCTCCTGCGGCGACGGCCCCGGCGAGAGCCTGCGGCCCGCCTCGCGGATGCGGCTGACATTCGACCGCGCCTGCTCCAGCGCGGCCTGCGAGAACGCGAGCGGCTGGCGGTAGTGGCCCGAGACCAGGTACATGAGGACCGCCTCGGGCCCGTAGTCGGACAGGACCTCGTGCAGCAGGGCGATGTTCCCGACGGACTTGGCCATCTTCTCGCCGGTGAACTGGATCATCCCGTTGTGCATCCAGATCGAGGCGAGCTCCTGCCCGCGCGCGGCACGCGTCTGGGCCGCCTCGTTCTCATGGTGGGGGAAGAGCAGGTCCGAGCCGCCGCCGTGGATGTCGAAGCCCACCCCGAGGAGCTCCTCCGCCATCGCCGAGCACTCGATGTGCCAGCCCGGCCGCCCCGCGCCCCACGGCGCGGGCCAGGATGTGTCCTCCCCCTCCTTGCTCGCCTTCCAGAGCGCGAAGTCGAGAGGGTCCTGCTTGCGCTCGGCGCCCTCGACGCCCTCGCCCTGGTCCATGCTCTCCACGCTGCGATGCGAGAGGCTGCCGTAGCCGGGGTCTGAGCGGACCCGGAAGTAGACGTCCCCGCCGGCCTCGTAAGCGTGGCCGCGCTCGATCAGCGTCTGGATGTACGAGACGATCGGGCCGATCGTCTCCGACGCGAGTGGCTCGTGGTCTGGGCGCCCGATCCCGAGTGCGTCGGTGTCCGCGAGATAGTGGGCAGACATCTGCGCCGCGAGCTGCTCGGATGGGATGCCCTGGACGCGTGCGGCATCGTAGATCTTGTCGTTGACGTCCGTGAGGTTGATGACGAGGTTCACCTCGTAGCCCTCGTGGCGCAGGAAGCGAGCGAGCAGGCTGAAGATCACGAACGGCCGGGCGTT
>Ga0182030_10017542_pt1 | contig 13803 bp, 12 predicted proteins | sample 812S3MmetaG_FD_121299 | JGI IMG/M metagenome (GOLD analysis project Ga0182030, IMG submission 121299) | Permafrost microbial communities from Stordalen Mire, Sweden - 812S3M metaG (Illumina Assembly) | ecosystem: Environmental > Terrestrial > Soil > Wetlands > Permafrost | place: Sweden... | reverse complement strand
TAGGGTTTAAAAGGCTGGGAGCATGGCTCCGCGCCTGACGCGATGGACGGGCTTCAGAAATGAAAAGAACTGCAAAACTTACCTCTGCGGCTTTACTTTTGGGCGTCTCAGCGGCGGCATTCGCCGCTGTCGCCGAAGAGAAATCCGTCGTTTCCCCCCCGACGCAGACGGAAACTCAAAGCAAGCCTTCAGTCAGCAAACCGCATTGGGCATGGCAACCTGTCGTGTCCCAGTTTCTTCCGTCGGTGACGCAGAAAGATTGGGTGCGGCAGCCACTCGACGCTTTCGTTCTCGCGAAAATCGAAGCGAAGGGCCTTACACCCTCAAAAGACGCCGATCGCGCTACATTCATCCGCCGCGCAACGTTGGACGCCTGGGGCTTGATCCCGACTCCAGAAGAAGTGGCCGCCTTCGAAAAGGATGCCTCGCCGGACGCCTATGAGAAATTGGTGGATCGTCTTCTTGCTTCTCCGCGCTATGGAGAACGGCAAGGTCGCTTATGGCTTGATCTGGCAAGATATGCGGATAGCGCAGGCTTCCAGAATGACAACACCCGACCAAACTTCTACCGCTATCGCGATTATGTGATCAAAGCGTTCAACGAAGACAAGCCCTATTCGCGCTTCATTCAGGAGCAAATCGCCGGCGATGAAATCGCGCCCGGAGATCAGAGCGTTCTGGTGGCTACGGGCTTCCTTGCTGGCTACCCCGACAACAGCAACTCTCGCGATCTGGTCCAAAGAAAATATCAGATCACGACCGATATGGCGGATACCGTCGGTCAAGCGATTCTGGGCACGACGGTTGGCTGCGCGCGTTGCCACAATCACAAGACCGACAAGTTCACGCAGAAGGACTATTACTCACTGCAGGCCTTTTTCGCCAACACCGCCTTCGATGAGAAGGCGCAGGCCGCAAAGGGCGAAGAGGAAGCCGCCTATGAGAAGGCGCAGGCCGCCTATGACGAGGCCACCAAGGAAATTCGCGAGAAGCAGAAGGCGATCATCGATTCCGTTCGCGATGCCGCCTATAAATATCACAAGGAACGCTATCTCACGGATAGCCGTGAATCGATCTTCAAGCCAAAAGATCAGTGGAATGCTCTCGACCGTTGGGTGAACCATCGCCTCGAAGCGGTCACCGACGACGCCGCGCTCGCTGCCTTCCTTCGCTACGCTTCCGAAGACAAGTCGGCGCCGGAGTATAGCGAAGAGAACAAGAAGAAATTTGAGGAATATCAGAAGCTAACTCAAGATCTGCGGAAGTTCGCCAACAAGCGGCCGACCCGAGGTTCAAACACCTTCACGACAGCGACGGAACTTGGACATTCCGATGCGCCGCCGACTTTTGTCTATTTTGGCGGCAACCACGAGCGGCCGCTGGATGAAGTTCAGCCGGCTTTCCCCGAGGCGATGACATCCGAGAAGCCGGACATCAAGCCCACCCAGACATCGTCGGGGCGTCGCACGGCTCTGGCCAATTGGCTGGTGAGCCCGAGCAATCCCCTGACCGCGCGTGTCTTCGTCAATCGCATCTGGAACCAGTATTTTGGCAAGGGCATCGTTGCGACGGTCAGCGATTTCGGCAAGGCGGGCGACAAGCCGACCAACCAGGAGTTGCTTGACTATCTCGCAGACCACTTTGTTAAAGACGACGGCTGGAGCGTGAAGAAACTCAATCGGGATATTCTTCTCTCCAGCGTCTATCGCCAGTCGTCGGAATATCGCGAGGACGTGGCGAAGGCCGATCCCGACAACAAGCTGCTTGCGGTGTTTCCGCGCAAGCGGCTTGAAGCCGAGGAAATTCGAGACGCGGTTCTTGTCGCCTCGGGTAAGCTGAACGAAAAGATCGGCGGCCCGAGCGTTTTCCCTCCGATACCGGAAAATTTGACAGGCGGCGGGAATTTCAACGCAGATCCTGCCTGGACGGTCTCGAAGGATCCAAAAGACTACGTTCGCCGAAGCATCTACATCTTCACGCGGCGCAGCCTGCCCTACCCGCTGCTCGAAACCTTTGACATGGCGAACGCGCAACAGATCCACAGCAAGCGCGATGTCACGACGACGCCCCTGCAAGCGCTAACGCTCTATAACAGCGATATCATCTTCCAATGGTCGCAGGCGCTAGCTGGCCGCATCATCAACGAAGTCGGCTGGGAAGAGTCGGCGCAACTCGATCGGCTCTACCAAATCCTGTTCGGACGCAAGCCAAAGGACGAAGAGAAGCAGCTGTTGCAAGCCTTCTTGGTTGAGCATCAAAAGTCCATCGCGGAAAAAGCCGAAGACGGGAAAATCTCCTTGGCGATACCGGTTGGAATCACGACAAAGGCCAACGATCCGCTGCGCGCCTCCGCCTTCGTCGATCTCGTGCATACCGTCTTGAATTCCAACGAATTCGTCTACCGCTTCTGAGCGCAACTCAAACGCAAATCTAGAAGGATCAGGATCATGCTTATCAAAACGTCGCGTCGCGAATGGTTGCGGAGCGCATCCTACGGAATGGGTGGCCTCGCTGTGAGCGGCCTTCTGCCAGGTGGTGGTTGGCTCGGCGTCCCGGACGCCAATGCCGCCGCGTTTATCGATCCGCTGGCGCCCAAGGAGCCCCACTTCGCTCCCAAGGTAAAGTCTGTGATCTGGCTGCACATGGACGGCGCGCCCAGCACTCTCGATCTATATGACTACAAGCCGGAGCTGGTCCGCCTCGCCGGTCAGGAAGTTCCCGAGTCTTTCCTCAAGGGGATCAAGACCAGCACGCAAGGCGGGGTCGGCAAGTTGTTCGCAAGCAACCGCACCTGGAAACAATATGGCGAAAGCGGCGCCTGGTTCTCCGACTTGCTTCCCAATATCGCCCAGCATGCCGACAAGCTCACCTTCATAAAATCGAGCGTCACCGTGGGCGCCACCCACGACATCTCCATCCTGAAGCTGAACACTGGCGATGTGAGCCCCGGCCGACCGTCACTTGGCGCCTGGGTCTCCTATGCGCTTGGAACCGCCAATCCTGATCTCCCGCCTTACGTCGTGCTCTACGGCGGCAGGCGCGAACCGCGAGCTGGCTCGGTGAATTGGAGCTCCGGATTTCTCCCGGCGGTTTACCAGGGCACCGCATTCCGTCCGGGCGCACAGCCCATCCTTTACCAGGCTCCGCCGGATCTGATCGGGAAGAATCAACAACGCGACAGCCTGGAACTCTTGAAGAAGCTGAATGATCTTGGCTCTTCTTCACGCCCTGAGGACAGCGAACTCGCCGCCCGGACACGTTCGTATGACCTTGCCTATCGCATGGAGGCAACTGCGCCGGAGGCCGTGGATCTCTCCAAAGAGACCGAAGCAACAAAAGCGCTTTACGGTCTTAACGATGAAGCCACCAAGGACATGGGGACTGTGCTTTTGCGTGCGCGCCGACTCGTTGAGCGCAATGTTCGCTTTGTGCATGTCGTGTCCGGTCCAATCGATAGTCAAGGACAGGGTGACGACGCCAGCTGGGACGCGCACCGGGGGCTTGAACAGAACCACGGCGCCCATGCCAAGGCCATCGACAAGCCCATAGCCGGTCTTCTTGCCGATCTCGCGGCTCGCGGCCTGCTCGATCAGACCCTGATCGTATGGACCTCGGAATTTGGTCGCACATCATACGGACAAAGCGGCGACGGCCGCGACCATAATCCCTGGGGCTATACGCAGTGGCTTGCGGGCGGCGGTCTCAAGCAAGGCTTGTCTTACGGTCAGACCGACGAAATCGGGCTGAAGACCGTTGAGAACCCGGTGGACACCTATGACGTTCACGCGACTGTCCTGCAATTACTTGGCCTCGATCATCTCAAGACGATCTATAAGCGCGCCGGTCGCGCGGAACGACCGACGGTGGTCTACGGCAAGGTGGTGAAGGACATCCTTGCCTGATCGAAAGCCTGTCTACGCATGTCGAAGCGCGGGAAGTCCCGTTGGATCTTTTCACTTCTGCTGGCCGCAAACGCGGCCAGCAGTTTCTGTGGCGGCTCCGCTGCGGCGGACGTTTCGAACATCTCGATCGAAAACTTCGCTTTCGATCCGCCTCTCTTGACCGTAAGTGCGGGAACCAAAGTCATCTTCACGAACCGGGATCAGGTTCCGCATTCAATCATCGGCTTTCGGAACGGAGAAGAAGTCTTCCGTTCGCGCGAGCAGATCGACGCCGACGAAACCTACTCGGTCGTCGCCAGCGAACCGGGCGCAATCGAGCTGCATTGCGGGCTTCACGCCCGCATCATTGGGAAAATCATAGTGACGCCGTGATGGCTTCGCCTGTGGCCGCCACGCCTAACATGCAAAGGTAGGATCAGAATATGCGATGGTCGGTCTTGTTGGTGACACTCTTCGCGGCATTTTGCAGCGGATCAGTGGCTGCGGCGATGGATTTCCACGATTACGACAATGACCTGATGCGCGATCTCGACAAGACGATCAAATATTTCGAGCCAGACATCACTGCGGGGAACGCTGACGCGGTCAAGGAAGACGCCGACCTTCTGGCCGACGGCTTTCGCTACACCGAGGACTATTTCGCCAAGAAAGGCCAGGCGGAGGATGCTGTGGAGATATCTCGCAAGGGCGCCAAGCTGATCGCGCAGGTGCGCTCCTACGTCGAAAAGGCCGACTTCGAGGCGGCGGCGGCGGCGGCGCGTGAAACTCCAGGCGTCTGCAAGTCCTGCCATGACATCTACAAGCCCCGCCTTGCCCGATAGAAACGCAAATTGGAGCTAACGCAATGAGCCGTATCACCGCCAACGACTTCCACCCGGAGGTTCTCAAACTTTTCGATCTCTTCGTGCATGGGCTGCTCGACCGGCGCGGCTTTCTTGACGGCGCCAAGAAATTCGCCGTAGGCGGAGCGAGCGCGGTCGGACTGCTCGAGGCGTTGAACCCGCGCTTCGCCGAGGCGGAACAGGTCAAGGCGGATGATCCGCGCATCAAAGGCAAGACGCTAGAAGCGCCATCCCCTGACGGTTACGGCACTGTCAAAGGCTATTTCGTCCAGCCGGCGAATCCGCAGGGAAAATTGCCGACGGTGCTCGTCATTCACGAAAATCGCGGCCTCAATCCGCATATTGAGGACATCGCGCGGCGTCTCGCACTCGACAATTTCATCGCCTTCGCGCCGGACGCGTTGGCGCCGCTCGGCGGCTATCCTGGAGACGAAGACAAGGCGCGCGAGCTATTCCCAAAGCTAGACCAGGCCAAGACCCGCAACGACTTCATCGCCGCGCTAGGCGTGTTGAAGAAATGCCCGATCGGCAATGGAAAGGTGGGGGCCGTGGGCTTCTGCTACGGGGGCGGCGTCGTGAACTTCCTTGCGACGAAATCGCAGGATTTCGACGCAGGCGTTCCCTTTTACGGCGCACAGCCGGCGGCGGAAGAAGCCGCGAAGATAAAGGCGCCTCTGCTCATACATTACGCCGGCAATGACGACCGCATCAATGCGGGATGGCCGGCGTATGAGGCGGCTTTGAAGGCGGCGAAGGTCGATTATCAGGCATTCATCTATCCGGGCGTGCAGCATGGATTCAACAACGACACGACGCCGCGTTACGACGGAGCCGCCGCGAAGCTCGCATGGGGCCGCACCATCGACTTCTTCAAAGCTCATTTGCACGGATGACCGCAGCGACCTCTTAAACCTATCCAGGAAACAGAAAGTCAGGAAATGTACATGAGAACTATAGCCAAAATTGCTGGATTAGCGCTCACGCTTTCAGCTTCTCCGGTCTTCGCGCAACAGGCGGCTACGCCTCCAGTCGCCACGGCGACGCCCGTGGCTCCCAGCGCTCCTACGGTTACACCGGCCAATGATCCCGCTTATAACTATAAGACGCTGCGAATTAATCGCGCTGCCTTCGACGCCCTGTCGGCCAAGCCAGAACAACTTGTAGTTCTCGACATCCGCCGCCCTGACGAACTCACCAAGTTCGGAGGCTTTCCCGCATATCTGAGTATTCAAACAGCCGACATACAAAGGAGCCTTCCCTTCATTCCTCACGACCGACTGATCGTGGTGGTCTCTAACCGCGCGCATCGCGCCGGGGCGATAGGTGACCTTCTGGCCGGATATGGGTTTCATGTTGTCGGTGCAATCGGCGTTCTCGATTACCAAGATGAAGGTGGCGTGTTGACGAAAATCGTTCCGCCGCCACCCAGAGCCGTCGCCGCTACGGGTGCGCCGAACGTCCAGGCGCAAGCGCAAACAGCCGCGCCCTCCCAAGGTGCGAACCAATAATTGGACCATCCAAGCGTATAGCAGGGATATGTAATGACAATGCGCACAACCAGCTCATTAACTGCGATCTTGACATTCGCTCTATCACTGCCCAGCGTTCCCGCGCAGGCCGCATTGAAGCCCGGCGACACAGCGCCGGACTTTACCTTGCCGTCAGCGGTTGGCGGCAAGGATGGCAGCTTCTCCTTGGCGGAGCGGCTAAAGAATGGCCCGGTGGTACTCTATTTCTATCCGAAGTCCTTCACGCGCGGATGCACGATCGAGGCGCATGAATTCGCCGACCATTCAGATGACTTTGCCGCAGCCGGCGCGAGCCTGCTTGGCGTGTCGAGCGACACTATAGAAGTTCAACGCGAATTCTCCACCAAGGAATGCCGGGACAAATTCCCGGTTGGTGCGGATCCGAGCCTCTCCACGATCAAGGCCTACGATGCCAAGAGGGAGAAACCCGGCGCTTCCGGGGAAACGGTTGCGGACCGAATTTCCTATGTGATCGTCGATGGAAAAGTGGTCTTCGCTTTGACGGACTCAAATCCGGTCAAACATGTCGAATCCACATTGGATTTTGTGCGCAAATGGCGTGACGAACATAAGCATTGAGAAGTCCTCCAACACATCTGAGAAATCTCAAGAAGGCATCCTGAGGAGAACCGAAAAAATGAGCATGGCTATACAGATTCGTCGCCGGGCGGTTGAGTTGAGCTTCGCGGCGCTTGTCGCTGGCGTGGTTGTTGTATCAGCGCAGGCGCAGAGCGCCCCGCCCCCAGTCCCGGGCGCAGGGGGGCCATCGCCAACCAAACAGGCGGTGGAGAATCGCAGAGCCGCCTACACACTTATCGGCAATAGCTTCCGCTGGTTTGGCGGCGTCGCCAAAGGCTCGATCCCATATGATGAAGCGGAAGCGACGAAGCGAGCCGCTCGCATCGCTTTCCTGTCGGCCCTGCCCGAAGAAAACTTTCCCGAAGGCTCGAATGTGGGAGAGCCAGACAGCAAGGCGAAGCCCGACATTTGGAGCAACCGCGCGGACTTCGACAAGAAGCTTCACGATTTTCAGGCTCATGCCGCCGGCCTCGTAGAAACCAACGCCAAGGAAAAGGGCGCGACGGATGCTTTCAAGACGGCGGTTGCAGCCCTAGGGCAGGATTGCAAGGGTTGTCACGACAACTTCAAGGCGAAATAGCCTCGACATCAATAAAGCGCGCGGCGAGAGACCTCGAGCGAACTCCTCGCATTACGAGAGCGCTCACTGTGTAATTAAGTTTCGTGCATCGACGTGTAAGACAGGCCGTGACCATGACTGCGATAGATGACGACCGCATATCGCCAACCCGCGCCTCCCACAGCTCGACCGATCGCCTCGTCTGGGATTGGCCGGTCCGGGTGTTCCACTGGAGCCTGGTGATTGCGATTGTTGGCGCCTTCGTCACCAACAAGCTGGGCGTCAAATATTTCGGCCTTCATACGTTCTGCGGTTACACAGTCATCGTTCTCGTCGCCTTCAGGATTCTTTGGGGGATTTACGGCGCGCGCCACGCGCGATTCGTAAATTTCGTTCACGGCCCCGTAGCGGTTCTGCGCTATGTAAGCGCTCTTGGGCGAGGGCGGCGAACGCATTACGCCGGCCACAATCCTCTCGGCGCGATTATGGTGCTGGCGTTGTTAGCACTTCTGGGAGCACAGGCCACATTTGGATTGTTCGCCAATGACGAAATTTTCAATGCCGGTCCTCTGGCTGGCCTGGTCTCAAAGAGCGTAAGCCTTGGCCTGACGTCCCTTCATCGTAAAATCTTTTATTGGATTGCCGGAGCCGCCGCTATCCATGTCGCGGCGGTCATGATTCATGTTTTTGTGAAGCGTGAAAATTTGGTGACTGCGATTATAACGGGTCGAAAGGCCGCTCATCTCGTCAAGCAAGAAGAAGCAATAAAGTCCTCACACGGGCTGCGTGCGATTGGACTGTTCATCGCCCTGAGTTTCGCTTTTGCTCTGCTTCTGCAGTTTGCGCCTGCCGGCGACTCCGAGATTGCAGGCTTTTGAAGGTCGGAAACATGGGATTTAATCTACTCATCTGAGTGGATTTTATCGCCCACCGCGCCAAGATCGTCTCTCGCAAGTTAACAGCCTAACCGGATCGACCCCGCGCTATCGATGCAGCGCAGAAGGACGCATTTTGCAGTTGAACGCGCGTGTTGCCGTTTTGCAACAGCAGCCAAGATTCAGACAAATCTCGCATGGATTCCTGACCGCGCGCGCTTGGCGCGCTTGACGGGCGAACATAATCATACATTCTTAGTAGATATATAAAAACCGCCAAGCGTGGTGAAAAACGAGCGGCGCCATCCGTCGAGGAGTATAAAATGAGTCATCCAAAACCATCACTGCGCACGAGACTGATGCAGAGCACGCGTCTGGCGCCTTTGGGACTGATCAGCGGCATCGCGTTCGCCAGTCTGGCGCTGTCGCAAAGCCTCGCGCAAACGGCGGCGCCGGCAGCTTCGGCGCCCGCTGCGGCTCCGGCCGCAGCAGCGGCGAGCGCGGACGTCGAAGAGGTCAAGGTCACCGCGCGCCTTCGCGAGGAGAAGGCCCAGGACGTTCCGCTGCCGGTCAGCGTCGTCGGCGCCAAGGCGGCGGAGCGCGAGCACCTCGAGCGTTTGACGGACTTCGCGCAAAAAGTCCCGAACTTCGTGCCCTACATCAACAATCCGCGCACTTCGGCGATGACGATCCGCGGGATCTCCGGCATCTCGGGCGGCGCGGACGGTTCGGAGTCCTCGGTGGGACTCATCGTCGATAATGTCTTCTATACGCATGTCGGCTTCCAATGGGCCGACTTCGTCGATCTGCAATCGCTCGAAGTTGCGCGTGGCCCGCAAGGCACGCTGCTCGGCAAGAACACCACGGTCGGCGCCGTGGTCATCCATACTCAGCTACCGTCCTTCACGCCCTCGGCGACGACGGAGACCTCCTTCGGCAATCGCGCGCGCATCACGGAAAAGCTCAACGTCACGGGCCCCATCATCCCCGACGTTCTCGCCTATCGCGCAACCTTCTTCCTCGACAAGAGCGACGGCGTGCTGCACGACGAGGTCACGGGAGCGGGGATCCTCAACAACAATCGCTGGGGCGGCCGATTCCAATTGCTCTACACGGGCGAATTCACCGATCGGCTGATTTTCGACCGCACGCGCTCGGACGAATACAATAACTATAGCGGCGTGATCGGCAACACCTTCCCATTCTATGCGAATGGAGTGCCCGTATCGACTTACGCCCAAAATCTGGCCTCCCGCATCCATTGGCCCTATTTGGTGAACTCTCCCTATGATCCGGCGCTGACGCGTCTTGGCAATCTCGATCAGAGGATCACAGGTCTTTCGAACGAGGCCAACTATCAGTGGGGTGACAACACGCTGACCTCGATCGCGGCCTGGCGCGAGCTGATCCTGCATCCCAGAAATTCGCTCGGCAACGATCTCACGCAAATCAGCGGCAACGCATTCGACGTCAAGGTCGACCAATTTTCCCACGAGCTGCGCCTCGCCTCGCCCAAGGGCGAAACCATCGAGTGGCAGACTGGACTCTATGCGCTCTACGAGAACATCACCTCATACGATCACACCGACTATGGCTACCAGGCTGAGCAGTTCCTGAACAACGCCCCCGGCGGCAATCCGGCGCTACTGAACGGGGTTTCCGCACACAGCGACGGCAAGGCGCGCACCTTTAGTATCGCGCCCTTCGCTCAGTCGACCTATCACTTCGACGAGCAATGGGCCTTGACCGCAGGACTGCGCGACTCCTTCGAAATTCGTGAAGGTTCGGATTTCGGCTGGGTGAGCGGCTGCACGACGCCGGGCTGCTTGGCCGCGACGCAAAGCGCCTATGGCGCGACCTTCTATGACACGGGCGGAGAGAATATCAAGCACAACTCACTCTCCGGATTGATCAATCCCTCCTATCGTTACAGTGAGAATATCCTCGCCTACGCCTCGGCGGCGCGCGGCGAGAAGTCCGGCGCCATCAACACTAATGCGCTGCCGCTATTCGCCGGGACTGCGGTCGACAAGTTCCAGCCTCTCATCACCAAGGCGGAAGTCTCCTGGGACTATGAGTTCGGCCTCAAGACCAACTGGCTCGACAACAAGCTCATCCTCAACGGGAATTTCTACTGGAACGACATCAACAACTTCCAGTCGGTGCTCGTTGACGCCAGCATCATCAACCCCGCCACCGGCGTTCCGATCGGCAAGTCCTATCTCGGCAACATCGGCGAGGTGCGACTGCGCGGCTTCGAGTTCGACGGACGCTACAGCCCGCTCGAGAGGCTTTGGATCACCTTCTCCGGCGCGCTGACGGACGCCCGCTACGTCCAATACACCAACGCCGCGCCGCCTCCGGACTGGCAATGGCCAGCTTCCGCCAACGTCAAGGGCATCGCCGCGCCCTTGTACGTCAACCTCTCCGGTCAGCGCATCACCGCTGGCACAGCGGGCAACGCTCCAGTTGCGCCCTATTCGTTCAACGTCGGCGCCAATTACGAGCATCCGCTCGGCAATGCGTTCAAACAATGGGGCACCTGGGCCGATACTCCCGTAAGCGCCACGGCCTACTTCAACGTCGCATGGAAATATAAGGAGCAACTCAACGAGCCCCTGTCGATCTATTCGGTCACCCAACCGTCCTTTGCGATCGTCAACGCCGGCATCGGCATCAAGACGGACGACGATAAATACTCCCTGCAGTTCTTCGTCAAGAACCTGTTCGATACGCGCTATGTGATCGCTCAGACAATCGGCACGCAAACAGCGCCGCAAACCATCACCTTCGGCGAAAACGCCTTCCGTTGGTTCGGCGGCACGCTGCGCGTGAAACTTTACTGATCGAACGGAAGTCGACGGTCATCCGTTGCGGCGCGGGTGCGAGGTTGTTCTAATCCTCCTCGGGCTCCCGTCCTTTCTGCTGCAGCGTCAAACATGCCTCTCGTCTGCTTCGAAGTGGCGAACCTGCGCCACGGCGACGCGAGAGGCGCCCGAAACACAGTTGGGCGATGAGCTTTCGGTGGATCGCCGAGGGCGGCTCCCAAAACGAACAGCGTAAAATTACTCGAACAGTAACGAGGAATCTCATGAAAACAGTCAGCGTCATCGCCACAGCGGCGGTCCTCTTGGCAGCCGCTTCGTCCGCATTAGGGGCCGACCTTCCGTCCCGCAAGGCGCCTCCGGTCGATGTTCCGCCGCCGCCATCATGGACCGGCTTCTATCTCGGCTTGAATGGCGGCTACTCCTGGACGAGCTCCAACGCCATCAATCAAACCTATGCCGACACCTTGCCGGGCGGGTTGGCCACCAATGCTGCGCTCGGCAATATTCCCAGCCAGGAATTCGTTGGCAACAGCGGCTTCATCGGCGGCGGGCAGGTCGGCTTCAACTGGCAGTTCGACAATCGCATCGTGATCGGACTCGAGGCCGACATCGACGGTCTGACAGGCGGATCAAAGACGACGAATATCTATGGCTTTAATGCGGCCACCAGCTTCTCCCGCAGCCTCGCGGAACTTGGGACGGTCCGGGCCCGCTTGGGCTTCGCCGCGACCCCGGCGCTGCTGCTCTACGCCACGGGAGGCCTCGCCTATGGGCAGGGAAGCCTTGCCGGTAATTACTACGGAGCCTTTTTGTCTTCGGGCCAGGTGATCGACAATGAGTCGCAGACGCTCGCTGGCTATGCGGTCGGCGGCGGCGCCGAATGGGCCGTGACGCCAGCCTGGAGCGTCAAGGCGGAATATCTTTATTACGACCTCGGCTCCCTGAAAACGTCGGGCGGGTCGTCAATCTACAAATCAGGCGGCATTGCGGCGTTTACCACGACGCAATCGACCTCGCGCTTCGATGGCCAGGTCGTTCGCCTGGGGCTAAACTACCATGTTAAATGGGGCGGCCCGCCAGCGCTTTTCGCCAAACACTAGTTTGCATCTCGATCGTCCGAGGTCGCAATCCTTTCTCGACGAGGCGGCGGAGGCCTGAGCATCCGCCGCCTCACGCGTTCCCAAGCCGCGCCAGTCCTGTGGATGAGACAAGTTGGTGTGAAAAAAGCGGCAGAATGCGGATATAATCCTATTGCGTCTATCGGATTTATGGTGTTGTCTATGCCTCGGGTTTATTGATTAACGAGAGGCGTCCCCGCAATGTCATTCGTCGCTGCGCCCGCATATGAGGCGCCAATAAACGAAATCGAGAGCCGCAAAAGCGATTCCGCGCTTGGAGCACAATCGCTTCTTCAAAACCTGGTTCCACCTCCCAACTACCCGGCCAGAGTCGGAGCCGTGATCGCCTATCTGGCGCTGATCGGGGCCATTGTGACAATCGGTTTCAAGGCGAATGAGGCGCCAGTGGAGGAGCAGCAGGTGATAGAGCTTGCGCCGCTTCCCGTCGAAGAGCCGCCTTTGGAGGAGCAGACGCCGCCGCCCGAGCCGATTGCGCTTCCTGACCCCCCTCCGCCCCAGGCGCTTGACCCAATAGCGCCCGTTGAAGAGCAAAAGCCGGTTGAACGGCCAAAGCCCGAACAGAAAATCGAGAAACGCGTAGAGCGCGTTCCGGCGCCCCATCGTGAACCGAGACCGGCTCCTGTGGCGCGCACTCAGCCGGCGCCTCGAGCCGCGGCGCCTGCTGTCAGAGCGCCGGCTGCCCCTCCCGGCGCGACCCTATCCGGAGCCGCCAATGCGTACCATAGCTGTTTGCAGCGCGCCGCTGGAAACGTGGACGCGCCTGTCGGCGGTCGCGTCACCTATCATGCGACGGTCAGTGCGACGGGAGCGGTCACCTCCTTTTCGATCACCTCCTCCAGCAACTCCGCCCTCGCATCCCTCGCTCAGCGTATCGGCGGTCGCTGCGGCTCCGTGCCGGCGCCGGGACATCCGGGCTCGCTCTCGGGCGGAATCAGCTTCTCTGGTCCATGACCAACCCCTTCCACTTCGCAAAAATGAAAGGCGCGACACATGGTTGATACAGCAACGACCGCCTCGGCGGCCCTAGCGCATACGCTAACCCCGATAGAATTATTCCTGCAGGCCGACGCGATCGTGAAATCGGTCATCGTTCTACTGATCCTTGCTTCCGCATGGGGGTGGGCGGTAATCGCTGAAAAACTCATTCGCCTTAGCGTACTGCACAGGCGCGCGGCGCGTTTGGTCGAGAGCGTTCAGGAAGGGCTTCCCGTCGCGACCGTCGCTGAAAGCTTTGCCGGCGCCTCGCGGAGCGACCCGCTCGTGCAGGTCTATACATCGATGGTGGATGAGTATGATCGCTCGCGCGATTTCGTTCAATCCGAGTCCCAACGCGACGCTCTGCAAGAACGCGTTCACCGTGTCGCCATTCTTGCAAGCTCCAGCGCGCTTGAGCATCTTCAATCCCGCCTGCCCGGGCTCGCGACAATCGGCGCAGTCGCCCCATTTGTCGGCCTGTTCGGCACAGTCTGGGGCATCATGAACTCGTTCCAGGGCATCGCTGCTTCCAACAACACCAGTCTCGCGGTCGTCGCCCCCGGCATCGCCGAAGC
>Ga0182030_10017540_pt1 | contig 13804 bp, 9 predicted proteins | sample 812S3MmetaG_FD_121299 | JGI IMG/M metagenome (GOLD analysis project Ga0182030, IMG submission 121299) | Permafrost microbial communities from Stordalen Mire, Sweden - 812S3M metaG (Illumina Assembly) | ecosystem: Environmental > Terrestrial > Soil > Wetlands > Permafrost | place: Sweden... | reverse complement strand
GGATGAAGGATTGGCTCGCCGCCGCTGATGGTTATGATCGATGTCCCAAGGCGTGCCAGTTGATCGAGGCGCTCGAACATGGTTTCCAGCGGCACCGGTTTACTGCTGGCGTCGAACTCATTGCAGTAGGCACAGGCCAGGTTGCAGCGCCGCATTGGAATGATGTGAGCCATCACGACGTGATTGGTGTCCGCCAATCCACGCGCGATCATCCCCAGCTCCCGCAGCCGTCTGCCGGCAGCGTTCCACCTTCGACGAAGCCCCTGTTTCCTCTGAGACATAGAAGTGTAGCTACCATTACACCACGCGCCCCAAGGGGCAGGGAAAGGATACAGAGCTGGAATGTGTATTTCGGCCCTTGAAGCGCGAACTTTTTCATTGGTTGGTGTTATTCCGCGCTTCTCGCCCCTTCCAGCCAGCGGATCGGTCCAAACTGAACCGCGCCGTCACCATTTCCCAGCCCGGATTCGGGCAATTCGTGCCGCTGGTCTATAATCAAACATTCGCCCTTTACTTTTCCGGAGCCCATTGGAAGATGATTCGATTCCTGCAAACCCCCGGCCGATTTCAGAAAGTCCTTCTGGTCGGTTTCCTCGCCATCGTCTGCATCATGATGGTTGTCACCCTTGTCCCTGGCGGAATGCTTAGTGATCTTACCGGCGGCGGAGTCGGCGCCGATTCCGTTGCCAAGGTGGACGGCCAGGACGTCACCATTCAGGAAGTGGATCAGGTAGCGCGAAACATGATGCAGCGCCAGCACATTCCCGAACAATTCAAGTCCTTCATTCTGCCTCAGGCCGTCGATGCTCTGGTCATGCAGAAAGCCTATGTGCGGGAGGCAAAGCGTCTTGGCCTCGAGGCCACGGACGATGATCTGCGCTATGAGATGCAGCATGGCGGCATCTCCCAGGCGCTCTACCCCAATGGGACATTCATCGGTGCCGACCAATACCGCGATCTGATCGCGAGCCAGTTCAATCTCAGCGTGCCTCAGTTTGAGCAGGAGCTGCGCAACGAGTTGACTCTGCGCAAGCTGCGCGCCGTAATCGGCGCCGGAGTCTTCGTCTCCAATGCGGAAATGCACGACGCATTCGTCAGGGCCAAGACGAAGATCAAGTTTGAATATGCGGTACTCAGCGTTGCCGACCTCGAGAAATCAGTCACGGTCGATGATTCCGAATTACACGCCTTCTACGAGAAGAACCAGAAAGAATTCGCCAACACCATTCCGGAACAGCGCAAGATCAAGTTCGTGCTCCTAGATCCGGCGCGGCTCCCGAATCCGGCCAAGGCTTCCAACGAAGAGCTGCTCGCCTACTACCGCCAGCATGACGCCGAGTTCCGCGTGCCTGAGTCGGTAAAGCTCCGCCATATTCTGATCAAGCTTCCATTGCCCGGACCCGATGGCAAGGTGGATGCCAAGCAGGCAGATGTTGCCAGGGCAAAGGCGCAGGATGTGCTGAAGCAGCTTCGTCAGGGTGGAGACTTCGCCGCCCTTGCCAAAAAGTACTCCGACGATCTTGCTACCGCCAAGGATGGAGGTTCGGTCGGCCAGCTCGTGCAGGGCTCCGGCTCCGCGCCTGAGATTGAGAAGGTCGCCTTCGGCCTGCCCAAGGGACAGTCTTCGGATCTGATTTCAACCAGCTACGGCTTTGAGATCATTCGCGTCGATGACAAGATCGCGGCCCACGCCCGCTCGTTCGAGGAAGTCCGTTCTGAGATTGAGCCGATTGTGATGGCGCAGAAGAACCAGAAAATCGCCGAGCAGCTTGCTCACACCGTGGAAAGTCAGGCCAAGTCCGGCACCTTCGAACACGCTGCCGCCGCCAATGCTCTCCAGGTGCAGGAGAGCGGCTATTTCGCGCGCGCCCAGGCGCTGCCCGGCATCGGCTCCGCGCCGCAATTCGCCGAAGCCGTATTCGGGATGAAGGCCAACGCCGCGCCGGTCGCGGTTCCCTTGCCGCGCGGCTTTGCGGTTGTCCAGGTTACCGACGTCAAACCGTCGGCAACCCCTGCCTTCGAGCAGGTAAAGGATCGTATCGCGGTCGAGCTGAAGCAACAGAAAGCGCAAGCCATGCTGGCGCAGAAGTGCCAGGAACTCAGCGATAAGGCTCGTGCCTCGCACAATCTTGCCGCCGCCGCAAAGGCCGTCGGCGCATCCTTGAAAACCAGTGACCTGGTTACTTCCGATGGCCAGGTGCCCGATCTTGGTCAGCTCTCATCCGCCGCTCCCCAGCTCTTTGACATGAAGCCGGGTGACATCAGTCAGGCCATCAATCTTGGCCAGAAGGGCGCGGTTGTCGCTCTGCTCGATAAGCAGCCGCCCACCGACGCCGAGTTCGACGCAATTAAGGACCAGGTGAAGGCCTCGCTGATGGATCGCAAGCGCTCTGAAGCCGAAGAGGTATTCATCGCCTCTCTGCGTCAACGTTTGGAAAAACAAGGCCGCATCGTGATCGACAAGAAAAAAGTGGAAGCGATGGGCACTCCCAAGAGCTAGAGCAATCGGTCTTTACTCTAGCGGTGGTCTCATAAATCGGTTTCTTGCGGCACGACTTCATTCGTGCCGCAAGAAACCCTCGTTTCACGCGGCTTTAGCCGCTGAGGAAAAGCGCGGGTGCCCCACCTTCGCCGCGCTGTTTTTGCGCGGTTAAGGTGGGACTGCCAGGTCACACCAATACGGGAACTGCTTTTTACTTCGCAATCTGCGGTATGGCAGTGCATTCTACGGATAGCAGTAACGTTCATGCAATCGGCAACACCCTGATCCCATGCTCAACCAACGAAGTGCCGGAATACTACTGCATCCCACATCGTTCCCCTCCCATGGCGGAATCGGCGACCTTGGACCGCGCGCCTACGAATTCATAGACTTCCTTGCTTCCGCCCGCCAGGGACTCTGGCAGATTCTACCTTTGAATCCGGCCGGTATTGGAAATTCTCCCTATTCCTCGACCTCGGCCTTTGCCGGCAACATCCTGCTGCTCAGCCTGGAGCGCCTCGCCGATCGCGGCATGATCTCGCACCAGCGGGTCGCTTCCCTTGACGCGCCCGAAGGCCCGGTCGATTACCCCCGCGTCGAACGCGAGAAGCTGCCGCTTCTGCATGAAGCCGCTGCCTCGTTTTTGCGCAACGCGGACAGCCAGCATCGTGCGCGCTTTGATCGCTTCGTCGCCACCAATTCCTGGTGGCTGGAAGATTACGTTTTGTTCGAGGCACTGCGCCTTCGTCACGAACAGCGGAGTTGGAACACCTGGCCACACGAGCTTGCCCACCGCGAACCATCGGCCATAGCCGCGATTCGCGACGAACTGCGCGAGGCGCTTGACCGCGCCCGCTTTCTCCAGTTCGCTTTCTTTGAGCAGTGGCGTGCGCTTCACTCCTACAGCCGGGACCGGGGCATAAAAATCATCGGTGACGTTGCCATCTTCGTCAGCTACGACTCGGCTGATGTCTGGACCCATCCTGATATCTTTCGCCTCGATGCCAATAGCCTCGAGCCCGAGTGTGTCGCCGGCGTTCCGCCCGATGCCTTTTCCATAACTGGCCAGCGCTGGGGAAATCCCCTTTATCGTTGGGCTGAGCTAAAGCTGAGGGGCTACGAGTGGTGGGTCCAGCGAATGCGATGGGCGCTGGAGAACTGCGACATTATCCGCCTCGATCACTTTCGCGGATTCCTCCAGTACTGGGAAATTCCCAACAGCGAGCCCACGGCCGTCCATGGCCGCTGGGTCAACGGCCCCGGCGAGGATCTCTTCCGCGTATTGCATGAAAAGCTCGGCGACCTGCCATTCATTGCCGAAGACCTCGGCGTCATTACGCCAGACGTGAATGTGCTTCGCGATCTTCTGCAGATGCCTGGCATGAGAGTCCTGCAATTCGCTTTTGGCAATCCCGGCGCACACATCTACCTCCCGCATCGTTACGTGCCCAACACCGTGGTCTATACCGGAACCCATGACAATGACACAACCCTCGGATGGTGGAAGAACTGTTCGGGAGACGAACGCAGATTCGCGGGATCGCTGCTGGGAGAAACCAGCGACGGCATCAACTGGGCAATGATCCGCCTCGCGCAGAGTTCCACCGCAGACCTTTGCGTTGTTCCCCTCCAGGATGTGCTCAGTCTTGGTTCGGAGGCGCGCATGAACGTGCCCAGCTTTGGCCTCGGCAACTGGACCTGGCGTTACTCCCCCGGGACTCTGCGCGCGGAATTGGCGCAGAAGCTCGCAACCCTCGCCGAAGTTACCGACCGCCAGCCCTTGTCCGAGCATCAGGGCCACCAGGAAGCTGGCGAAGACTTCTCAGCTTAGGGCGGTTTTCTAAAAAATGTATCCGCGGGTGCCCCACCTTGACGCGCTGTTTTTGCGCGGCTAAGGTGGGACGGTCAGGACACATCAATGCAGGAACTGCTTTAGAGGTGCCTACTCTTGAGGGTGTTATTCCGAACGAAGTGAGGAATCCCAGCACCTCCCAAGTCTTCAGTGCTGCCTCAAGCTTTTCGGCCTGAAATCGATCCTTATTTTTCACCCCACAGGAATCCCTTCTGCGGAACTGCTCTCACCTCGCGAAACGATTGGCAAACCAGTAACCCTCGACTTTCCAACGATTATCCATCTCGCCAATCGTTCCCATAGGTCAAAGCATCCATCTGCAATCGTCCAAGTGCCCTCAAAATCCCGCAATCGCGCTGATTTTGGCCGGAAATGTCATCGCCGCGCCTTCTGCTTTTGACGTACCCGCCCCGAACGCAGACAATACACTCATACGGTGTCTTCGTGAATCGAAGCACGTCCAGAGCTTTCAGGAGGCATCATGGCTTCAAGCGGCGAACTGATTCGGATGATGAATTACGTGGATGACATTTCCACCACACTGCGGCGCATCGCTGTGGGCAGCGGTTTCATTGCCCCGGAAGAGCGCAAGAAGCTTGCCGAATACATGCGCAACTCCGATCCGAATTTCTCCAAAATGGTCGAAGAGCTGGACAAGTAACGATGCTGGCTCCGGATACGGAGACCATCGCCGTCATCGGCGCCGGCAAAGTCGGGCGGGCTCTTGCTCGCCGGGCCGCCGTGGCCGGATTCCGCGTGGTTCTCGAAGACCTGATCCCAACTTCGTTGGAATACGCACGCCAGGAGATTCGCCAGACTTTGAATGATGCGGTCAGCTCCGGCGCGCTCGAACCGGCGCAGGCCGATCATGCCTTCGCGCGCATCGACTGTGCCACCAACATCGAAGACGCTGCGCGGCGGGCTCGCATTGTGATGGAGACCGGTCCCGACGAGTTCGAATCAAAGCTCGAAATGTTCTGCCTCCTTGACCGCATCTGCCTGCCGGATACGGTGATCGTGAGCAACTGCCGCGCGCTCGACCTTTCCGACACGGCCAGTAACGCGGAGTCCATCGTCGGCATGAATTTTTCCGGCGACCAGGCTCAGATACACTGCTCCACGTTTACCGGCGAGCGCGCTTTATCGGTTGCCGTGCGCCTCGCCGAACGCATGGCATCCAGCTACAGCATCAGTCGCGACGGCCATTCGGCTGCCGAGGCCTGAGCCGTCCGATAAATTAAAAGGCCGCGTCGTAGACTGCGCGGCCCTGCTCGTCCGTGCAGTCTACGAGTCTGTTCTCTCATACGGCGCAGTCAGGTATTGGCGCGCCTCGTCCAGAGCACCCTGCGTGTTGTCGTTGGTCTGCAGCGCCTGCCGGTATTCGCTCAGAGCGCGCTCCCGCTGTCCGGTTATGTCGAAGATTTTGCCCAGTTGAATGTGGCTCCAAACTTCGGTCCATTTCGGTTCACCGTCACCATTCAGAGAATCGCGATAAGCGTTGGCCGCGGCCTGGTAATTCTTCTGCAGGTAAAAGACTTCGGCAATGCGGTAATGGGCCAGCGAGCTGTTCTTGTTTTGCTCGATTGCCTTCTGAAATTCCTTCAGCGACTCTGCCAGATTTCCCTGCTGCACCATCTGTTGTCCGCGCATAATCGCCGTGCGCAGCTTCAAGTCGCCTGAGTTCTTCAGTACCCAGTTATTCGGATCCACGGTGATGCGGCGCGGCTTGCCAAAGGTCTCAATCGTGTAGCTGGAATCTGTTCCAACCACGTCGATTGTCTTTTCCTCCGTTTTTCCGTCCGTATCGATCTTCAACTGCACTGGCATCCGGAAGAGGTCGAGATCCTGCTGTATCTGTCCCACCACGCGAAAGCCCTTCTGAACCCGGAACACCGTGTACTTGTTCTTGAATTCCGGAGCGCCCGTCGAGTTCAGCCATTGCGAGTAAAACCATGTCAACGCTTCGCCCTGGATATCCTCGGTCACTTTCTGCAGCTCCTTCAGTCCCACGGATTTGCCCGCATAATCCTGGAAGAGAGTGCGCATCGCCTTGTCGAATTTCTGATCGCCCATCACCCCGCGAAGCATGTGGTAGACCATGCCGCCCTTGTCGTTCGCCATCGACTGAAAGACCGGGTCAAAGGTGTCGAGCGTTCCGATCTGTCCCAGCGGAACGCTGTCATACGCCAATGCTCCTACGGCCATGTCTTTTACGGCTTCCTGCTCGCCCGCCTGCCCCGCCGCATACTCGATGTAGCGGCTTTCGCTGTAACGCGCTCCTCCATCCTGGATCCACCAGTCGTTGCGGGTTGCTGGACTTATGATGGTGCCGAACCACTGGTGCGCGATTGCATTGGAAAGCAGCCGGTAATTTACCTTTGCGTTTATGTTGCGCGCTGCAATCCCCGCCAGCTCAGGAGCCCATGTCGTGGGAACGGAATCATCGGGCAGTTCCACCAGCTTCAGCTCCGAGCTGATCGGAACCCCGTAGATGGTTATGAAATAGCCGAGTTCTTTGGCTGCTGTCTCGCCATATTGCTGCGCAAAGCCAGCCTTATCCTTCAGGAAGTACACATGCACGGTCATTCCGGCTTCGCTAACCGGGGTATCAACAAACCTTCCAATCACCACCGTGCCCGGAAAGCTCGGCTTGGTCCAGTTGAAGCTGACGCTGCTCATGCCAGCTTCCGATGTTGCGGCAGGGGCTTTGCTGGGAGCTGCTGGCGGCTTCGTTTTTTTTCCCGCCTGCTCGCGCGTCTGCAGCTTTGGAGCTGCGCTCTCACCGGAGCCTTTGGAAGACTCTTCCACATGGTCCTCGGCAGCTACAACGGCACCTCCGCTCGCAACTACGGTGTACTCCTGCGGCGCGGTGATCTTCAGCCTTGCCGTGAAGCGGTCGATACCGTAGTTCGTCACAGGAAACCAGCGCCCCGAATACAGCAGATACGTGATCGGATCACCCACGTAGGCTAGCCTTAATCCCGGCACCGGACTGTCATCCGCCGAGGTCACACTGCCCTCATAGTCAAATGTCAGAGTCGCTTCCTGCCCCTTGCTCATTCCGCTCGGCAGTGCCACGCGGACCGTCGAGTCCTGCGATACGCGCTCGGCCGTCAGTGCGGCGCCATGTTCGTCCGTCACCTGGGTTACGCGCAGAGCATTGTGCAACTCGAAGGTCGCAATGCTGATATCGTCCAGCGCTACAAACTTCACCACTGCCCGCGCCGTCAGCTTGTGCGACTGCGGAAAAACCCTGGCGTCGATGGAGTAGTCCTCCGCCCGGATACGCGGCTTCTCTGCCGCCTGCAATGCTGCCATTGGGAGCAGGCCGAGCGCGGTCAGGGTTACGAGAACGGCTCGAACCAGTGTCCGTCCTGCAAATCGCATTGGCATTTTGCTCCTGCTGAGTAGCACAACCTTACATAATGAAATGATACAGAAGCTGCTGGGCAGCTTCCCTGAATGCGCGCCTATTCTCTCTCCCGCTCGGCACTTTCCGCAACGCGCAATACAGCCCGCGCCGCCCGATACGCGGCACTCTCGCCGGAGCCACCCGGAGTGGAATCAGCCGTCAGTTCTCCGCGCAGCATTCCGCGCACCTCCGCCAGAGCTTCTTTCATGCGCTGTCTTGCCTCGCCATCCTCTAGCAGCGCTTTTACCTCTCGCACCACGCTTTCAGGCGTAAATCCGTCCTGGATCAGCTCCGGAACCACCTCCCGCCCCGCCACCAGGTTCACCATGCCGTAATAGGGCAACTTCACCAGATGCCGTCCTAGCATCCAGGTGAGTCCCGCCACACGATAAACCATCACAAACGGCGTGCCGATCAGCGCCGCCTCCACGGTTGCCGTACCGCTGGCCACAACACCCACGCGGGCATGCAGCAGGCTTGCCCTGGCGTCATCGGTCAACTGTATTTCCACCTTGCGAGCGCACATCGCAATCTGCTCCCGCACCCAATCCTTATCCAGAGTGCTGGCCACGGGCATCACGTATTCGAATCCTGACCCCAGCCGCTCCGCCGCTTCCAGCATTGCGGGCAGGTTCAGACGAAGCTCCTTCCTTCGACTTCCCGGCAGCAGCGCAATCCAACTCCGGGCTGCATCCAGCTCCCAGCGCCTCGCAAATTCCTCCCGGCTCACCTTGGGCGGCTCCAACTCGCTCAGCGGATGCCCCACGAACTCCACCTGGACCCCGTTTTGCGCGTAGAACTCGCGCTCAAACGGAATGATCACCAGCATCTCCGAGACATAGCGCTGCACCAGCTTCAGCCGCCCTTTGCGCCAGGCCCAGAGCTGCGGACTGACGTAGTACACCACCGGAATCCCGCGCCGGTGCAATTGCTTTGCCAGCCGGAAATTCCAATCCGGAAAATCGATGAGCACGGCAACGTCCGGAGGCCGCCGGTCTATCTCCGCCAGCAGTTTGTGAAATTCGCGATAGATTCGCGGCAGATGGCTCAGCACCTCAAACAGCCCAACCACGGCCACATCGCGGGCATGGACTACTAACTCGCAGCCTGCCTGGCTCATGCGCTCGCCGCCCATGCCGAAGCATTCGATTGTGCCCGCGTGCAGCTCGCGAAGCGCCGCCAGTAATTCCGCGCCGTACATCTCGCCCGAAGCTTCTCCGGCCGAGATCATCACCCGCAACGGGCCAGGTGCATCGAGATTATTTCCGTTGGACATCTGCGCCGACAGGATATCAGGCGCAGCAGATACGTTCTGAAATCTTGCGTCGCCGCAAAGCGCACCGCCTAATCCGCTCGTGTCTCCGCCCCCACCTGCGGAGTGGCCACTGCCGCAACTCCCAGCTCCTGGTCCTTGTATTGCAACTGATACAGCTTCCAGTACACGCCGCGGGCCGCCAGCAACTGCTGATGCGTACCCATCTCGCGCACCTTGCCCTTGTGCATCACGATGATCTTATCGGCGCGCTGGATGGTTGACAGGCGGTGAGCGATGATCAGCGAGGTTCGTCCTTCCACCATCCGGGTCAGCGCCTCGCGTACCCGGAACTCCGTATCCGTATCTACGCTGGAGGTCGCTTCATCCAGGATCAAAATGCGCGGGTTATGCGCCAGCGCCCGCGCAAACGAGACAAGCTGCTTCTGCCCGGTCGAAAGCGTGTTGCCGCGCTCCTGCAACATCGAGTCGAAGCCCTCCGGCAGCGAATGAATGAAATCCGCGACGTTCACCTCGTGAGCAGCGCGCTCCACCGCCTCGCGCGTGACGTGCGCCGAGCCCAGCTTGATATTGTCGGCGATCGAACCGCTGAAGAGGAACGGATCCTGAAGCACCACGCCGCAGCGACGACGCAGCTTCTGCAAATCCATCTCGCGGACGTCCACGCCGTCGATCCGCACCGCGCCCTGCTGCACGTCATAAAAGCGCAGCAACAACGAGATCAGCGTGGTCTTGCCCGCTCCCGTGTGTCCTACAACGGCCACCGTTTCGCCCGGCTCGATGGTGAACGAGACGCCGCGCAGAACCCAGTCCCATTCCTCGCTCGGAACGGCCTTGCCGTCTTTCTCTACCGGCACGCGACGGTAGGCAAACCAGACGTTGTCGAACTCGATTCGCCCCGGGCCATCCGGTTCCTTCGCGATCAGCGGCGACTGAATCCTGGCTTCGGTATCGAGCAGTTTGAACACTCTCTCGCCTGCCGCCATCGCCGACTGCAGAATGTTGAACTTCTCGCTCAGATCCTGAATCGGACGGAAGAACCGCTGCGCATATTGCATGAAGGCCACCAGCACGCCCAGTGTCGTAATCCCCGATAGCACGCTGTGTCCTCCATACCAGAGCACGCAGGCAATGGCGATCGAGGACAGTGTTTCAACCACCGGATAGTACAGCGCGTACGCCATGATGGCGTCCTTGAACGCCTCCATGTGTTGTGCGTTTACCGCCTCGAACTCTGCGTACGACTTGCGCTCGCGGTTGAACAGTTGCAAGGGAATGATGCCGCTGACGTGCTCCTGCAGAAACGAATTGATGCGCGCAATGGCCACGCGAATCCGGCGGTAGCTGTCGCGCACCGCCTTGCGGAATACCTGCGTAACAAGGATGATGAGCGGCATAACCGCGAAGGCGATCAGTGCCAGCCGCCAGCTCATCGATAGCATGACCCCGAGAATACCGGCCAGCACGAAAACGTCTTCGACGATGGAAACCACGCCCGAGGTGAACATCTCGTTCAGCGCATCCACGTCGGTGGTCACGCGGGTCACCAGCCGTCCCACGGGATTCTTGTCAAAAAACGAGACGTCCATGCGCTGCAGATGGCGGTAGAGCTGGCTGCGCAGATCGAACATCACCTTCTGTCCGGTCCACTGCATCAGGTAGGTCTGGGTGAATTCAAAAAGGAAGCCCAGCAGCAGCACGCTCAAGAACAGACCGCTGATCTGCGCGATTCCAATCATCGGTTGCAGACTCAGAAAGCGGTCGAGAAAAGAGTGCTCGCCGCCGCGTGCCGCGAGATATTTATCAATCGCCGTCTTTGTCAGAAAGGGACCGAGTACGTCCGCGCCCGCCTTCAGCACAATTGCCGCGAGCGCCACCCCCACCTGCAACCGGTATGGGCTCAGGTAGCTCATGAGCCGGCGAATGATCCGGCTGTCGTACGCTTTTCCTAATACTTCTTCCTCGGCGGCCATGTACTCCTATTTTAGATGGAAGCGGAGCCTTCCAAGGTTCACGCTCTTCTTCTGAGCGTTACACTTGTGCTACAGGCACCCATTGACCTCCGGCGTTCATTCCGCGCTTTATCTTTCGGTCCCGTTCTGCCGGACCAAGTGTTCCTTCTGCAACTTTGCCTCAGGTGTCTTTTCCCGCGAGCTGTTTGACCGCTATGTCGCGCATCTGGAGTGGGCGATTGCCAATGCACCCATGCTTGCCGGCGAATTCGGCGCGGCCTTCGATCCGCTGCTCGATTCGGTCTATCTCGGCGGAGGCACGCCCAGTGTTCTGGCGTCCGATCAGCTCGACCGTCTATTCGCTGCGATCACCCAGGTCTTCGAACTCTCGCAGCAGACTGAGTTTACCGTTGAAGTCGCGCCCGGTACACTTTCCGGCGAAGTTCTCGGCGCACTGCTCCGTGCCCGCGTCAATCGCGTTTCGCTCGGCGTGCAATCGTTTGTCGATCAGGAATCCCGCTCGGTAGGCCGCCTGCATAGCCGCGACATTGCCATCGCCGACATTGACCGCCTGCGCCAGGCGGGCATCACGGAGATCAGCGTCGATCTCATCGCCGGCCTCCCTTACCAGACGGCTGCCAGTTGGGAGTGCTCGCTCGATGAAGTTCTCGCCCTGGAGCTTCCTCATGTCAGCGTCTACATGCTGGAAGTTGACGACGAATCCCGCCTCGGCCGTGAACTCATCGCGGGAGGCACGCGCTACCATGCCCACCACGTCCCCGATGAGGAGCTGACGATCTCTCTCTACGAGCGCGCCTGCGAGCGCCTGAACGCCACAGGCATCGCCCAGTATGAGATTTCGAACTTCGCCCGCGAAGGTCACTCCTCGCGCCACAACCTGCGTTACTGGCAGCGTCTCCCTTACTACGGCTTCGGCGTCGATGCTCATTCTCTGCTGCCTGCGCCCTCGCGAAGCGATCCGCATCGCGCCGTGCGCCTCGCCACCCCGGACTCGCTCGACGCGCTCCTTGCGGGAGCGCCGGTCGAGAGCACAATCGTCTCCGCGCAACAGGCCATCGAGGAAACCTACTTCCTCGCTCTGCGCATGAACCGCGGCGTCGAGTTGCTGGCCATCAAGGAGGAGTTCGGAATTGCCGCCGTGGACAATTACCGCGAGGAGATCGCCGCCCTGGTGGCGAGCGAACTGCTCTTGCTGGAGGATGGATGGCTACGCCTCACTCCACGCGGCCGCCTGCTCTCCAACGAAGTCTTTGCCGCCTTTTTGCGTGACGAGCATTTAGACTAGATGTTTCCATCTACTTTTATGGAGCACTCATGAGTTCTTCATGGATTGACCTTCGCAGCGATACTGTAACTTTGCCCAGTGATGAAATGCGGCGTGCCATGGCCTCCGCCGAAGTCGGCGACGACGTGTACGGAGAAGATCCAACGATCAATCGCCTGGAAGCCCGCGCCGCCGAGGTCTTTGGCCGCGAGGCCGCGATCTTCGTTCCCTCCGGCACCATGGGCAACCAGATTGCCATCAAGCTGCATACCCGTCCCGGCCAGGAAATTGTCTGCGAGGAGCGCGGCCACATCTACAACTATGAGATGGCCATGCTCGGCTGGTTCAGCGGCTGCATCGTGCGCCCGGTCAGCGCTGCGCAGGGAGTTCTTTCCTGGAAGTTGCTCGCTTCGAGGATCGCGCCACCCTCCTATTACGTTGCGCCGACTGGTCTGATCGCGCTGGAGAACACGCACAACATGGCGGGCGGCACTGTCACTTCCGTCGCTGCGATGGAGGAAATCTGCGCCCGCGCCCATGAGCGAAATCTCCCCGTTCACCTGGATGGCGCCCGCATCTTCAACGCTGCAACCTATCTCGGCAAGCCTGTCGCCGAGATCACACGCAGCTTTGATTCGGTCATGTTCTGTCTCTCCAAGGGACTGGGTGCGCCGGTCGGCTCCATGCTGGTCGGCGCGAAAGACTTTATCCAACAAGCGCGCTCCGTCCGCAAAGCGTTGGGAGGCGGAATGCGTCAGGCCGGAGTGCTTGCCGCCGCCGGTCTCATCGCACTGGAGTATGGCCCCACCCGACTGCACGAGGACCATGCCACCGCCCGGCTGCTCGCCGAAGGTGCGGCCGGAATTCCCGGCATCAGCATTGATCTGGCAACGGTGCAGACCAACATCGTCATCTTCGACGTGAGCGGCACGGGGAAGTCGTCCACGGAAATCGCAGCCGCCCTCAAACTCCAGGGTGTGCTGGTTGGCACGGTGAATCCCCAACTGATCCGCTTCGTGACGCACCTCAATGTCTCCCGCGCGCAGTGCGAGCAGGCTCTGCAGAAGCTTCGCGCAGTTTGTAATCCGCAAGTGAGCGTTTAAGAATTTTGCATCGGAAGCTGTGGCGGGAGCGGTTTTAGCAGGCATGCGGCGCTCCGCACGCCTGCTAAAACCCAAAGAAGTGTGAGTATTTGCCTAATTAGCTTGATTACAGCATCTTCCATCGTGCTGTGGAATTTCCAGCCCAGCTCGACTTCAGATCCTCATCGGCATCACGACGTAGCGGTACTTGTACTCGTCCACGCCCTCGGGACGAAGTTGTCCGGCCGACTGCGAGTCCTTGAACTCAATGCGGACGTTTTCGCTGTCGGTGGCCTTGAGAAACTCGATCAGGTACTGCGAGTTGAAGCCGATGGCTAGAGGCTCGCCGCTGTAATCGGTTTCAATCGAGTCCTCGGATTCGCCGGTCTCGGTGGAGGAAGAGGAGACGCGAACTTCGTTTTTCTCGAATCGCATCTTGATGGCGCCCGAGCGTTCGTCGGCAAAT
>Ga0182030_10017538_pt1 | contig 13805 bp, 8 predicted proteins | sample 812S3MmetaG_FD_121299 | JGI IMG/M metagenome (GOLD analysis project Ga0182030, IMG submission 121299) | Permafrost microbial communities from Stordalen Mire, Sweden - 812S3M metaG (Illumina Assembly) | ecosystem: Environmental > Terrestrial > Soil > Wetlands > Permafrost | place: Sweden... | reverse complement strand
GTTTTATCTGTCTACAAACGCCATGGGCAGCAATGTTACCGCTGCCTGGAAGGCGCATAGAAAAGGAGCCTATTTTGGCAATCCCTGTTATACACAAATACACCCTACGTGCATACCAGTTACGGGCGACCACCAGTCGAAATTAACGCTGATGTCTGAATCACTGCGTAACGATGGCCGTATATGGGTGCCTAAACAAAAAGACGACAAGCGTAAAGCCAGTGAAATTCCAGAAGAAGAAAGAGATTATTATTTAGAGAGAAGATACCCGGCGTTTGGCAACCTGGTGCCACGTGATGTGGCCAGCCGTGCCGCTAAGGAGCGTTGTGACGCAGGCTTTGGCGTAGGGTCATCCAAAATGGCAGTTTACCTCGATTTCGCTTCTGCTATTGACCGTTACGGACACGTGGAAGCGCACAAGCAGGGAACTGCAAATGCGGACAAGGAAACAATCCGCACCCTGGGAAAAGGTGTGGTAAAGGAAAAATACGGCAACCTTTTCGAAATGTATGAAAAGATCACCGGAGAGAATCCTTATGAATTGCCCATGCGTATCTACCCTGCAGTACACTATACGATGGGCGGCCTTTGGGTGGACTATGAACTGATGACAAATATACCTAATCTGTATGCACTTGGAGAAGCTAATTTCAGCGACCATGGCGCTAACCGACTAGGTGCATCTGCCCTTATGCAAGGACTAGCAGACGGATATTTTGTAGCGCCATATACTTTAGGCAATAATATGGCCGATGACATTCGTACGAAAGCTATTCCTACAGATCATCCGGCTTTTGTGCAGGCAGAAAAAGATGTGAATGACCGCATTAACCGCCTGATGGGCATAAAGGGTAAAGAAAGTGTAGAAAGTTTCCACAAGCGCCTCGGCAAAATAATGTGGGAGAAATGTGGTATGGCACGTAATGCCAAGGGACTTAAAGAAGCTATAGAAGAAATAAAGGCTTTGCGCAAAGAATTCTATAGCAATGTGCGCATTCCCGGAGATATTAAAGAGTTTAATCCGGAACTGGATAAAGCAGGCCGTGTAGCCGACTTTTTGGAGTTAGGTGAGCTGATGTGTATAGATGCCCTGCACCGCAATGAAAGCTGTGGAGGCCACTTCCGTGAAGAATACCAAACTGCAGATGGAGAAGCTCAAAGGGACGATGAAAACTTTATGTATGTAGGGGCATGGGAGTACAAAGGAGATAGTCAGTACGAGCTTCATAAGGAGGCGTTGGACTACGAAGTAATACATCCTAGTGCTAGAAGTTATAAATAATTTGACAATTAGACAATTCAGCAAAATACTTTTCAAGCAACTGAAGAAATATTAAGTTTATGCAACATTACAACATGGACCTCACCCTAAAGGTGTGGCGTCAAAAAAACAACAAGGCAAAAGGTGGTTTTGAAACCTTTCAGGTGAAGAATATTTCTTCTGAAATGTCTTTCCTGGAGATGTTTGATGTGCTTAACGAGCAGCTTGTGGCTGAGGGTAAGGACCCTATTGCATTCGACCATGACTGTCGCGAGGGCATTTGCGGTATGTGCAGTATGTACATTAATGGCCGCGCACATGGGCCGTGGCACCAGACGACTACCTGCCAGTTGCATATGCGCGAGTATAAGGATGGCGATACGATAGTTGTGGAGCCATGGCGCGCTAACGCATTCGCGGTAATTAAAGACTTAGTGGTCGACCGTTCGTCATTTGACCGGATTATAGCTGCTGGTGGTTTCATTTCTGTAAATACCGGAAATGCCGTTGACGCAAACGCACTTCCCATCGAGAAACAAAAAGCTGATGAATCTTTTGCTGCGGCTAGCTGTATTGGTTGTGGCGCCTGCGTAGCTGCCTGCCCTAATACATCGGCCATGCTGTTTGTTTCTGCTAAGGTAGCCCACCTGGCGTTGTTGCCCCAGGGCGAACCTGAAAGCAAGATCCGTGCAGTAAATATGATCAAGCAAATGGACGCTGAAGGCTTTGGCAGTTGCACCAATATAGGAGCATGCGAAGCAGAATGTCCCAAGGGCATTTCACTCGAAAATATTGCCCGGCTGAACCGCGAATATATCGGCGCAGTATTCTCAGGTAGTGCTGAGGGGTAACCAGTAGTTTCGCCAGGAAGAGATTACCATTATATAATATTATCATAAAGGGTGTCATATTCAGATGCCCTTTTGTTATTTTGTGCCATGTTTAAAAGAATATCCGTTTTTATTCTTGCTTATCTCACTGCCATAACAATTTATGCACAGCAGGATTCGGCAGGTGCTGCAAATCCTGATCATCATCTTGCTGGCTCACATATACGTATCAGCCTCCTCACGTGCGGTCCCGGAGACGAGGAAATCTATGAGGTATTTGGCCACACCGCTCTTCGGGTAATAGATAGCATGGCGTATACAGACCTTGCATACAACTATGGTACTTTCGAATACGGCCCGAATTTTGAGATGCAATTCATGAGGGGCAAACTGTTATATTGTGTAGCGATACAACGGTACAATGACTTTTTAGAAGAATATGTGGAAGCAAACAGGAAGGTGGAAGAGCAAGTATTGCTGCTGAATGATCAGCAAAAGGAGCATGTGTATTCATTCCTGAAATGGAATGCCGAACCGGAAAATAAATATTATAAGTATGATTTCTTTTTCGACAATTGTGCCACCAGGATACGCAACATTTTTCCAAGCCCTGATGTATTTGGAACCTCTTTCCAGTTTGGGCGGGCCATTCCGGCAGAAAGCCGCATTACTTTCCGCGACATCATTAATAGATATTTTTACCAGGACCACTGGACAAGAACAGGCGTAAATATATTGCTCGGCAGCAGGATAGATAAGGTGATGAGCAATACAGACATTATGTTCCTTCCTGATTATTTGAGAGATGGTATTGCGGGAGCCACAGTAAACGGTAAAAAAATTGCCGGGGACACATTACTGGTTTTGCCAGGAAGCGTCCCACAACCAGCCGGAGTTAACCAGCCTCTGATCCTTACAGTGCTGGTCGCCTTGCTTACCATACTTGGGCTCTCGGTTAAGCGGTTACAGTTGCTGGGGCGTATCATGAGTTCGTTATTAATGCTTGTTACCGGATTGCTGGGCTGCCTTATTTTTATTATGTGGTTTGGTACGGATCACCAGGGCTGTGGTAATAATTTCAATATTCTGTGGTGCCTACCCACCAATATCGTTCTGGCATTTTTCAGGCCAAAAGGAAAAGGTAAGTATGCCCTGATCGCCATGTTACTCTTGTTTGTTTCTTTTGCATTGCATATTTTCAAAGTACAAGGCTTGATTTTTGAGTTTGTTCCTTTATTTCTTGCGCTGTTCTTTGTGTACGGTACGATGTATAAAAAGAGCTTAATTAAAACTACTGATTAATGCCAGAGATAAACACATTAGTATCTTCGCGGGTCTTTTATCGCAAAATGGGATCGGGGCCAGTGGCCATACTGCTTCATGGATTTCCCGAAAGTGGCAGTCTGTGGCGCAAAATATGGGGCGAACTGGCACAATCATTTACGCTTATTATTCCAGACTTTCCCGGCAGTGGCAGCAGTATATTAGATGGAGAAGCCAGTATAGCTCAAATGGCCGAATGTGTAAAAAAAATAATGGATGCAGAGAGTATAGATAAAGCAGTGATTGCGGGGCATTCTATGGGTGGGTATGTTGGGTTTGCATTTGCAGACATTTATCCACATAAGGTTTGCGGCTTGTCTTTAGTACATTCTACTCCCCAGGCTGATGATGAAGGAAAAAGGGAAACCCGGAGAAAATCAATAGAATTGATAAGAAAAGGAGCTAAAAAGATGTTTATTACCCAGATGGTACCGAATCTTTTTTCTGATGCTTTTAAACATTCACATGCTAAAGATATCGAAGAGCAGGTAGCCCTCGCATTGGAAATAATGGATAAAAGCCTGATCAATTTTTATAATGCAATGATCTTACGGAAAGAATATACCGGCATCCTTTACTCCACACTTTTCCCCATCCAATGGATCATTGGTTCAGATGACAATATCATGAATTATAAAAAAATATTTGAATTTTGTCATAAATCCCGTATTAATTTCGTATCTTTTTATAATAATTGTGGGCATATGAGTATGATAGAGGCCCCCGAAAAGTTAGTTACGGACTTGAAAGCGTTTATTAATTACAGTTATAGATACCAGCCCGTGAGAAATGAATAGCAGGTATTCTGTCTTATGTGTTATTCTTCTTTCGCTTTTCTTTTTCAAAGCGAAAGCGTCTCATATTGTGGGTGGTGAAATGACCTATAAATACCTCGGCGACAGCACGCATGGACTTTCCCGCTTTCATTTATACCAGGTAAGCCTGAGTATTTATGAAGACTGTTATAACGGCCAACTTGAAGCCATTCAGCAAGATGATCCTGCCTATCTCGCCGTTTTTGATGCCTCTACCAATGTTATGGTGCAATTGGATACTACCGTTCACTACGACACTGCAGTTTCCGTTCCTGCCAATTTCAATAATTCCTGCGTATCTAATATTCCGCCTATCTGCCTCCTCAGGAAAACATTTATAAAAAGATATGCTTTGCCACCAAATGCATCAGGTTATGTTGTCGCCTACCAACGATGCTGCAGGAATAACCAGGTAGTGAATATCGCAGATCCCGGAGACAATGGCTCCACATATTATTGCACTTTACCGGCAAATTTTATTACAAATAACAGCGCCGTATTTAAAAATTACCCACCACAGATAATATGCCTCAATAATCCGTTGTTCTATGACAATTCAGCTACGGATGGGGATGGGGATTCACTTAGCTACGGTTTCTGCCCGGCATTGCTGGGGGCCAGCGATGCAGATATTAAACCCGTACCAGCACCACCCCCTTACGATACTGCTTCCTATCTTGCCCCGTACTCCTCTGAAACGCCAATGACAGGCTATCCCGCTATTCAAATAGACCCGATTACCGGATTGATAACCGGCACGCCCAACAGGATCGGGCGCTACCTTGTAACGGTGTATTGCAATGAATACCGTGACGGTATATTGATCAATACGATCAAAAGAGAATTTCAATTTGTCGTAACAAGCTGTTCAAAAGTTGTGGTAGCCGATATGCCGCAATATTCAACAGACCCAAATACCTATATAGTTGATTGCCTTGATTATAAAGTGCATTTTATAAACACGAGCTCCGGAGGTTTTTCCTATCGCTGGGACTTTGATCTTGATGAAGGGCAAAATGATACGTCTACTCTTTTTGAACCTACGTTTGTGTATGCTGACACTGGTACTTTCCCTGTCAAATTGGTAGTTAACCCTGGCTCTACCTGCCCGGATAGCATAACCAGGCTCGTAAAAATATACCCCAAGTTTCATGCTGATTTTTCAGATTCGGGAACCCAATGCCTCGGCGCTACTCTAAATTTTACTGATCTTTCGAGTGCTACCATAAAACCGATCACAGCCTGGAAATGGAACTTTGGCGATGGCGATAGTACGTTCATACAAAACCCAACACACACCTACAATTACGGAGGAACATTCAATGTGACACTTATTTCGCAGAATGTAAAAAACTGTGTAGATACCGCAGTAAAACAATTGGTAATAGATAACTTCAGACCCTTTGCGGGCAATGACACAATAATACTGAAGGGTCAAAGCGTACAATTTGATGCAACCGGAGGTATGGATTATACATGGTCTCCTGCTACTAACCTCGACCATGTCAATGTGTATAACCCGGTCGGATACTTTCCAGATACAGGACAATTCACCTATTATGTGCATGTAGCCAGTGAGTATGGCTGTGCCGGTGATGATACAATTAAAGTTACCGTTGTGGACCAGACGTCTTTTGTGGTGCCATCAGCATTTACGCCAAATGGCGATGGGCGGAACGATGTTTTCAGGCCGTTAGCCGTTGGGTGCAAAAGCATAAATTATTTCAGAGTATTTAACCGCTGGGGACAAGAGGTGTATTACAGCACCTCCATTGAATCGGGATGGGATGGTACGTTCAATAATAAAAAGGCGGATGTAGGGACCTATTATTGGGAAATAAGTTATTGGGAAATAAATACTACGGATGCATCAGATAAACAAAGTTTTCTAAAAGGTGATGTAACTTTACTGAGATAATGCTAACAATGAATTTGAGTTTATATTTAAAAAATCGGGTGCTTTTGCCGGCCATCAAAAGTTGCCTGCTCGTCATTATTTTTTCATTTTGTTTTCTGGAATCTAAGGGCAGCCATATTATTGGCGGCGAGATGACTTATAAGTACATGGGAGATACTTCAGTGGGAGGTATTGTCTTTCATAAATACCTGGTAAGCCTCAGTATTTATGAAGACTGCCTCAACGGCTTGAGATCGGCAATTGCAGCTGATAATCCAGCGTTCCTGGCAGTATTTGATCCGGCAGAAGTTGAACTAGATACTAGTGTCTATGATACTTCCTTTATTACAGTACCTACAAACTTTAGTAATAACTGCGTGGCTCATATACCTGCCACGTGCCTGGATAAAAGAACTTTTATAAAAACTTATTACCTGCCGCCTAACGCTTCAGGTTATTTAGTAGCTTATCAAAGGTGCTGCAGGAGCGGCGCTATTATGAATATTGTAGATCCGTCAGACAGTGGAGCTACCTACTACTGTAACATTCCCGCCGACCCGTATGTTAATAATAGTGCGGTTTTTAAAAATTTTCCTCCCCAGATTATTTGTTTGGATAACCCACTGGTCTATGACCATTCAGCGACAGATGCCGACGGCGATTCGCTGAGTTATGGATTTTGCAGCGCGCTGGTGGGCGCTAATGACCCTACTAATTCAAAACCATACCCCTCAGCCCCCCCCTATGATAGTGTAGTATATATACCTCCCTTCAGCGCCCAAGCTCCCCTCAGCAGCTATCCGGTATTGCACATAGATCCTGTAACCGGCCTTATTACAGGAACACCCAACCGCCTGGGCCGCTACCTGGTAACGGTGTACTGCAATGAGTACAGGCACGGTGTATTTATAAATAAGATAACCAGGGAATTCCAGTTTGTAGTAACGAGTTGCACGAAAACGGTGATAGCAGATATCCCTGAGTTTTCCAATGAACCGAATACTTACATTGTTGACTGCCGTAACTATACTGTTGAATTTGCAAATACCAGTTCAGGTGGTTTTGCTTATCGCTGGAATTTCGGACTAGGTGGCGGCAATGACACTTCCGATCAATTTCAACCCGTTTTTACTTACCCTGATACGGGAACCTATGACGTCAAATTGGTAGTTAACCCCGGGTCAACATGTCCGGATAGCATTACGCGGCTGGTAAAAGTATACCCATATTTTATTGCGGACTTTACAGATAGCGGCAGATTCTGCACAGGTGCTACAATCGGTTTTACTGACCTTTCTTCGGCAACTTTAAAACCAATCATTTCCTGGGAATGGTATTTCGGGGATGGGGATAGTTCATTCGTTCAAAACCCAACGCATACCTACCTGTATGGAGGCACGTATAATGTTGTGCTTATGTCGCAGAACTACAAGGACTGTGCAGACACGGCGGTAAGGCAGGTAACCGTTGATAATTTTAAGCCCTTTGCCGGAAATGATACTATGATAGTGAAGGGAGAAAGCGTACCCTTTGATGCCACGGGTGGCACACAATATACGTGGAGTCCCGGCACTAACCTGAGCAGTACTGACGTCTATAACCCGGTGGGCTACTACCCTGATACCGGAGTGTTCACGTACACAGTGCACGTGGTGAGCGACTACGGGTGCGCAGGCAATGACACCATCACCGTAACGGTAGTAAACCAGGCCAGCTTTCAGGTACCCACAGCATTTACACCTAATGGTGACGGGAAAAATGATGTCTTCAGGCCTATAGCGGTAGGTTACAGGAGCCTTAATTATTTTCGCGTATTTAACAGGTGGGGACAGCAAGTATATTACAGCACATCTTTCGAGACGGGCTGGGACGGAACATTTAATAGCAAAAAGGCTGATCTTGGCACCTACTTTTGGGATATGAGCTATACAGACCGATTTGGAAAGGAGGGTTTCCTGAAAGGGGATGTTACGCTGATCCGGTAATTAAGCAACGATAACGAAATAACCCCACCATTTTCTGTATTTCCATATATTTTGTACTGGCTTTCATACTATAAGAAATAAATGAACGTTACTAATGTGGCTTTTATTTAAAATATCCCGTATGCAAGCCTATCCGTTTCGTGTTTTACGAATATTTTACCTTGTAGTACTGTGTATCTCATTTTACCCAGCTACCGCATCGCATGTTGTGGGTGGTGAGGTTAGCTATCTGTTCCTTGGGCCGGCGCCCGGCGGAAATAAATACCAGATCAGCCTGAGCATTTACGAAGATTGCCTAACCGGCAACCCGGTTTCTATTGCCGCTGACGATCCGGCTTTTTGTACCATATACGATGGAAATGACAGTCTTATTTATCATGATTCTGTATTTCATGTATCGTCAATTACTGTCCCGTCTAATTTCAGTAATGGCTGCATTGCCAATGCTCCCCTGGTATGCCTGTATAAAAAAACATTCGTGTACAATTTCGTATTGGCGCCGAATGCTACCGGCTACACTTTTGCTTATCAGCGCTGCTGCAGGAATGGCGGGATTTTGAATATAGAAGAGCCCGGTAACGTGGGCGCTACTTATTATTGCACCATCCCGCCAGCTTCACTGGCGGCCAATAATAACAGTGCTGTGTTTGCCAACTATCCGCCCCAGATCATATGCGTGAATGACCCATTGCTTTACAACAATTCAGCTACTGACCCGGACGGAGACTCACTGACGTATGAGCTGTGCCGGGCGTATTCCAGTCCCAATGGCCTTCAACAAAGCGAACCTGCCACTCCCCCACCCTTTACAGACGCGGTTTACGTGAATCCGCCATTTTCTTATTCCATGCCTATGACTGCATACCCTGCTCTGCAGGTGGATGCCAAAACCGGCCTCATCTCCGGTACTCCAAACCGTGTAGGCCGCTACGTGGTAGATGTGTGCTGCCATGAATGGCGAAACGGCGTCATGATCAATACCATACAGCGGGAATTCCAGTTTTTGGTAACTGACTGCTCAAAGAACGTAGTAGCCAATATCCCGCTGCTTACCACCTACCCCAATACGTTTGAGCTCAATTGCAAAAACCACACTGTACATTTTATAAATACCAGTACAGGCGGAGTGACGTGGCTTTGGGATTTCGGCGTGCCGGGAGCGCCTAAGGATACCTCGTTTGAGCCTACATTTGTGTACCCGGACACTGGCACTTACGCTATGAAGCTAGTGGTGAACCCCGGTGGCACCTGCCAGGACAGCATCGTCAGGCTGGTACGGGTATATCCGACGTTTAAAGCACAATTTTCAAATGAAGGGGACCAATGCACGGGATTGCCTGTAACCTTTACAGACCAGACTGTAGCAACTGCAAAACCGATCACTAACTGGCAATGGTATTTCGGTGATGGCGACAGCGCTGTGACGGAAAACACCGCCCATACCTATGTAAACGCGGGCACCTATGATGCGATGCTGATATCGCAAAATGTGACACAGTGCGTAGATACCATAGTAAAACAAGTGGTGATAGATAATTTCAAACCTTTTGCCGGAAACGACACCATCATTGTAAAGGGGGAAAGCATACAATTTAATGCGACGGGTGGCACAGGGTATACCTGGATACCGGCTGCCAACCTCAGTAATACTACCATATACAACCCGGTGGGCTACTACTCTGATACAGGGCTATATACCTACTATGTGCAGGTACAGAGCGAATATGGATGCACAGGATATGACACTATAAATGTAACAGTGGTGAACCAGGCTGCGTTTTTTGTGCCTACGGCTTTTACACCAAACGGCGACCGAAGAAATGATCTGTTCAGGCCGGTAGCTGTGGGCTATAGAGACCTGGTCTATTTTATGGTATATAACCGGTTTGGACAGCAGGTGTATTACAGCACCACGCTGGATGCGGGCTGGAATGGCACCTTTAATAATAAGGTGGCTGATGTGGGCACTTATTTCTGGCAGATCAGGTACACAGACCGGTTTGGGAAAGAAGGCTATTTGAAGGGAGATGTGACGCTGATCAGGTAAGGGACATACATACATGAGGCGAATTCTAAAAAAAGGATATATGTAACATATGGCAGCAGCTGCATGGCATGTGGCTTAGCAACTATAAATATTTGACAGTGGGGTAAGAAAAATTTTGCTGTAACGATAAACTGACTATTTTTGCACTCCCAATTATGCTTCCTTAGCTCAGTTGGTTAGAGCATCTGACTGTTAATCAGAGGGTCTCTGGTTCAAGTCCAGAAGGGAGCGCAACGCAAAGTTATAAAACGCTGTAAACCAATAGTTTACAGCGTTTCTTTTTTGTTTGGGGTACACTTTGGGGTATAGTTCATTTCATTTATAAATTTCAGGGCTTACACAATCAGCAAAGCTTTACACAAGGAGAAAAATATATTTACTATTAACCGTACGTGGTATGTAAACAATTGATTGATAATTGGTAAGTGGCCAAATCCCCATATAACGCCTTTTTGACCGGATTAGTGTATGGGTAGTGCTGACATAGCTTTTTTCATTTTTTGCATATAGCCTTCTGACTGTGGCTTCCTTTGTCCGTATTCGCATAGGAACAGGCAAAACAGGCACTAAAAGCAATAACCCATACGTTGGAGCATGACAAGACTAACGGGCAAATTTCAGGCATAGAAATTGCACTAATTCCAAAGAATTTAGGTTTTGCTATATAGGGTCTGTTTAATGTAAATTCCAAATAATTTTATGGGTAGAAATGGCACAGGCGCAGTTACGACAAGTGAATGTATGCGTATTGACATCGGTAAACTTTTGAAATACGGATATATAAAACAAGGCTGTTTAAGCGGTGGTTATTTATCCTGGAGCGAATCACGTTTTGGAGGTGATGTAGGGGGTGTGTTTGTTGCATGTGATTTCACCGGAGAAGAAAAATCTATCAAAATAATTTACGGCTTACAAGACATTGAAACGGGCAAAAAGAAATTAATTATCTGCAAGGTTTTTATTGATGCTGTACCCTCTAATCTTGGCAAAGGTAAAGGTGAAGTACTGTATTTTATATGCCCTGAAACTAAGAAAAGATGCCGGATACTTTATAACGCATACGGTTGTAAAAAATGGAAAAGCAGAAAGGGTTTTAAATATCCTATTTATTACCCATTACAGCAATGCTCAAAAGCTGATAGAGCCAATATAAAATACTGGATTCTTAACGGGCAATTATCTAAGCTATCTCAAAAAAGAATAGCTGATACTTATAATGGAAAAATTACCCAAAGGGCTATTGCTACAGAAAAAATATATAAGGAAATAAAACAGGCGGATAAGGTAAGACGTAGCCAAATAATGTTGCCTGAAACGTGTTTGAACTTCGCTAAAGAGAATGGTATTGATCTTCATATTTAGTCAAATCTACCTCAATATTGAAAGATGCGCGACCTAAACTTTTTAAATTTTCTTTAATAAAAGTATTGATCGTGTCGTCATTTTTAGTCATAGCATTTTTACTGGTAACAAATGTATTTGAAAGCAAATCTTTTACCATACTAAGCTGATGGTATTTAATAAAATAGTCTTTTCTTGATTTTATTTCATTGCGGGAATTTTGGTCTGTATTGCCTTTCTTATCTTTAGGTAATAGATTCAACTTTGAAATCACTTTATTAGTTGCCTTTTTATTTGAATCATCTATTATTTCTGTTCTTTGAAGTTCGTAACGTTCTTCGACTTCTTTAACATTATCCGCCAACCCAATAATGCTAAAATTGTTTGGTGGGCTATGCAAAATACATCTGCAAAAATTTTCTTTTGATATTGCCCACCAAAGAAATAATTCCCAATCATCCGCATATCGTCTATTTATTACCGTTATCCCTTTTTCATTACTTTCGTTTAGCTCAATATCACATTTTTCCATTAACAGTATTCCCGTTTCTGCAAATATTTTCTCTATTTCCTCATCGAAAGTCATGGCTGGCATTTTATCAATATGGTCTAAAATATTGGATAAAGCGTGATGTAATTTATCTGATAACTTATCCGGGGAACTACTTAATTCAATTAGCAATTTGGCAATTGCATTAATGTAGGCTGTTAATTCGTTTTTTGCATTAGAAGGTTTATGAATCTCCCAATCATTATATGAAAAGTTGACTGTGGACATATTATTATTTGAAACCTTGCCGGGTATTTCATTAATTATGTCCTTTATTTCATCTTCCGTTCCGTACACCATCACCTTATCAAGATACCCCTTTTTAAGCAATTCTAACAATTGCTCTTTTAATGATTTCCTTAATTGGTTCTCCTTATTATTAACGTAGTTCATTAAAAATCTTACCCCTTCTCTTTGAGTATAAAGCAGCTTAATATTATGGTTATTGGCTAACCATCTATTTGCACCTTTTATTTCTTTCTCTAAATCGGTTACTACCATTTTTAGATTGTTTATGAGTGAATAAAAAATCAGCCAACTATTCAATAACAATTTTATTAGTAAAGCTTTCATTTTTTGTTACCGCCGATATAAAATAAATACCTGCCGGGGTTTGAAGCTGTACACCTGTTTCTTTGTTTGTTGGTATCGTTATTTCTTTTACTTTTTCTCCCAAAATATTTGTGATAATTATTTGGGCATGTTCGTTATAATTGGTTGAAATATTGACCGTAAATAATCCCTTGTTTGGGTTCGGAAATATGGTTATAAATGGTGTTGCCGAATTACTTATATTTTCTATTCCGGTGGTACAAGGATTAACGGTTAACATCTGTGTTGCTGTTGCTGTACCGCAACTATTGGTAACCGAATAACTAATTGTTACGCTGCCGCCTGTAATGCCTGTTATCATACCACCGCTGCTAACTGTAGCTATTGCCGCATTACTACTATTCCATGCACCACCTATTGAGCCATCCGTTAAATTGATACTGGAATCTGCACATAAACTTGATGCACCTGTTATACTGCCTGCATTTGGCGAAGGATTGACGGTTATTATTGATGTGGTAGTACCACCGGAAGTAACATAGGATATTGTTACTGTTCCCGCCGAAACGCCTGTTAAAACACCTGTTGCAGATACAATCGTTGCTATTGCAGTATTATCACTGCTCCATGTGCCGCTACTTGCTAAATCGCTTAATGTAGCCGTAACCCCTGTACATAACGATGACGTACCGGAAATTGCAGATGGGGGTGTGCCAAATTTCATTACTGTAGCTTTCCAATTAGTTGTGGACTGGTCTTGATAGGCAACGTAAAGAGTACCACTTCCATCAATTGCTATGTCTGTATAAACTGCTCGATTCCCTGAAAAACCCGCACTACCGACCGTCATCCAACTACCGCCATTGAATTCCATTGCTGTTGCAGCATATCCGCTACCGTTTCCATAGACTACATAAGGCGTACCGCTTGCATTTATTGCTATTGATGTTCCAAATACCTCCCCTGCCGAAAATCCGGCACTGCCAACAGTTGTCCAACCGCTACCACTATAATCCATTACAGTTGCTTTATTGCTATTAGCACCATCAGAATAAACTACATAGGGCGTACCGCTGCCGTTTATGGCAATATCGGTGTTATATACCATCCCTGCCGAGAATCCCGATGCGCCAACCGTTACCCAACCTGTTGCACCAGTGCCGGTGTACTTCATTACTGTAGCCTTATAAAGTGGGGCGGTGCT
>Ga0182030_10017537_pt1 | contig 13806 bp, 11 predicted proteins | sample 812S3MmetaG_FD_121299 | JGI IMG/M metagenome (GOLD analysis project Ga0182030, IMG submission 121299) | Permafrost microbial communities from Stordalen Mire, Sweden - 812S3M metaG (Illumina Assembly) | ecosystem: Environmental > Terrestrial > Soil > Wetlands > Permafrost | place: Sweden... | reverse complement strand
TCCAACGCAGGCGCTCTTGGATTATTTCACGATGTGGGAACTGCGCGGGCATGTTAAAGGGTTGAAGATTGCCATCATTGGCGATATCACCCATAGCCGCGTAGCACGTTCTAACATATGGCTGCTGAAGCGCATGGGAGCTGACATTCATGTGGCGGGACCGCCGACTTTGTTGCCACCGGAGCTGGGCAAGCTCGGCGTCACGATTCACACGAGACTCGAACCGGCAATCGAGAATGCTGACTTCATTATGGTGCTGCGCTTGCAGCTGGAGAGACAACAGCAAGGTCTAATTCCCAGTATTGGTGAGTACAAACGCTTGTACAGGCTCGACCACCCGCGTTTGAAACTGGCGAACGCTGATTGCAAGGTTTTCCATCCCGGCCCGATGAATCGTGATATCGAAATTGCGCATTCACTGGCAGACGACATGGAGCGCTCGCTTGTGCGGGCGCAGGTCGCTAACGGTGTCGCGGTGAGAATGGCAGTTCTTTTCCTTCTTCTTGCAAATAGAGAGAGCAGATAATGACTAGAAAAATATTGATCAAGAATGGTCTTCTCATCGATCCTCAAGCGGGAACAGAAACGAAAGAAGACCTGCGTATTGAGGGCGGCGAAATTGTCGAGCGTGGCGTCGGGCTGAAATCGGTGCAAGATGAACAACTAATTGATGCCAGCGGCTGTTGGGTATCGCCTGGTCTAATCGATATGCATACGCACATGCGCGACCTTGGACAGAAGGACAAAGAAGATTTACACACAGGCACCCAAGCCGCAGCAGCAGGCGGTTTTACAACCGTGGTCTCAATGGCAAACACAGACCCGGTGATTGATAGCGGAACAACTCTTTCACTATACCTGCAGAAGATTGCTCGCAACGCAGTAATTGAAGTGTTGCCTGTTGCCAGCGTTACGCGCGGATTGCAGGGGCAAGAGCTGACTAACATGGTTGAACTGGCAGAGCTGGGCGCTATCGCTTTTTCAGACGACGGCAAGCCGGTGCAAAACCTTGTGGTACTGCGCCGCGCATTGCAGTACGTCAAACTCACAGGACGTCCGATCATCAGCCACGCCGAAGACCTTGACCTTGCCGGTGGTGGCGCTATGCACGAAGGCGTTATTTCAACATCGCTCGGTTTACAAGGCATTACCTACGCCTCAGAGACGGTCGCCGTTGCGCGTGAGCTGGAGATGGTGCGCTTAACGCTTAGCCCTTATCACTTCACGCATATTTCGTGCGCGCCGTCAGTTGAAAAAATCAGACGCGCACAAGCGGAAGGATTGCCCGTTACGGCTGATGTCACGCCACATCACTTGTCGTTGACGGTAGATCAACTCACCGAATACGACACTAACTTGAAAATGAATCCACCGCTGCGGGCAAAGAAAGATCAAGAGGCGTTGATTTCTGGAATTATCGACGGCACAATCACGGCGATTGCCACCGACCACGCACCGCACACGAATCTAGAAAAGTCGTTGCCATTTCCTGATGCCCCTTTCGGCATTACCGGCTTGGAAACAGCCTTCCCTGTTTCATATGAAGCCCTGGTTCAGAGCAAGCGCATCAGCCGAATGAAATTATATGAGCTGTTGACTGTTGGTCCGGCCAAAATTCTCAGCTTACCGATTCCATCACTCGAAATCGGCTCGCCCGCCAACATCTGCATCATCAATCCCGAAACGCGCTGGACTTATGACGCCACCCACGGATTCTCCCGCTCGCACAACTCCCCGTGGAACAAGAAAGAATTCAACAGCAAGGTCATGTACACAATCTACAAAGGCAACATTGTTTTCCACTCAGCACAATTAGCCAGCCAAGCTGGTCGATAAGCGCAGCTGGGCAGTTCCGCCTGGGAGGGATCGATGAGCAAATCACGAAGTTGGTTTCGATTCCTCGTAGTGACTGGCGTTGAGTATGACCACGGTACGGATCAGTTAAAGATCTGGAACCCACAAGGCTACACCGGTAAATACAAAATGCTTGATGCTGAAATGCAGCACGGCTTTTTTTCTGTTCCAATTTCAGATGTGAAAGCGAAAGTTTCGTCCATTACATTCGAGACAGAGGAAAAACCTGACCACTAACCAAACGCGGACAGATCTGAGTTCGCCACACATCTTCCGACACATGCAGCAAAAACGATGTATTCGAAATCACGCCCAGCTCAGGATCTGATTTGGAATCTTTGGGCAAAAGCTTTTGCAAATTGATCTGGTCTTTATGTTCTCGCGCAACGGATAGACTATATTGAATGCCATGATGCGCCGCGATGGGACCAAGTGATTTGCGCAACACAGTAATTCGACACGCTGGATTATCTTCGAGAAGCGCATACAAAGTGCCGGGATCAAATAACGGCTTATTGGCCACATCGACCAACATAACTCCAGGCGCTACTTCTACAGCGCTTAAGACAAGCTGTCGCGAAACTTCCACAGCTTGCTCATACAGCTCAGCGCTTTGTTCCAGCCTTTGCCGAGCTGCTGCATCGCCCGTTACAGCCTTGAGCCAATCGGAGAATAATTTCTGATGCGCGATCTCGCGATCTTTCGGACGGCTGGAATCGTAGGAAGGAATCGTCGCAATGCCCTTCGCCAGAAGTTGACTGATCTCCGTACCCGTCACCTGCAACTTAGGCTCACCATCGAGCTTAGCGGCGTCGTCATCGAGACCTTCGTATGAAATACCTGCAGCCTTCATCGCTGCCGTGAGTCCATCCGCGTCGGGGTCGGCAATAATCGCAACAGCATCGGCGAACTCGCCTTCAGTTACAAGTGTACTGCAAGCCGGATGCAGGCGCCGCACGGTAATATGGCAATCGTCGCCGAGCAAGTTTTTCAGCCGGTTGGCTGCTGCAATAACTTGCTTGTCGCGATCGTTATGAGGCTCTCCATCAATACCATGATGATCGCGAAAAACCACGCGGTATCTCTCGGCAACGAGCTTCTCAACTGCCTCAACGGTAGCGGATGTTATTGGTGTATCAATGAACAAGATGCGATTAGAGCTGCCAGAATGAAACACTGCCGACTGTCGCACAAACTCGAGAATTTTTTGCACGTCCGCAGCCGCGAACGCCTTGATAAAAAGCGTCGGTACTTTGTTGATTTTCAGAGTAATCATCAATGCTTTAAGCTCGGCTAGCAACCGTGACTATTGTTGCATACATGAATTCTACAGGGTCAGCCTCCGTAGCGCCAATGTTTTCAGCATTTTGTCGTAATTGGCAAGGGTGAAACGGCAAAGATGTCCCCCCGGACACCTTTGCCGTTAATTGAAAGAACTGCTAAGCCATCATATATGTCATGGTCAAAGAGTTAGGAGTTTTGTCCTTGGTCAAGCGGTGGAATCAGCAATGTTCCGTCATTAGTTGGATTCTGGTCGACACTTGGAGCTGCCACAAGCAATGCTTGTGAATCAATAGGGGCTTGAACTGTTTGATCAATTGGCAGAGCTTGATCTGTTGGGACCAATGCTGCACTTTGATCAGTGGGATTCACTATTGAGCTTGGATCGGTAGTGTCGACAGCTGCGCTCTGGTCTGTCGTGTCATCGGCTGCGGCATCTTTTCCCTTCCCGCCGTGGTGTCCGCCGCCTTTGTGATCACCTTTTCCGCCTTCTTTGCCGCGTCCACCGCTGTGTCCGTGCTCGCCGTGCTTCTCTTCGCCACCGCGTCCATGTTCGCCATGTCTTTCTTCACCACCACGCCCATGTTCGCCACGTCCGTGCTCACCATGTCTCTCTTCGCCATCGCGTCCGTGCTCACCATGCCGCTGTTCGCCATCGCGTCCGCGTTCGCCACGTCCATGCTCACCATGGCGGTGTTCTTCGTCGCGTCCATGTTCACCGCGTCCGTGCTCACCATGTCGCTGTTCACCATCGCGTCCGCGTTCACCATGTCGCTGTTCACCATCGCGTCCGCGTTCACCGCGCTCTTCACCACCATGACGTTCTCCATCGCGGTCTCGTTCGTTCCCGCGATGTTCATGCTCACAGTTCTTGCCCGCAGATCTTGCCTGCGCATCAGGTGCGCCACTGATATCAACCTTTGGAAGAGAGTCGGATTGTTTAGCCGCACCTGCTGTATTTGATGCCACGGCATTCCGGTCATTTACATACTCGCTGCTGAAAGCCGCATTAGCAGCCGCTCCAGCATCCTGAACCAAAGGAATCGATTCGACTTTTGCAGCCTGTTGCACAGTTTGATCACCTACCATAGCGTTGAACCTCCACTACTGGTCTGAAAGATGTATATATAGCCCGCGGAAACCCTGGTCTCAGACGGAGCCCTTTAGAAAATTTGCCTTATCTGCCCTGAAAGAAAGTCTGCTCTGCCTCAGATACGTTCCGAGGCGTTTCTTTGTTGGGTGGATTGGATGTTAGGAATAATAGGCTTGAATCTAGACGTTGTCAATAGACGCAAAAGTAGAAATTTCTGCGCCCGTGCGCGGCACCATATCAGGGCTCGAAGTCGCACCACATATGCCACCATCCGAGACAAGACCAACAAATAGAAACTATTGGCGGTCTGAACTATCTTTGAACCAGCAGAACCTAGAATGAACTTTCACGGGACGACTATGTCGTCTTCTGCGAAAAGCGTTTTTTCACTTTTGCTGGCTGTCATCGCGCTCCCGATTGACGCCACTATAATGGCTCCGATGGCAATCCACTGAACAAGGGAGAGCAATTCACCAAGGATAATCCAACTAGCAAGCGCTCCAACGGCTGGTTCCATGCTTAGAAGAATGCCGAATGTTTGTTTGGGCATTTTCTGCAATGCATAAAGTTCCAGCGAATATGGAATTGCACTGGAAAGAACAGCTACCAGACATCCTGCTAGAACATACTTCGGCTCAAACAAACCGGCGTATGCTTGCTGACCGCCAAAGGGCAGTGCCACCATAGACGCCACCAGCAAGCCCAAAGATGTTACCTGTCCACCATGACTGTTGCCAGCCTTCTTACCAATGATTATATAAAAACCCCAAGCGGCGCCCGCGCAAAGAATGAAAACAACTCCACCCAAGTCGAGATTCTTCGTAGCGCTTCCAGTAAGTGGCGATAACAACAACAAACCAATAACTGCAAATAAAATCCAGACAAAATCGACGAAGCGCCGCGAGGATAGTGTTGCAAGAGTCAACGGTCCCAGAAACTCTATAGCGATCGCCACGCCAATAGGAATTTTTGAAATACCCTTGTAGAACATCAAGTTCATAAAGCCGAGGGTCAATCCGTAGAGCACGATATGTTTTGCTTCGTTTCGGCTAAGCGGTAATCGCCACGGTCGCCATATTACTAAGAGCAATATCGCGGCAAAGCCAACGCGAAAGACGGTTGTACCTTCAGGTCCAATGTGCAAAAACAGGTGTTTTGCATATGACGAGCCTACACAAAGAGAAATGATTGAACCTAACACGGCCAAGAGCGGTAAAAGCATGAAATACCAGGGGATTCGAGGACACAATTGGAGCTGACGGTATAATTCACTTCTCAGGCTGATTGAGCTTTTTCAGTTCTTCAAGATAATCTGCCTGGGTCGATGGTTCGTCTTTGCTTATTTTTACAAGCGAAGTCAAACATTGGCGCCGCAACTCGATTGTACCTACATACTGCAGTTTGGCTGACTTATTAAGTACTTTAAGAAATTCAATCTGAGCAAGATCACGCTGCCCCTTAGATAAATAGGACCTACCAAGAAAAATGCGCAGCCAACATTCTTGTTCGGCATCCACTGCGGTAAAAGCGTCTTTGCTTTGCTGCAACTCGTCCTTAAATATGCCAATTGCAAAAGCAGGTCGCCCGGTAACTAAAACATCCAATGATCGATATACTCCGACTCTTTGTGCAACGCTAAGATTGTGCTCTTTAAGCAGAGCCTTTGCCAGTTTCGCCTGTTCATCAATCTCGTCTTCCAAAGCTTTGCAGTTCGCGATGGCAAGAGAATAATTAACCCAGGCATGGTAAAAATTGGCATTGCGATTAGTGGTATCAGAACCCTCAATGTATTTTTTGCCCAGCTGCATCGCTTCGCGATATTGCCGCAAGGACAAAAGGCAATGCAGCTTGTTGCAAACGTACCAACTACGATTTCCAGTCGAATTTGGTATTCTCAGCATGGCATTATCCAAGGTTTTAAGCGCTTCTTTGTCTTTGTTATCGCTCGCGTATGTTGAAGCTATCTGGCTGCTCATATCGCAAATACCGTTCTCATTTTTGAGATACTCAAAGAGCGACAATGATTGTTTAGCATAAGCAAGCGCATGATCCGAAACCTGACGTGAGCGACCAGAGTCCGAAGAATAGAGTCCTATATAAACAGCATCATAGGTCTGAGCAAGTTCCACACGCGTGCCGTGCTTAGCCGCTTCTATGGACTTTTGGCAATACTCAATCGCCTCTCGTTCTTTGCCCTTACTCAATAGCATCGACACTTGTTTCGAGAGCTCAGTAAAGGTTGGCTTTTGGAGCCGCTGAGGTGCAAACGCGCTAGCCTCTTTCAGGCGATTTTTGAACACGGAAAAAACAGCAAATACAGAAAGAGCTATTATTGCAACTGCACAACCGACGTAGAGATACCGTTTTGTGCCGGTATCAATCCTTTTTAGTACCTTATGCGGAGCTCTATCCAAAGTAATCGCATCAAGTGCGGCAGACAGCTTAGCGGCTAATTGTGAAGCCGACTCCGGCCTTTTGCTTGGCTCTTTATTCAGCGGCCACAAAATTGCTTTTATCAAAGTTTCCGGAATTTCCATGCGCGCACTAAGCTCCTTCGTCATAATGCGAGCTTGGTGCATGTGCTTGTACATTACATCTAGAGAAGAGTCAGCTACATATGGCGGCTCACCACTTAATGACTCGTACATGACACAAGCCAATGAATACAAATCAGAGCGACAATCAAGCTCCGATCCCAGGCACTGTTCGGGACTCATGTATGTTGGGCTGCCGATCGCAAAACCGGTTTTGGTTAGCTCTGGCGTGGGAGATGCGCCCGCAGGGTCGACTAAGGCTTTAGCAATACCAAAATCGACGAGCTTCGCCAACTCTTTGCCGTTTACGTCGTGGCTTATTATTATATTGGATGGCTTAATGTCGCGATGAATAATACCTTTTCCATGAGCATGCTCGAGAGCTGACAGCAACGGTATGAATATATTTTGAAATCGTCGATAACTAATCGGAGCGTCTTTTGAAATCACTTCAGAAAGTGGATTTCCTTCAACCAGCTCCATCACAAGGTAAGCTTGCCCGTCCGCGGAAATTCCATGGTTCATTACTTGAACAATGTTTGGATGCGAAAGGCTGCTTGTAAGCTTTGCTTCAACGGAAAAGCGCTTTAAGGCTGTTTCAGTGAGCAGAGCCTGCCGCGACAACACTTTTACAGCAACGAAGCGGTCTAAAAGCGTCTGACGCGCTTTGTATACGCGCGACATTCCACCAACTCCGAGCAAGCTGATGAATTCGAGCTGCTTGATTTGAGGCGCCCCTGATAATTCGATATTAGCCACGATAGATTCCTTTACTGTCGATGCCCCCCACCCATAGCGATAGGGGGCGCACAGTAGCAGAGAATGTGAGAGGGGTATAAGTTATATACCCATCCTGTTGCAAAATTGGATAAATAATCAAGGGCCGACTGCTACTATTTATGTAATGGCTGCCGAACAAAGGCGATTAGAAATACCCAAAGAATCCTTTCCTTTCGCTTGATTGCTTGTTGAAATCCATGAAACACAAGCAAGTTCTACCAGAGACGTGAGGCTAATCATGAACGATCACCACAAAAAACTCATCGCCGAACTTATCAATCTATTGCAAGGCGGCGGTGCCCACGTAAGCCTCAAGGTGGCGCTTAAAGGGCTGCCGGCTGCAATGCGAGGTATACAACCGGACGATCTGCCTTACAGTATCTGGCAAATAGTTGAACACATACGTATTGCGCAATGGGACATGCTGGAATTTAGCAAAGATGGCTCTCACGAATCGCCCAAATGGCCTGATGGATACTGGCCAAAGGAAGCAGGCCCGGCTAGTGATTACGCCTGGCGCAAATCCATAAAGCAGATAGAAAGCGACCTTGAAGAGTTTATAAACTTGATGAAGAAATCGGATATTTATGCACCGATACCTCATGGCAGCGGACAAAGCATCTTAAGGGAAGCATTTCAAATAGCCGATCATAATGCCTACCATACTGCCGAGATTGTTGTGATCCGCAGGTTGTTTGGATCGTGGGAATCATAACTCGCAATGCGGGCTGCGAATGTTTCAACTCTGAGGATCTAAATTTCGCGGATTTTTTGTTAGCCCGAGTCTGCTGACAAAAATAGTGGCGATTGTAAGCAGCGCGCAGAATGAAGCGGCTCCAAGCAATGTGATACGAATACCAATAAGCGTTGCAACATAGCCAGTGAGCGGAGTCATAACCAAGTCAATCCCAAGCGTTAGAGTTGCTCTCCATGAAAGAATTCTTCCTTGAAGTAAACGTGGCGTATTTAGCTGTGTGCCAATCAAGCAAGAATTGTTGGTCACTGCAATAAAAAACGCCAATAAAGTATAGGAAACTAGAGCAACTGGTACTGAGGGCGCGCAGGCAAAGAAAATGAGCGTTAGCGGCAAAAGAAGAAGTGCAAGACCTGACCAGCGTAACAGAGAATCAGATGAGCCCATGGACCCGGTGTAAAGTATGCCAATTATCGAGCCTACGGTTAAAGCTGCTGTCAAAAATCCATTGACGTCAGGACCAGCATGCAAGATCTGACCCACGTATGCGGGAAGTATTGGAGTGCATCGATTTCCAAAGAACACCAGAATTGATGTGCGCAGCATGAACGTTGTAAACACGGGATTGGAAAATGCGAAACGAAGGCATTCGACAGTGGACATTGCTCTTGCTTTCGTTTCGTCTTCGCTCGGAGTCAGCGATTTTGCTGTTATGGAGTGTGGTATCACGCTTAGTGCCCAAAACGATGCTAAACAAGCTACGCTATTCACCATGAAACACGCTGCTTCGCCATGTCCGCTAAGCCTTGCAATGAGAATTCCGCCAGCCGCCTGTCCAATTAAGAACGCAGCGGTATCAACTGTTGAGTAAATCCCGATCAAACTTGGGATTTGATCGTCTTCCACCAGGTCACGATTAAAAGCCTGGCGGGTAGGATATTCCAAAGCTGAGACTAATCCGTCTCCGAAAGCTAGGGACAATATGACATACAAGTTAAAATGATCTGCGAAAGTGAAGAGCGCCAGGACGACTGCCAAAACTTGTGCGACAGCCAATGCGATAAACAAAAGTTTGCGTCGATTATAACGGTCCGCCAAAATGCCACCGACAGGGCACAGGCACATGGCAATGGAAATGCAAGTTGTGATCAGGCTTACCGCAAGTACCGAGTGAGTATGCCGCCAAACTAGCCATCCCAGGGCGACAGATTGCATTCCTCGACCTATAATATTCAGACTCTGCCCCAGGCAATATTTCCGAAAGAAGATATGCCGGAAGGCGCTAAATCTTGGCATGCTTTAGTTTTAAGTGTTGCAATTGTCTGACCAGATTTTCTGTATTACAGTCGTCCCGAATTTTCAGCTGCGAACCTGAATCTTCGAACTCAGTATAATTAGCACACGTGTCGTTATTATGCTTGAAAGCAGCAAAATAAACCGACTAGACATCTTCGGTGTGTCTCAAGTCTCGAGCGCCCTCAAAATATTGGTGCGAGTTAATTTAGCCTTTATACCCTACACGAAGAATCTTGTGTAATTAATTTGAGAAACTCATGGAATTTTTCAGCAAAGTCTTTTTCTTTGCCAGCCATGGGATGAGCTTCTATTTAGCGCTTAAATAACAAGCATAAAACTTCGTATCCACATGCACTATTGGAAACCGCTCAGGCAGAGCTCCTGGTGCAATTTCACTGAAACCATTTTTCTCATAGAATCGATGAGCAGCCTTCATCTGCGACACTGTACCTAGATAAATCACCTTGATGTCATGTTAAAACTTGTCGAGGGAGCCATTCGGTAATGAGCTAAACTTCCCTCCGCATCGAACTGCGCAGTGAAGTACTTTTTTACATTTAAATTCTTGTCGAGCAACCATCCATGTTCCGATACTAATTTTTCGGAATGAGGATCGAATTTTGCATCTATGCTCACTTCATTGTGTGTATGGCGATCGGCAAATCTTCCTGTATATCCCAAGCCAAAGGTGGCAGAAGTTCGCTTGCCGTCAAGATAAGATTCGTTATGAATATAGTTGTTTCCCAACTCGGAGACATGTGGCGTTATCTTCGCATTGAGTTTTAGCAGCCGATCTAGCTCATCTCTTAGCGGCGAAGGATGGAAGAATCGATGCTTTTAGGCGATTACGAGAATTAAAAATGTCATTCTCAGCAATTTATGACGCATGCGTGCTTTTTCCATTCGAAACTCGAGACATCCTGATGTACGCCGCCTATACGCGCGTATTTCGGGTACATTGGTCAGAGCAAATTTTAGACGAATGCACTCGAAATCTAGTCAAGAGAAACAAAGCAAATATCGATGGGATGAAACGCATGGTGCAGGGCATGAACAAGGCTTTTCCAGACGCCAGCGTGCCCTTGAAAGATTACGAACCACTAATTGCTGCAATGACTTGCGACAAGAATGATCGACACGTGCTTAGTGCTGCGGTCGCGCGCAAAATGGATTATTTGGTCACGGCGAATTTCAAAGACTTTCCATATGATTGTGTTCGCCCATATAAAATTGAAGTTTGCAGTGCTGATGATTTTGTGATCAAAGTGATTGAAGAAAATCCCACAGCATTTTTGCATTGGTACAACAAAATGGTTGATGCTAGAATCGCTAATGCAAAGAAGCGCAATTGGGAACCAGTTCCAGACCTGCAATCAATTGCTACTCACTCAAGAAACAAGCCCATGCCGAAGACTGGAGATAGAATATTGCAGCTACTAAGTACGGAAGAAAAATAGAAAAGAGAAATTCCTTATTGCTAGCGCCAAGGGAAATGCTGCGGTTGCCCCAAACCATAGTACAAGAAAGAGAGGTTTCGTCCCCGGCTTTCTTTTTCGACACAATTTCCTCCGGGTAAAGCTTGGAGACCTTAACTCGCTGTTCAAGCCCTGCACGAAGCCATACTTATACGACCCCAGAAGAAGAGAGTAGCAAGTCCATGCGCCGCGGCAAATTGATCGAAGAAATGACCTGGAGCGAAGCCGAAGGCTGCCTGAATAAAGAAGCAGTAATTGTGATACCACTCGGTGCCGCAGCTAAGGAGCATGGACTGCATCTGCAACTTCGTAATGATTGGCTCATTGCAGAATATCTGAAAGAAGTAATTCTAAAACAGCAGGACGTCATTATCTTACCAACCATAAATTATTCGTATTACCCTGCATTCTCGGAGTATCCAGGCTCGGTAAGTCTTTCTGCAGAAACATCTGCAAATATGATTTACGAAATCTGTCAGAGTATTGCGAAATTTGGAGTAAAAAAATTCTATGTTCTCAACACCGGAATATCTACTCTCACCCCGCTAAAGGCAGCGGCTCAAAAGCTCAAGAATCATGGACTCGTGTTGCAATATACAAACCTCCATGAAGCGTTAGATAAACTCATAGAAAATCTGGCAGCACAAGACGGCGGCTCGCATGCAGATGAAATTGAAACTTCCATCATGCTGCATATTGCACCTGACACGGTTTGCATGGATAAGGCTCGTCACGACTACATACCAGGAGCCCAGGGACATCTAATACGAACAGTCCAAGAGGGCGCGGCATACTCCCCCAGCGGGGTTTGGGGCGATGCGACCCTGGCAACACAACCAAAGGGCGAAAAGATAGTAGAATGTCTGATTAAACATATAATCAACGACCTTGATAATCTCAAACAGCTCGCAGTTTCCGAATAACATATCTTACAAGTGCAAAACTTACTAAATACTCTGAAAAATCAAGTGCGGCACCAGGAAATATGCCTCTTAACTTTCATACTTGCGTTTGCAACATTGAAATTTCCCTTGCAGCATCACATTATTTTGGCTCGTTACCAGCATTACGGCATTTGCTTGTATATCTGGTCACTTGGTTTTGTCTTACAGACTGTTTGGTCCTGGCGTAAATTAACACCTAAAGGGCGACTTTGTCTTCTTGCCACTGGTGCATATGTGGGTAGCTTTGCGCTGATTTTCTACCAGAGCCCCTGGCTGGACTCGCGCATGGCAATTCAAACGGACGAGCAAGATGCCTTCCTATTAGTTTACCGCTTAGTTTGTGCCGTCTTCGGATTTATAGTTTCCGTAACCTGGCTTGCCTGGCTAATGGAGCGAAAAACGCCAGTAGAAGAGGAACAATGAAGCAAATGGTCTTAATGGTCGGCGTGCCAGGCTCCGGCAAAAGCACCGTGTCTCAACGTCTTATTGACAAAGGCTTTGCTGTATTGAATGCCGATTCGATTCGCCAGGAGCTATGGGGTGACGCCAACGATCAGCGCGAACCTGAAAAGGTTTTTGAAGTTTTCCATCAACGCATGGACGTGTTGCTCGATGAGGGGAAAGATATCATCATCGACAATGCAAACACGAATCCAAGGCACAGAGAGCAACTTATCACTCGCGCCAAGGCTAAGGGTTACACCGATATTCAGCTCTGGATTCTCGACGTACCGTTGGAAACGTGTCTTCAACGCAATCGCGACCGTCAACGCAACGTACGGGAAGACATCGTGACTAAAATGCACAACACGCTGAATGGGACAGGACGACCCAAGAAACACGAAGGGCGGCTGGTAATTGTTCGCCCAGGTGACAAACCCTTTGATTTCCGTTTCTTTTTTCCGCGCTGAACTTTTCTTAGTCGATTGTACTTTTATCTTCTACGACGGAAATTGCGGCGCACATTCTCTGGAGAAGAAACTCGCAATGCCGCTAGCATGCGCTTTCGCGGAATGACCAGACGCGACATACGAATCAGCATTTCAGAGAAAAGATCAACAAATTTCATGGTTTACTCCCAAAAAACAGTACCAATTGCGACAAGGCATCAGCTTTCTTGAACAACGATTTCAATGCAGCAACTTCGGAATCAGCCGTCATGAATTCCAGTACAAACTTTTCTCTAACATTAGCTGCGGCGTTGGATGACATGCTTCAAATTCCCTTAACCCCTGTCCATGACTAGAGAATAAGACCGCCGCCTGACAACATCGAGGCTAAAATAAGTTCCGATTAAATGGCAAAAGCCTTTTGTTCGCGAAAAAGACTTGCAGATCAACGCAGCTGTGAAAAAGCGCCAGGTGTTTCAACAACGGTTACCCTGGCGCTTTTTCACCGCTGCGCACAAAACATTTTGCTCTAACGAGAAACAAAAACGTTCACTGGCTAAAAACAAAATTTGTATACACAACTTCTGTTTTTAGCCAGTGAGGAAAGCCGAAAGCAAAACCGGCGCTATCACTGGTTTTCATATGCAACGAGCAAAAACCAAAATTATCGGCGCGCCCAGACAAATACTGAAAAGAATACACCAGGCGATATCGAAAAGCGCTTTATGCAGCAGCGAAAAGTTTGCAAAGGTCTTCAATAGAGCTTTCGGTCGCTACTGCTTCAAGTGACTTTTCTCTGGAAGATACAGCCACTACTGATGTTTCTACTGAATCGAACAAAGCCAACTGGGGCAAGACATCAGCTTTTCTGAATAGACTTTTCAGAGCAACAACTTCAGAATCAGCATTGCTAAATTCAAGAGAGAACTTTTCTCTTACATTGGCAGCAGTCTTACCTGACATTT
>Ga0182030_10017536_pt1 | contig 13807 bp, 12 predicted proteins | sample 812S3MmetaG_FD_121299 | JGI IMG/M metagenome (GOLD analysis project Ga0182030, IMG submission 121299) | Permafrost microbial communities from Stordalen Mire, Sweden - 812S3M metaG (Illumina Assembly) | ecosystem: Environmental > Terrestrial > Soil > Wetlands > Permafrost | place: Sweden... | reverse complement strand
GTCGAACAGCGGGTGGATGATCAGGTGGACGCCGATCCCAAGTCTGCTGAAAGCCAGAAACAGCGAGTTCACCAGGAAGGGCATGTCGTCGGTGATCACCGCGACCAGCGTATGCGGACACAGCTTTGCGTCGCCGTGCGCATCGGCTGCGAGCTGCGCGTCAAGGATGCTGACCACGGGCCGACCGACCAGGCGTTGTTCGCCGGCGCGCCGATGCGCCATCGCAACCTGCGCCAGGTACTCCGGCTGGCGCGCCATGAGGTCCTCCTGCGCGACGCCCATGAAGTAGCTCTTAAGGAAGGAATTGGAGTCAGTGCCGCTGGATTTGCGCGTCATGCCGCGCGCGGCAAGGATGATGCGGTCGATGAGGCGAACCCGGGCCGCGGGTATCTCGGCTGACATGGCGCGCAGTATACGCCTGGCGGATGAGAACGGATCAGGGCCGGTGTGGCTGAGACAGGTATTGCGGCGACTGCATTTCAGTCAGGCGACTGCGCGTACGCTGGTACTCGAATTGCAGTCGTGCGCCCTGGTAAAGGTCCACCAGGGCCACGGCGGCGGTCACGACCAGTTTCACGCGGCAGTCATACAGTTCGTCCACCAGCGCAATGAAGCGGCGCGCCGCGTCTTCATCCTGCTGCGTCAGCACCGGCACATGTGATATGAGTACCGCCGGCCAGGTGCGCGCCACTTCGATGTAATCCTCGGTGCTGCGCGGGCCCTCGCAGATGGCGCGAAACTCAAACCAGACCGCTTGCGGATCCAGGCCCAGGGTTGCGATCTGTCGCCCGGCGATTTCAATCGTACCGGGGCTGGCCGCAGCGCCGTGAGTCAGTCCCCGATACAGACCTGCCAGCCGTGCTTGGGTTCCGGGGTCCGCGGTCAACAGATAAGTGCCGGCGCGCGTCAACCGCCGCAGCCGATAGTCTGTGCCGCCGTCCATCGCGAGTACCCGGGTATGCTGTTTGATCTGCTCGATGGCCGGCAGGAATCTCTGGCGCTGCAGCCCGTCCCGGTACAGCTCGTCAGGCGGGGAGTTTGAAGTCGCCACCAGCGTCACACCGCGTTCGAACAACGCGGTCAGCAGGGTGCCGAGAATCATCGCATCCGCGATGTCACTGACGAAGAACTCATCGAAGCACAGCACCTGTACGCCGGCCGCGATGCCATCGGCCACACGCTCGAGCGGCGCCTGGAGGCCCGCGTATTCCTTGAGACCGTTGTGCACATCCTGCATGAAACGATGAAAGTGACGACGGCGCTTCTGTGCGAAGGGCAGACTCTCGAAGAACATGTCCATGAGCCAGGTCTTGCCGCGACCCACCGCGCCCCATAGATAAAGGCCTGTTTCCGGTGGCGCCGCGGGGCGCCGCAGTACGGCGCGCAGCACGCCAAGGCCGCTGCGGTTGGCGCGATGGCGACGCATGAGGCGTTGCCGCAACGCCGACAGCGCGACCACCGCTGCCAGCTGCGCAGGATCGGACTGGTAGCCGTAGTCACGCAATTCCCGGCGGTAGAGCTGCTGCAGGCTCTCCCATTGTTCCAGCCTCATGCGCGACACAGGTCGTTGCTACAGCGCCTGGTAGTTCGGGCCCGAACCGCCTTCCGGGGTGGTCCAGTCGATGATGCCGTACGGATCCTTGATGTCGCAGGCCTTGCAATGCACGCAGTTCGCGGCGTTGATCTGCAGCCGCCGCCCCCCCTGGCCATCGTCCACCATCTCGTACACGCTCGCAGGGCAGAAGCGCTGGCAGGGGTTGCCGAACTCCTTCGCGCAACGATCACTGCATAGCGAAGGATCGCGCACCTTCAGATGCGCCGGCTGCGACTCTTCATGCGTCGTTGACGCAAAAAACACTGACGCCAGGCGGTCGCGCGGCGGCAGCGTGCGATCCACCCAGTGCCGCTCGACCGGTGCCTGTTGGTCGAGGGTCTTCAGCTGCGTGTAGTCCGGTTTGTGTTTGAGCGTCCAGGGCGATCTGCCGCCGGTGGCCGTTTCCAGAACCGCGTTGGCCAGCCCCATCCACAGTCCGCGCTTGAATGCGGGTTTGATGTTGCGAACGGACTTGAGCTCCTGTCCGCCCGGAGACTGACGCCAGCGCGCTTCGAAGCCCTGCATCGAGCCGGTCTGAACAAACTCCTCGGCTGCCAGTGCGCCCGAGCGCACGGCCTGATGCACGCCCTTGATCTTCGGTACGTTCACGCCGCCTGCCGTATCCCCGATCAGGACCGCGCCGGGCATGGCCATTTGCGGAATCGACTGCCAGCCGCCCGCGGCGATGGCACGGGCCCCGGCGGCAAGAATCTCGCCGCCTTCGAGCAACGGGCGAATGCTGGGGTGATTCTTGAACTGCTGGAAGGCCTCGAAGGGCATGAAGTTGGGATCCGAGTAATCCAGACCCGCGACAAAGCCGACGTACACCCGATCCTGGTCCAGGTGATAGATGAAACTGCCACCGTAGGTAGCCGCGTCGAGCGGCCAGCCCACGGTGTGCTGGATGAGGCCCGGCTCGATGCGGCCCTTGGGGACCTGCCACAGTTCCTTCATTCCCAACCCGTAGGTCTGGGGTCCGGACCTGGCATCAAGGCCGTAATGTTTGGTCAGAACCTTGGCGAGACTGCCCCGGGCGCCTTCGGCAATGAACGTCAGCGGCGCTCGCACCTCGGGGCCGGCGGAGTAGTTGGGTCCGGGTGCGCCGGATTTCTCAAGCCCCATGTCACCGATCTGCACCCCCGCCACCGCGCCGTGTTCGTCGAACAACGGTTCGGCCGCGGCAAATCCGGGGAACACATCGACACCGAGGGTCTCGGCCTGCTGGCCCATCCAGGCGGTGAGCAGTCCCAATGACACGATCAGGTTGCCATGATTCCTCATCTGCGGCGGCGTGGGCAGACGCATGCTGCCGGTACGCGTCAGCAGCCGGAACTCATCGCGCGTCGCCGGCACACAGATGCCCGGCGGGTTCTGGCGCCACGCGGGCAGGAGCGCATCCAGCGGTCCGGGTTCGATGACCGCGCCGGAGAGTGAATGCGCGCCGACGGCGGCGCCTTTCTCCAGCACGCAGATATTGATGCCGGGCTGCAGCTGCTTCAAGCGGATCGCACAGGACAGGCCGGCCGGACCCGCCCCGACAATGACGGCATCGTATTCAAGAACGTCTCTGTCCATGCCGTGATTGTAGCGGGCTTACTTCGGTTGCATGCGAATGGCGCCGTCCAGACGGATGGTCGTGCCGTTGAGCATCGGATTGGTGATGATGCTGGCCGCCAGCGCCGCGAACTCTGACGGTTTGCCCAGGCGCGACGGGAAAGGAATCTGCTTGCCCAGCGATTCCTGTACCTCCGGTGACATACCGGCCAGCATCGGCGTAAGGAAAATGCCCGGCGCAATGGCAACGCAGCGGATGCCGAACATCGCCAACTCGCGCGCGATCGGCAGGGTCATGGCCGCCACCGCGGCCTTGGTGGCGGTGTAGGCGGCCTGACCGATCTGCCCTTCAAAGGCGGCAACCGACGAAGTGTGAATCAGCACGCCGCGCTCGCCGTCAGGTCCGGGCGGGTTGTGCTGCATGATGACCGCCGCGGCCCGGTCGCACATGAACGTGCCGACGAGATTGACCTGGATGGTCCGGGTGAACTGTTCCACCGGCATCGGGCCGTTGCGGCCGAGGATTCGCCCGGCGGTGCCGATGCCCGCGCAATTGACCACCACGTTCAGTCCGTCCATTGCGGAGGCGGCAGCCTGCATGGCTGCATCGATGCTGGCTTCCGAACTCACATCACAACGCTGGAAGCCGGCTGCCGCACCCAGCGTCTGGGCCGCTTTCTGGCCCTGCGCATCCTGGATATCAAACAATGTCACACGACCGCCGTGGGCAACGAGATGTTCGGCGACGGCATACCCCAGCCCGGAGGCGCCACCGGTAACGACTGCGCGCACTTCATTGAGATTCATCAGGCGGCCTCCCGGTCCGGTTCCTGCAGTTTGCCAAGTATGGCATTGCGCGCCTGGCGGCACAGCGTTGCGACGGCTTCGGTGCCCGGGGGCGAATTGGGAATCATGGGTTCGAGGATCTCGATTCGCAGCGGCGTGGGATGGGGCAGCCCGCCGCGCGGCGACAGCGCCACGCGCGAACCGTGGATGATCGCCGGGACCACCGGGCAGCCCGCACGCTGCGCCGTGGCGAAGGCGCCGAAGTGGAATTTCAGTAACCCCGGCTCCTCGCTGAAAGTCCCTTCCGGAAAAAACACCATCGATTCGCCACCCTCGGCGCTGCGCATCATGCGGCGCGCATCCTTCGTCGTCTGGCCGGCCTTGTCGCGGGCCATGAATTGCGCCCCGATGCGGTTCAGCAGAAATCCTGCCAGCGGCACGGAGGCCATTTCGCGCTTGATCACAAACCCGAAGCGCGGCGGCAGAGCCGCAGTGAAGACGACGCCGTCGATATAGCTGCAGTGGTTGGCGACCAGGATGCAATGCCCGGCGGGCAGGCGCTCCAGCCCCTCCACCGTAAGCGGCATCCCGGCCAGGCGTAGGAAGGCACGCGCAGCCTTGCGCACCAGCCAGCGGCGACGATTCAGGCCGGGTGTGGCAACCATGGCCAGGATCGCGCCCAACCCGATCACCACGAACAGGACGGCCGCATAGAGTCCGTAAAGAAATTTGGCCATTAATGGCATCTATGACGTAAGTGTAGGAGGCGCCAGGAAATTCGACCCGGTTTCGGCACAGTTCTAGTCTGAATCAGAGGCCGCATTGTGTGAACTGGTTCTCTTTATGTAATACCGAATCAATAGTTGTGATAATGGTCACTCCGGATCGGCGCTGCTCCTCCGCATACTCCAGTCCAGACGCCAAAGAGCCCCCGGGTCCCTCAACAGGTCTCGGTCGCACGCGGCGATCACCGACGTTCCAAGTGAGGCCGATTTTGGTTAAGCACGCTACAGCTCTCGCGACGCACACGCCAGAACCCGCTGATCCGGCCGTGGCGCTTTTTCTGGACGCCGTGTGGATGGAACGCGGCCTGTCGGCCAACACTCTGGCTGCGTATCGCGCCGACCTCACCGCACTGTCGCGGTGGCTGGGTGAGCGCGGCATTCAGATGGCTCGGACCACCAAGTCGGATCTTCAGGATTTCATCGCCGCCCGTGTCGAGGCTGGCGCCCGGCCGCGTTCCACGGCGCGGCAGTTGTCGAGTTTCCGCCGCTTCTTCCGCTACCTGATGCGCGAGGGCGTCATCCGCGACGACCCGACCGCCCAGATTGCCATGCCGAAGATCGGCCGCTCGCTGCCGAAGTCATTGACCGAAGAGGAAGTGGAATCGCTGCTGGGCGCGCCCGTCGTCGGCGACCCGCTCGGCAACCGCGACCGCACCATGCTCGAAGTGCTGTACGCCACGGGCCTGCGCGTGTCGGAGCTGGTGAACCTGCGATATTCCCAGGTGAATCTCAACCAGGGCGTCATCCGCATCATGGGCAAGGGCAACCGCGAACGCCTGATTCCGCTGGGCGAGGAGGCGGTGCGCTGGCTGAACGAGTTCGCCCGCTCCGCGCGTGGTGAGATCCTGCTGGAACGCCAGACCGATTATCTGTTCCCGACGCGCCGCGGTGACCGCATGACCCGGCAGGCGTTCTGGCACATCATCAAGCGCTATGCCCGCAAGGCCGGCGTGGACCGGGAGCTGTCCCCGCATACCCTGCGGCATGCCTTCGCGACCCATCTGCTCAATCATGGCGCGGACCTGCGGGTCGTCCAGATGCTGCTGGGCCACAGTGATCTGTCGACCACGCAGATTTATACGCACGTCGCCCGCGAGCGCATGAAGGAACTGCATCAGCAGCACCATCCGCGCGGGTGATATCATCGGTTTCATGAGACGCGCACCGCTCCTTGCCTTGCTTGCAACCGTATTTGCAGCGCCGATTCTAGTGGCTGCCACGCCCACGGCCGGGCCGGCTACCGGCGCAGCGCCCGCCGTGGCAGCGGCGGATCCCAGAGTTGCCATCGCGACAAAAATGGCCGGGGTGAAGCCCGAGGACCTGCATGCGACCCCGATCCCCGGCATCTACGAGTTGCTGCGCGGCGGTGATGCCGCGTACGTCTCGACCGACGGCAAGTACGCCATCATCGGCGACATGTACGAGACGGGCACCAACAACGATCTGACCGAAAACCGACGCCGCGACCTGCGGCTGAAGATGCTGGCGGCGATTCCCGAAAACCAGATGGTGGTGTTCGGTCCCGACAATCCGAAGCACACCATCACGGTGTTCACGGACATGGACTGCGCTTATTGCCGCAAGCTCCACAGCCAGATCACCGACTACAACAAACTGGGTATCCGGGTGCGCTACATCGCCTACCCGCGGACCGGCCCGAACACCTCATCGTGGTCCAAGGCTGAGCAGGTCTGGTGCTCGGCAGATCGCAAGACCGCGCTCACCGAGGCCAAGCTGGGCAAGACGCTGCCGACCAAGATCTGCGCGGACAATCCGGTCGCGAAGGAATACGCGCTGGGCCAGGAATTCAACCTGCAGGGCACGCCCACCATCATTCTCGGCAATGGCGAGATGGTGGCGGGCTACATGGCGCCCACTGACCTGGTCGGAGAGCTGAAAGGCGTCGACCGCTAGCAGCAAGGCCGCAGTTGCGCTTGCTAGCGCTGCAGCAGGTCGCGCTTGCCGGTCTTGCCTTCCCAGTCCTTGGCGTCGGCGGGAGCCGCCTTCTTTTCCGCAATCACGGGCCATTTCTTGGCCAGTTCCGCGTTCACGGCCTTGAACGACTCCTGACCTGCCGGCAGCTCTTCTTCAGAGAAGATCGCCTCCACCGGGCACTCGGGCTCACACAGGGTGCAGTCGATGCATTCATCGGGGTCGATCACGAGGAAGTTCGGACCCTCATGGAAACAGTCCACCGGGCACACCTCCACGCAGTCGGTGTATTTGCATTTGATGCAGCTTTCAGTAACGACAAAGGTCATTGGCTATCCCCGACACAGATGACTTGCACGCGTATTCGACGCGTCCGAACCCCGTTATTGTGCCACGCACCGCGCCAGTGCGTGAAGCCCGCTCACATCCGGGGGCGGCGCTCGGCGGTCGTGAAGTGATGCTCCTCGCGGCCGGCGGCGCGGTCGGAAAAATAGCGGCGCAGCGCGAATTCGATGCTGGGAAAGGCGATGTCCGCCCAGGGGATGTCCTGTTCCGCGAACAGCCCCACCTCCAGGCTTTCCGGCGCTATGCCGAACTCGGCCCGGGGCAGAATGGCCCTGAAGAACATATGCACCTGGTTGGCCTCGAGCACGTGCACGACTGCCAGCAGGGAGCCGATCTGGACGTGGGCCTGGGCCTCTTCCAGGGATTCGCGTGCGGCAGCCTGCTGCACCGTTTCGCGGTTTTCCATGAAGCCGGCCGGGAAAGTCCAATAGCCCAGGCGCGGTTCAATGGCGCGCCGGCACAGCAGGATGCGCCCCTCGTGGTCGGGCACGCAGCCGGCAATGATCCGGGGATTCAGGTAGTGGATGGTCCCGCAATGGGCGCAGACGTATCGCGGCAGGTGATCGCCCGGCGGAACGCGAAACTCGACCGGCTGACCGCACTGGCTGCAGAAGTTCATGACCACGATATTCGCATGAGCTGCGTCGCGGCTGCACACCTGTTCCTGTGACGGCGTTAAGCTGTCGTCCTCAGATCCAAGAATCCAAGTCCACGAGGTTGCGAATGTCACGGGATATCATCGAGATGGCGGCGCGGATTCGCGCCCTGGGCAATCAGATCGTTCCCGAGGCCATTGAGGGCACCGCGAAGCTGTACGGCCCGCATCATGAGCGGGAGCCCTACCAGGGAGTCACAGTGACCCGGGATCACGCCTACGGTGCCGATGCCCGTCACCTGCTGGACGTGTTCGAACCGCAGACCGCAGGCGCCGCCCGACCGGTGCTGATGTTCGTCCACGGCGGCGGGTTCGTCGCGGGCGACAAGCACCGCCCCGGCTCTCCCTACCAGGACAACGTCGCCTTATGGGCAGTGCGCCACGGAATGATCGGCGTGAACATGACCTACCGGCTGGCGCCGGAGCATCCCTGGCCTGCGGGCGCGATGGATGTCGGGGCCGCGGTGGCCTGGGCGCGCGCCAATATCGGACGCTACGGCGGTGACCCTGACCGCATCATCCTCATGGGGACTTCCGCCGGCGCCGCACACGCCGGGGCCTACGCGGTGAACCATCGCTTCCACGCGGACGGTGATTCGGGTCTCGCCGGCCTGGTGCTGCTCTCGGGGCTGTACGACATGGTCACGGCGCCCGGAAACGAGTTTAACGTCGCCTACTTTGGCGATGACGAGGCCAATTACGTGGCCGGATCGACCCTGGCGGGCCTCGCGAAGACCCAGATTCCGCTACTGCTGGTGCTGACCGAAATGGATCCGCCGGAGTTTCAGCGGCAGACCCTGGTGCTGCTGGAGCACTACCTGAAGCGCAATGGGCGGCTGCCGTACTTCGTGCATATGAACGGGCACAACCATCTCTCGTCCACCATGCACCTGAACACCGCGGATACCTACCTGGGCGAGCGCATCTTGGACTTCATCGCACTGCATAAGCCGGAACGCCCTTAAGGCCCCTGATCCACGTCGCGGAAGACGCGCGCGACCCTGGGGTCGATGGCTAACGCGGCCTGCAGATCGGCATCGCCCCCCAGCCGGTCGCCCTGACCCATTTTCGCCAGACCCCGCGCATAGATGGCACGTGCGAAACGTGGCTGCCGCTCGATCGTGTCACTTAAATCGGCGACGGCCTTGACGAATTCCTTGCGGCGTAACTGCACGATCCCGCGGCTGTACAGAAATTCGTAGTTACTCGACGCCTCGCGCTTCGCACTGTTGCAATCCGCGAGGGCCGCATCCAGGTCTTTGCCGAGCATGCCGCGTACGAGACAGCGCTCAGCCCGGGCGTCCGCAATCCGATCATCCCGTGAATGTGCCGCGATCCAACTGTCCAATAACTGCAGCGCCATCGGGTAGCGCTCGGTACTCGCATACAGGGACGCCTCCTGCAGCGGCAGCTCGAATCGGTCGGGGGCACTGGCTGCGGCGGCCGCGAAATCAGCTCGGGCGCCGTCGAGGTTGTTGTTGCGCAGGCGGAAGGATGCCCGGAGCATGAGCGCATCAGTCAGGTTGGGCTGCAGGCGCAGCGCCGTCTCCAGATCTCCCAGGCCCTGCTGCGCGTTGCCGGCGCGGGCCTCGGCCTGCGCGCGGTGCAGAAGGTACTGGGCATTATCCGGTTCGGCGGCGATCGCGAGGCCAAAGTCCGCGATAGCGGCGGGCAGGTCGCCCCGGGCGACCAAGGCCGCGCCGCGGCGGTCCAGATCGGCGGCATTGGCGCTATTTGCGTCATTTGCAACGGCCGCCGCAGGCGCGGCGGCATCAGCAGTCGCTGTCGGGGCCCGATGGACACTGAGGTCGAACACCGGGCCGCCGTTGTAAGTAAAGAACAGCTGGCGCTGACCGTAGTCGATGAAGATACGGTGCGATAGGAAGAAGTCCGCACCCAACAGCATATCCACGTTGTCCGGCAGGCCACTCAGCTGGCCGATACGAAGGTGGGTATTGCGAGTTTCCTCCTGGTCCAGCTTGAAGGACTTGAAAGGAGCGATCCAGGAGTCCCGCTCCGCACTGCCGAAGCCAAAAGTGAGTCCGCCCGGTGTCACACCGGGGCTTTGGGGCGTCACTCCGGCCTTTGCGGCCGCATGCAGTGACAGATTCGAAAAGTTGGCACCGGTATCGAACATGACCCGGATGTCGGTGCCATTGACCTGCGCATCGGCGATGACCTGCGGCTGGGCCAGACTGGTGGATGGAATGCGCAGCAATCCGACCGGCGTGGACCCGGCCCAATAGGCCTCGTTTGCGTTTCCACAGCCCGTGGTCTTGATGAGCCGTGCCACGCCATTCGCAAGATCGATTTCGATATTCTCCGTTATCCGCAGGATATTCTGGCCCAGCACCCCATCCACGCCGTTCGCTGAAAATCTGTCGCCGTAGACGAGAAAGTCCGCGCGATGCAGGTTCTGCTTGCTGATCACGAAATTCTTGACGGTCGCTCTGCCAACGTCAGCCACGCCACCGATGCCCTCTACACGCAGATTGCCGGGCGCTAATCCCACGTTTAGTCCAGCCCGTTTGGCCGCCTCGGGCGTGATGAAGCTGAAGAACGACCCGGTGTCCATGACCATGTGCGCTTCCATGCCATCCAGTTCGACGGTGACGATCGGCTTGGTGCCGGACATCGTGACGGGCATGACCAGCAGGATGCTCATCTTGCAGTCCGCCCAGGCGACTCCGGTGCCCAGACACAGTGCGGCCATTGCCAGCAGGCCGAGGCGCACGAGATTCATCAACATTTCACTCCCCCCTGCCGCCATGATCCTGAGCGGGGCGCCGGCATGTCAATTGATTCTGCAACCCATGGTGCGCCGACTTGAAACCCCGCGGAAAGGATGCGATAGATGCCTGCATTGCGTATCAAGGAGAGCGCCATGAGCGCGGTCGCCGCACGAATCAAGAGTCGCGAAGAAATCCTGCATGCGCTCTACGAAGCGGCGGAACTCGAGCACAATCTGATGTGCACGTACCTGTACGCGGCGTTCAGCCTCCGGGACTGCGAGGCCGAAGGCCTGCGCCCAACGGAAGTTGATGCGGTGCGCCGCTGGCGCAGCGAGCTGATCAAGGTGTCGGTCGAGGAGATGGGGCATCTCACGGCCGTGTGGAACATCACCTCGGCACTGGGCGGGACGCCCCGCTTCGGCCGGGGCAACTTCCCGCTGGAACCCGGCAATCTGCCGGCCAGCGTGACCGTGCGTCTGGCACCGTTCAACCTGGCCACGCTGCAGCACTTCATTTTCCTGGAGCGGCCGAAGGATTCGCCGGAGCGGGACGGTGAAGGTTTCGTCTACTCCGGCACATTCCGCCGCGGCAACGACCGGGCCCGTATCACGCCCATGGGCATCAACTACGACACGGTCGGTGATTTCTACGCCGCCGTGTCGGAGGCCCTGCGCGCGCTGGTGGCGCGCGAGACCGAAGACAACGCCTTTGACGGGGATCCCGCGCTGCAGCTGTCGCAGAACGAAGCGGCGCTGCCGGCCGCCAAGCCTGTCATCTGCCTCAAGACCGCCATCGCCGCTTTCGATGCCATCGTAGTGCAGGGCGAGGGCGCGCCGCGCGACGCGACCGGCTCACACTACCAACGCTTCGGCCTCATCCGCGAGGAGTACCAGCAACTGCTGCGCGAAAATCCCAAGTTCACCCCGGCTTTTCCCGCCGCCACCAATCCCGTGCTGCGCGAACCGCCGCGGCCCGAGGGTCGGGTGTGGATCGAGGACGCCGAAGCGACCGCCGTCGTTGACCTTGCGAACGCCGCCTATGGCCTGATGGTCCGGCTGCTGGCGTACGCTTATGTCATCCGCGGGCCGCAGGCCGAGAAGTCCCTGGCCGTGGATCTGGCGGTGGGCCTGATGCGCGCCATCACGCCTCTGGCCGAACGCGCGGCAAGACTTCCCGCCGGGCCGTCCAATCCCGGTTGCAACGCGGGCATGTCCTTTACCGCACTGCGCGATGCGTCGCCGCTGGCCCCCGGGCGCGCCGCACGGCGGCTGTTCCTGGAGCGCCTGGAGTGCTTCAAGCGCGCCGCGAATGAGTTGCCGAACAGCGACGATGCGCGGGTGCGCACGGCGCGGGACCAGCTCGCGTATCTGTATACGCGAGCGGTGCGCGGCTTTGACATGGGCCGGAAGCTCGCTGGTGCGCCGACGGCGCCGACGCCACCGAAGCAGGCCACGACCACCGACGATTCCGCCGCGGCCCGCTCCGCCGCCTCGCAGGACTCACAGACCACGGTAGTGGACGGGGTCGAGACGGTCAGGACCACCGGCATCGAGCTTGCGTTCGAGGGCCGCCGCTGCATCCATGCGCGTTTTTGCGTCACCGGAGCGCCCAGGGTTTTTCTGGCCAACGTGAAGGGCCCGTGGATCCATCCGGAGGCCATGCCTATCGAAAGCCTCGTGGAGATCGCCCATCTGTGTCCGTCGGGCGCCATTCGCTACCAGCGGCTGGACGGCGGTGCGCAGGAGCAGGCACCACCGGTCAATCTGGCCAGCATCCGTGAGGCAGGACCCTATGCCTTCCGAGCGCCCCTGGTGATCGACGGCGTGAAGCTTGGGTTTCGGGCGACGCTGTGTCGGTGCGGGGCGTCCAAGCAAAAACCGTTCTGCGATGGTTCGCACCACGAAGTGGGCTTCAGCGCCAGCGGTGAGCCGCCGACGACCCAGGCGGATCCGATACCCGAGGTCGATGGCCCGCTCGCGATCGATCCGCAGCCCAACGGACCGCTCGCGCTGCGCGGCAATCTGCAGATCATCAGTGGCACCGGGCGGGTCGTCGCCCGAACGGTCACGGCAAACCTGTGCCGCTGCGGTGGCAGTTCTACCAAGCCCTTCTGCGATGGCACGCACGCCAAGATCGGTTTCCGGTCGGACCGCTGATGGGGCCAATTTCTAAACCGGATACGGACCTTCGGTAGATGTGTCGACGAAGTCCTGACGCGTGCGCGTGGCGATATGGGGTTTGTGCAGCGCCGCAGCATGGACGACGGCATCGACGCCGTGCAGATACCGGCGCCATGTACCAGCGCCTTATGTGGATCCACGTCACTCAGAAGTGGCGCGCGGCCCACGGTCTTCACGCCGCCTTCTTCACCCGCATTTCGACCCGTAAGCTGGCCGCGGTCAGTGATCGCATGCAACGAGTGGAGCAGTTCAATGAGACGTTGTTGCCGGCCATCAAGCCGCCGTCGCCGCTGCCTCGCGCCTCGCTCGCTTGCGCACCGGTTGTACGGCTAGGCGCAGCCCGAAGGCCTCCAGGAGCGCAGTCAGGGTGTCCAGGCGGGGATTGCCGCGCTCGGACAGCGTGCGGTACAGCGTCTCCCGGGACAGCCCCGTGCGCTTGGCGAGCGCCGCCATGCCGCCGAGGGCCTCAGCGACGGTCCGCAGCGCGACCGGCACCGCACGCGCGTCCCCGTCCTCGAGCATCGCCTCAACGTAGGCGGCGATCTCGGCCTCGTTTCGCAGGTGCTGCGCCGCCCGGAACGGGAGGCTTGGGGACGCTGCGCGCTTTGTAGTCTTTCCAGTAGTCATGGGCGTTCTCGATGTCCTTTGCCTGGGTGCGCTTGTCGCCGCCGCACTACAGCCCGGTCATGTTCTAATTCGAACGCACGTAAATTGTTGTTTTAATTGGTGCCCGAGGTCGGAGTCGAACCGACACGCTTTTAAGGGCGGCGGATTTTGAGTCCGCTGCGTCTACCAATTCCGCCACTCGGGCCTTGAGGGAGAAACCGGGCGACATCCTAGCGATTCGGCCTCCGGCTCACAACGGCGCGGGCGGGTGCAACCTTTTGCCGGGCTGAAGCATCCTATTCAACAGGTGACAAGACTTGCCGAAATCCGGGTGGCGGAAGGTTTGATTGCAGGCGCGCGCGCCGGCGAGTCCGGCGCGCAGGCGCAGATCTACGAGCTCCTGGCGCCGGGCCTGTTCGCCCTGATCCGGCGCATCGTCGGGGTGCGTGCGGTCGCCGAAGACCTGTTCCAGGACACGATGATGACGGTTTTCGAGCAGTTGGACCGCTACCGGGGCGAGGCGCCCCTGGGAGCTTGGGCCGGGAAGATCGCGCTGTCTCGAAGCCTGATGTTTCTGCGCTCCCCCTGGCACCGCGCCCGGTTGAGCTTTGGCTCCCTGACCGACGCCGAGACGATCC
>Ga0182030_10017535_pt1 | contig 13807 bp, 12 predicted proteins | sample 812S3MmetaG_FD_121299 | JGI IMG/M metagenome (GOLD analysis project Ga0182030, IMG submission 121299) | Permafrost microbial communities from Stordalen Mire, Sweden - 812S3M metaG (Illumina Assembly) | ecosystem: Environmental > Terrestrial > Soil > Wetlands > Permafrost | place: Sweden... | reverse complement strand
CGGCGAGATCGCCACGCGGTTCAACGATCCCGACGTGGCCGCGGTCTCCGAGGAGATTGAACGGCTGACCGCGGCCCTGCGCGAGAACTCCATGAATATCCGCATGATGCCGATTCGCGCTACCTTCGAGCGCTTTCGCCGGCTGGTGCATGACCTGGCGCGAGATCTGGGCAAGGAAGTAGAGCTGACCATTGAAGGCGCGGACACCGAACTCGACAAGACGGTCATCGAGCAGTTGAGCGACCCGCTGATGCACCTGATTCGTAACAGCATGGATCACGGCATTGAGACTGCCGCTCTGCGCGTGGCAGGCGGCAAGCGCCAGACCGCGAGAATTCACCTCTCGGCGCGATATTCCGGCGCCCACGTATTGATTGGGGTCTCGGACGATGGCGCCGGAATCAATACCGAAGCGGTGCGCAACCGGGCCATCGAGCGGGGTTTGATCGCCCCTGACGCGCATTTAACCGAGTCGGAGACCTTTGGGCTGATCTTTGAAGCAGGCTTCTCGACCGCCCAGCAGATCACCGATGTTTCCGGTCGCGGCGTGGGGATGGATGTGGTCCGTCAGCGCGTGGAAGCGCTGCGCGGTTCGATCGAAATCGCCAGCAAGCCGGGACTCGGAACCGGCGTCACCCTGCGCCTGCCGCTGACCCTGGCCATCATCGACGGTTTGCTGGTTTCGGTCGATCAGGCATATTTTGTGCTGCCTTTGGCCAATACGCTGGAGTGTATCGAGCTGACTACGGAAGACATCGTCCGCGCCAACGGCAAGCATGTGGTCAATGTGCGCGGCGAGGTTATTCCCTACATCCGGCTCCGCCAGCATTTCAACATTCCAACCGAGCGCCCGGAGCGGGAACAGATCATGGTGGTCGAAACCGACGAAGGCCGCTTCGGCTTTGTGGTCGATCAAGTGCTGGGCGACTACCAGACGGTTATCAAGAATCTGGGGCGGCTTTACCGCAACGTGCAGATTGTTTCGGGAGCCACAATACTTGGCAACGGGAACGTGGCTCTGATTCTCGACCCTCACCGGCTGGTACAGGACGCCCTGCGATTGGAGTCGTCTGGCCGCGGCGCCCGGGCGTCGCCGCGCACTGCCCGGACTGAGGGGACAGCCGCAGCGTTGCGCCGCTGAACGTTCCTGGGTTTTTCGTCGGTGCTGAATTCAATCCCAGCGCCTGTTTACAAAGAGACAACAAGCTGAATCGCGCGCTTCAGGTCCACCATTTCGGAGAGAGCGAATTCACGCAACCAGAAGGAACGAATCTCATGGCGACAACATTGGTACGCGGAGGACGGCAGGTCAAGGGCGGCGGCAATGGAAACCGGCAAAATGGCGACGGTCGAACCGGCGCTGGCCCCGCGAGTGGGAAGCCCAAGCTGCGGGGGAACGAATCCACGCTCTTGCTCGATGAGATCGTGCGGCTGGTCAATGCTTCCAAGGAAGGGCGACTGTCCGAGCGCGGTCAGGCAGCCTTGTTCACCGGTGTTGAGCACGACCTGATTCAGGGTGTCAACGAGATGCTGGATGCAATTCTGCTCCCCATTGGCGAGGGCAACCGCGTCCTGGCGCAGATCTCCTCCGGCAGCATCGAAGAACTGATCACGCAGACCTACCAGGGCGACCACGAGAAGATGAAGGTTGCAGTCAACAACGTGGCTCTCGTCGTTCAGAATCTGCAAAAGGAAATGACGCGGCTCATCGAGGCATCGAAGGATGGCCAGCTCTCCGACCGCGGCAAGCCGGAGCAATTCCAGGGCGCGTTTGCCGAGATTGTGCGCGGCGTGAATGACATGCTTGACGCCATCCTTTTGCCCATCGGCGAAGGCAATCGCATCTTGTCTCAGATATCGAGAGGCAACATTGACGAGCTGATTGTTCAGACTTACAAGGGCGACCACGAAAAAATGAAGGTCGCAGTCAACAACGTGGGTCTCGTTGTTCAGAATCTGCAAAAGGAAATGACACGGCTTATCGAGGCTTCACGGGAAGGCCAACTGTCGGATCGCGGCAACGCGGAGCAGTTCCAGGGCGCATTCGCGGAAATTGTGCGCGGGGTCAATGTCATGCTGGACGCTATTCTGCTGCCCATCGGTGAGGGCAATCGCATCCTGGCCCAGGTTTCCAACGGCAAAATCGATGAATTGATTGCCCAGACCTACAAAGGCGATCACGAGAAGATGAAGCAGGCGGTTAACGGCATTGCCGTGGCTCTGCAACTGTTGCAGAAAGAAATGCTGCGCATGAGCGACCTGGCAAAGGTCGGGCAGCTCTCCGAGCGCGCCAAGCCGGACCAGTTCAAGGGCTCCTACGCTGAGATCGTTAAGGGCGTCAACACGACCCTGGACGCTATCATCGGTCCATTGAATATTTCCGCCAAGTATGTGGAACAGATCAGCATTGGCGACATCCCATTGCCGATCACCGATACCTACCATGGCGATTTCAACACGATCAAGAACAACCTCAACGCACTGATTGCCGCAATGAATGAAATCACCGAAGCCGCCGAAGAGATTGCCAACGGCAACCTGACGGTCGAACTCGAAGAACGCTCCGACGAGGATAAGCTGATGCGGGCCTTGACCGGCATGGTTGCAGGACTGACGAAAACTGTCGGGGACGTGCGCACCATTGCCGCCGAGGTGGCATCGGCCAGCAGCGCCATCAGCACCACTTCGATCCAGGTATCGAAGGGTGCCAGCGCCCAGGCTGCGGCTGCCGAACAGGCCTCCGCGTCGATGGAGCAGATGTCCTCCAACATCAAGCAGAACGCCGACAACGCGCAGCAGACCGACAAGATCGCCAACAAGTCCGCCCGGGATGCGCAGGAGAGCGGAAAATCGGTGCTGGAAGCGGTGGGAGCGATCAAGGAGATCGCCAGCAAAATCTCCATCATCGAAGAAATCGCGCGCCAGACCAACCTGCTGGCGCTTAATGCGGCCATTGAAGCGGCGCGCGCCGGGGAACACGGCAAAGGATTCGCCGTCGTCGCCGCCGAGGTGCGCAAGCTGGCCGAACGTAGCCAGAAGGCGGCCGCGGAGATCAATCAACTCTCCGGCACCACTCTCCGAGTCTCGGAGAAGTCCGGGGAGATGCTGGACCGGCTGGTACCCGATATTCAGCGAACCGCCGAATTGGTCCAGGAGATCACCGCCGCCAGCCGCGAGCAGGATACAGGCGCGGAACAGATCAACAAGGCGCTCCAGCAACTGGAACAGGTGATCCAGCAGAATGCTTCGGCCTCGGAAGAGTTGGCGTCTACCACCGAAGAGCTGACCAGTCAGGCCGAGCAGTTGGTTGGGGCGCTTTCGTTCTTCGAGACGCGCGGCGATGAGCGCGCACCGGCCAGTCGCTCCGGGCATGGACGGCAGGCTGCGTCTACTCCCGCGGCCCGGCAACAGAGGCCCAACGGAACAGGGAGCGGAGCTTCACGCGCGTCTGGAATGGCGAGCGGAGCCTCAAGCGGAACACGGGCAAACGGCTCCAATGGCGGCTCCCAGAAAGCTCCGGCCAAATCGGGCGTGTCATTGCGACTGCACGACAAGAGCGATGAGTTGGACCGCGAGTTCGAGCGCTACTAGTACTGTGACCGCGTAGATTTGGTGGTTTCCCTGGCACCCAGATTCATGGGGTTTGACTACAAAATCATCCGGTCAAGGTACCAGGGCAATCCGCGGGAAGTGCATGAGGCGGCTCACTTTCGAGCCGCGCATTGTCAGCTTTGAATGCAAGAGGAGTGGGCCATGAGCGTTGCACAAATTACCGAGGCACGGCAGTACTTAACCTTCAAACTCGGCAATGAGATTTTTGCCATCGATGTCGCCAAGGTGCGGGAGGTGCTGGATTTGACTTCGATCACTGAGATTCCCAGAACTCCCGACTTCATGAGCGGCGTCATCAACCTGCGCGGCAGCGTGGTCCCGGTGGTGGATTTGCGCCTCTGCTTTGAGATGTCCAAAACCGAGAAGACGCGCAACACCTGCATCGTGGTGGTTGAGGTGCTGCTTGAAAACGAGTCTACGGTGATCGGCGCGTTGGCCGACTCGGTCGAAGAGGTGATCGACCTGGAGCCGGACCAAATCCAGCCGGCCCCGCGCATCGGTACGCAGATTCGTACCGACTTTATCAAAGGCATGGGCAAACGCGACTCCCAGTTCATCATGATCCTGGACATCGACCGCGTGTTCTCCGCCGAGGAGCTGGCGGTCGCACGAGGCCAGGACTCAGGCCGCCCGCTCATGGAACTGGTCGCGTGATTGGCCTGCGCTGAAGGTACTCAACAGCGGCGAACGGAAGGGGCGCGATGAGCATCCATCTCCAACATCTCTCCGCCGCCAATTATGACCGGCTCTCGGAATTGATCTACGCGAAGGCCGGTATCCGGCTGGGTCCAGATCGCAAGACCATGCTGGGATCTCGTATCCAGCGCCGTCTCAAGGCGCTCAAGCTCACCAATTTCGGCGAGTACTGCAATTACGTCTTCGGGATTCATGGGCAAAGGGACGAACTGGTCCATCTCATCGACGTCGTCACCACCAACAAGACCGACTTCTTTCGCGAACCCGCTCACTTCGACTACCTGACGCAGAGTGCCCTGCCGGAGATGATCGCAGAATGTGGATGGGGTCGCCCAGTGTCGATCTGGAGCGCCGGTTGCTCCACCGGCGAAGAGCCCTACACCCTGGCCATGCTGCTCAGCGAATATGGTGCCACGCATCCCGGTTTTCAGTTCCGCCTGCTGGCCACCGATATCTCCACCTCGGTGCTGGCCAAGGCCGAAAAAGCAGTCTATACCGGACCGGTCGCCGCTCCTATTCCAGCGAATCTTCGAAAAAAATATCTGATGCGCAGCCGCGACCGAGCGTTGAATCTGACGCGCGTTGTGCCGGAACTGAGGAATCTGGTCGAGTTTCGCCGGTTGAACTTCATGGATGCCGATTATGCAGTCGGCGAGAGCTTCTCAGCCATCTTTTGCCGCAACGTCCTCATCTACTTCGACCGCCCGACGCAGGAACGCATCCTGCAGAAGCTGGCGCAGCACCTTACTCCGCGCGGATACATGTTTGTGGGCCACGCCGAATCTCTGCACGACATGGATCTGCCGTTGACTCCCGTCGGCCCGGCGCTCTACCGGAAAGTTGGCTCCCGTGGCTGAGCCGCGCGATATCTACCTGCAGCCGGGAGAATTGCAACTGGTTGCCGAACCAGCCATCATCCGCACCATCCTCGGCTCCTGCGTGGGAATAACTTTTCTCCACCGCGAACTCGGCCTGGGAGGCATGTGCCATCCCATGTTGCCGAGCAGCGCCAGCCTTGGGAAGTCCAGCCAACCTGCGGAAGACTGCACGCGCTTCGTGGATTGCGCCATTCACGAGATGGCCCGCAGGCTGGACGCTCATGGAGCCCCCCGCAACTCGGTCGAGGTGAAGCTTTTCGGCGGCGGGGATGTCCTTCCAGTCCACGGCGCTTCCCGCCGAGCTACCGTCGGAAGGCTCAACTGCGAGATGGCCCTGCGCATTCTCAAGGCAGCAGGCTTCCAGATTGCCGCGTCCAGTCTGGGCGGAAAATGCGGCGTCAACATTCGTTTCGATACAGACACCGGAGAAGTGTTGCTGCGCCGCCTGGGTTCAAACAACCCGCAGGCGGCGAAGGATTAAGGTCGGAATCTCAGGGAAAATCCTCATGGCTAATCGAAAAATTCGCGTACTGATCGTGGACGACTCGGCAGTTGTTCGGCAAACTCTCGCCGAAGTGCTCTCCAGCGATCCCGACATCGAAATCATGGCCACGGCCGGTGACCCATTTGTTGCCGCCGAACGCATGAAAGACGAGATTCCCGACGTGATCACTCTGGATATCGAAATGCCGCGCATGGATGGTCTGAGCTTCCTCCAAAAGATCATGGCGCAGCATCCGATCCCGGTCGTGATATGTTCCAACCTGGCAGAAAAGGGCGCGCAAAGCACGTTGCGCGCACTCGAATACGGAGCCGTCGACATCATCGCCAAGCCCCGGCTCGGCACCCGGCAGTTTCTTCAGGAGTCAGCCATCCTCCTATGTGAATCGGTGAAAGCTGCGGCCGGCGCCCGCGTCCAGTTGCTTCGTCCGGCATCCGCAGTGCAACCCAAGCTCACAGCCGACGTGATGCTTCCCGCTGCCACGCACGCCATGGCCGAGACCACGGAGAGAGTCATCGTCATCGGCGCTTCTACCGGCGGAACCGAAGCCCTCCGGATCGTGCTGGAGGCGCTCCCACCCGATACGCCGGGTATCGTGATCGTGCAGCACATGCCGGAGCTGTTCACCCGAGCCTTTGCCGACCGGCTCGATGGACTGTGTCGCATCACCGTCAAGGAGGCCGAAAACAACGACTCCGTTCTACGCGGCCAGGCTCTGATCGCTCCCGGCAACCGGCACACCCTGCTCAAGCGAAGCGGCGCGCGCTACCTGGTTGAAGTCAAGGAAGGCCCGCTGGTCTGCCGTCACCGGCCTTCGGTCGATGTGCTCTTCCGGTCGGCGGCGCGCTATGCCGGACCGAATGCCGTCGGAATCATCCTCACCGGCATGGGCGACGACGGCGCGCGGGGAATGCTTGAGTTGAAGCAGGCCGGAGCCCGGACCTTCGCCCAGGACGAGGCCACCAGTATCGTCTTCGGTATGCCCAAGGAGGCAATCAAGCGCAACGCGGTCGACAAAGTCCTGCCCTTGCAGTCGGTCGCCGCGGCCATCGTCGCCTGCTCCCGATAATCCGGATTCAACGCCGATACAGAGGCCAGACACTGTGTCTGTGCAAGTCGCGAACCACAGGTCGCTGGACTTCACCCCAGAACCGCCGATGAATCCACCAGCGCAGAGACTTCGAAACGATACGCGTTTGGAAGTCTGTCGAAAACAATTGCGCAGGAGCGGAATATGGCAAAAACGATTCTGGTCGTCGACGACTCGACCTCGATGGTCATGAGTCTGAAGGCAGCCCTGACGATGAACGGATTTCAGGTCGAAACAGCATCCGATGGGAAAATCGCCTTGGACAAATTGAAGGCCGGAGCCAAGCCGGATCTGATCCTGACAGACATCAACATGCCCAACATGGGAGGGCTGGAACTGATCCGCAACATCCGCGCGCTGCCGAATTTCCGCTTCGTCCCCGTTCTCACCCTCACCACCGAAGGCGATCCGGCCAAGCGGGAAGAGGCCAAACGCAGCGGAGCCACAGGATGGCTGGTAAAGCCCATAGACGGCAATGAATTGATCAAAGTCTTAAAGCGTGTGCTACCGGGAAGCTAGTGTTCCGAGTCTGTATTTCGGTCAAGAAAGTTTGTCATCCTGAGTTGGCCATGCGCCTGGGGGCCAGACTCCCGACCCGGAGTTCAGGAAGCTTGGCAGGTCACTCGTGGTACTGGAACTGCCGAGTCTTCGGGATAGCTCATCGCTTCAACAATCGGCAAACATGCTCCACAATCATCAAATCCTCAGCCGGAGGAATGACGCGCACTGTGACCGGTGAGTTATCGGCTGAGATAGTCGCCTCGCCGCGCACTTTGTTGCGTTCCAGATCGAGCACAATGCCCAGCGCTTCCATCCCCGCGCAGGCCTCCGCGCGTGTGGCGCCATCGTTTTCGCCGATGCCGCCGGTAAAGACCAGCATGTCCAGTCCGCCCAGCACGGCAATGTAGCTGCCAATAAACTTGCGCAGCACGTAGACGAACTCATCCACAGCCAGACGCGCCGCAGCATTGCCGTTTCCGATCGCCTCGCGCAGAGCGCGCATGTCGTTAGTTAGTCTGCTAACTCCGAGCAGGCCGGATTGCTTGTTGACAACCTTCTCCAGCCGATCCGCAGCGTCGTTGGTGTTCGAGGACTTTGCCGCCAGCTTGCGCAGGATAAACAGCAATACTCCAGGGTCGATATCGCCTGTGCGCGACCCGGAGATCAGCCCCCCGGTCGGCGTCAGTCCCATCGAAGTATCTACGCTCACGCCGTCGCGGATAGCTGAAATCGACGCGCCGTTGCCCAGATGCGCGACTATCAGCCGTGACGGCACGTTGGGCTGCAAATGCGCCACGATCGACTCGTAGGAGATCCCATGCGCGCCAAATCGCCTAACACCCATCGCCGAATACTCTTCAGGGATGGGCAAGTGCTGTGCGACCTCCGGCAGGTTGCGATGAAAGTAACTGTCCAGGCAGACGAAGTTAGGGACATCCGGAAACTCCCGCATTGCTTGCCGCATGATGAAGATTGCGGTCGGCGTATGCAGCGGAGCAAACGCTGTGTAGCGCTCCATCTCGTCGATGAGCGCCGGAGTGATGCGTTGGTTTTCGGTAACGGTAGGGCCGCCGCACACCATGCGATGGCCAATGGCCGCGGGACGTGGAAACGGTGGCTCCTGAAATGCCTTGGCAACCAGGGCGTAAGCCGCGTTCAGGCTGGGCAGGGGCGGAGCTTCGTCGCGCAGTTTATTGCCGTCTGCGTCCTTGATCCAGAACTTGCCCAACTTCTGCGCCGGATCGGTTCCGATACCGTCCACTGCCCCTTCGAACAGCTTGCGGCGCTCCGCTTGCCCTGCTTCATAGATGGAAAATTTGATCGACGAAGAACCGCTATTCAGTACCAGTACAGGCAAATCTGCCATGAAAAATCCTCAAAAATACTATCGCCCAGCCCATTTCCAGTTACGAATCTCCGGCAGATCCTGGCCGTTTTCGGCGACATAGAGCCGGTGCCTTTGAATCTGCTCGGTGTAGCGCTGATGCGCCGCTTCGTGAATGCTGGCCAGCCGGGGAATGCGAGTTATCGCGTCCAGTGTGAGCTGGTAGCGGTCGATGTTATTGACCACGCACATGTCGAAGGGCGTAGTGGTTGTGCCCTCTTCCTTGTAGCCGCGCACGTGGATGTTGTCGTGGTTATGCCGCCGGTAGGTGAGCCGGTGAACGCACCACGGATAGCCGTGGAAGGCGAAGATGACGGGTGCGTCCTTGGTAAAGGCGAGGTCGAATTCCTCGTCGGAAAGCCCATGCGGATGCTCGGATGCGGGCTGCAAGGTCATCAGGTGATCACGTTGACCACCCGAATCTTGATGTCCGGAACCTCCTCGCGGAGCAGCTCGACAGCCGCCATGGTTTCAAGCGTCGGCACGTCGCCGGCGCAGGCCATCACCACGTCCGGTTCGCCTGCGTCCGAAGCCCACTCCCACACGCCGAGTCCGGTAGTGCAGTGCTGCACGGCTTCGTCGATGGTGAGCCATTGCGGCTCGGGCTGCTTGCCGGCGATGATCAGGTTGATGTAGTTGCGGCTGCGCAGGCAGTGGTCGGCCACCGAAAGCAGCGTGTTCGCGTCCGGCGGCAGGTAGATGCGAATGACATCGGCCTTCTTGTTGAGCAAGTGGTCGATGAAGCCGGGATCCTGGTGCGAAAAACCGTTGTGATCCTGCCGCCAGACATGCGAGGTGAGCAGGTAGTTGAGCGAGGCGATCGGCTTGCGCCAGGGAATCTCGCGCGTCACTTTGAGCCACTTCGCGTGCTGGTTCACCATTGCATCAATGATGTGGATGAAAGCCTCATAGCAGGAAAAGAAGCCGTGGCGTCCGGTGAGCAAGTAGCCTTCCAGCCACCCCTGGCAGAGATGCTCGCTGAGCACCTCCATCACGCGACCGGTCTCGGAGAGATTTTCATCTACCGGCAGCACCTCGGCCATCCAGGCCTTTCCGACTCCCGCAATCACATCCTGAATGCGATTGGAAGCCGTTTCGTCAGGGCCGAAGACGCGGAAGTTTTTGCAGCTGAGATTGGCCGTCATCACTGCGTGTAGCAACTGACCGAGGATTCGTGTCGATTCAGCATCTTTCTGGCCGCGAGCGCCGTCGGCAATCTTTACAGCAAAGTCGCGGAAATTGGGCACGATCAGCGGCTTGAGCAGCAGGCCGCCGTTGGCGTGGGGATTCATGCCCATACGCCGGTCGCCCTTCGGAGCAAGATCCGCCAGTTCGGCAAGGAAATGACCCTTTTCGTCGAACAATTCTTCTGGTTTGTAAGAGCGCATCCAGTCGTCCAGCAGCGTGAGGTGATCGGGCTTCTCGAAAATCTCAGAGAACGGCACCTGATGAGCGCGCCAAGTTCCTTCGACCGGTTTGCCATCGACAAACTTCGGCCCAGTCCAGCCTTTCGGTGTCTTCAAGATGAGCATCGGCCACGCCGGACGCTGGGTATTGCCCTCCTCGCGAGCGGCTTTCTGGATAGCTTTGATCCGATCCAGCATCGTGTCGAGCAGGACGGCCATCTGCTGGTGCATCGTTTCCGGGTCGTCGCCCTCCAGCGTAAACGGCTCATAGCCGTAGCCGCGCATCAGCTCTTCGAGTTCGGCATGAGGAATGCGCGCCAGGATGGTGGGGTTTGCGATCTTGTAGCCATTCAGGTGCAGGATCGGGAGCACCGCACCATCCCGCGCCGGATTGAGGAATTTGTTGGAATGCCAGCTTGTGGCAAGCGGGCCGGTCTCAGCCTCGCCATCGCCAACCACGCAGGCAACCACCAGGTCAGGATTGTCAAAGGCCGCGCCATAGGCATGCACCAGCGAGTAGCCCAGTTCACCGCCCTCGTGAATCGACCCCGGCGTCTCCGGAGCCACATGGCTGGGGATGCCCAGCGGCCAACTGAACTGGCGGAAGAGCCGCTTGATGCCGTCCGCATTCTGCTCGACAGCCGGGTAAAGCTCCGTGTAGGAGCCTTCCAGATAGGTGTTGGCCACGATCCCTGGGCCGCCGTGACCGGGGCCGATGATGTAGATCATGTTCAGATTGCGCTCATTGATGGCGCGATTCAGGTGCACGTAGAGGAAGTTCAACCCCGGAGTAGTGCCCCAGTGACCCAGCAGGCGAGGCTTGATGTCCTCAAGCGTCAGAGGCTGTTTTAGAAGGGGATTGTCCTTGAGGTAAATCTGGCCTACGGAAAGAAAGTTGGCCGCGCGCCAGTAGGCGTTCATCTTGGCCAGTAACTCAGGGCTAAGTGGAACCGATGCTGCTACTTCCACTTCCTTGACTTCCTGGAGAACCGTCTCTTCCGCCATGCTTTGCCTCCCCGGAGCCAATGAAATTTGGGGGAATCCCTTCATGGCCCGTCTCAGATGGATGCTAGCAGCCGTGCGTTACAAATCTGTGTGATATCGCTCACAGCGGGTTGCGGTTGCGCCCTGAATTTGGAAATCGGGCATCACTTGATGGCTCAAATTGCAGATATCCGCGGAGAGCAAGATGCTTCAAGCTATAACTTCTGAATGTTGCGTTTCTCCCAGATCTTGGCATCGATCAAGAACCGGAACCAGAAGGTTTGCAGAACCCAGAAGATGAACCCCTCCGTCCCATCCAAAAAGCCAAGTCTCACAAAATAGCGGTAGCCGAAAAGCAGGAACGGACGCACAAAGAGCGGCAGATTGTTGTATTTCTCCCGCAAAGCCCGCTTGCGCTGCGCCGGATTTCCCTTGGCGTCCGCCACCAGCCGGCCCGCCTCGTTCCTGGCATCCATTTCGGCTACTTCGCCATCCGCCCAGCGATTGTGCCGGGCCGTCCATTCGGAAAGGCTCATGGCAATGTCGTCAATCATTACGCCGGGAAGCTGCCCGGTCGTTCCCGGTCCGACAAGCAGAAAGTGCTGGTCGTATTTGCGGTCCTCGCATCGGCCCACGCCGGTAAGGAATAGTCGCAAGTGCCATGTAGGACTCATGCCGCCGTGACGCAACACCCGCCCCAGGAACTTCACGTAGCGTGGGACGAAATAGCCGGCGTGCGGGGCTTCCTCAGGTAACGCCTGAATGGCCGCCACCAACTCGTCGTCCATTACCTCATCGGCATCCAAGTGCAGTTGCCATTTGCAGGTCGTCGGCAGGTTGTCGATCGCCCAATTGCGCTGCGCGCCGTAGTTCTCAAACGCGTGTTGTACCACCCTGGCGCCGAAGGACTCGGCCAGCTTCACCGTGCCGTCGGAGCTGAACGAGTCGACCACAAAAATCTCGTTGGAAACCTGGCGCGCACGAGTCAGGGTGGCGCCCAGGGTGTCTTCGGAGTTGTAAGAGAGCAGGATAACGGTGGGCCGCATATACTCTGATGGTATTCGATACCCTGTTGCGGCAAACAAAAAAACAGGTTTGGGGTACCGAAGCGGCTTTGTTAGGGGGCTGAAAATAGAGCGCTTATATGCTCTTGAAATGCCGCTTCAGCTTGAGCATCTGCGATTCGAAGCCATACCAGAGCGCCGTCGCCACCAGCGTGGAAGCCACCAGGCGCAGCCCAACAATCGCCAGATTTCCGGCGATGCCGAGGTGATATTTGTCGTCCAGCCGGGCGTCGAAGTTGCCGAAATAGACGAAAACCAGAATGTGCGTCATGTACATGCCGTAGCTGATTTTTCCGTAGTAAGCGAGCGGCCCGGACCGCAGCGCCAAGAGCCACTTTCCGCCGCTCGAGCAGAGGCAAATCAGCACCACCCCGGCAAAGGCTAACGCCAAGGCGGAGTCCAGCATGGAAGTCCCACCGGCAATGGTCGCTGTCAGCGCAAATCCGGCAACGGCTGCGCCAGTTCCGATCCACAGCCAGGTGTGGCGCTCCCAGGCGAGGTGATGCAGCGCCAGCGCCAGCAGACTGCCCAGCGCAATCCCGTCCAGGTGGATCAGCGTATGCGTTCCGGTCAGCCAATGCGGGTGCAGATGGCGGACAAGCGGCGAAACCGTCAGCATGGCCAGCAGGGTCAGCGGCAAGAACCAGCGCAGCAGCCGTCCCCGGCAAAAGAAGACAACCGGCGCCCAGACCAGGTAATACTGCTCCTCGATGGCTAGCGACCAGGTCGGCCCCAGTGTGCCGGGCAGCGGAGCATGGCGCAGATTCTGCACAAACAGCGCATAGGCTACCAGCGTTTTCCAGTTCGCCTGGTGGGCCAGCGTGTCGCCCAGGAACCACTCTGGAATCGAGTAGCAGACGATCAGCAGCAGAAAATACACCGGCCAGATGCGCAGCGCTCGCCGCGCGTAGAAGTTCTTGAAATAGTGAGGCTTGTCCCGTGCTTCGATCAGGATCGAGGTGATCAGAAATCCGGAAAGGACAAAAAAGAGATTAACTCCTGCCCATCCCCAGAGCGAGGCGTAGTGAACCCAGGTCATTAGAAGCGGGGTTCCCTCTAGGCGAGTGTGGCAGTGGTAGATGACCACCGCCAGCACGGCGAGACCTCGCAGCCCTTGTAGCTCTGGAATGTACACCGGCAGCCAGTTTGGTCGTTGCATGGACAAATCGGTCAGCCGTCAGGAAGCGTCGTGCTTGGCGAATCCAGCCAGAATCCAGCCGGCCAGCCAGAGCACTCCGCCGATGAGGATCGCGACGACGGCCAGCGGGATCATAAAGAAGACAAATTGCACTACGCTCTGGGCTACAAAATCGGGATGCACCATGTCGCGGAGGAAGACCCAAGCCTCGAAAAGGACGAGCAGGAGCACGAAAAACGCCAGCGAACCCAGCAAAATCCTGCGTCCGGCGTGCTGCATTCTCCGCGATCCTTCAAGAACGTTCATCATGCTCCTCTTTCCGACTAGCCCGCGGCCAGCTCTTTTGCCCGCTGCGTGGCCCGCATCACGGCTTTGATCAGCGTTACGCGCAGGCCGCCTTCTTCAAGCTCCAGAATGCCGTCGATGGTGCAGCCGGCCGGGGTGGTCACTGCGTCCTTGAGCAGCGCTGGGTGATAGCCGGTGTCGAGCACCATCTTGGCTGCGCCAAAGGTGGTCTGGGCGGCCAATAGCGTGGCTATGTCGCGGGGCAGG
>Ga0182030_10017533_pt1 | contig 13808 bp, 8 predicted proteins | sample 812S3MmetaG_FD_121299 | JGI IMG/M metagenome (GOLD analysis project Ga0182030, IMG submission 121299) | Permafrost microbial communities from Stordalen Mire, Sweden - 812S3M metaG (Illumina Assembly) | ecosystem: Environmental > Terrestrial > Soil > Wetlands > Permafrost | place: Sweden... | reverse complement strand
TAGTATTCTAGAGACTATAATCAATTATAATACAATTAAGTCTTATACTACTATAGAAAGTGATTACCCCTGTGATATCAACAAATATATTAAATGGTAAGAATAAGCATACCTGTCGGTACACTGTACCGTACGAAGACAAAGGTCGTGGTGAAAGGAATAGTGGGCGACGCTATGGCGAGCTAGCCCGATTGGGAAAGGGCTGTGTAACGTGAGACTATATATGCCCACAGACTTAGTCCTCTAGACTATAACCAATTACAACACGATTAAGTCTTATACTATAATAGGAAGTGATCGCCCCTGTGATACCAACAATACCAGAGGAGTTTTTACTTAAAATAGCTTTGATGTATATTATATAGAGCTATTTTAGTTATTATATAATCTATATTATATGGCTTTGGAAATCTATATCATGTCTGGAGTGCTGAGTATAATTGTGAGACGGATTAATTACTTTCATTATCCTCTTCCTAAATGATTTACATAATATTACAAGCAAAAGGCAAAGCAACGGTCAACGCTGCACCAACTACTGGTGCTATACCCTTAATCAACTCATAGGCCTCCGCGCGCTTTGATTCTTCCCTCTCAAGCGCCCTCATCCTTCGCCGCATTCTTTTCAATTCCTTTTCAAATTCCTTCCTTGCGTCAACAGGATGCGCCTTGCCCTCAAGAGTGTCTCGGTGTATTCTTTCCAATGCATCTAGATGCTCCCTGTTGCGGGAAAGCTCATTTTTCACCCGCGTCAAATCATCTTTCACTTTCATGTCCCAGATCCCAGTCAGTTCCTCCATCGTCTTTTGCAAACCCTCCATTGATTTCTTCTTCTCTTCGGCTTCTGTAACATTCTGGGTGAGGTCTCGGGATATTTGCATCAACTCATTTTTCAGCCCATCCGTACTCTTGTTAGACCATACGTCAAGTTCCTCTTGCAATTCATTTATCTCCCGATCCAATTCACCCTTCTGCTGAAACCAGGATTGGGACAGATATTTCCCCGCCTCCGTTTCGTGAAGAACTTTCTGTTGATCTACCATCTCTCGCTGAAATACAAGGCTATACTCCTTTTGACGACCTTGTATTTGGTTGACAATTGCCATAGTGGACTTTTTAGTATTATTCAACCTTGCGAGATGGCAGAGGCCATCATGAAGTTCACCCCAGTAGTTCTCAGTCTGAACTAGTTCATAGGTTCGAGCCTCTCCTTCCCTTGGTTCAATTTTATCCCATCTTGTTGCTGCCATAGTAACCGCTTCAAAGTTCTCACACCCACACATTCTCTTCAGGACTTCGAGCCCAGTTTTGGCGGTATGAGTGAGCCTTGGATCGAGGATATTATGAAGATAGACTACTCCATTTATCCGAATTCCTCTGATGTAGGTTTGGACGAGCCAGTAAGCCCATTCTTCGAACACCTCTGCTTCCCCACGCGCCGAAGAATCAAGAGCAGGAGCTTCTATGAAATAGACGGTGCCACCATTGTGCAACATGCTACTTATCGTGATTCCAGTCGATGCTTCACATTTTAGGCTTTTGTCTATTATCGTGCAAAGTGAAGCCACTTACAAGAAAATAGACTGTTGTGGGTTTCGATATGCTCTTCATCAATGCATAAAGAAATGAAATTTGATTTTCCAGCACCACTCATGCCCATGACAACAATGTAAGTATCGGGTCTTATATTGTCAGTCTTCTAATGCAATAAAAGGAGAGTTAGGCATTGAAGATTGAGGCACTAATAAAGAAAAGTAAACTAAGGAAAATTCTGATACGTACCTTGCTACTTTTGAGGTGCATTGCGGACTCCCTGCCATTTCCTAATATTTTAAGGAATTATACAGCTAAGTGTGGTAAGATGGATCTTGGAAGAAATGCGGATGCTAAGGAAAGTTGAGGCTGCTGAGAATTCACGAAACAAAACCCCTCACTAAAGAGATTCTTAAAGTGGCACAAAATGGGACTGGGATATCACCCAATAAAATAGCAGATTCTTGTCGGCGAGGGTAGGTTATACAATTACAAAGCGTGCGAGACATCTGAAGCATTTTGCATTCAGCTTGACCCGTACATAATGCAGGAAGTGTGACGTGTCCCGAGTGGTAGGTCCCTTCCCTGTCACCATTACCATGTCTCAAGCAAGCCACCTGCAAGCTCTTCCGAAGTTACTAGGACGTGGAGGTGGTCAACGTCACTAATCGGTCAAAAGTCGCTAGCCTTATTCGGTGTTCTTGATACAGCTACACCATTACCTCGTACTCACCATCCATGTACTTTTAGATCCTTTTCAACACCCAATTTAACCAACAAACTGGAAATCGAGGTTCAAGTTTGCACCTCAGAACAAGCAATTCAATATTTTTTATTACTGCTCATCAACATGGCAAGTCATACAATACATTCGCCTACTCCTACTCCTCGTTGCGCCGCAATAATGTTAATGGGAATTACGGGGTCAGGAAAGAGTACATTTATCGCCTCGTTGACTGGAGACAATTCTCGTGTAGGAAATACACTAAAGTCTTGTAAGGTTGGAAAATTGCTCAAGTATAGATGAGCTCATAATTGATAGGCACGAGCAAATGCGAAGCTATTGCATATGATCCTGGTCAGGATCATAACCAAACCATCTTCGTCATCGATACTCCTGGTTTCGACGACACATCCCGGCCAGAGATAGAGATATTACGAGAAATCGCGGGAGCCCTGCTAGTGCTCACCAAACTTAAAGTTGACCTATATGGAATCATCTATCTGCATCGAATCACCGATCCCAGGGTTTCCGGAGCAGCGATGAGGAGCCTGAGAGTTCTTGAGATGATTTGTGGGGAGGAAGCTTACAAGAACGTGTTTCTGGTCACCACAATGTGGGATCGACTCAAAAATATTGAAGGGGGTAATAAGATAGGTGAAGATCGGGAAGTGGATCTTTGCGAAAAGCCGTTTTGGGGTGACTTGAGGGAGAATGGAGCTCTAACAATGGGGCTAGGCAGACCCAGCAAACTTTGGAACCTAAAAGAGCTGAACGCAAAGGAGATAGTAAGACGCCTGGTCAAATTCCGCAAGCCAATTCCTCTTCTCATTCAAACACAAATGGAGCAAAGTGGAGGGATTCTCGACCTTGGGAATACAAGCGCAGGGTCTTACTTGGAGGAAAACATGGACGCTCTCAAAAAAAGGCACGAGAAAGACCTGGCTGCACTGCGGAAAGAACTGGATGACGCAGAAAATGATGAAGAAACGAAGGACCTACTCGCTAGAGACCTAGAGAGGAACATAGAGGAAACAGAAAGGATAGGTGATCAGCTTCGGGAACTCCTATCCTTCAAATCTGATGGCCAGTCCATCAGAAATTCTTCCAGTGGGGTAACTCCTGCCAACGTACCACCGCTACCGCCGCGGGGAGCCACAACTCGACCCGCGAGAAAGGCAATTCCCGTTACCGCATCCGCCGTTACCGTGTCTAGCCTCAATGACGAGTTCACAGCCCTTCGTGAAAAATATAAATCTTCGCTATCAGAGAGAGGAAGAAGGCCCAGTAAGGCTAGTGACCTTCAGTTCCCCAGCAACATTCGTCAAGCCCCGGGGCAGGCGACATCTACCTCTCAAGAATCAGACGACAATGATACCCAGGAGAATCCGAAAATTCCAGTTGAAAGCGGCCAAACGGCCGACAGCAATCAAACGGCCGTCAACAACCAAACGGCCGCCAACAATCAAACGTCAACCAACGATCAAGCGGTCGCTGGTAATCGGCAGTCCCCAAAAGTGGCCTCCGAGGATGTGCAGTTTGCAGACGCCTCCCAGTCCGGGACGCCGTTGGGCAGCAAATCTCCGCAGAGCGAAGCGGGGACGCAGGGCACGGGTCGCTCAAACACATTTGGAATTCCTCAAGGCGCAGTGGGGAAAGTGCTAAAAAAAATCTTGCTTGAGGCTGGGGGAAAGAGGCTTACCAAAGAAAAGTCCTCAACAAGTAGACGCCCGGATGATATGGCAGTGTCAGCCGCCAAATCTGCTGTCAACACAGCAGAAGCGAATAAATTAAAAGTGGAGATTGGTATAGGTGATAAGCAATAAGGCAGTGTGTAACAGTATGCCCGGGTCAACCGACAATGTGCCCTGTAAGTCCACTAGAAATTATAGGGAGTTATAGGGCATGGACCACTAAAAATATTAGATGTTCGGTTGAGATCCACTATCGGCTGACCCGGGAATACTGTTACCAATAGAATACTAAGTATGACCTCAACCAAAGAATATTTTAGATTCCTACTGGCGCACCCCCCTTTGTCACTACATAGCCTCAAAATGTCTCCACCTTAGAATTATTTAGAGGCGGGGAAGTAATTGTGCACACAGACACAGACTTGACTCGCCTTGCAAACTAAGTAAAAGTTAACGAGTAAGACTCCAGTATTATTCAAGTGTGCCATTAACTTGCAGAATTACTGGGGGACGAAATCCGGGGGCTGAGAGTAGAGAGGTCCCTGCACCTTCAGCTAGCCACCTGATGACAACCGCAAAGGCCGCTGCGAGCGCTCACGATACAGTGGCTGAATGCATGCTGTCTCGACTTTGCAAGCTGCATGAAAAACGCCTTCTCTTGAAACTTAGCAGTTGTCCTCGAACGAAAATTCATAGACCTTAGAATGTCTCCCACACCGAGTAGGCAACTTCAAAGCCCGTTTTTCTTTCTTTTTTTTTTGGTGGTGCTAGCAGATTGTAATATTGCAGTACTGCACTATTGATGACTAGAAGATACCAATAACCAACCACGTCCTAAAGAAACGAATTATCATTAACATCTTTGGGTTTGGAATCCTAGGATGACCACAAGGCTGGAGAATGCAGCTTCATTCCAAACAGAGAAATGCTTGGCGAGCTGTTTTTGTGGCGTACGCCTCATTTTGAGAAAAGCTTTCAGCTGATAAGAATTTAGCTTATCTGTGGATTAATATTTGAAGGCAATGCAATGGCTGCATGAAAGGCGCATTTCAACTCTGTCAAAAGGCTTCTTCAAATCTACACCGGACACGGCCGGAACTGGGCCAATAATGCAGCAATGTAAAGACGTGACACCAGACTACTGCAGGATTTGTTGTATCTCTGACCAGGTTTATTATCCTGCTGTTAGTGTCCTATAGAGAGTGAAGTTTGGACGGGAATCTCGCGTGCGGCTGAGGATCAGTTATCATTTGGAGCCTTGCCCCATGCCGTCAGCGATAGACAGTCATTCTTCACTCCTAGCAAAGGATAGAACTTTTCGTGCTTCAAATTTCGAACTTGTTCACTACTATGGACTCTGTGCCATCTAATTGCACCTGCCCAATTTGCAAAGCCAAAGCAGACTCTCTTCCTTCACCATATATTTCTACGAACAGGGACAAGCCCTTGCCACCAGTTGCAACACAGGAAAATGCACGGAGTCAAATGCTACCGCCTGATTTAGACCGCAAATCTCGAACTCAGACAATCCCGACAGCGGTGAGTATGAGGGACCAAGGTCTGGTAAGAGAGCGATCCAGAACTTTATGTGTGGGTACTAGCTGACGAGCTTAATAGAGAAAGTCATCCCCAAATCGTCGAGTACATTCGTTAAGTGAAAAGACAACTTTCAAGGAAATGCCGCTCAAAAACTTCTTTTCCAAGCCTTACCCTGGTGAGAAGTCACATGAAGTCTTCTACCAGGAGGTGGAGGTCGCGTCTATGGATGATGATGGGGAAAACAAGATAAGGTTTGTGATATGCAGCGCTGCCAAAACTTGTCTTAAAACTAATGTTACATTTCAGCCCGAATGATATCGTTATCGCCGTAATGGGCGTGACAGGAGCTGGCAAAACGACATTCATTCAGGATCTTACAGACGAGAAATTGGTAATTGGCAATAACCTCGCATCTTGTACGTCCATCATATTCCCTCCAGTTGGACATGGTTAATAACGATGTCAAGGTACCTCTGTAGTCAGTCCACATAAATGTAACCAGCCGGGATACGAAAATGTATGGCTTATCGACACTCCGGGATTCGATGACAGTCACAGAACAGACGCGGATATTCTTCACGAGATAGCAGAATACCTGGTTCAGGCATCCGCAGACGAAATCTTCCTTACCGGCATCATTTACTTGCACCGGATACAGGATCCCCGCATTGGCCAGGCGGCTATGAAAAATATACGTACGTTCAAGAAGCTTTGCGGACAAGATGGATTATCACGTACCACTCTTGTAACTACTTTCTGGAAATCTGTCGAGCCAGAAGAGGGCCGGCAAAGGGAAGAGGAGCTTCTAACTAAAGATGACCTCTGGAGAGTCATAAAAGAAAAGGGTGGTAGAGCGTTTCGATACGAGCACAAGGATAAATCATCGGCCAAAGTGGTTGTTGAGCACATCGTCTCATCTAAGCTGGGCCCGAAGATGCTGCAATTCCAGCAGGAAATGGAAGATGGGAGGGCCATCAAAGACACTAAAGCGGGGATGGAAGTCGATGCCGCCATGGAGAAACTCAAATCGCGTCACAAAGCGGAGATCGAGAAATTGCGAAAGGAATTGGAGGAAGCGAAAAGGGTCAATGACAGCGAGCTTGAGCAAATTAAAGAAGAATTTGAGGAAGCGCAAGAGAAGCTGCGGAAAGCGACGATCGATCATGAGCTCCTTGCTGTGAAGAAAGAGAGCCTCAAAAAAAGGCTGCGTGCAAAAGCTGTAAGAGCGGCACATGGAAAATGTTCTGTAATGTAGAAGCATTTAATTATCATTTGAAAGAGTTCTGCCGCCTAGGGACGCAAATTGTGTGGTGTAAAACTTCTGGTATCTCGGTAGGGGTCTATGTAGCTCGAGGGGCCTTGCTGGCCTCGTCACGTGATCATAATATTATCAAAACCACAATTAAAACTAGAAAAACTTACTCATCGACTTTATGATCAAGTAATACGGAGGTTCGGGCGGAAAGTCTCCGGAATTTAGCAAATAAGCCCTGTAAGCACGCTATAAGGCCCTGTAGTAGTACATTTTGTTATAAGCACTAAAATAAAGCCTAAAACTGATACTAGACTCGTTAAATTCTTATTATTTTAGTGTCTGATACCTTGTTGGTATAGCAATTATAGTGGATTACACACTATAATTCTGCTTTTTTATAGGCTTTGCAGGCAAATGTATCATTACAGGGCCTTATAGCGTGCTTACAGGGCTTATTCACTGAAGTGCGGAGACTTATGGCCAGAACCTCCGTACCACGATTTATAAGGAAAACTAGGCCAGAGACGAACATTATCATAAAAGTAGTGCTTGAGCGGCAAAGCCGATCCAACTCAGTGAAAGAAACAATAGAGGAACCAAAATGAATAGGCAACGACCACTATGCAGCCATAATTTTCAAAACACTGAACGCAGAATAACCATGTAATGATCTCTGTTGAGCAATATATAGCTCTATGTACTTCATGCACTCACTCTAGCCATCTACCTAAAGCGAATGCGTACCCACGCCAAGGTACCTCCCAAGCTAGCAAGGCCCCTCGCTAGCAATATGTCCAGAATAGTGCTTAAAATTAGCAAATAAATATACCAGTAAACCCTCTCCTATGTACGCCATCCGATATCTACATTCACAGTCCAAAATTTCCACAACGCCGACGCTTTGAAAAACAGACCCTTAAATAGATCGTCCGGGACAGGTATATACTGGTATTCGCTCAAGTTTGTACAATAAATTTATTAATTCGTGATATCGGGAAGAGGATTGACGCCATCTTGGTAGAAGCGTCGTCGCCCCTCAGTACGAGGTAAGCCTTCGCGACCTCTGTCTTCGGTGACGCTATCAAGCCGGGTGGCTGACGTGTTGGGACTAACACTCCTGTCATAACCTGAATGAGTTGGTGGGATGGCAATGCTATGCCGGCGGGATCGTTCGAAATTGCCATCGAATTGTGGATTGCGATGGCTGTTGGGAATAGTAGGACCAGGATGCAGCAAAGTGCCCAAGAAATTCGCTGCCCCACGTTGAGTGCTTCTAGTTCGAGTTCTTGTTTTCATAGCACCACTGCTGACACCAGGGTATGGAGACATGTTTGCTGTCCGTTGTGTCTCAATCGAACTTCGTCTTCGAGCACGTTGGGAAGCATCGGTCTCCTCCTTCTCTTGCAGATGCTCGCTGGGCAGTAGAATTGCACGATCTAGCTCATAGGGAAGTCCACGATGGCGACCCCGGACCTGCATAGCAATGATGACGAGTTTCGAAATAACGGTGAATTCTGCCGAGAGCGAGGCATCAATGCCAGTATAACCCAGACTCAGACCAACAGTACCATAGGCACTGACGATCTCAAAAAGGACAGAGAACATAGTGAAATTAGGATCAGTTTGTAGCCTGGTCCCTTCCGCAATGGCGATGACAAAGAACCCCAAGAAGATGTACCACAGATCGAATGACAACTGTCGTCGAAGATGGGCACCCACGTAAGATGGCTCTCCTTCGTCCTCATTCTCTTCGGATGGGGAGCCATAGATACCCAGAGATTTTTCTTCGTAAACATTGGTTCGACGGACCGAAATAGCGATTGGAAGAACCGAGATATACATCATGATGAGGTAAGACACTTGGATCGCAGGGTGAAGTAATGATAGATTGACAACACCAAACCCGGCTGTTCTTGTTGAGACTGCTTGAAACCAGCCGTCAAGCACACGTATATGGACTGGTAGTTGTGTAACAACGGTGTTTCCAAGCTATAATTAATTAGTAAATTGGACCTCGAAAAAGGTGTTGGGGACTTACGTCAAGAACGATAAAGAATAACAAATCTAAACCGTTCAAGATAACCAAAATCCAGAATAGCCACCAGGTCGCCTTAGCTGGAAAGAGCAAAGTGAAACAGCGTCGTGGATGATCAAGCAAGAACTTTAGCTCTTCGAAGATGCTGCTAGCCCGGGGAACATATTGAGAAGTGAGCCAAATTATGATCCGAAGCATTATAGGAAAGCCAGTATTGCCGATGATGATTAGAAATGTCATTAAGAGAAGAGGCCAAACAGCTGTCTGGAAAGAGATCATACTGTCCGGAGTGAGCGTATATCCTAGATCCGTGAAGGCCGAATTGGCGGTATAGATTCCCCACCAAGCCCTGCCCTGACCATCTTGCTCAACAATTGATCCGTAGGTGTTATCATGGAGAATCCAGGGTGTCAAGCACACGACCCCAAAGACTGAGAAGCCAACAAAATAAACCACCAAGATTGTGGCCAAAGACTTAAGAGATCGATACTCGATACCTCCTAGCTCTTCTCTTTGCGATTCGGTCAAATCGACAAAGGCGGAATTGCGACCTACTGTGGGCTCCCAACTAAGGTATGGTATGCCGTCTTCTTTGTCTCTTGAAAGGGCCTTCTTGATGCTGTTAAAAGTGTTGCTCCTGTTGTGGTCTTCATCGTCCTTTTCGTTATGGTCTGATTTGCCCTGCAACATCCTGGGCCTGCGAAATTTAAGACCTCCAATAGTATGCTTCATAGCAACGGCGTCCTCTGCTATATGCTCACCAGGTGATAAATGCCTAGTTGGCTCTTCGATGGTGATACGGGTATTCCTCGACGGGCCTTCCTCTGTATGATCGTCGCCATTGAGATTTCCAACCTCGCCACTTCCACGTCTTGATCCAACGTTTGAGTCCCTTCTAGACATTATTTGAGAAAGAGCAGTGTCAGCTTCGTCAACTTCCTCAGGGATCACGCCCGCATCGGCATCTCGAGGTCCTGGAATGCGAAGGACAGCTCTATCTTCCGGATTGCGCTGGCGTTCAAGAATGGCAATATGTTCTTCCTGACTTCGCTGGGCGGCGGGCAGATGCAAAAGTTCGTCTGGCAGGCCATTGCTTCGTCTAACCTGATCTGCGAATTTGATTGAAGGCTGGTGTGAAGGCTGATGTGAAATACCGTTACGCTCCGCGATATCTTCACCTGAATCGGAGCTGTGATTTTTGCTAGTTTCACCTGATGATCGTGCTTGCTCCTCTTCGCTCATTCCTTTCATCTTTTCCATTTGTCTGGTCAAATTATTCGGCAACGAGCCATCGTTCGCCATACTATTGGGTTTGGGAGCGTTATGCATGACTACAATACTGCGACCCTGAACGCCTCTTTCCTCTCTGTCATGATCCCCTTCATCCGTCTTTGATTTGGAAAATGTCTTTGCAATGCTCCGCCGGCTACTCTTCGCCTCTCTGGCGATGTGTTGGAACCGTTTCTCAAACCAGTACAACCTCAAGAAAACAACAAAAGTATTTATGGTGATCGGATTACAAACCATAGCTGTGAAGTACGTCGCCAGTTGTTGCCAAGTATTGAGGTCGTTGATATTGATAGTATTGAGGCCGGATTGTGTGGCGGCACCACTCGCCAAAAAGAGAGCATCGATATATGGAATACCGCCGCGGATGAAGAGGAATAGCGAACCTAATATGGCATTGCCAATGATCCAGAAATCTTTGAAGAAGTTAGCGCATTCGAACCACTGCCCTCCTACGGCTTCTCGACTTACAATGGACCGTAATGAAATTAAAATGAGGAGTCTTGGAGATGAAGGCGGGTTTAAGGGCCTCAATATGATGCCAGACATCCAGGAGAATCGAATACATCTTGCCGGTTCTGAGGAGAGACAATTGGATGACCTTATATGGTACAGAGCCCGGTTCCTCCCGTCAATTGTGATCTCGCGTTCTTGCCAGAGTGCCGCCGAGCGATGCGGGTTTGTCACGGCGGAAGCGTATCATAATTGCGAGGTCATCGTGTCACAATGAGGGAATTGGCCTCGAGTAAGTTGCGCGGATTGTCCTTGTGGTTGTTGGTCGACAAGTAGGATGTATTGCAGCTGTGGCACTGCTGTAGAAGATTTGATTCGGCCGATAACCTTACTAGTAACGATCACGACAGCGGCAAAACCCTCGAGTCCTCGGAATTCTCCCTCTGCCCGCCGTCCTTTGTGTTTGTTCCTTCTCTTGACAGACGAGAAGAGCGAGGAATTGGAAAAGGTTGCGACAAAAAGTTTGTACGAAGTAACAAGGGCGGTGCTGATGCCAAGAAAAGTTGGCGCTTGATGGGAAAAGATAGAAAATACTAGTGCCCTGACTGACATCTCGACGAACGTCATAGGGCACCTGGGTTCACATTTACACGTGCCGATGCACAACATACCTTGATTTTCTTTTTCTCAATCTTCATTTTCAGAATCATCAATCTCTATATCTCGTTAGCCAATTCTTCCAGATGTGCTTGTACATCGGTGTTGTCGTCAAGGATGCCCCGAGAGCTTTACCTCTTAACGCGGGCGTAACACGTAACACGTGATTTGCTCCAAGTGGAGGACGCGTCGAAATGGAAGAAAAAGACGTGCAAGAAGCTCCAACCCACCAATAAACCAGATCAGACCGAAAGGCAGAGGCCACGAAATATCGCGTGGTCTTTCGCAGCTCCCCATCCGCGCTCTCTAGTCAGGACATGCATGCCTTTAAGTTCCCTCGAGTATCCGCCACTCCATGAGCACCTCAACCTGAGAGGATTTTTAAGCTCGGGAAAGGCTTTCTGAGAGGTCCCATGATTCCAAAGAAGACGTGGATAGATGGAGAGGGCTACTTGATCCAGACGCCGAGTGATTGAAACATGCCGAGCGTTGCACTGGTAAGGTTGATGTGATGGGATGGAGGGTGATGAATGAAGGTGAGGGAGAGGAAGAGGAACGAGAAAATAAATATTTTAGACGGGAGGGAGTGGGAGGCAACTGCCTTGTCTAGAAATGGGACGTGTTGGCGGGAGGTCGCTGTCGGGAAGGAAGGCGCTGTCGTGACTTCCTTCCTCCCGATGGAAAGACTGAGATTTGGAGAAATTTGCGAGGCAAGCGCCATTTCCCTTCGGCAGCAATTTAATTGAAAGATAGAAGAGGCAGGGAAGGAACGATTAAAGGGAGCAACTTGGCAAAATTAAGCCTTGCGCGCAATGTTGCTTCGAGTCCTATTCGAAATCTGAAGTTGGCGTATATATCGAAATAAGCTGTCTAGAGAGCATTATCGTGCGATTTAAACTCTCTGCACTCCCTTATGGCATAGCTAGTGTTTGTGTTTGAAGGAATAGAAAGCTTTTGCTTTTTGGTGGCATTCATACCGAGGACTGCATGTTGGGTTTTCAGAACTTCTGGATGTCTTCTCATGACTCATTCCGAAAGATGCAGCAGCTTAGGCTCTATCTCTTCTAGATGAACAGCAGGGGCTTGTGTAGTTGGCACTTTGTGGAGAATGAGCGATGAAAATTCAGCAAGTGCAGCCAATGTTTGAGTATCGATTGCAAAGAGCAAAGAGCGGAGCAGGGAGCATGTGGAAATAGAGCAGAACTTTGCCTCATCAACGCTCTTCAATAGGTTATCTCTGGCAAGACTTTCGAGAAGGATACTTTCGAAAAGAAGACTTCTCCCACTGCAGTACCCAGTTCATGTCTCCTTTTTTTCTGCAATAATGTCATGACCATAGAATATCAATTGTGCAACTGGAAGTGAAGCCCTGCCAGGACATCAGCTACTATTGTGTCCATTGATTTCCAGGCTGTCTCCATCAGATGACAGGTGTCTGAAGTCAGGCTTTGGTTTATGATGAACAATGAGAGTCGAAAATCAGACGTCCAAGATGGTAATATGAATCATGAGTAGGCTTGCAGATACCTCCCAATTTGAAGGACATCCAGGCCACAACCGGCTGTACTACATTGTTCTTAAAACAATCGGAGTGTACTGTGGGGAATATTAAAACCTTCTGTCACACAAACCTCGTTGTTTGGAACGCTCTGGGAGTTTGAAGGCGAGTACCGATGAGTCGTTGCCGATTTATTTACTGAGAAATTTGGAACCTCCCGTTCCTTTTCACATCATGTCTAAGCTTGACAAAAGGGTCTTCTTGTCAAGATTTCTTCTTCAAAGCTATGCAACATCAGTCAAATTGTTTAGATTGGAATTTATTATAGCAGAGTTATGTTTAACCAAATTCTAAGGTATAATAAGAAAGATTCCCAAAAGTGTATATAAATTTGTATCCCAAGCCACGTGTCATTTGGATGCGATCGAGCACTTTTTACCCTATTTCATACTACGTTCAACCTTTCGCTCAGTTGTGTAAAGGGCCCGTGATGACAACAACACAGGAAATGCTGAAAACTATGAAACATTACATAAGCGGACTAGCCGTAGTAGAATGCCTACGAGTCCGTAACATTCTATACCTATTATTCTAAGAATAGAGTCTACTGCATTGTTACTATACTTTGCTGCGTAGCTCTGTGACAAAAATCACTAATTCTGTTTTTGTTATCGGTAAGAGTATATAGTCATAAGTATTTAGAAATGAACTATACTAAAAATAATTAACTGAAAATTTAGCAATACCTAATTCTTCTTCTACTGTATTAACTAAAAAACTGTTATTATTTTTGATAGTCTATTAACAAGCCTTATAATTAAACAATTTCTTTTACTAGTATACATTGATGTTACATAATAATATGCTATAAATATAATATAAAGAATGATGCTAGAAAACTATGATATAGAAGATGTCACGGAGCAGGTAAATCACGTGCTACGAGCACGTGACACGCTTAGCAAAGCTCTCTATAAATACTCTCGTTTTACTTGAGCACTACTTAGTTCTGTAGAATATTATTATATACTTTACTTTATTAGAAAAAATATTATAATATATAATAGTTATAAGTCTAGAGTTGCTTATATATTAATAAAATAATATACTATATAATAATTATATATTTATAAGCT
>Ga0182030_10017532_pt1 | contig 13808 bp, 12 predicted proteins | sample 812S3MmetaG_FD_121299 | JGI IMG/M metagenome (GOLD analysis project Ga0182030, IMG submission 121299) | Permafrost microbial communities from Stordalen Mire, Sweden - 812S3M metaG (Illumina Assembly) | ecosystem: Environmental > Terrestrial > Soil > Wetlands > Permafrost | place: Sweden... | reverse complement strand
TGCTCCTCAGCTACTACTTCGGTGTCCGCGCCCTGGACGACGCTGCCGGCATCGCCGATTACGCCAAAGGCATCTACGGAACCGCCATCGCCACCATGGGCATGCTTTCCAGCGCCGCCTACATCCTGGCCATGGACACATTCGGTCCGATCACCGACAATGCCGGCGGCATCGCCGAGATGAGCAACCAGCCTCACGAAGTTCGCGATCGCACCGACGCCCTCGACGCTGCCGGAAACACCACCAAGGCTCTCACCAAGGGATACGCCATCGGATCAGCCTCGCTGGCAGCATTCCTGCTCTTCTCCGCCTATCTCGAAGCCATCCACGACATCGTCAAACATCGCGTGGAAGCAGCCGGCTTCCAATTGCCGGTCGACTGGAGCTTCTCCAATGTCAATCTCGCCAGCATTCCGGTCTTTGTCGGAGCCCTGCTGGGGGCAATGCTCACGTATCTCTTCTCTTCGATGGCCATCAGCGCCGTCGGCAGGGCGGCGGAAAAGGTCATCGAGGATGTCCGCGCGCAGTTCAAGGAAAATCCCGGCATCATGTCCGGCACCAGCCGTCCTGACTACGCGCGCTGCGTCAACATCGTGACGGGCGCGGCCTTGAAAGAAATGGTCCTCCCGGGAGCCCTGGCCGTGCTCATGCCTGTCACCATCGGCGTTCTCTTCCGCCACTTGAGCACCCGCTTCCACCTCAAGAGTTCAACCGATCTGCCGGCTGCTTTCGGCAACATCGTCAACCTTTCCGGAGCCGAAGCGGTCGCCGCCTTCCTCATGGTGGGTACGATCAGCGGAATCTTGCTGGCTATGCTGATGAACAACGGCGGCGGCGCCTGGGACAATGCCAAGAAATACATCGAATCTGGCCATTACGGCGGCAAGGGCTCTGAAGCTCACAAAGCCGCGGTCGTCGGCGACACCGTGGGCGATCCGTTCAAAGACACCGCAGGCCCCAGCCTTCACGTGCTGATTAAGCTGCTGGCAACGGTGACCCTGGTGCTGGCGCCACTGTTCGTTTGAATACACGGGCCGCGAGTTTCGCCCTCAGCGCAAACGCCAAAAGCGTAACTCGCGGCTTGAATATCCGAACAAGTTGCAGTTGAAGACGGCTTACGGATTGGAGATTGGATCTTCCATCAAGCTGCGCACTTGCCTGGCAAGCTTTTCGATTTGCTTCGCTTTCTCGCCATTGCCTGGGTAGTCGCCAGAGCCCGACTGTGTCTGCTGCTGCAAAGCGTTGGCCAGGCTGAGAAGCTTGTCAACGTCGGACGCCATCTCTTGGCGATGAAGTTTCCCTAACTGCACCAGTCGTTTCTGGTTTGCAAGAACCTGCGGCATCGATCCCCAAACGGACCCAAACTGATAGACCGTCTGTGGACCCTGCAGCACAACGCCTGGCACCCCTGATTGCGAAATTCCTGAATGCTTGGAATTGGCAACCAAAAGAATCACCGAAAGGATTCGAATAGCCCGAAACATAGGCTTTCTGCACCCACGAGAGGAGACCACTTGGCTTCGGGCAGCTCTCATTGCCATTCCCTTCCTGTTCTGTCAGATCTGAATCTCCTAGCCGATGCCAAGAGTTCCATTTCTCCTTTGAATCCCGGCAAGGACCCGAGGTTGGCCTGCTGCATGGTTCACATTTGAGTCCTGCACAGACCGACCCCGGACGCCCCGAACGCGCCGAAGCGCTGAGCAGCCTTGGCTTCCGCTCCGTTACAGAACCGGCCGTCGCGGACACGCGCAAACTACCCGACAATGCGGCCACCAGCTCGTAAGAAACGCAAGGACATACCTCCCAAAATGGACGTTGAACAGAGGAAAAATTGCAGGATGAACTAGACCGGTGGCTTGAACGTTTAGGAAACGCAGTCAGTTTGGTCAATTCCCCATCGTTTTCTTCATCTCGTCTCGAACCTTGTGCGCCAGTTTTTCCACCGCTTCAGCCTTTTTCACCACACCAAGTGAAAGAGTGTCCTTGGTGCTTTTATCCATTTCCGCTTTCAATTCGTTGGCCAGGGCTAATAACTTCGCCGTGTCGTCCTCTAGCTGTTTCTTGCGCTGCAGAATGATGTCCGCATCTTTGCTTTGCTTGTCGGCGCCAGGCTTGTCAGAGGTTGGCTTGCTCGTGACATCGGGCTTAGCCGGATCTGTTGCACCTTGAGGCTTACCGGACACTTCCTGACTCGAACCTTCCGTCTTCTGACTCTGGGCGGCTGCAAATCCCGAGGTCGCGACCAGCATTGCGAAGGCGATCACATTTACGCATGCGTTTAATCTGAACCGGATGAGCATTTCAAGCCAACTTTCTGCTAAAGCGGTTCCACAGTGGCTATATCCCGAGGGTGGGAAGCCAAGTGGCTTTTTCATCAAGAGAAAGCCACCTTCAATCACAGCTAGAAACGGCCACATGTACTGTGGAACCGCTCTAATTGCCCACCGTGGATGACATTTTCTCGCGCACGGATTTCGCCAGTTTTTCGATCATCTCCGCCTGCCGAACCTGAATCATCGAGAGCTTATCCTTCTCGCTCTTGATGGTCTCTGAATTGAGTTGAGTCGCCAACTCCAGCAGCTTTACCGTGTCCGAGGTCATATCTTTCTGCCTCTGCAAATTCAATTCCTTGAGGCGCTTGGCGCCATCCTGCTGCTGAAGCGAATCTCGAAGCGCGCGGACGCCGTCCGGGCGGGGATTCGCAGTCTCCGGCAGCCCTGCCATTCCTGAAGAATTTCGCTCCACCCCAGGCAATCCGCCGTTGTACTGGGGCACCTGAGAGTGGCCGGTGAGTTGGGGAGCAATCCCAAATGCGACCAGACAAGCGAATCCGCGCACCCACCAAATGGATGGGAAAACGGCCCGACGGCTCACGCGAGCATCCAATCTTTCATTTGCGGTCTTCATAGTCAGGACCTCATGCCGACGAGTATAGAGAGAAAATGGAGGAATGACGATGCTTCTTTTTGCACTTTTCATCCGATCAGGACTATTTGCGGAGGGAAAATTTCTGGGGAAAGTCCTGGATGAATGGCTGAACGATCTACAGGAATTCCTGCATACCAAGCTTCCTCACCTGCTCGCCATCCTTTTCGTGGCCTTCATCCTCAGCCGGATTATCTCGTCTGGCACCAACCGCATCATGCAGATCGCCGACCGCAAGGACTCCCGGCCAGGCCGTACTTCCCAGGTCAGAACCTTCACCGGAATTCTCCGCACGACCCTTAACGCTATCCTCTGGGGACTGACCGCCGTCCAGGTCCTCGAAGTTCTGGGCGTCAACCTCGCCCCCCTCCTGGCTTCCGCCGGAATCGCCGGCGTTGCCATCGGCCTCGCCGCCCAGACCATTGTCAAGGACATGCTCAACGGCATGCTGATCATCCTTGAAGACCAGTTCAACGTCGGCGACGTGGTTCGCCTGACCGGAATGACCGGCACCGTGGAAGTGATGACCCTGCGCCGTACCGAAATCCGCGACGGGGACGGCACGCTCTATACCGTTCCCAACTCGCAAATCACCACGGTCGCCAACCTGAGCCGCGACTTCTCGGTTGCCACCGTGAACGTTTCGGTAGACTTCTCCGCCGCACCGGACAAAGTGGTCAAGCTGCTCACCTCGATCGCCATGGACATCCGCAAAGACCCCGCATATTCCGCCGACTTCCTCGATGATCCGCAGGTGCTTGGCGTCGACTCCATCAAAGGCTCCGAGGTGATTTACCCGGTGGTGTTCAAGACGAATGCTTTGAAACAATATGGCGCCATCAGAGAATTTCGCCGCCGCGTACGCATCGCTCTCGAAGATCAGGGAATGCTCCCAGGCGATCCCAACCGGCCTTTGCGCGAATACGCTTTACCCGGCGAAGCGCAGCCGCAATCCAGCGACTCCGAAAACCAGCCCCGCACCATCAATGCGCCCAAAGAACCGACCGCTGTCGACCCGACCACGATTCCCGCCGTGACCCACAATCCATTCACCGGAGAAGGCATGTAGGGACGGTGAAAAGTGTTCAGTGGTAAGTGATCTGGCCAGCGCCTCACTCCCCCCTTATCGCTCACCACTCGTTTTTCCTCTCCGCGCTCGCCATTACGCGGGTTTCCTACACCGACATCTCCAGCGTATCCAGGAGCAGCTCCGAATCGCTGATAGGCGCCATACAGGTCCGGCCTTTGCATACCTGGACCCACGCTTCGACACCTTCCGGCGCCGGCACCTGGAGAAGCGTCTCGGCTAGCGAGTCCGGCAACATGTCTGCGGTGATCTGCCGCGTATGCAGCCGGATGACCGTCTTGTTCACCGCGAACCGGGCAGTCGCCAGTGCCTCTAGACGAATTGCTTCCGACCCCGATCCCACCACCACCACCTGGATTGGGTCCAGCAGCAGCCGGCTCAAAGCCAGCGCATAGGTGCCGGCGTACAAGCCAAAATGCTCAACCACGCCTGCAAACGACTCCAATGAAGCTTCCGCGATCTCGCGAAATTCTTTTCTTCCCGAGAGCGCCTCGAGCCGCAAGAGCGCTCCGGCAGCTACGGGGTTTCCGGCGGGCGTAGGCGCGTCTTGGAGTGGTTTGCGCCGGGCGGTCAATGCTCCCAGCTTCGCTTCTTCGTCCTCGGTCAGCGCCGTGTCCACAAAAGCACCCGCCGCCCGGTCAAAGAACTTGCCAACCATCTGTTCCGCCAGCCGCATCGCTGCTCGAAAATATGCGATTCTTCCCGAACTCAGCCACGCATCCAGGCAGGCATGCACGGTAAACGCGTAGTCGTCGAGATTACCCGCCACTCTCTGGCTTGGCGTCAGACCGTCGGCATACGCAATCACGTGTCCCAGCTCTGAACCACCATCCCATGCCTGTACCAGCAGTCGGTCCAGCGACTTCAAGGCAAAGTCCCGCGCGTCGTTCAGTCGCAACACCCGTGCGGCTTCGAAATAAGCCGTCACCGCCATCGCATTCCATCCCGTGTAGAGTGTGCGATCGATGAACGGAGTCAGCCTCCTGCCGCGCGCCTCAAGCAGCTTGGCCCGCGCCTGCGCCAAACGCTCCCCGGCCTCTTCGATCCCGATCCCCGCCTCGGCCGCAACTTCCCCCACGCTGTGACGGATGTGAAGCACGTTCTTCTGCGGATTGTGGTGCATGTCCCCCAACTCGCCAATATCCCAATACCGGCCAGCCACGGCCATCTCTTCCGGCGTCAGAACCGCCTGCGCCTCGGCCTTGGTCCACGTGAAATAGTCGCCGTCGTCGTCCAGATCGATATCCGCGTCCTGCGAAGCAAAAAACCCGCCGCGATCGCGGTCGCTCATGGTGGTATCCAGCCAATGCACAATTTCAGCAGCTACCTGGGCAAACTCCGGCTTCACAAAGCTCTGGTAGGCATGCACATAGTTGCGCAGCAGCTCGGTGTTGTCGTACAACATCTTTTCGAAATGCGGAACGACCCAGCGTTCATCCACGGAATACCGATGAAATCCACCTGCGAGCTGATCATAGACGCCGCCCTTGCTCATCCGCGTCAGAGTAGTGAGGGCCGCGTCTCGGGCTTTCTCGTTGCCTGTGCGGGTCGCCACTTCCAACAAAAGGTCGAGCGCGGCAGGATGCGGAAACTTGGGCTGGGCTCCAAACCCGCCATTGCGCGGATCGAACTGCTTCAGGATCGCCTCGCTGATCTTGTCCACCAGCCCCAGGTTCAACTCGCCGCCGCGGCCGGAGAAATTCTCATTCTGCTCCACAGCCGCCATCACACTGCCGGCTGACTCCAGCGCCTCTTCGCGCCGGTCGCGCCATACCTCGGCCATGGTCAACAACACGCGCTTGAATCCAGGCCGCCCGTACCGGTCATCGGCGGGGAAATAGGTTCCTCCAAAGAATGGCTTGCCCGCCGGCGTCAAGAATGCCGTCAAGGGCCAACCACCCTGGCCGCTGATCGCCGAAACCGCTGCTTGATACCGCGCATCCACATCCGGCCGTTCATCCCGATCAACTTTGATGGCAACAAAGTGCTGGTTCACGATCTCTGCCAGTTCAGCGCTCTCATAAGACTCCCGATCCATCACATGGCACCAGTGGCACCAGACCGCCCCGATATCCAGCAGAATAGGCTTGTCCTCTGCCTGCGCACGCGCAAACGCCTCCTCACCCCAGGCATGCCACTGCACAGGCTGATGCCGCGCCGAACGAAGGTACGAAGAAGCCGATTGCTCCAACAAATTCAAGGGAAACCCGTGTTCAGCCATACCCTCAGAATACAGGAGCGGCGGATTGTTCACCTGCGTGAGAAGAGGTCCAGCCTGTTCCCTGCTTGCGGTTGTCCTTCCCAGATCATGGACCAAAACGATAGGCTGCAAGCTACAAGCGCGTTGTGGATTGCGCCTTTCGCGGGACTTCAACGGAAACGGGAAAAACATGAAAATCGCCACCTGGAACGTCAACTCGATCCGCGCCCGCCTGGACCACGTCACGCGCTGGCTCGAGGTTCATCAGCCCGATGTGCTGCTCATGCAGGAGCTCAAAGGCACCGAGTTCCCTGCCGAAGCCTTCGCGCCACTCGGCTACCAGAGCGAAGCCGTCACCCAGAAGGCCTACAACGGCGTAGCCATCCTCTCTCGCCATCCCATCGACGTGGTCGCCATTGCGCTCCCCGGCGACGAAGCCGACGGCCACGCCCGCTACCTCGAGGTCAACACCAACAACACCCGCGTCGTGAACATCTACCTGCCCAACGGCAACCCCGTCGGCAGCCCCAACTTCGCCTACAAGCTCACCTGGATGGCCCGGCTCGCCAAGCACATGCAGCAGTGGCGCGAAAACAACATCCCCGTCCTCATCGGCGGAGACTTCAACGTCATCCCCGAAGACATCGACTGCCACAAGCCGGCTTCGTGGATCAAGGACGCGCTATTTCAGCCGGAAACGCGCGGCTGGTATCGCACCATGCTTGGCTACGGCTTCACCGACGCTTTCCGCGCATTACATCCGGACCTGTCCGGCGCCTTCACCTACTGGGATTACTTCCGCCGCGCCTTTGAAACCAACCGCGGCGTCCGCATCGACCATTTCCTGCTCTCCCCTGAACTGGCAAAGCGACTGATACGCTGCGAAATCGACAAGGAACCCCGCTCGCAAACAAAGCCGTCCGACCACACGCCAATCTGGGTTGAACTCGAATAGCAATCGCCTTTCAAAACGGCCAGCCTTCGAAGAGGTATATGCATGGCAACCGAAAAACCCCCTAAGAAAGACGAGCATGTCGAACTCCTCTCAATCGACGGCCGCGAAGTCCGCGTCACACATCCGGAAAAACTCTACTTCTCCCGTCAGGTCCAACTCACCAAGCTCGATCTGGTGCGCTACTACATGGCCGTCGCTCCCGGCGCTCTGCTCGGTATCAAAAATCGCCCGATCGTTCTCAAACGCTTTGTAAACGGCGCCGAAGGCGAGCCGTTTTATCAGAAGAGAGCCCCCACTGAGCGCCCAGACTGGCTGCGCACCGTCACCCTCTCCTTCCCTTCCGGCCGCACCGCCGAAGAAGTCGTCGTGGACGATGCGGCCGGCCTGGCGTGGATCGTCAACCTCGGCTGCATGGAACTGCATCCGCATGCCGTTCGCGCCGACGATCTGGACCACCCCGACGAATTGCGCATCGACCTCGATCCAGGTCCTGGCGTGATGTGGCCAGATGTCCGGCTGGTCGCTCTGGAAGTGAACGCATTGCTTGAAGAAGTCGGCCTGCGCGGCTGGCCCAAAACCAGCGGCTCCCGCGGCATCCACATCAACGTCCGCATCCAGCAGAAATTGAGCTTCACCGAAGTCCGGCGCGCCGCCCTCGCCCTCTCTCGCGCCGTCGAACGTCGTCTCCCCGGCAAAGCCAGCTCCAAATGGTGGAAAGAGGAGCGGCACGGCGTCTTCCTCGACTACAACCAGAACGCCAAAGACCGCACCACGGCCTCAGCCTACTCCGTGCGCCCTCTGCCCGATGCGCGCGTCTCCGCTCCTTTGCGATGGAACGAGGTTGCCGACTGCGAACCCGGCGATTTCACCGTTCTCACCATGCCGCAGCGCTTCGCAACCATCGGCGATCCCCACGCCGAAATGGACAAGAATCCCGGCTCACTCGACGGCCTCCTTGACCTAGCCGCCCGAGACGAGGCAGAGGGCCTCGGCGACGCGCCCTGGCCTCCGCACTTCCGCAAGATGGAAGGCGAAGCTCCCCGAATTTCACCCTCTCGCGCCAAAGCCGCGGCTGCCAAGAAATCAGAATCCAAACCCGTCGCCCAAAAAACCGCCGTCAAAGCTCCGCGATCCAAGATGCCGCTACTCACGATCGCGAATTCACCTGGCGAAACAGCCGCCCGCGAAGGCCTCGACCGCTGGAAAGCGAAATACCCCGAAGCCGCCGCGCTTCTCGCCGTCGATGACGTGCTGGTCGACCGGATGCGCGGCCGCTCCTCCACCTGGACCCGCATTCGCGTCAATCTTCGCCACGTCCCGGAGGAACAGCGCCCCGCTCAGGAAACACCGGACCCGGACGACGATCCGACCCGGGGCTGGACTCAGCCCACAAACGCCGAACCGCAATCAGAATAATTTTCAGCCATACAAAAAGTGCGAGCCACGATTACTTCACTTCAGAAAAAATCTCCATGAGCTCCTGTGCCGGCACCACCTCTAACTGCGCATAGGTGCAAGCCGCCGGAGCCTTGTCGTTCCGCCAACGCCGAAATTGCGCCATGTGGCGAAACCGGTCCCCCTGCATGTGCTCGTAGGCCACCTCGACCACCAGCTCCGGCCGCAGCGGTTCCCAGGACAGATCCTTGCCGGCGCTCCATCGGCTTTGCCCGCCCGGCATCCGCTGCGCTTCCGCGCCAGCTTCCTGCCCCGCTCCCTGTTCCGCCCAGCCTTGCCACGGATGATCCTTCAGCGCGTCCTTGCGATACGGCTCCAGAAACTCCACCAACTCCCGCCTCTTTTCCATCTTGAAGCTGGCGCACACGCCCACATGCTGTAACGCGCCTGCATCGTTGTACAGCCCCAGCAGCAGCGACCCGATGGCCGTTCCCTCGCCGTCCTTGTGCCAGCGAAAACCCGCCACCACGCAATCGCAGTCGCGCTCATGCTTTACCTTGAGCATGACCCGCTTGTCGGGTTGATACTTGCCGTTGACAGGCTTGGCCATCACCCCATCAAACCCGGCTCCTTCAAACCGCTGAAACCAATCCGCCGCCACGGCGCGATTCTGCGTCGCCGGAGTGATGTGAACAGGCGCCTTCACCCCGCTGAGCAGTTGTTCCAATCGCTGTCGCCGCTGTGCAAACGGCAGTCCCGTCAGGTCTTCATCCCCTTCGCACAAAAGGTCGAAAAACACCACCGACGCAGGCGTCTGCGCGGCCAGCAATTTGATCCGCGAAGCCGCCGGATGAATGCGCAACTGCAACGCATCAAAATCCAGCCCGGACGCCGAAGCAATCACCACTTCCCCATCCAGAACGCAGCGTTCCGGCAGCGCCGCGCGCAGGGTTTCGACCAATTCCGGAAAGTAACGGTTCAGCGGCTTGGTGTCCCGGCTCTGAACCAGGATCTCATCGCCATCGCGAAAGATGACCGCCCGAAAACCATCCCACTTGGGCTCGAAAATCCATCCTTCGCCCTCGGGAATCTCCGCCACTCTCTTGGCCAGCATCGGCAATACAGGAGGCTGCACAGGAATTTGCACAACCCATGGTAGCTCACCCAGGAACGCCTCAAAAGCCCGATCTGACCTTCAGCTCTCGAGCAGGGCTTCCCTGCGCCGCCTCCCACTCAGCAGGTAAATCGCCGCTCGCAGTTCGAGCAGCGGGTCTTGGGAAGCTGCAATCCCCTCCACACGCGGGATGGGATCGAAAATAATGTGTTTCTGCTGCACCACCGAGTCCTCCACCACCGCAGTCAATTCCAGCCACCCCAGTTCAACCTGCGGACGTTCCTCCGGCCAGTGCCTGGTAGCGTCATCCACGACATCGCCCTCCCCAGATAACTGCACCACGATCTTGAATCGGATCGGACCTGATTCAACGCGCTGAACGATTTCTTCGTAGTGATAGTTCGGAGCTATCTTCGCCGCCGATTCTTCGCTGAGAAACTCGTTGCCCTCTTCAGGCACAATGCGATATCGGCCATAGCTCTTCTCTCCCTCCACGTTAGTGAAAGCAAAGGCGGTCACGCCAAAATATGTCTCTCGCGCAAGGCTCACCGGAAATGGCTTGGGCGTCTGCACAAACGCCAACGCCGCAGGATGGGACCCCAGGAACACCTCAACCGGCTTGGGCGATGGCACATCCGCCCCACTGGCCGCCACCGCTCGCAGGAACTCCAGAAACTCCTGCCCGGTGTGCGTCGGAAAGCCATCGGTTGAGTGGCTGACGATATCGGTATGCACATGCTCGGCCAGCATGAATCGAATCGCCAGCCCGCGAGGATTGGCATCGGCCGCACTATCGGGAATCATCGGAATGCCAGTCGAATTCGAGAATCTCACCACTACCGGCGTCGACTCCCGCCGAAAGTGAGGAGCCCTCGAAAGCTGATCCGCTTCCTGCGAGGGCCTGAACGTTCCGGAAAGCATGAGCCCTTTGGCGTGGGCCGGACGAAAGCCAGGGTGCAGGCCAAAAAGTTGATCGAATTGTTGCAACAAATCCTGGGCAAGCGCGACGACTCGTTCATCCTGGGGAAGAGGCATGGGTCAGCTCCTGTCTTCACGATCTTCGTTCAAGCCGGCGCGGGAGAAGCGCAGTGGCGTAGTGGCAGCTTAACCCTTCGCCTCCGCGCTGTCAGCTACTCAGGCAAACAAAGTCGATGCGCCATGGATTCTTCCTTGGCGCCCGCCGCAGCGAAAGAGTATGCTCCGGGAATGTTGGGAAACAGAAGCTGGGACAGTTGGGTCGCGCAATACGCCAAGAGCCATCAGCATCCGCTGAACCAGCTCACCCACACCATCGGCATCCCCATGATCCTTTTGTCGCTCGTGTTCATGCTGGCCGGCATCGTGGTTCGCCCCGCACTGTGGATCGGGCTAGCGCTGTTCGTGCTGGGCTGGGCGCTGCAGTTTCTTGGCCACGCCATCGAGGGCCAGCCGCCCGAATTCCTCAGCGACTGGCGATTTCTTCTCGTGGGCTCGCGCTGGTGGGCAGCGAAGGTCCGCGGAAAGCTATAGCCTTCCAACTTCGGCAATCCTGACGAATCGCCACATCAATGGATCGCCACCAGGATGCGCCGCTCCCCGCGAAACGGCATCCGCCCATGCGTCACCAGGAAGTTGTCCACCAGCAGCAAATCCCCCCGCTGCCAGCGAAACCGCACCGTCGCCCCCTCGATGGCATCATGGACCGCATTCAGCTCCCGCAGCCCGATGCGCTTGCCGTCGCCAAACGTCGCATGAAACGGCCTCAGAAAAGGATCGCGATAGCTTCCCTGGTACATCGCCCAGCGCACCAGCCCCGTCGACCGCGGAGAGCTCAGGAACGTCGACACCTGGTTGAACCACAGCATCTCATCCGTCTCCGGATGGCGGCGCATCGACGGCAGTACGTTGTTGATCTTCGCGCCATCTTCCTTGTCCCACGCGACGCGGCTCCCATTCTCTCGGCAGCAGCGCTCCACCACGGCAGGATCTTCGGTCGCAAACGCCGCCATCCACGAGGTGTGCAGCGGCACGATGCGCTGCCGCAGCCGGTCATGCAGGTTCCATCGCGGGCCAAAGAGATAGCGATGATATGAAATGCCCCGCTCTTCGAACTCCGCCAGCGTCTTCGCATCCATGGACGCATAGATAGCCCGCGCGTCGGCCAGCGGCGTCTCTCCGCCCCACCCCGGCTCCGTCTCGCAATAAAAAGCGAGACCTCGCGGCGGTTCAGGCAGATAGGCCATTTCATTGTGCTGCGGAATCCGCAAATGCGCCGGAAAGCGCGTCGACTCGTACACCCCGGCCATCACCTTGCCGCGCGGGCTGACTCCACCGATGTACTCTTTCGAATCGCGAACAAACGCCAGCTTCGCAGCCTCCCGAAACCCTTCTGCCGAGGCCAGTCCAAAACCGCGCAGCAGGATTGCCCCGTATCGCAGCCGCAGAGCTTCGAGTTCTTCTCGATTCTTGTCGAGCAGCCCTAGAAGCTCTTCACCTGGCTGGGCATGGATCATCGCCGGCAACTTGCGGTCATCTAAGAAGTCAACCCGGTGTTCGATGACAAACTCCCCCTACCCAGCTAGTTCCGCTCACCCAGCAGCCTCTTGGCCACTTCAACATACAGATCCACCGCCTCCAGCAGCTCCCGCTTGGCCAGCCGCTCATGCGGCGTATGCGCCACATGAATCGACCCCGGCCCCAGCAGCAGCGGCTCGCCCCAGTTGCTGAGCTGCGGAATATCGGTCGTGAACTTGGCAACCATCGTCGGAAATCCCTCCACCGACCGCAGCCGCACAAACGGAATCTCCAATGTGAAATCCACATCCACCAGCCCCGCCGCCGCTTCCTCGATGGCTTTGCGAAGCTGCGCCGAATCCCCCACCAGGCGCAGCAGCATCTGCGCCTCGGCATGATCGGCGATCACATTCGGCGCCCGCCCGCCGTGAATCTGCCCCACGTTCAGCGTGCTCGGCCCGACATCTTCCACCACCGGCAGCTCCAGCGCCATCATCCGCCCCAGCGCATCCACCAGTTTGTGTACCGCGCTCTCGCCCAACTCGGGATACGCCGAATGCGCCATCTTGCCCCGCGCCGTCAACACCACCCGCAGCGCACCCTTCGATGCCAGCGCCAGCCGGTTATCCGTCGGCTCGCCGTTGATCAGAAACCGGCTGCCCTTGGGCGTCTCGTTGGCAACCTTGGCTCCCGCTGAATCTCGTTCCTCTCCCGAAACAAACAGCAAGCCAATCGCAAACCCTTCGGCGCGCAATCTCTCGGCAGCCGCCACCTGCGCCGCAATGATGCCCTTGGCGTCACTCACTCCGCGCCCATACATAAAATCCGCATCTTCCGTAAACGGTATATACGGCGGCACGGTATCCATGTGCGTGGAAAACACCAGGTCCGGCTGCCCATCGACAGGCCCGGCATACACATTCCATCGATCCCCGGCCTGCCCGCTCTCCAGCGGCTGCGGAACCGGCGTCTTTTCCACCGACCACCCGCGGGCTCCCAGAAAATCGTGCAGGAAATCGCCCACCTTCCCTTCGTGGTAGGTAGTCGACTCGATCTCTACCAGCGCGCGCGTCAATTCCACGGGGTCAAGCACCTCCGACGCCAAAGAAATCGGCCCAGTCGTTCCCACCTCATCAATTCCGTCCATCCGGTCCTTCCGCTCTGTCGCATCCAAAGGCATAGTGCAGCCAGAATACCCCACCGGCTATGACTAAAATGAGGACAGGCATGGCCGACGGCTCAAACATCTCGCACCGCCCAGAATTCATCCCGGAAATTCCGGAGCCGATTGAGGAAACGCCCGACCCTCTCGCCGCATCCCCGGCGGTTCCTACCCTGCGCTCCTTTTATCTGCAAGGCCCCGAAGGCCGCCTCGAAGCGCTGCTGAACGAGGGCCGGCCCGACACCCCTTACGTCACGCTGATCTGCCATCCTCACCCCCTCGGTGGCGGCACCATGCACAACAAAGTCGTCTATCACGCAGCGAAGGTCTTTTCCTCTCTCGGATGGCCGGTTCTCCGCTTCAATTTCCGTGGCACGGGTTTGAGCCATGGCGCACACGACGGGAAAGCCGAGAGCGAAGATGTGCTGGCCGCAATGGCGTGGCTTGAAAATGAATACAAGTTGCCGCTGGTGGTTG
>Ga0182030_10017531_pt1 | contig 13808 bp, 14 predicted proteins | sample 812S3MmetaG_FD_121299 | JGI IMG/M metagenome (GOLD analysis project Ga0182030, IMG submission 121299) | Permafrost microbial communities from Stordalen Mire, Sweden - 812S3M metaG (Illumina Assembly) | ecosystem: Environmental > Terrestrial > Soil > Wetlands > Permafrost | place: Sweden... | reverse complement strand
CTTGCGCCCCTTCGTGAACCCAGGTGTACTCGCGTCGACCACGATCAGGCTGATGCCCTATGTCCGGCAGAGGGATCGGTCTTCACGGCCGTGACGACGAGGTCGGCCAGGATCCCGCAGCTGATGAAGGTCTTCGCGCCGTTGATGACGTAGTCGTCGCCGTCGCGCACTGCGGTGGTCTTGATGCCGGCCAGATCCGATCCCGCGCCCGGTTCCGACATCGCCACCGCCGCGATGAGCTCGCCGGAGACGAAGCCGGGCAGCCACCGCTTCTGTTGCTCCTCGTTGGTCATGTGCACCAGGTATGAGGCCATGATGTCGTTCTGCAGCCCGAACCCGACGCCCGCGCTTCCGGTGGCGTAGTACTCCTCGTTCATGATGGCGTTGAACCGGAAGTCGGTGATATCCTGCCCGCCGAACTCCTCGGGTGCCTCCCAGCCGAGCAAGCCGAGTTTGCCCGCCTTGAGCCACACCGACCGGTCGGTGAGTCCCACATGCTCCCACTCCTGGGTACGCGGCGCGCACTCCGTCTCAAAGAAGGCGCGGGCGGTGGCCCGAAAGTCGTCGTGCTCTGACTCGAAGATCTCGCGCTTCACTTGGGAACTCCCTCGGGCGTTGTCGCCCACCGCTCTCAACTAATTCGTACAGCGTATAGTCGCCAGTTCAAAAGGCCACAATGCGGGTTTGTGGCGTCTAGAGGTGAGCTAGCAGCTGGAGGACGACATGGTGGTACCGGCGCATGCCTGAATCCTCGTGGACCGTCGCGGACATTCAGGACACCCCTCGTTCTGAGGGTGGAGTGTTGCTCTGCGGGGCCTGTCGGGAAACAGGCGTCTGCCGACTGGGTGTACGACGCGAATCACTCGATGACGGCGGTGTCGCGACGTTCGACGTGACGTGCCCTCGCGACCAGGAAGGTGGACCGAACGTGGCGCACGGCGGGTGGACCGCTGCGCTGATGGACGAGGCGCTTGGGCACCTTCCGCCAATGAACGAACAGATGTCGGTGACGGCGACGCTGACCGTCAACTTCAAAAGGCCTGTCCCGGTGGAACGACCTCTAGAGGCGCGCGCGTGGATCGACAAGATCGAAGGCTCCAAGTGGTTCATCTCCGGCGAGCTCGTGTTGCTGCCCGGCCGAAGTGTCCTCGCCACCGCCAGCGGGATCTGGATCGCCCGCGACCCTTCGCATTTCATCCGACACCAGCAATGGCTCGCCGAGCAGGATGCCCTCGGCAAACCAGGGGAGGCCGGCTAGACCAAGTCGCCTGCGAGGTCGAGCAGGACCGCCGACAGATTCTTGCCCCATCGGTCGAGGGCGTAACCCGACGCGGGGTAGCCGTTGGTGAGGAACGCGAAGCTCAGACCCGTCACGGGATCGCAGAAAGACTGCTGGCACGGTGCGCCACCGTGGCCGAAGGTTTGCGGCGAGCCGGTCGCAGGCATCCATCCCTGCTGCCAGGAGTCTCCGCGCACGGTGACGAAGAGCCCCATCGAGATCCGATGGTCGGTGCCACCGTGTTCCATTGGGCCGTAGGCGGGTTCGCGTGCCCACACCCGGATGCCCTCGTTGACGATCTGCCGCGACCACACGTCGGAGTGCAGCATTCCCTGGTAGTGCCTCGCGACATCGGCTGCGGTCGCGACCATGCTGTGCGATGGCTCGCCGCGAGCCAGCACCTCGGCAGGGTCCAGGTACCACGGTCCCCAGGGATCGAGTTCTTCACCGGGCTCACCCAGCAGCACCATCGGGGCCACGTCGCCCTGCTCGTCGACGGGGACCGCCAGCTGGGCCGTCAAACCCAGTGGGCCACAGATGCGTTGAGCGAGAAAGTCCGGCAGTGACAGTCCTGTCACCGACTCCACGACTTCCCAGATGACCCAGCCGGTCGACGTCAGCGAGAATTGAATGTGGCCACGCGCCTCGGGATCCGGCTGCCACCGCAACATGGCCTCCAGTCGCGACTCGCGTGTCGCCATTCGCTTGGCGCCCAGCGGCGCGTACGCCAGGCCAGCGCGGTGGGTGGCCACCTCTTCGAGGGTGACTCCCGCGCAGAAGCCTGGGATCCACGTCGACACCGGAGCAGTGAGGTCGAGGTCGTACTCGTCGACGACCTTCCAGAGCGCGCCGGCGACGAACGGTCGACTCACAGACTGAAGGCGGTAGCGCGTATTCGGATTGGCGTCGCCAAAGGTCTCAAAGCTGACCAACTCGCCGCCGTACCCGACGGCGACCTGAGCGCTCGGTAACCGCCCTTCTGAAACCTCCAACGCGACACGCTCCACCAGCGCGTTCAGCTTGGCTGAGTTCAACGTCGTTACCGTCTCATTCGTAGCCATGGTGTGGACAATACGTCGTACAGTTAGCGGCTCGCGGGCGAGTCGGGTGCGCCGTCCTCGATGAGGAGAGTCGCGCGAACGCACAGATTGGGTCCACTCGCGCGGGTACGGGTGCAGTGTGCGTGGTCACGCCAGTTAACTTCGGTCGCCGATTGGTTCGCTGCGCAGGCGCGCAGCGCTGTACAAGCATCAACATTACAGTGTAATGTTGATGGCAATCCGCACCACCGCGCCCGACGTCCGGTCTGGTGCCCGAGGTGGGATGTGAGGAGTGGCGCCGATGACCCAAGCGACAGAACGTTCAGCAGGCGAGCCGTCGAACACCGACAAGTCGAAGATCTGGGCACATTCGGGAGACTCGCACGCAATGGAGTCGGAGGACCTGTGGACCTCGCGACTGCCGAAACGGCTGGCCGATAGGGCGCCACGAACTGAACGAGGCGAGAAGTACGAGATCGTCTACGTCGACGACAAGCAGCTGAGCCGCCAGCTCAACGACTTCATGGACGCTATGCGTCCGCCAGGATTCAAAGACCTCACCATCCGGCTGCAGGACCTCGACCAGGAGGGCGTCTGGGCGCAGTTGGCCTTCCCCTCCACCGGGTTCTGGACGGTCAACATCGAGGATGCCGAGCTGTCGAGAGCCTGTGCCCGCGCCTGGAACGAGTGGTCGAACGAAGAGGTGACCGGCGTACAGGACCGGATCTTCACCCCCGCCATCGTCCCGTTGGTTGAGGTGGCCGACGCTGTCGCCGAGCTGGAATGGGCCGCCGAGAACGGATACCAGGCCATCTTCCTGCCGTGCACTATGCCGGCCAACAAAGATTGGGGTCTAGAGATCTGGGAGCCGCTGTGGGCAGCCGCTGCGGCGCACAACATGGTGCTCGCGTACCACATCGGCACCGGCGGTGAGACCGTCGTATACCGCGGACCCGGTGGCGCGGTGGTGAATTACATGGAGACCACCTACCCGGGCATGCGGGTTGTTACCCACCTGGTGGCAAGTGGCGCACTCGATCGATATCCCGACCTAAAGGTGCTGATTGCCGAGGGCGGCGCGGGTTGGGTACCGGCGGTGGGTGACCGGATGGACGAGGCGTATCGCCAGCATGGAATGTTCGTGCGGCCTCGGCTGAGTCGGCTGCCCAGCGAGATCGTTCGCAAGCAGGTCTACGCGTCGTTCCAGCACGACATCAGCGCCGTGCAGATCATCGAGGACACCGCCTACAACAACGTGCTCTGGGGCGACGACTATCCGCACCTCGAGGGCACCTACGGCCACACTCAGCAGACGCTGCACGACCTCTTCGACCACGTGGACCCGCGGATCCAGGATCGGGTGCTGCGCGGTACCTTCGAGGAACTGTTCAAGGTTCCGACGATGACCGACGACAAGCGCGTGAATCTGACTCAGTAGTCCTGCCGCACAGTCACATTCGCTTGGCCCGCCAGATCGCTGCCAAGGCCGTCAGCGATTCACCGGCGCCCGCCCGGCATGACCTCCGCGGCGACGGGCCGCCGGCGCCGGTGAGCCCGTGGAGAGACCTGCGCGACCGGAACTCGTGTTTCGCGACGAGCGCGGTACGCACCATTCGATCGGAGCATAGCGCTGCCTGAAAGCACTATCGCAGCATCCATTCGGGCCACTTACCGACATGGTGTACTCGACGTAGCGCGAGATCGCTGAGATGACAGCGTTCTCGGGCGAGCTCGCCGAACGCGTTGCACTGGTTACCGGTGCTGGGCGGGGAATCGGTGCGGCTCACGCCGCCGCGCTCGCCGCTGCGGGGGCGACCGTCGCGGTTAGCGCCACCGGCGTTGATCTCGACGGCGCGAACCCCGACTCCAGCGTTGCCGAGCAGGCGGCCGCCGCCATTCGGACGGCGGGTGGTCGCGCCGTCGCCGACGTCTCGGATGTCTCCGACTTCCTGGGCGCGGCGGCAGCGGTTGCCCATGCCGTCGACGAGTTCGGTCGCTTGGACATCCTGGTGAACAACGCTGGGATCATCGGCACTGCACACGACCTGGCGGCTCTACGCGAAGCCGATCTCGAGCGCATGCTTGCCGTGCACGTAGTGGGGACGATCGGGGCCGTACGCGCAGCGCTTCCGATCATGGCCGCGCAGCGATACGGCCGCATCATCAACACGATCTCCGAGGCCGGCTTGTCTACCAAGATGGCCGCTGGCATGGCGTACGCCGCCGCAAAGTCGGCGGTGTGGGGTATCACGATGGCGGCAGCACGAGAGGGCGATGAGTTCGGCGTTACCGCGAATGTAATCTCGCCCGGCGCGTTGACTCGGATGTCGAAGCCCTACCTCGACGAAGCGGGTATTCCCGAGGGTTTGGATCTTTCTCCCGCGCAGATAGCGCGCGTCGGAGTGGCGCTGAGCCGGGAAGGCTCGAGCCACGTCACGGGCAGGGTGATTCACACCGCGGCGGGCTTCGTCCGGGAGTACGTCCTCGCCCGTGTCGATGACACCGAACTGGTGACTGAGCTGATCAGTGTGCTGGGTCGTCCCGATTAGGCGAAGAAGTTCGACATATGGCCGTCGCCTTCGACGCCTTGACAATCATCATGAACACTGTTCATGATGCAGTGGTGGTAGGCCGCCCGCAGACCCGCGCGGATCGATTGGATCGAGACGCAATCGTCGCCGCGGCGTTGTGGATAGCGCGAAGCCGAGGGGTCGAGGCGCTCACGATGCGTACTTTGGCTGCGGAGCTTCAGGTTTCGCTGGGAGCCTGTTACAACCACGTTCGCAACCGAGACGAGCTGCTGGATCTGGTGGCCGACGAGGTTCTTCGCCAATCACCACCGCTGCGGGGCGACGTTGGGGATCTCTGGGTGGCGATTACCAAGCACACCATCGGCATACAGGAACTGTTCGACGAGTATGCCGGGCTCGACGTCGTCGTCATGCAACGTTCCCCGAGCTTGGCGGTGTCCAAGCAGGTCCGTTCCGATTTCGTGCGGTTGCTCGAGGCGCACGGCATCTCGTCGCCTGACGCCCGCCATGTGCAGCGATCGGTGACCTGGCTGTGGCTGGGTGCCCGAATCTCCCTAGGGGGGCGGCCCCAAAAGCCGAGCGAGCGAGCGCAATTCGCACGCGCATTGGACGAACTCATCGCCGCGTTGCGTCAATCGCTCACCGGCTCAGCCACTTTCACGAACGCACACGATCAAGGAGAGCCTGAATGAATGCTGACGACTGCTTTGCCGTTCAACAGCTGGCGGTGACTTACGCGGACTGCGTCAGCCGTGGCGACGTCGCCGCGGCCGTTCGGGTCTACGCGCCGGATGGTCGCCTAGAGACACCGACCACCGAGCCCGCGATCGGGCGTGCGGCCATCGAGGCCACCATCTCCTCAACGGTCGCCACCCTCGAATTAGTGTTCCAGACCGTGCACGTCGGGCTGATCCAGGTCGACGGCGACCGCGCGCAGGCCCGCACACCCATCACGGAATGGGCGCGCCGCGAACGGGACTCTCAACCGTTCCTGTTCCTCGGGTGGTACGAAGACGAGGCCGTGCGACTGGAGGAGGGTTGGCGTTTCGCGCGCCGACGATTGATACCCCGCACGTTCGCCCGGCCCGACTTCCTCAGCGGCGCGCTGCAACCGACGAGTGCACTCGGACGGGAGTTCTAGACATCGTGAAGGTTGGCCTGTATTTCGATCTGCGCAACCCGCCCGGCTGGCGACAGGACTGGCAGCGGCTCTACGGGTTCACCCTCGAGGTGTGCGAGGAAGCGGACCGACTCGGCATCGGGTCGCTGTGGTTCTCCGAACACCACCTGTTCAGCGACGGGTATCTGAACCAGCCGCTGACGTTCGCGGCGGCCGCGGCTGCCCGCACTCGGAGGGCACGCCTCGGCACCGCCGTCATGATCGCGCCGATCCGCCGGCCCGCCCAGATCGCCGAAGAGGCGGCCGTCGTCGACCTCGTCAGCGGCGGACGACTCGACCTTGGTCTCGGTACCGGATATCGGAAGCCGGAATTCGACCTGTTCGAGGAGTCGCTGATCGGTCGCTATGACCGCACCGACGCGCGGGTCCGAGAGATGCGAGCACTCTGGGCGTCCGGAACGCTCAAGCCGCCGCCCGTGCAGGACCAGGTGCCCATCTGGCTCGGCTACCAAGGGCCCAAGGGCGCGCGGCGTGCCGGGGTGCTGGGGGAAGGACTGCTGTCGGTCAACGGTGCACTGTTGGAGCCCTACCGCGAAGGGCTGATCGCCGGCGGCCACGATCCATCGTCGGCGCGGATGGCAGGCGCGCTCAGTGCCTTCGTCACCGACGACCCCGAGCGGGACTGGCCGGTGGTGGCGAAACACGTTTCCTGGCAGGCAGACTCGTACCGCACCCACATGGTAGAGGGTACCGACCAGCCGGATCCGAAACCCGTCGACGCGAACCGGATCAGGAGCAAGGGGTTGACGACGGGGTTCCACGGACTCCTGGTGGACACCCCGCAGAACGTCGCTATGCAGATTCGCGAGGCGACGAAGGGTCTACCCGTCGACACCGTGTTCTTCTGGGTGTCCATCGCCGGAATGCCCGAGGAGATGGTGATGCGCCACATGCAGACCATCTGCAACGATCTCGCCCCGCTGCTGGCGGACGTGTGAGCGCCCGCGGATCGTTCGAGTACCGCACACTGGTCGGGTCCACCGACAGCGAGTGGGGGCCCGGCGTCTACGAACGACCCGTGATGGGGTTGCCCGTGGCTGGTCAACACGTGTGGGGTGCAATCCAAGTCGGTGATCGCCGCGTCCTGCTCATCAGGCACTTCATGAATGAGATGGCCGGGCGGTTCCTCACCTATGAGGCCCCCATCGGCGAGGACATGGTGTTCCGCCGATCAAAGGGTTACAGCGGGCTCTGTGAGATCGGGGAACTCGATGGGCAGTGGGGCATCTATCAGCCGGGAACGCCGCCGTCCTTCGCCTTCACGACCCACGGTGAGCAGGGCCGGTGGGTGGACGGCGCGACCGACCTGACGTTGCGATTGCACCCCACGGCATTGCAATTCGCCACCCCCGACGCCGAGGAGCCACTGGCGTACTTCGCCCGTGCCTTCGACGTCACCGGCGGCACCTTCGACGGGCAGCCGGTCGATGCGGGTGTGGTGATGCATGAGCAGGTCTACCTGAGTAGCGGCAAGGGCTGGATGCTCAGCCGTCATAAGCGCGAGCTGCAAGGCGCGTGGATCGCCTTCGCCAATCGCTACGCCGACGGCAGCTCCGAGTTCGGCTCCGTCTGCGCCGGTACCCGGGGCTGGCAGTTCGCCGTCGTGATCGCCTCGAACGGTCACCACGTGCTCGCGGACCGGCCGGCGGGAACGGTCAGGTCGGACGGCGAGAGGTTCGACGTCCGACTGGATCTCGGTACCGACGGCACGTGGCGGTGGCGCCCGCCGGCCGAAGGTGGTGGGCGCGTTCCACTACCGGGTCCGCGGGAAACAACCCCCATGTGGGCCGAGGGGGTGTTCCAGCGTGACGGTGACGATCGCGAGTTGGTCTTCGCCCACACCTGGGCCGAGGTGTATCCGCACCATCTCGACAAGGCCCGCTAGGGAGCGGGGCTGCTTACCCATGAGGACGTCGCTCATCGAATATAGTTATATAGTTTACTTATGAGTGAAGATCACGATAGCGCACAGTCGGTCCTCGTCGAGAAGCGCGGCCGAATTCTGATCGTCACGATCAATCGGCCCCGCGCGAAGAACGCCATCGATGCCGCGGTGAGTCAAGCCCTCGCCGATTCCATGGACCAACTGGACGACGATCCTGGCCTGTCGGTGGGCATCGTCACGGGGGCGGGCGGAAGCTTCTGCGCAGGAATGGATCTCAAGGCGTTTGCGAGGGGTGAGAACGTCGCCGTCGAGGGGCGCGGCCTGGGGTTCACCGAACGCCCGCCAGTCAAACCGCTCATAGCTGCGGTCGAGGGGTACGCGCTCGCCGGCGGCACCGAGGTCGCCTTGGCCACCGATCTGATCGTCGCAGCCGAGAATGCCGCTTTCGGCATCCCCGAGGTCAAGCGGGGGTTGGTAGCGGGCGGTGGGGGGTTGTTCCGGCTGCCGCTGCGCATCCTGTCCGCGATCGCGATGGAACTTGCCTTGACCGGAGACAACCTTCCCGCCCCCCGGGCCCACGAGCTCGGCATGGTGAACGTACTCGCCGCACCGGGTACCGCACTGGAAGCGGCCATCGTGTTGGCCGAAAAGATCACCGCGAACGGTCCTTTGGCGGTGGCGGCGACCAAACGTGTCATGATCGAGTGCCGCGAGTGGTCAGAAAGTGACCGCTGGAGTCGTCAGTTCGAGATCATCGGGCCGGTATTCGCGTCCAACGACGCGAAAGAAGGTGCGGTCGCGTTCGCTGAGAAGCGGTCGCCCGAATGGACCAACAGCTAGTGGGTATCGCACTCATCAGCTCTGCGTCCTACTGATAGGACGAGCAGGCGTGTTGGCTGGGTCAGTGCGCCTCGATAGCCTATCGACACCAACATCTCGATGCGGTAATAAAGGCGATGGACACTGGTGTGAACGAGTTCGACGGGTAGATCGAGGTGATCTCGATGACCGACGTTTCGTCAGCCATCGAATTACTGTGCAGCGGCAAGACGATGAAGCCAAGTGATCGACGTCGGCTAGAACGTTCAGTACGAACTATCCTCACGGGGGGATGAGACACCGAAAAGCGTGGTTAGGCAGCCCGTTCGATAGCGATTTCCACCACGCCGAAGGCGGGGGTCCCGAGAGCGACTCGACATCTGCGACGGGTCGTCAGCACCGGTGAAGGGCTAGTAGCGATCCTCGACCGCTAGCCGGGCTTCGGCCCGAAGCGAGCACCTGCAGCCTTTCAGAAGCCGAGCTTGCGTCCGATCAGGTCGCGCATGATCTCGCTGGTGCCGCCGTAGATGCGCTGGACCCGAGCGTCGCGCCAGAGCCGGGCGATCTCGTACTCGTTGATGTACCCGTAGCCACCGTGCAACTGAAGGCACCGGTCCATGATCTGCCACTGCTGCTCAGTGGCCCACAGCTTGGCTCCCGCAGCCTCTTCGGCAGTCAGTTCACCGGCGTTAACGGCGGCGATGCAGCGGTCGACGTACACCTGCATGACGTCGATGAGGACACTCATATCGGCAATGGCGTGGCGATTCACCTGGAACGTGCCGATCGGTTGACCGAAAGCCTTGCGGTCCAACGCGTATGCCTTGGTCAGTTCCACCGCTCGTCGGGCCGATGCTACCGCGTGGATGGCCATGCCAAGGCGTTCGGCGGGCAGATTGCGCATCAGATAGTAGAAGCCGCGGTTCTCTTCGCCGATGAGGTTGGTGGCCGGAACCCGGACCTCGTTGTAGGACAGCTCGGCCGTATCTGCTGACTTCTGGCCGATCTTGTCGAGCTTGCGTCCCTTGGTGAACCTCGGTGCATCCGCGTCGACGGCGATGAGGCTGATGCCCTTGTGGCCTGCAGCGGGATCGGTCTTCACCGCTGTCACGACCAAGTCGGCCAGGATTCCGCTGCTGATGAAGGTTTTCGACCCGTTGATGATGTAATCGTCGCCGTCGCGCACCGCTGTGGTCTTGATCCCGGCGAGATCCGAACCCGCCCCGGGTTCCGACATCGCCACCGCGGCGATGATCTCGCCCGACACGAAGCCGGGGAGCCACCGCTTCTTCTGCTCCTCGTTGGTCATGTGCACCAGGTAGGACGCCATGATGTCGTTCTGGAGTCCGAAGCCGACGCCCGCGCTGCCCGAGGCGTAGTACTCCTCGGTCATGATGGCGTTGAATCGGACGTCGCTGATCCCTTGACCTCCGAATTCCTCGGGTGCCTCCCACCCGAGCAAACCGGTTTCGCCTGCTTTGAGCCACACTGACCGATCGGTGATTCCGGCGTGCTCCCACTCATCAGTGTGTGGCGCGCACTCCTTGTCGTAGAAGGCTCGGGCGGTGGCCCGGAAGTCGTCGTGCTCTGACTCGAAGATGTCGCGCTTCATTGGAGTCCCTCATTCGATGTATCGTCCCGGCGCCCGCTAGCTGTACAGTGTATAGTCCGGAAGGATAGGGCCCCGATTCGGGCTGCGTGGTGTGGAGGTCGCCTCAGGAGTTGGGCTACAGCGATGGCGACATCGACAAGTTCGAGGAACTGGGCGTCATCATTCCTCCGGCATGAACACATGACCGACGACGTCGTAGCGGCGCCGATGGCAATCTCGGAATCATCGATGCTGCTGGCCCCCGCCGTGGTCTGGAATTCCCGACGCGAAGGCCGGCGAGCGAGCTGTCGCCTTCGTCATAGCCGGCGGCTCCGAGGCGCCCACGCTTGGCCGACCACACGTCACACCTCGCGAGATCGGCATGGCCACACCGAAATGCCCGAAACGCTGCGCGTGGTGGAGGCGTTCCCTCGTACTGCGTCGGGCAAGGTCCAGAAGCACCTGCTGCGCAACTAACTGGCCCCGCGCGAGAACTGTCCTTTGCGCCACGCGTGAACGGCTGCGAAAAAATCCGGACTCACGCAGTGGGCGGACATTCGTCCGCGTCAGGACTTCGTGCGCGCGCCCACCACGGCTACGGCGTGTTCGGGTGAACCCATGCTCGCCTCCTCGCCCCTAAACGCGAGCTCGAAGGCGTTCTCCAACTGCGCTTCGATGTAGGCATTCAGCGCGAGTTTGGTGTCCCGCAGGGCGTTGTGCGGTACCTTCACCAGACGATTGGCCAGGGCGAGTGCTTCGGCCATCAGACTGTCGGCCTTGACCACGCGGCTGGCGAGTTCCATCTCAACGGCTTCTTCCGGCATGATCTTCTGCCCCAGAAACAGGTACTCCTTCGCCCGCGAAAGTCCCGTCAGCAGCGGCCAGACCATTCCGCCGTCACCGGTGACCAAGCCCATGCGGAGATGAGGATCTGCGAGAAAGCTTCTGTCCGACAACAACACCAGATCAGACAGGACGGCGAGACTGCATCCCAGGCCGACGGCCGGGCCGTTCACCGCGGCGATGACGGGGATCGGTAGCCGGACGATACCGCGAACGATGGCACGGGCTTCGACCATGGTCTGACGTCGCATCTCGGCGTCATCGATATTGTCCTGCATGTAGCCGAAGTCGCCACCGGCGCTGAAGGCGCTGCCGCTGCCGGTCAGGATCACCACCCGGGCGTCGACATCCTCGGCGATGGCGGTCCACACCCTGGCGAGCGCCTGATGCAGGACCTGGGTTGCGCTGTTGAGGGCGTCGGGTCGATTGAGGGTGACGATGCGAATGGGCCCGTCGGCGGTCACTAGCAGGTCGTCGGGCAAGCAGTACATGGGCTCGGCGGCTGTGGCTGTCAACGTCGGTTCGCCTTCGGCGGCACGCCGCACACCCTTAGCGTGCGGGTGTGGGCTTAACGTGTATATCACTGCGGAATTCCACCACCAGGGCTATCTCACCATCATGCGCAAGGCTGACCTACGCGCCCTGCTGCCCTAGGACGGCATCCGACGGTCCGCCAGCGCGGTCAACGCGCCATAGAAGCTGGCCCGCGACCGCAGAGTCGCGACATAGTCGCGTATTTCGTCGTCCGAATGCGGTGTCGAGCTCACGCGGTAGCTCGCGTTTTCCTCGATGAGGAGCCGCCCGAGGACCAGGGTTTGCATGCCTGCGTAGACCTCCTGCGCGGCAGCACTACTCAACCCGCCTCGCTCGAACTGATGGATGCAGAACTTCACTAACCGACGCGCATTCGGAAGCATCTTCGACGAGAGCAGCACCGAACTCAGGCCGGGTACTTCGAGCAACGCGTCGACCGCAGCCATCGAGATCGAGGTGAACAGCTCCCGCCAATCGCCCGAGTCCGGATCGGGCAGTTCGATGCGCCCAAGGACGACGTCACCGACCAGGCGCAGAAGTTCGTCCTTGTCCTCGACATGGTGGTACAGCGCCATCGCCGAGACGCCTAGGCGGGCCGCGACGGCCCGCATGGTCAGTTTCTCGACGCCGACCTCGTCGATCATCTCCATAGCGGTAACCGCAATGCGCGCACGATCCAGCGGAGCGCGAACGGCCAGGGCCCTCTTGGCCATTCGCGCTCCGTCCGTCATGTCGTGCTCCCTGCCAAAGAACTGTACAAGTGCACCAACCTTATAGCTGCCTACGGCGCGACGTTCATCGTCCCAATTGGTCGCGCAACTCGTCTGGAATGGCGCCGGAGGTGATGTCGTCGGTCTGGCCGAGATCAGTCGGGAAGATGATCGACGTCCGCGCGAACTGGCCACCGCACGTCGACTGAATCGTCTGCCCGGACATGTAGGCGGACTCGTCGGAGGCGAGTAATAGCGCCAGATAGGCGTTGTCCTTGATGACTGGCGGACGGTCGAGCCGCAGCGGCATGGCCCGGTTGTCGGGATCCCACGGCGACATCTCCTCGTAGGACTTCCCGAGGACGTCCGCTTCGGGCTGCAGGGCGAAGTTGACCGACATGCCGTGGGTTGGGCACAGCGCATTGGCCCTGATCCCGTACTTGCCCAGTTCGAGTGCCGCAGATCGCACGAGACCGTTGGCTGCGGCCTTCGAGGCGGCATACATCGGGAAACCCGGATACGAGGTGAACGCTGCGGCCGACGTCGTCGCCAGCAGGGTGCCCGGACGATCGTTGGTGACCATCCACTTGGCGGCGATCCGCCACGCCAGGTACACCCCGGTGGAGTTCACGGCGAAGATGTCTTTCCAGTCGTCCAGTGTCGAATTGACGAAGCCCGACATACCGAAACCCGGTTCGGGAATGCCGGCGTTCGCCCACATCACATCGATCCGGCCGAACCTGTCGACCGCTTCGTTCACCAGGTGGTCCATGTCAGCCTCGACGCGCACGTCCGCGTCCAGACCGTGGGCGGTACCGCCGGCAGCCTCGACCTCCTTGGCCACCGCCTGTGCGCGGCCGGAGACGACGTCGCTGGTGACGATCGTTGCGCCTTCCGAAGCGAACAGCAACGCGGATTCACGACCTAGCCCGGAACCGGAACCGGTGATAACGATGACCTTGTTTTGGAGTCTCATGTAAATCTCTTCCTAACTCTTCGCCGGGCTGGCAATTGTCTTGACCTGCAGGTACTCCCGGAACCCGTCAGTTCCGTGCCCCACCCCGACACCGCTGATGCCGTATCCGCCGAAGGGTGAGTCAGGCGACAGGTAGAAGGAGTTGTTGATGTTGACGGTGCCGGCCTTCAACCGGTTGGCGACCTTCCACGCGCGGTCCTCGTCGCGGGACTGCACGTACGCCGAGAGCCCGTACTTGCTGTTGTTGGCGACCTGCACGGCTTCGTCGTCGTTGCCCTCGTAGCGAATTATGCTCAACACCGGTCCAAAGACCTCGGTCTGCGCGATCTCGGAATTCTCGTCGACGTCGGCGATGACGGTGGGCTCGAACCAGAACCCCTTTCCGCCACGGTCGCCCCGCTTGCCGCCGGCTACGATGCG
>Ga0182030_10017529_pt1 | contig 13809 bp, 15 predicted proteins | sample 812S3MmetaG_FD_121299 | JGI IMG/M metagenome (GOLD analysis project Ga0182030, IMG submission 121299) | Permafrost microbial communities from Stordalen Mire, Sweden - 812S3M metaG (Illumina Assembly) | ecosystem: Environmental > Terrestrial > Soil > Wetlands > Permafrost | place: Sweden... | reverse complement strand
TATTTGCCGAGACGCGTCCCAATCACGCGTACGAATTTCTTCATCGTCGTGTCGACGCGCACGCCTCCAGGCGTTGCGCCAGTATCAAACTGGCCCATCGATATCTCCTCCCAGAGACGATGTTCATCTCCTTTGCCAAGGCGCAGCTCGTTTTCCGGCTTTCGCTCTCGTACCGGCGTTTCTTAACGCGCCGGGCTATCGTGAGTCAACACAAAGATCGACATTGTGAGTGTTATCGCTACAATTGTCGATAAGCGGAGGTTCACGTAAATACCGGAAATGTGACATATTCAGCGATAATATGCGTATTATCGATAAAAATGATCCGGTAACGAGGCTCCAAAATAATCAAGGGGTGGACGAACATGGTCGGAGAATTAACGGAGGATAGCCGCGAAAGCCTTCCGAAGACAGGGAGAACCCGTGTGGAGATCGTCTATGCGACACTGCGTCGCGATATTCTTGACGGAGTTTTCGCGCCGGGCGCAAAATTGCGAACCGAGGAATTGCGCACCCGTTATAACACTGGCGGCACGACTATTCGCGAGGCTCTGACGCGCCTGCTCGGCGAAGCGCTGGTCACCACCGAAGGCCAGCGCGGGTTTCGCGTCGCCCTAGCGTCAACTGTCGATTTCGCAGACCTAACCGAAGTGCGCAAGCTGATCGAGACCGAGGCTTTGCGCCAGTCGATCGCCGGCGGCGACGAGGCGTGGGAAAGTCAGGTCGTCGCCGCATTCTATCGCCTTTCCAAAGTCGAGGAGCGACTGGCCGAAAACGCGCTCGGCGCCTTGAGCGAGTTCGAGGAGCGCAATCGCGAGTTCCATCAGGCGCTGATCGCAGCCTGTCCGTCGCGCTGGCTGCATCATCTCAATGCCCTCCTCTACCAGCAGTCGGAGCGCTACCGCCGCATGACGATGACAAAACGCATGGCGCCGCGCGACATTCACGCTGAACATCAGGCGATCTTCGACGCCACCCTCGTCCGCGATATCGATCTGGCGTGCAAGCTAACGGTCAAACACATCGACAAGACGTTGGCTGTCTTTCGTGAAACAGTTGGGCCGGGTCGCTTGATGAGCGTCGATAGAAGTGTATAACAGCGTTAAACAATAAAAATATCATTATTATTTGACGTCCTTCCTCTGGGACAATATCGGATTGCCGCCGTTACGCTTTAGAAGCGATTTCACGATGGTCATTGCCGGGAGGGCTTGTTGGCTGACAAAAATTCGGCAATTGGCAAATTCCTTACCGGTCGCGCAGTTTGGCACAAACTTCCATGACCGTGGGCAAGGGCGCCCCGTTGTTCTGATTCATGATTCCGGGCCTGGCGCTTCGGCTTGGACAAACTGGCGGTTGATCCTTCCTGAACTGGCCCGCGACTTTCGGGTAATGGTTCCGGATATGGCTGGCTTTGGCTATTCGGAGTGACCGCCGGAATTCGTCTATTGTGAAAATGCATGGATACGGCAGACGCTCGATCTGCTTGATGGGCTGAAACTCGATCAAGGCGATTTTGTCGGAAATTCTTTTGGTGGGGCGATCGCCCTTGCTCTTGCGGTTGCTCATCCCCAAAGGGTGAGGCAACTGGTCCTGATGAGCACCATCGGGCTCAGTTACCCTATCAGTCTTAGCTCGGGGGAATGACGGGCGCTGCGCAACATCGCGCAGCGCCCCCTGAAGGCCGGGGGAGGAGCGGCCTTCAGGCGTCTCCGGGAACGCCGATCAATTGTGTTGTTCGAACGCCGCGGCGATGGTCAGGTCGAGTTCGTCGCCGATCAGCGGCAGGTGCGTCTTCACGCCAAAGTCGCTGCGTTTGATCTTGCCGCTCACGTCAAAGCCGACCGTGTATTTCTTGTCGAGAACATTGACGCCGGCGCCATGGAATTTCACAGTCAGGGTCACGGGCTTTGTTACGCCATGCAGGGTCAGATTGCCGGTGACTTTGGCCGTGTCCTTGTCAGTCGGCTCCCCTTTCTCCGACTTGAACACCATTTCCGGATATTTGGCGGCGTCGAGCCATTGATCGCCGGCCAATTCGCCATTGAGTTTGGCGTTGCCGGTAGAGACCGAAGCGATCGGGATATGAATTTCGAGCGTGCTGGTCCCGACGGCCTTCGGCTTCGGGTTGAGCTCGCCGCTGACATACGGGAATTCGCCGTAGTAGTTGGTGAAGCCCATATGCGAAACGCTGAACAAGACGCGCGTATGGACTGGTTCGACGCTATAGGCGCCTTCTTGCACGGCGGCCGGATCATTGACGATTCCTTCCGCGCGGGCCGCAGATAATAGAGGCAATTTCTTCGCGCCCTTCGTGTTTGCCCACGTCCCGCTAAGCGCCAGAGTTTTCAATGACGAACCGTTCGGGCCAATGGCCGCGATAAGAAGTTTTGTCACGCTCGACGAAGCGATCGCCGAAGCTAATCGATTATCCTATGGCCTGGCCGGCTACGCCTTCACGCGCTCGTTGAAATCGGCGCACGAGATAGCGCAAAGGCTTGAAGTTGGAATGCTCTGGATCAACCAGCCCGCTCAACCTTCAGCGGAAATGCCTTTCGGCGGCATCAAGGATTCCGGCTATGGCACCGAAGGGGTCCGGAGGCGCTGGAATCCTATCTCAATACCCGCGCGGTCACTGTGACAAATGTCTGAACGCCGTGATCGTTCAGGTCAAGAGCTTTCAGAAGGGCTTGCTGCGTCGACTCGACGGCATCGCCGCGACAACGACGCTGATCGAAGTCGATGACAGCCGCAATCTCGCACGAAATCGTCAGGAGGATCGCGTTGCGGAAGTCTAACCTCCTGGATCGGCGCTTGACGACGAATGAGCGTCGGTCGTCGCCGCCGCGGTCAGCATCGATCACATCAAGCACGGCTATTATTCGATCAAGGCCCTCAACCCCAACGGCATCGTGCCGCTCGGCCCCGATCTGCCGGGGCTCGATCCCGTCGCGCTCAAATTGAGCCTTTTTTAGGCGCAAGAGCGCGATAGGCGCCCTGGCGCTCCAGCATCCAGCCGGGATATTCGGCCGGAAGCCGGCTGACCTCATCGAGCGCTGCGAGATCTTCGTCGGAAAGCTCGACCTCGATCGCCTTAAGATTATCCGTCAGCTGATCGACGCGCTTGGCGCCGACTATGACGCTTGTCACCACTTTCTGATGCAGCAGCCATGACAGTGCGATCTGGGCGACGCTGCGGCCCTTGGCCTGCGCGATCGGGCGCAGGGCGTCGATGATTCTGTATCCCCGATCGCGATCGACCGGTGGAAAATCAAAGGTCGCGCGGCGGCCATCCGCCGCCTTTTCATTGTCGCGATCATATTTGCCAGAGAGGAAGCCGCCGGCCAGCGGACTCCAGATCATCAGGCCGATCCCCTCCGACAGCAGCATCGGCGCGATCTCGCGCTCCAGATCGCGGCCCGCCAGAGTGTAATAGGCCTGGAGCGACAGGATCGGGGCCTGGTTGCGGCGCTCAACGATTCCGGCCGCCTTGGCGACCTGCCAAGCCGCCCAGTTGGACAGGCCGACATAACGCACGAGCCCCTGCCGCACGACGGTGTCGAGGCCTTCCAGCGTTTCTTCGATCGGCGTGATCGGATCAAATCCGTGGATCTGGTAGAGGTCGATATGGTCGAGCTGCAGGCGCTGCAAACTCGCCTTGGCCTGATCGAGAATGTGACGGCGCGAGGTTCCGGCAGAGTTTGGGCCGGGGCCCATGCGGCCGTGCACCTTGGTGGCGATGATGACCTCTTCCCGCACAATGCCGAGATTGCGCAGGGACTGGCCCAATATCTGTTCCGACCTGCCTTCGGCATAGATGTTGGCGGTGTCGATGAAATTGACGCCGGCGTCGAGCGCGGTCCGCACCAAGGCGTCGGCTTCGTCCTGCTGGACGGAGCCGATCTGGCCCCACATGCCCTCGCGGCCTCCAAAAGTCATGGTCCCGAGGCAGAGTTCCGACACCATCAAGCCGCTGCGGCCGAGTCTGTTGTAGCGCATCGTGAAATCTCCAACGAGAAGCGCGGCGCCACTTGTGCGAAAGCCGTCGCCGAATAATGCCTCAATAGGCAGTCTGATGCTTCGGAAGCTTGCCATCCGGCTTGAAGCGCCGCGCTAGCGCCTGGGTGGATTGCGCCAGCAGCAGCACGTCCACGCCGACCGCGACGAATTGTGCGCCCTGCGCCAGATAGGAGCTGGCGACCGTTTCGTCGGTTGCCAGCAGGCCGGGGGCCTTGCCATGCGCCAGGATCGAGCGGATGGCATTCTCCATGGCCGCGACGACTTCAGGATGCTGCGGCTGGCCAATATGTCCTAACGACGCGGAGAGATCGGCGGCCCCCAAAAATACGCCGTCGACGCCTTCGGTCGCGGCGATGGCTTCGAGATTGTCCAGCCCAGCGCTCGTTTCGACTTGAAGCAAAAGACACACCTGTTCGTTGGCTTGAGTGAGATAATTGCCGACGCGGCCCCACCTTGCCGCACGGGCGATGCCGGCGCCGACGCCGCGAAAGCCGTGCGGTGGGTACCGCGTTGCGCGCACCAGCATTTCCGCTTGTTCGGCCGTCTCCACCATTGGGATGAGCAAGGATTGTGCGCCTATATCCAGCATCTGCTTGATTAGAACCGGATCGCCGGTGGGCGGACGCACCACGACATTGGTAGGATAAGGCGCGGCCGCCTGCAGCTGGGCCAACATGGTGCGCAGGTCGAGCGGCGAATGTTCTCCATCGAGGAGCAACCAATCGAACCCCGATCCGGCGCAGATTTCCGCGCTATAGGCGTCGGCCATCGCCAGCCAGAGGCCGATCTGCCGTTGACCATTCTTAAGAGCCGCCTTGAAGCGGTTTTCCAAGATTTCCGACGACATTTTTCGACCTCGTGATTTACGCGCGCCACCGTCGACCTTTTCAGGGTTCGATGGTTTTATCATCAACCGGCGCGCCAATGCGATGGGAAACCGGAATGACTTCCAGCGTGTTGAATCGCCGCCAAAGCCCCCAGAGCCCGCGTGGCTCGGTGAGGATGACGGCGATCGACACAGCGCCCAGAATGATCGGATACCAGGCGCCGTAGCCAGATAAATTTTCACGCAGGAGGAAAAAAACAATTGTGCCGATGATCGGCCCTTCGAGGCTGCCGATGCCGCCGATCACCACGATGAAGATGATGAAGATCGTCCAGTCCATGATGCTGAAAGAGGCCGCTGGCGCGATCCTCAATTTTTGCAGCGTCACCAGCACGCCCGCAAGGCCGAGAAAGGGCGCCGTCCAGAGAAAGCTCAGGATGCGCACGCGGCGCAGATTGACGCCCGCCGAGCCCGCCGCCTCCTCATTGTCCCGCATAGCGGTGAGGCCGAGGCCGATACGCGAGCGCAGCAGCGCCCACGTGGCGAGAAAGGCGGCGACGGCGAGGACGAGGCTCATGAAATAGATGGTCTGGGTGCGCCCCGACAGAGAGCCGCCAAAGGCCTTCACAATGGGAATGGGGAGGCTGACGCCCGAACCGCCGCCGAATCCCGGCAGCTTGCCGGCGACGAGCAGGAAGACTTCCGCCACCACCCATGTGCCGACCGCCAAATAGGCCATGCGCAGCCGGAAGATCACCGCCATGGCCGGAATGGCCAGCAGGAAGGTGATGGCCATGGCCCCGGCGATCGCCATCCAGGGATCGACCTTCGCCAGCACGGTGAGGCCATAGAAGGCATAGGCGCCGATCCCGACAAAGGCGTGCTGGCCGACGCTGATGATGTCGGCATAGCCCGCGAGGAGGTTCCACATTAGGGCCAGCGTCAGCAGGGTGAAGAATTCAGTGAGCAGCGACAGATCGTTGAGGCTGAACAGCCATGGCCCCGCGACGCAGGCCATCGCCGCCAGCATTAGAGCGGCGCGCAAAACCAGCGCCAGGATTTCAGCCGGCGACATCGAACGCATGCCGTCTCACCCTTTCGAGAACAGGCCCTGCGGGCGCAGGGCAAGGACGACGAGAAACAGCAAATGCTGCGCGAGCGTCTGCCAGGCGGCGTCGAATTGCGCGCCAAAATTCTGCGCGACGCCGAGCATGATTCCTCCCGCCAAAGTGCCCCACAGGCTGCCCAGGCCGCCCATGGCCACGGCCTCGAAGGCGGTGAGAAGCCGGCTCGGGCCGATGGCCGGATCGAAATTGCTCCACACCGACATGCAGCAGGCGGCGATCACGATGGTGACCATGACAATGCCCATGGCGAAAGAATAGATGCGCGCGGGGGAGAGGCCAATCAGCGCGGCCGCCTGGGGATCGTCGGTGACGGCGCGTATGCGGGCGCCAATGGCGCTGCGGTGGAAGAAAAAATCGAGGAAGGCGAGCGTCGCCACCGCGGTCAGGAAAATGGCCAGCGGATAGACGCCGATATCGATCAGGCCGCCGAGATTGATCGACGCCACTTCGATCGCGCCTCCCGACAGTTTGCGCGTGTCCGGCCCGTAGATCTCCAACAGGCCGTTCTGGATGATGATTGCGAGACCGAAAGTGACGAGAATGACCGGCAGGACATTCTTGCCGACGATGCGCTGGAGCAGCACGCGCTGCAAGCCATAGCCGAAAATGAAGGCCGCCGGCAGCATCATCACGGCTGCGACAAACGGATTGAGTCCGAAGGCGTTGGCGAATGTCATCAGCAGGAAGGACGCCAGCACGATCAGGTCGCCATGCGCGATATTTATGAAGCGCATTACTCCGAAGGAAATCGACAGGCCGATGGCGAAGAGCGCATAAAGGCCCCCGGTCAGCACGCCCTGCACGACGAGATTGAGGATGGTGACGAGCATGGGCGCTCACAGACCGAAATAATGTTGCATGATCACGTCACGATCCACATCGCCGGGCCTGCCCGAGAGCGAAACCCGGCCTTCGAGGAAGCAATAGAAACGGTCGGCGACAGCCAGCGAACGGCCAATATCCTGTTCGACGACGACGATCCCAATACCTGAGTCACGGATTTTCGGAATGATTTCATAAAGCTGGCCGATGACCACAGGCGCGAGGCCGAGGCTGATCTCATCGCACAGCAGAAGGCGCGGATTGGTCAGCAAGGCGCGCCCAAGCGCGACCATCTGTTGCTGCCCGCCCGAAAGCACGCGCGCCGGCTGGTCAGCGCGTTCGGACAGTACCGGAAACCACTCATAGACCTTCTTGTAATCGATCGGCCCCCGCCGTCCGAGTTCCCAGCCGATGCGCAGGTTCTCAAAAACGGTCAGCGAGGGAAATAGCCGCCGTCCCTCCGGAACTAACGCCACGCCCGCAGCGACGATCTGCGGCGTCGACATGGCGGCAAGGTCCATTCCCGCGAAGCGCAGCACGCCGGAACTGCGATCGACTTGCCGGACCAACGCCTTGAGAAAGGAGGATTTTCCCGCGCCATTGGCGCCGATGATCGAGACAATTTCGCCGGCTGAGACGCAAAGGTCGATGTCATGCGTCGCGCGGAACTGGTCGTAATAGACGGACAGCTTTTCAACGCTCAGCAGCGGGGCCGCTGTTTCTGCGCTCACGCTTCTTGCGCTCATCCCGGGCCCCTCATGCGCCAAGATAGATTTCCCTGACACGCTCGTCGCCAAGGATCGCGTCGGGCGCGCCTTCCGCCAGCACTACGCCCGAATAAAGGACTGCCAGCCGGGTGGCAAGGCGCTTCAACGCATGGATGACATGCTCGACCCAGATGATCGTCGCGCCGCGCAAATGAATCTCGCGAAGAATGGCGATGAGCTGGTCGCATTCGGCCTCGGTCAGCCCACCGGCGATTTCATCGAGCAGCAACAGGTCGGGCTGTTTCGCAATGGCCTTGGCGAGCTCCAGCCTTTTCAGATCGAGCAGCGACAAGAGCCCTGCGGTCTGACCCGCCCGCCCAGCGAGGCCGCACAGCTCCAGCGCAGCGCCTGCCTCGCGGCGGCCCTCTGCGATCGACAATCCGCCGCCATGCACCGCTGCGACGAGCACGTTCTCAAAGACGCTCAGATGCGCGAAAGGTTTTGGCACCTGATAGGTGCGCCCAATGCCAAGCCGGCGCCGGTCCCAGACCTTCATGCGCGTGAGGTCCCGCCCCTGATAGAGCACCACGCCCTCATTGGGCTCGATCACTCCAGCCACGAGATTGAACAGCGTGCTCTTGCCCGCGCCATTAGGGCCGAGTACGCCGAGAATTTCGCCGCGCGCGACGTGCAGATCCAATCGCTCAATGACTCGCAATCCGCCGAAACGGCGCGAGATCTGGCGCAACTCCAGCATGGTTCATTCCTTGTCGCGGACGGGCGCATCCTGATGCGAAACGAAAGCGGAGCCCCGATTCGATCGGATCGGGGCTCCGGGCCTCCTTCGGGAGCAGAGGCCCAAGTATATCAACCGGCGTAGGGAACGGCGATCATCTTGCCGCCGACTGGAATGTCCTTCGCCGTCGAATTGTCGACGTTAATCAGGTCATGCGGGAATTTCTTCCCTTTGAAATACTGGCCGATCACCAGGGGCGTCGCGCAGGTGTTGGGGAATGGTCCCTTCTTGAAATTCACCGGACCGACGATCGTGTGCAAATCCGTCGCGGCGATGGCGTCGCGGATCGAGGCGGGATCATTAAGGTTCTTAGCGCGTTTCAGCGAATCGATCGCCACTTCGAACAGCGCGTGCCGGAAGCCGAGCGGCATCGACCATTGCTTGCCGCTCGCCGCCTCATAGGCGTCGGAGAGCTGCTGCGAGGTCTGGCCGGTTAGGCTCGACTTGTAGGGATGGGTCGGCGACCACCAGACTTCGACCGAAAGGCCGAGCGCGCGATCGCCGAGCGGCGCCACCGCCGCCGGAAATTCGGTGGCCTTGGCCATTGCGACGATCTTCGGGCGGAAATTCTGCTGCGCGGCGGCGCTGGAAAAGGCCGTGTATTCGGGCGGCGGCAGCACGCCGGAAATGATCTCGACGCCCGCCGACTTGAAGGCGGCGATCTGCGCATTGTAATTGCCGGCCGGCAGGTCGATGCGGCCGGGATCAATGATCTTGTATCCCCTTTGCGCTGCCAGCGCGGTGAAAATTTTCGAGAAGGCCTGCCCGTCATTGTCGTTCGGCCAGAGCGCGCCGATCACCTTGTTGGTGGGAACCTGCTCCCAGGAGGCGAAATAGGCTTCGGCGAGATTGGTGGCGCTGAAGAAGAAATGATAGGTCCAGTCGAAACCCTTTTTCGGATCGCCGCTGCGGCCGAAGAAATAGGGCTCCAGCGGCGCGTCGTTCGACAGGCAGGGCACGCCGGCGAGTTCGGCCTGATCGGCCATCGGGTTGACGGTTTCCGGAGTGGCGCATGCGGTGATGATATCGACCTTTTCCTTAAGGATCAGGTCCTTGGCCACTTCGGCTGCGCGATTGGGATTGGATTGGCTATCGCGCAGGAGTATTTGCAACGGGTGCTTTTCGCCATTGACGAGAACCTCGCCGCCGGTCGCTTTCATCACCTGCTCGACCACCCACGGAACCTGTTCCGAAAAGATCGCCAGAGGACCGGTCTGCGGCACGATCAATCCTATCTTGACCGGACGCGCCGCGGCGAAGGCGACCCTGCTAAAAGTCGTCGAAGCCAGACCGACGGCGGCGGTTTTCAGAAATTGCCTGCGAACAAGATTGGACCTATTCATGTGCCCCTCCCTGGGAAGCGCTCTCTAGTGACAGCGGCGAGCTATCCGCATTTTTTTCATTTTATTCGCCGACGACGGCGTATTTTCGATGTAGATCAAGGCGTGACGGCAACATCGCAGTCACGCCTCCAAAGCTGAGCGGACAAAAAGAAGAACGCCGCATGCGCGGCGCTCTTCACATTCATCCAATCAGTATTTTGCGGCGACGACCGGAGCCGGAGTCGGAGCCCAGAGCGGGATTATGACATTGGCCCAACCACGCGTATCGTAGCCGCCGTAATTTGTTTCGGTCACGTCGCGCGTCAGCTTGAACTGGATACTAACATGGTTGGCGAAGTGATAGCCGATCAAGCCACCGGCTGCGAACTGGCTTTGCTTTGCATAGCCGGCGAAGGGAGAACTCAAGTCAGCCGAAGAAAAGGCGACCGCGCCGATCTCAAAGCCCCCGAACTGCTTCGTAGCGGTGAGGTCGAGGTTGTAATAGCTCGTCCCCCAGGAGCCTGGGATCAGGGCGCTTCCACTCTGCCCGTTGCCGAACATGAATGTGCCGGAAAGATTCCACCCGTCCTTCAGATAGCTGAGGGCGGCAATGCCTTGGAACGACGCGTAATTATGCGCGATTTCGAGAAGAGTCACATCGTCCCGGATCGGAAGGTATGCGCCGGCGTGAAATCCGCCAAAAAACCCGTTGCCGAGATCCCATTTCAACTGCGCTTCAACAAGCGGATTGGCGAGGCCGCCCCGGTTGAAAACGCCGTGAACATTGACGTTGGCGATCGGCGTAGCCACGTCGAATAAAACACGCCCGCCCAAAAGGGTCCACGGCGTAGACCAGATTGTCCAGGCAGGGACAATCGCGCCGACGCTCTGTCCCGGAACCGAGTTGCGATATCCATAATTCGGCAACTCGATTACATAAAGGCCTTCCGGCAGAGGCGCGCCAATGGGAAGACCGGCCGAAATACCGGGCTGGATTTCGGAGCCGGCGAAAGACGCCGTCGCCGTGCCGCAAAGCGACAGGGCGCCGACTGCTGTGGCGATGATCTTATTACGTATATTCATGTTCCCCTCCGTTAATTCATGCGTCCGGAACACCGGCCAAATTTTACGGCCTTGCGCCCGATTTTGCCGATACCCCCGCGCGGCTTTTTTCTTGCGCGCTAAGTGACCGGCGATATTTCCCCATGATGCCTGCTCTAAATCTACTTGCGGCAGCATACCGATTCTTAACATCAGCGAAGCTTTTTGTCTGGGTTTGAAAACCCACTCTGGGGCGCTGTTTCAATTTGCTGTGAACGTTGCAGTTATGTCACAATATTGCGCCCCAAAAAGTCGCAATCGCAACCGTCACTGCAGCATGGCTTCGGCAAGAAGCCGCCATTCGTCGAGATCCTCGACTATCACGCCGCGCGCAGTCATCGACACAAGCCCCAACGCCGCAAGATTTGTGGCCTTGCGCCGCACCGTCTCCTTGGGAATTTTCAATTTGGACGCAAGATCGATGCAGGAGACCGGCCTGATCGTGATGCCGCTACCCGACTTTGAAATACCAAGATGACCGACGGCAAGGAAGATGAAGGCCCCATCGACTGACAGCCGGCGGCGCTCGCGCGCATCGGCGACCGCGTGCAATATCTTCTCGAGCCTTTCCGAGATTGCGTGGATCTCGGAAAAGGCCGCCGTATGTGTCTTCGCTGCCACGGGATGAGGCATCTGGCGCAACAATTCCCTGTCTGGACTGCGGGTCGCTCGTCAGAAAGCGTCCTAGGTTGAAACCGGCTTCTTCGCGGCCTTCGACATGCCGCCGACACTGAAGTGCTTGGCGGGGACTTCATTGATGATGACGCGGACGGTCTGGATCGGCGCGCCGATGGATTCGACGATTGCCTCCGTGACCTTGCTCATGAGCCTTTCCTTGTCTTCGTCGCTGCGGCCCTCGATCAGCGTGATATTGACGATGGGCATGGCCTATTCCTCGACGCGGATGGAGACGGAACCAAGGTTCTGCATGGTGGTGCGGACGAATTGCCCCGTCGCGAGGGAATGAGCGGCGGTGGCGCCGCCGGCGAGCACGATCCAGCCGGCTTTCAACCCGCCAATCGCGGCCGTGGCTTTCACTGCGGCGACCAGCGAACGGATTGGATCGCCGAGAATCGCCGCCGTCGAGCCGATCTGCGCGGGACGTCCGTCCACTTCCATGACAATGCCGAGATTGGAAAAGTCCTGGTCCGGCCGCGCCCAGTTTCCGACGACAAAGCCCGATGACGAGGAATTGTCGGCGATCACGTCGGGGAGCGCGAACTTGAAGTCGCGATAGCGCGAATCGATGATCTCCATCGCCGGCGCGATTGCCTCGACCGCGCTGAGAGCTTCGGCCGCCGACACGACGCCCGAGAGATCTCGCTTCATCAAGAAGGCCAGCTCCGGTTCGACGCGAGGATGGACGTAGCGCTTCTTCGAGAGAGAACCGCCCTCCTCCAGTCGCATGGCGTCGGTGAGGCGGCCCCAGATGACTTCATCGACGCCGACCTGAATCATTTTCGCGCGAGAAGTCAGGCCCATTTTCACGCCGACAAGACGTTCGCCGCGTGAAAATCGGCGCTCCAGCGACAGCGCCTGGATGGCGTAGGCTTCTTCGACGCCCAAGGGTGCCGAGGTCGTGAACTGCGGAATGGCGCCGGCCGAGCGGGCGGCCTCGTCGACGATTTCGGCATATTTTGCGAGACTGGTCATTGCGCCGCGACTCCCGCTTCACGCTGTTTCAGAATGTCGAGCGCGACATCGATGATCATGTCTTCCTGGCCGCCAACCATGCGGCGCTTGCCGAGTTCGGTCAGGATGTCGCGCGTATCGACGCCATAAAGCTTCGACGCGTTTTCCGCATGGCGCAGGAAGCTCGAATAAACTCCCGCATAGCCAAGCGACAGGCTCTCGCGATCCACACGCACCGGCCGGTCCTGCAGGGGACGCACGAGATCGTCGGCGGCGTCCATCAGCATATGCAGGTCGCAGCCCGTCTCGATTCCCATGCGGTCGAGAACCGCGATCAAGGCTTCAAGCGGCGCATTGCCGGCACCCGCGCCCATGCCGGCCAATGAGGCGTCGACGCGCACAGCGCCCGCCTCAATGCCCGCCACTGCATTGGCGACGCCAAGGGTGAGATTGTGATGGGTATGCACGCCGATTTCCGTTTCGGGCTTCAGCATGGCGCGCACCGCCTCGACACGTTCGGCGTATTGGCGCGGCAACAGCGCGCCGGCGGAATCCGTGACATAGACGCATTCCGCGCCATAGCTCTCCATCAGCAGCGCCTGCTCGACGAGCTTTTCCGGTGAGGCCATATGCGCCATCATCAGGAAGCCGACCGTGTCCATGCCGAGCTTGCGGCCCGCCTCGATATGCTGGCGCGAGACATCGGCTTCGGTGCAATGGGTGGCGACGCGCACGCTGCGCGCGCCCGCGTCATATACGCGCTTCAGATCATGCACGGTGCCGATACCCGGCAGCAGCAGCACGGTGACGCGCGAAAAAGTGCATTCGCCGGCGACCGCCGCAATCCATTCAGCGTCGTCATGGGCGCCAAAACCGTAATTGAAAGTCGAACCGGTGATGCCGTCGCCATGGCTGATTTCGATGGCGTCGACCTTCGCTCGGTCGAGCGCGCGGGCGATGGAGCGCACCACGTCGAGATTGTAAGAGTGACGGATGGAGTGCATGCCGTCGCGCAGCGTCACATCCTGGATGTAGAGTTTGTTCGGATTGATCCGGGCCATCACGCAAACTCCTTCGCAACTTGCTTTGCCGCCCAATGGTCGGCGGTGATCAGGGCGGCCGAGGTCATGATGTCGAGATTGCCCGCATAAGCCGGCAGGTAGTGCGCCGCGCCTTCGACTTCGAGCATGATCGTGGTTTTCAGGCCCGAACACAGGCCGACGCCGGGAATACGCACCGGCGCGTTATCGCCGATGTTCTCGAACTGCACTTTTTGCTTCAGCCGGTAGCCCGGCACGTATTTCTGGACGTCGGCGACCATGTCGAGAACCGACTGCTCGATCGCCTCCTTCGAGCCACCCTGCGACAGAGTGAACACCGTGTCGCGCATAATCAATGGCGGCTCGGCGGGATTGAGAATGATGATCGCCTTGCCATGTTCGGCGCCGCCGAGAAT
>Ga0182030_10017528_pt1 | contig 13809 bp, 8 predicted proteins | sample 812S3MmetaG_FD_121299 | JGI IMG/M metagenome (GOLD analysis project Ga0182030, IMG submission 121299) | Permafrost microbial communities from Stordalen Mire, Sweden - 812S3M metaG (Illumina Assembly) | ecosystem: Environmental > Terrestrial > Soil > Wetlands > Permafrost | place: Sweden... | reverse complement strand
GTCCTGGTACGAGAGTACTTTGAATGCCGGCTTGAACGATGGATGCGAAATGAGGTACGGACCAAGCTGTCCGCCTTCCTGCGAGGACGGCCAGTGATCATGCGGCTGACCGTTGATGCGCAAAACCAGCAACGGATGATGCGCGGCGACATAGTCGCGCGGATAATGGGCTTGATATCGATCGTCGCAGATGGCAACGATCATAGAGTCCGCCGGCTGACCAAGGTTGCGCGCCAATGTCTCCAAAGCCACGCCGCTAATCTCGGTCTTCGCGGGAAGATTGGAGTCGTCGCTCACGGTGTAGGTTTCCTGCGGCAGGCGCAACAGGTCTTCGTAGCGAATGTAGCGAATGGATTGAGCCGGCGCGTCGGAAAGCTCCCCGCCAACTTCAAGATCCCCGCGCGACGACCGCTCTCGATGCAGAATGTCCGGCGAGTCTGCTGCCCGCGGCACAATCAGCGCGGCACTCGTCAGAATTAGAAGAACGGCTCGAAGCATGGCCCCATGCTAACTTGACCGGGGAAGAATATCCAAAGGAAAACATCCCCCTACGCGTGCTACATTCAAATGCAAATGACGCATCCGTCTCCAGAGCAAAGCCTCGCTTCTCTCGGTTTCGCGCTCCCGCAACTGCCGGAGCCGGGAGGTAATTATGTGGCCGCCAAGCGGGTTGGCGAGATTGTGTATCTTTCCGGAGTTATCTCCGCCGGCGCGGAAGGCGTGATTACCGGAACCGCAGGCGCCGGCCGCTCCATCGAAGATGGTTACGCTGCGGCTCGGGCGTGCATGCTCACCCACCTGGCGATTCTGAAACGGGAGTTGGGCACGCTGGACAAAGTTGCCGAGGTGCTGACGGTAAACGGCTATGTGAATGCGGCGCCAGGGTTCGCGGATTCGCCCGCGGTGATCAATGGCGCTTCCGATCTGCTGGTACGCGTGTTTGGCGAAGCGGGCCGCCATGTGCGCGCGGCCGTGGGAGTGAGCGCACTGCCGCGCAATGCACTGGTTGAAATACAAATGACTGTGCGGGTGAAGGAATCATGACCGAACATCAGCTATCCGCCTCGCCTACTCACTCGGTTTGGGACCGCTCGCTCGCCCCGCGCCTACGCATCGAAGCGGGCGACGAGGTGGCGTTCGAGTGTGTGGACGCGAGTGGCGGCCAGGTGTACCCCGGCATGACCACAGCGGAGTTTCTGGCCATCGACCGCACCCGCATTCACGCGCTGACCGGCCCTGTGTACGTCGAGGGAGCGGAGCCTGGCGACGCGCTCGAAATCGACGTGCTGGCCACTCGCCACAGCGGTTGGGGTTGGTCCAGCGTGATTCCAGGGCTCGGGTTTCTGAAAGATCGTTTTCGCGAGCCCTATCTCTTCCATTGGCAGCTTGACGGCGAGGCTACCTGCTCGCTGGCGCCGGCGGTAGTGCCGGTGCGGCCGTTTTTGGGAGTCATGGGCGTTTCGCGCGCGGAAGACGGCGCATTCCGCACTCGTCCGCCCGGCCCGTTCGGCGGCAATCTCGATGTGCGCGAACTGTGTGCCGGCTCCACGCTTTACCTGCCGGTCTTCAATCACGGCGCCCTGTTCAGTTGCGGAGACGGGCACGCGGCGCAGGGAGACGGCGAGGTCTGCATCAACGGCATCGAGTGTCCGCTGGACGTGACGCTGCGCTTCAAGGTGCATAAGAGGCAGCCACTCCCCGGGCCGCTGGTCGAGGCCAGCGAGGCCGCGGCTCCAGACTCGTCTGCCGACGCCTGGGTGGTGGTGGAATCGGGAACCGATCTCGGAGATACCTCACGCTCCGCCACCAGCCGAATGGTCGACCTGCTCGTCAGCCGCTGGGGATTCAGTGAGGTTCATGCGTATATTCTGTGCAGCGTGGCCCTCAAACTCCGTCTCAGCCAGGTGGTTAACGAGCCCATTTACACGGTAAGCGCCGCCCTGAGCAAGCAAATCCTGCCAGGCAGGGGGCTCTTCCCAATCCCATGACCATCAACGATCGCGCCGTAGTCGCCGAGTTGCAAACGCTCTATTCGCGCTATGAACATGCACTTGTGACGAACGATGTGGAAATCCTGGTCGAAATGTTCTGGTCAGGCTCTTCAGTCATGCGCTTTGGCGTCACCGAGAATCTCTATGGCCCCGATCAGCTTGAGGCATTCCGGAAATCGCGGCCCGCATCCAACCTGGCCCGCACCGTCAAAAGGCTCGATATTACGGCGTTCGGGAGCGATTTTGCATCCATTACGATGGAATTCGAGCGCGCCGCGGGAGCTGGAAAGATTCACGGCCGGCAGAGCCAGGTTTGGGTCCGGCTGCCTGAAGGCTGGCGCATCGTGCAGGCGCATGTTTCAATCCTGGCGCCGCAATGACCATTTTGGACCTGCTTTTGCACACCCCAGAAGCGGAGAATCTTTAGATGATCTTTATGCGGAAATCTATATTCTGAATTAACCCGTTTTTCAAGATTGAACCGGACAACAAGCGAGCACCACTCGCAGAGGTTCCCTCTTATCTACTATTTGAACGATCCTGAACGATTCTGAACGTCTGAGATTCCATTCAGTTGAGTGTTCTTCGATCTTTCAAGAAAACTGTGGCGAAATCCCATTGATGAGGCTTGCCAGTTGAGGTATTCCATGCATACATTCCCTTCTCTGCTTCCGAGGCTGCTCAAGTTCGCGGCAGCCTTCGCGCTGTGTTGTTCTACCGTGTTGGCACAGCAGACGCTTGGCGGCATTACCGGTGAGGTCACAGACGCCTCGGGCGGGGTGATTCCCAACGCCACGGTAACGCTGGTGGACGAACAGACCTCGCTTACGCGCACTACCAAAACGAACGGTACCGGCTCGTATACGTTTGTGAACCTGCCCATCGACACCTACACGCTCACCTATTCGGCTGAAGGGTTCGATATGCAGAAGACGCAGCACATCGCGGTGCAAGCCGACCGCACGGCCACGGTCAACGCCGCGCTCAAGATTGGCCAGACCACCACCACAGTCGAAGTCGACTCCTCGCCGTTGATGAACGCCGTGGATACCACGGTAGGCTACGTGATGGACCCGGAGCAGATTGAATCTGTGCCGCTGGCGACGGGCAGCTTTACCGGCCTCGCAACCCAGTCGGTTGGTGTCAGCGCCGAGTTGGGCGGGGGAACGGGCGTCAATTCCGGCCTGGGCAACGCACCCATCTGGGCCAATGGCCAGCGCGATACGTCGAATTCGTTTCTTCTGAACGGCGTTGACGCCAGCAACCTGTTCAACGGCAAAAGCACCAGCCAGGTGGCCTCGGCGCGCGTCATCAACTCCACCGGCGTCCAAACCAGCCCAGGCGGCGGTGGCGGCGTCATCCCTTCGGCGGCTTCCATCTATCTCTCTATCGGCAATGCCATCCCCACCCCGGCCCCTGAGACCATCGCGGAAGTCCGCGTGAACGCCTCCATGTACGACGCACAGCAGGGATCGACCTCCGGCGCGCACATCGATCTCAGCACCAAATCCGGCACGAACGACTGGCATGGCTCAGCCTACGCGCACCGCGGCACCAACTGGATCAACGCCGCGCCATTCTTCTTCAACCAGGATCCCGACGTTCCGTCTTACGACAAGGTGCCTCAATTGCACCGCTACATACTTGGGGGCACCTTCGGCGGTCCCATCATCAAGAACAAGCTGTTTGGCTTCCTGGCTTATCAGCACCTGCATGTCTCCGACGCGGAGCTGGGCGACTCGTTCCTCGACGTTCCCGTGGGCCTCACCGACGACCGTTCCGCCAGCGGCATGGCGACTGTGAGCAACAACTCCTTTGGCGCCAGCACCTATCTCAACAACCCCATCACACCCGCCATGGAAGACCCGCTTGCCCTCATATTGTTCAACTCGCCGTCGCTTCCGGGCGAACCGGGCAAGTGGCTGATCCCCAACGATGCGCTAGGCGGCGCGGCGCCCACCATCGCCCATCTTGACAACGCGTTCATTCCCGGCACGGGCCGGTTTAGCGCAGATCTTGCCGTGGGCGACCTGGACTACAACGCCAGCCAGAAGGACACGCTGAGCCTGAAGTACTTATACCAGCACGATCCCACCATTTCGCCTTTTTCCTACTCCAGCGTTCCCGGCTTCACCGAGCATCTTGACTCCGGCGCGCAGGTCTTCTCGTTAACCAACACCCTCATTGTCAAGCAAAACCTCAGCACCACGCAGACCCTCGGGTTTATTCGCGAGAAGAACTGGGGCGACAACGAGCAGCCGTTCGGACCCGGTTCCATCCCCGGCGGCACCGCGGGCACCGGATCCATCAACGTGTTCGGATCGAGCTATTTCCCCGGCGTCTCCATCTACAATGTGCTCGGAGCCAATACGCCGTCCGGAGTTTCGCCCGAGTACTTGAACATCGGCCCCAACGCGGAATCGCAGTCCGCCAACACCGGCGTCTTCCAGAACCGCATTGCCCCCCGGGGCGACGCCATCTGGCTCAGAGGCAAGCACACCGTCAGTTTTGGCGCCAGCTTCACCTACACGCAGCTCGACACCATCGACAAGCGCACCGGAACCGGCACCGTCGCGAGCGACGACTTCAGTCAGTTCATGCAGGGCTTTGTGTCTCCCGGCAGCTCGGCCACAGGCTTCTATGTCACATCGTTCCTACAGGGCGACGCGAGCCGCTACTACCGTTCGAACCAACTCGGAACCTATTTGCAGGATAAGTGGCAAGTCACGCCAACTCTCTCGTTGACCGCGGGCGTGCGCTATGACTGGGACGGAGGCCTCACCGAGAAATTTGGCCGCATCTTCAACTTCGACCCCAGCGTCTACAGCTACAGCGTCGGCTCCGACACCATTACGAATACCGGCCTGATCATCGCCGGCAACAACGCCAACGGCACCAAGGGCGTCAGCAACACCACCCTCACAGGCCGCCAGTGGGGCATCGCTCCGCGCATCGGCGCGGCCTGGCAGCCCGGATTCGGACACGGCAAGCTCGTGGTCCGCGCCGGCGGCGGAATGTATTACGATCGCGGCGAGCTATTCACCTATTTCTCGCCCGGCTACGCCATTGGAACCGTCACCGGAGGCCCCTTCGGCGTAAACCAGCAGCTTCCCTTCGTCAACACATCAACTTGCCCTTCAACTTCCCAGTCTCTTTACCAGTACTACATTCCCACCTGCGGTGGAAACGGCCTGTTTGGCCCCCCTACAGGCCCCCCAACAGCCGAGTCCGGCGATCTTGAGAATCCTTACGGCACCGTTCTCCAGCACCCGGCCCCCAGCAACCCCAAGGCGTCGGACCTCAGCAATTACCTTCCCAATGCCTGCAGCATCGAGAACAACGGTTTCGGCGGCATTCCGGGAATTTGCCCAACGACCTCAAGCAACCCGAACGGATTGGCGATCAACAACGGCCAGCCCATTTCTCTTGGTGTCTACGACCGCACCAACAAGCTGCCCTACACCATGAACTACACTCTGGATTTCCAGTGGCAGCCGCGCAATGACCTCGCTGTTGAAATTGGTTACGTGGGCAATCTGGGCCGCCACCAGGTCATTCCCGTACCCTTCAACCAACCCACTATCGCCTCAACGTCAAATCCCGCCCTGCCAGGCACCCCCTACCAGCAGAATTACAGCTACGGCTACACAGTCGAATCGAGCACGAACAATTGCTATGGGTCCCCATATGCCGCGCCAATTACCCTCCCGGATGGCACCTGCTACCAGGCTAACTACGAGGGCGGAAACGACGACCTGCGCGTTCCCTACATCGGCTATGCGGCTGAGTCCATCTCTTACAAGGCCGCCGGAATCGATACCTACAACGCGCTCCAGGCGCACGTTGAAAAGCGCATGAGCAAGGGGATTCAGGCAGGTGTCTCATACACCTACTCGCACGCTACCGACGAGCAGAGCGGGCTTGGTCTCTTTTATAACGGCAGCAACGCCAACAACCTGCGCAGCGGCTACGGGTCGTCCGACTTCGACCGCACGCACGTGATCAGCGCGAACTACGTCTTCCAGATTCCCAGCATGGCGAATGAGCACTCCCTGGGTGGCAAGTTCGTCGACGGTTGGTCACTGGTGGGTGTTACCGCAATCCAGGGTGGTCAGCCCTACAGCATCATCGACTTCTCCGGCGCCATCGGGAGCATCTACTACTCCACGTACGACGGCATAACCAACCCCATCGTGCCGCTGGCTTCTGGCTGCACCGCCAAGTCCGCACTGACCGGCGCTTCCGGCGCATGGTATGGCCCCAGCGGTGAGCTCCCTTCCGAGCTCGCCTTGAAGCCCCAATGCTTCACGCTCCCACTGCTTCCGGCAGGCGGCATGAACGGCGCCATTCCCAACTCCGACCCATTTGAAACCGGCTTCACCAGCGGCCAGCGCAACATCTTCCGCCAGGCCTACCAGAAACGTGCCGATGCCTCGCTGGTGAAAGACACCAAGTTAGGGGATCGCTACAGCTTGAAGTACACCTTCGACGTCTACAACCTGACCAACACCACCAGCTTCGATGTTCCCGGAAACGAAGTCTCTCAAAACGCGGGCTACAACTCGTTCCCAACCCAGGGCACGCCGATACTACCAACCGGTTGCGGCACCACGAACGCCGTAAACAACTTCTATAGCTGTCCTGCCGGCCTGGGCGTCGTGACGCACACCATCGGAGCGCCGCGGCAGGTTCAAATGTCTCTGCACCTGGACTTCTAAGACCGTTGGCTAGAAATGCGAGAGGGGGGGTTCCGCGTTGCGTAACCTCCCTTTTCCTTTGCGTCATTTTCTTTGAAAGCCATAACTCGCCTACGCGGATTCTGGAGGACTGAGCGAGAATAGAAACATGACGGATCTCGAACGCATTCTCCCGCTGTGGCGCAAGCTCGAAGCCACCGGGGAAGATTACGTTCTTGCAACGGTGGTCGAGGTCCAGGGCTCCAGTTATCGAAGGCCCGGCGCGTGCATGTTGCTTACCGCGGATGGCCGCCATACCGGCACAGTCAGTGGAGGATGCCTGGAGGCCGAGATTGCCCGGCGAGCCTGGTGGCACACTGAACACGGGCCAACCATCCAGCGCTACTCCACTGCGGAGGAGGACGGCGACCTGCCTTATGGCTCCGGCTGCGGGGGCGTGATCTTTGTACTTCTGGAGCGGAGCTCAACCGCCCGCCCGCTGCTCAGCGCGCTCGAGCGCGCATACGAACTGCGTATTCCCATTGCGGTTGCCACCGTTCTGGAAGGCGAGCAAATCGGCCATCGGGAATTCGCAGGCCTGCCGCCGGGTACATCCGATCTCGATTCTGAGGCCTGGGAAGCCACGCAGCTGTCTAAGCACGCCCATTGCGCACTTCAAGCTTTGGCAGACGATTCCTATGAGCGCGGGACCTCCATGGAGCGCGGGGTCTCCATGGGGGAGACGGAAACCAGAGCCTGGGCTAACTTTCGTCGGGCCCGTCCCGGCCTGTGGATATTTGGCGCGGGAGACGATGCCCAGCCGCTTCTGTTGCTGGCAAAGGAACTGAGCTGGTTCGTCGCGGTTTCCGATGGCCGTTCTCATCTCGCCAGCAGAGAGCGCTTTCCCCAGGCTGACGAACTGCACGTCCTGCCGATTAAGGAACTCAGCGCCGGTCAGGCTGCGTGCCCGCCATTTACCCGTCTGCGCCCAACCGACGCGGGCGTCCTCATGACCCACAGCTTCGAGCAGGATGCAACCGTGATCGCCTTCCTGCTGGCTCGCGAATCTCCGCTTGCTTACATCGGCGTGCTCGGCCCTCAGCGCCGCACCCGCGAACTGCTGGCCCAGGCCGCCCGCTTGCTCAATCTCCCTGCAAGCGTCAACCAGGCCGAGCGCTGGCTCGCCCAACTCCACGCCCCAACGGGTCTCGATCTGGGTGCGGAATCGCCTGAAACCATCGCCCTTTCCGTGCTTGCCGAAATTCAGCAATGTCTCACGGCGGCGACGGCGCTGCCTCTTCGCCAGGTGAGAGCCGTTCCGCTTGCCATCTCCGGATAGTCGCCAGGGCGGGATCGAAAGCGGCGACTTCGACCTGACTAAAAAATCTCCGCATCCCGAAGCAACGTTCCCAGTCGATCCTTGCCGGAGACGATTGCATCCCCCGGAGAAATCGGCCACGGGATCTCGAGATCCGGATCGTTCCACAATATCGTCCGTTCCCCGGCGGAACAGTAATAGTCAGTCACCTTGTAGGCAAAACCCGCATTCTCTGTCAAAGCTAAAAACGCATGGCCGAATCCTTCCGGAATCCATAACATCTCACCGTTTTTGCCGCTAAGTTCAACCACCACATGCTTTGCGAATGTCGGCGAATTGCGCCGCAGGTCCACGGCCACATCCAGGACGGCGCCATGGGTCACCCGGACAAGCTTTCCCTGCGGCTGAATGATCTGATAGTGAATGCCGCGGACGACGTTCTTTCTCGATACTGAGAAGTTATCCTGCACCCATAACTCCGGCAAACCTGCCTCCGCCATTGCGCGCCGGTTATAGGTCTCGCAGAATGCGCCCCGGTCGTCGCGGTAAATCGAAGGCGTCAGCACTAACACACCCGGCAAAGATGTCTCGGTGATCTTCATGGTTCCATAGCCTTGGCCGCGAAATAGGGCTCGTGAAGCAGGGCAAGCAGGTACTTGCCGTATCCGCTCTTGCTGAAGGGCTGGGCCAGCCGCTCCAACTGCTCTCCGTCAATGAAGCCATGGCGGTAAGCAATCTCTTCCGGACAGGCTATAGTCAGGCCCTGGCGACGCTCAATGGTTTGAACAAACAAACCGGCTTCGAGCAGCGACTCATGCGTGCCCGTGTCCAGCCAGGCCATGCCGCGGCTCATGATCTCAACATTCAGATTTCCCGCTTCCAGGTAACAGCGGTTCAGGTCCGTTATCTCCAGCTCACCGCGTTCCGATGGCCTGAGCGAAGCGGCGACGCTCACTACGTTGTTGTCGTAGAAGTAGAGCCCGGTTACCGCATAGCGCGACTTGGGAATCTTCGGCTTTTCTTCCAGGCTGATAGCGCGGCCCATCTTATCGAACTCCACCACCCCATAGCGTTGCGGATCTTCAACCGCATAAGCAAACACGGTAGCGCCGTGCTTTAGCTCCGCCGCATGTTGCAGTTGGCGCGATAGACCCTGGCCATAGAAAATGTTGTCGCCCAGAATCAGTGCGCTCGGATCGTCGCCAATAAACTCCCGCCCGATAAGAAAGGCTTGAGCCAGGCCGTCGGGGCTGGGCTGAATGGCATATTGAATATTCATCCCCCAGTTGCTTCCGTCTCCTAACAACTCGGCAAATCTGCCTGTGTCGTGGGGAGTGGAAATCACCAGGATGTCCCGCAGGCCGGCCAGCATCAGCGTGCTCAGCGGATAGTAGATCATCGGCTTGTTATAAACCGGGAGCAGTTGCTTTGAGACCACATGAGTAACCGGATAAAGACGCGTCCCCGATCCTCCGGCAAGTACGATTCCCTTCATAGCGCAGGCCGCTCCGTATAATTCTGTGCAATCCATTCAAGATATGCCCCGGTCCTTACATTCTCAACCCACGAGGCATGGTCTAGATACCAGCGGACAGTCTTGCGAAGCCCGCTTTCAAACTCCTCCGCGGGCTGCCATCCCAATTCGCGTGCGATCTTCGTTGCGTCGATGGCGTATCGCCTGTCGTGTCCGGGACGATCCTTGACGAATGCTATCAGTTCCTTGCGCGGGCCTATCGCAGCATCGGGACGCATCTCGTCCACCAGGGCGCAGATCGTTCTTACAACGTCGATATTCGCGCGCTCGCTGTTTCCGCCAATGTTATAAGTCTCGCCAACCCGGCCCTCTCGCAATACGGCACGGATCGCCGCGCAATGGTCCTCCACAAACAGCCAATCCCGCACGTTCATTCCGTCGCCGTAGACGGGCAAGGGCTTTCCGTGAAGCGCATTGAGAGTCACCAGGGGGATCAGCTTCTCAGGAAACTGAAACGGCCCATAATTGTTCGAGCAGTTCGTTGTCAGCACGGGAAGACCATAGGTGTGGTGGTATGCCCTGGCCAGATGATCCGAGGCCGCCTTTGAAGCCGCATAGGGGCTGTTAGGAGCGTAAGCCGTGGTCTCGGAAAAAGCCGGATCGCCTGCCCCCAACGAGCCATAGACCTCGTCTGTGGAGACATGCAGGAAGCGGAATGCCGCTCGATCGGCCTGGCTGAGTCCCGCCCAGTAGAGCTTCGCCTGTTCCAGCAGCACAAACGTTCCCTGAACATTGGTGCGGATAAAAGCACCTGGGGAGGCAATGGAACGGTCCACATGGCTCTCCGCCGCAAAATGGACGATTGCCCGAGGCTGATGTTCACGCAGCAAGCGGCCTACGAACTCCGCGTCGCAGATGTCGCCATGCGCCAGCCGGTAGCGCGGATCTCCATCCAGCGTAGCCAGGTTGGCTGGATTTCCGGCATAAGTAAGCAGGTCCAGGTTCACAACCTGCGTGCCCTCGGTCCCGATCCAACTCAAAATAAAATTCGAGCCAATAAAGCCTGCCCCGCCCGTGACCAGTATCGTATCCAGGTTGAGTTCCCCCGCAGATCAGTATATGCCGTGGAATCCGCCGCTTGCAGTCTGGAGGCAATCGAGTGGCGGCCATGTGCTACAGGATTGTTAACGAACTTCTGCAGCGAAGCGGGATTTTCGATATATTCTAAAGAGTCAGCTTTGTCCCATACGCGGCCGGGCCTGCTTCGGCAGAGCCACTCAAGAGAGACCATGGCGATTTTCCTCGACGGGCATCGCGGCGTGGATGTGTCTTTCAGGCCAATCAATGCATTCCGCACTGGAAAAACTCATTGAGAAGGATGCCATGCATACATCGGACCGTCATCTTCAAACTCCGGGGCCGCAAGGACTCTATCACCCGCGGAACGAACACGATGCCTGCGGTATGGGCCTGGTAGCCAGCATCCGCGGCGAAAAAAGTCATGAGATTATCCGCAAAGGGCTTGAGGTCCTGATCAACCTCACGCATCGCGGCGCGGCGGGTTGCGATCCCGATACCGGCGACGGCGCCGGCATTTTGATTCAGATTCCGCACACATTTTTTGCGCGCGAGTGCGGTGAGTTGGGCATGCAATTACCCGAGCCGGGCGCTTACGGCGTGGCCATGGTCTTCCTGCCCGTCGACAAGCACAGCCGCCTTCAATGCGAGGGCGTCTTCGAACGCATTGCGCGCGAAGAGGGCCTGACGGTGCTGGGCTGGCGCGACACTCCGGTAAACGGCGACGCCGTTGGCCGGGAAGCGCGCGCTTCGCAGCCCTACATCGAACAGCTTTTCGTGACCTGTCCTCATTGCATGGACGAAGAAGTATTTGAACGCCTGCTTTACCGCATCCGGCGCCGAACCGAAAACGAAATCGCCGCATCGGACATCGAGGACAAGGACACCTTCTATGTTCCTTCGTTCTCCTGCCGCACCATCGTTTACAAGGGGCTGATGCTGGCCCCGCAGATTGAGAAGTTCTACTTCGAGCTGGCCAATCCGCTGGTCACCAGCGCGCTGGCCCTGGTCCACCAGCGCTTCTCCACGAACACGTTTCCCAGTTGGAAACTGGCGCACCCCTACCGCTATGTGGCCCACAACGGAGAAATCAACACCATCCGGGGCAATGTGAGTTGGATGAACGCCCGCCAGTCGGTGCTGGCAAGCCCGCTCTATGAAGGGAAAATCTCCAAGCTCTATCCGGTTATCGCGCCGGCGGGCAGCGATTCTGCCTCGCTGGACAACGCGGTAGAGTTTCTCTTCCAGTCCGGCCGATCCCTGCCCCACGTGATGGCCATGCTCATTCCCGAGGCCTGGGCCGGCAATCCGGATATGGACGAGGAGAAGCGCGCCTTCTACGAGTACCACGCGTCGTTGATGGAGCCCTGGGACGGCCCGGCCGCCATTGCGTTCACCGACGGCAAGGTGATCGGCGCCACGCTCGACCGAAACGGCCTGCGCCCCGGCCGCTACATTGTGACCAAAGACGACCTGGTTGTGCTGGCTTCCGAAGCCGGCGTCCTTCAAGTGCCGGCCGAAGACGTTCGCAAGAAAGGCCGTTTACAGCCAGGCCGCATGTTCCTGGTAGACACCGTGGCAAAGCGCATTGTCTCCGACGCAGAAATCAAAAAGGAACTCGCTGGCCGCCAGCCTTACGCGGCCTGGCTGAAGGAACAGCAGGTAACTCTGGACCATCTGCCCGAGCCCTCGCGCGTCATCGCCTACAATCCCGAAACCCTGCTTCGCCGCCAACGCGCTTTCGGCTACAGCGAAGAAGACCTGAGAATTCTGCTTGGGCCCATGGGCGCAAACGGCGAGGAGCCAATCGGGTCCATGGGGACGGATGTCCCGCTGGCCTGTCTTTCCGATCGTCCGCAGCCCTTGTTCAACTACTTCAAGCAGCTTTTTGCCCAGGTAACCAATCCGCCCATCGACCCCATCCGCGAAGAGATGGTGATGTCGCTGATCAGTTACATCGGCACTGAGCGCAACATTCTGGACGAGCAGCCCGAAAACTGCCACACGCTCAAGCTGCCCCATCCCATCCTCACCAATCGCGACCTGGAAAAGCTGCGCCGAGTCTCTTCCGGCGACCTGCTGGCCACAACGCTTCCGGCGCTGTTTCGCGCCGCGGACGGCGAGGCCGGCCTGAAGCATTCGCTCGACGATCTAAGCGCCCGCGCTGCTCACGCGGTTCACTCAGGCTACACGCTGCTCATCCTTTCCGACCGTGGCATCGACGCAACCTATGCGCCTATTCCCAGCCTGCTGGCCATGGCCGCCGTTCACAACCGCCTGGTACGCGAAAAGACTCGCACCCAGGTAGCGCTGATCATCGAGAGCGGCGAGCCCCGCGAAGTGATGCACTTTGCCCTGCTCATTGGCTATGGCGCAAGCGCCATCAATCCTTATTTGGCCATCGAATCCCTGCACGACCTGAAGCGGCGCGGCCTGCTGCCGGGGAACCTCTCCGCCGAATACGCCGAGAAGAACTTCATCAAGGCTGTCAACAAGGGCCTGCTAAAGACTTTCTCCAAGATGGGCATCAGCACGCTGCAAAGCTATCGCGGCGCGCAGGTGTTTGAGGCCGTGGGCCTGAACACGGCACTCATTGACGCCTACTTTTCCGGCACCGCATCGCGCATCGAGGGCGTGGGCCTGGATGTGCTGGCTCGCGAAGCGGCGCTGAAGCACACCTTTGCCTTTCAGCCGCTGACCGACTCGGAAACGGATCTTGTGGTTGGCGGCCACTATCAATATCGCGAAGGCGGCGAATATCACCTGCTCAATCCGCTCACCATCGGCAAGCTGCAGCATGCGGTGCGGCAAAACAATCCAACCACGTTCCAGGAGTACACCGACCTGCTGGATGAACAGAGCCGCCATCTGTGTACTCTGCGCGGCCTGCTCAAGCTGAAATACTCCGATGAGCCAATTCCGCTGGAAGAAGTGGAGCCGGCCAAGGAGATCGTGAAGCGCTTCACCACCGGCGCCATGAGCTTCGGTTCTATCAGTAAGGAAGCGCACGAAACCCTGGCCATTGCCATGAATCGAATTGGCGGCATGTCCAACACCGGCGAGGGCGGCGAAGATGAAGTCCGCTTCAAGCCCGATGCCAATGGCGACTCCCGCCGCAGCGCGGTGAAGCAGGTGGCCAGCGGCCGCTTTGGCGTGACCACCAATTATCTGGTCAACGCGGACGAACTCCAGATCAAGATGGCGCAGGGGGCCAAGCCCGGCGAAGGCGGTCAGTTGCCCGGCCACAAGGTGGATGCAATCATCGCGAAGACG
>Ga0182030_10017527_pt1 | contig 13810 bp, 9 predicted proteins | sample 812S3MmetaG_FD_121299 | JGI IMG/M metagenome (GOLD analysis project Ga0182030, IMG submission 121299) | Permafrost microbial communities from Stordalen Mire, Sweden - 812S3M metaG (Illumina Assembly) | ecosystem: Environmental > Terrestrial > Soil > Wetlands > Permafrost | place: Sweden... | reverse complement strand
GGGTTGCCATTGCATCGCGAGCAGCACGCCCGCGATCGCGGGACTGATCACCGAGCCGATGCGTCCGATGCCGAAGCCCCACCCGACGCCGGTCGAGCGCATGCTCGGCGGATAGACGTTGGCCGTCGACGCGTTCAGGATGCTTTGCGTGCCGATCAAGAACGTGCCGACGACAAACGTGGCGATGGCGAGGAACACAAACGTCCCTTGTCCCAGGCTCAGGACGAGCATGGCGGCGGCGGCGAGGAGATAGCCGATCGACGCCGTGCGGAAGCCGCCGAATTTCAGCACGACCGGCGCTGCGATTAAGGTCCCGGCGACACCGCCCCACTGCAAGGACGTTGTGATCGTGACGATCTCGTGCTTGTTCAGGCCGCTGCCGGTGAGCAAGATCGGGATCCAGTTGTTAAAGAAATAGAGTGCGACCAGCGAGCTGAAGAACACGGCCCAGAGCGTCGTCGTGATCGCCGCGCGCCCGTCCGCAAACAACTGCGCGGGCTGGAAGCCTTCTTGGTTCTCCTTATCGACGGCGAACGTTGTATCCGTAAACGTCCGCCCCGGTTCGAGACGCGCGAGGGTCGCGTTGATGCCGGCAGCATCCGCTCCGCGCATCACTTGTTGGACGAGCGATTCGGGCAGCAGCGTGATAAAGAGCGGCGAGAGGACGATCGGTGCGAGACCGCCGATGATGAAAACGGTGCGCCAGCCGAACGCTTCCAGGTAGCCGTATGAATAGCCGGCGGCGACGCTCCCGACGGCAAGGCTGATGTACATGATCATCACGATCGACGTGCGCACGTTCTTCGGCATGTAGCCGCTGGCGATCGCGATCGAGATCGGCGAGGCGCCACCGAGTGCGAGCCCCGCGAGAAAGCGGTACGCGATCAAGACCGGCACCGTGGTCGCCGTCGCGGTCAATAAGGAGAAAATGCCGAAGAGCAGGCCGCACAGGATGAAGGTGCGCTTGACGCTCCAGCGGTCACCGATGAAGCCGAACCCGAGCGCGCCGAGCGTAAGGCCAAGCAGCCCCGCGGAGAACACCGGCGCGATCATCGCTCGCTCGACGCCGAGCATTTTCACGACGTCCGGCGCGGCGAAGCTGATCGCCGAGAGATCGAATCCGTCGAAGAAGACCATCAAGCCGCAGAGCCCGATGATCAACCGGTGGTACGCGTTGAAGCGCGCGCTATCGATAATGTCGGAAACGTTCGTCATCAATCCCTCCCGGGATTACGTTACGTTGCCCCGTTCGCGGATGGCTGCGAGAACGTTCTTGGGCGTCATCGGCGCCGTGCGCACGCGCACGCCGATCGCGTCGAAGATGGCGTTGGCGATTGCCGCGGCCGTCGGACGCGACGAGGGTTCGCCCGCACCCCCCGGCGCGATCGAGGGCCGGTTGATCAACACGACCTTGACTTCATCGGGAATGTCGTGCATGTGCGCGATCGGATAGGTGACCCAATCGGTCGACGTCACGTTGTGGTTGTCGAACGTCGCTTCTTCGTAGATCGCGCGGCTCATCGACTGGATCAGGTTCGCTTCGATCGTGCCTTGCAGCGATTTCGGATTGACGATGAAGCCGCAGTCGTGGGCGCAGATGAGTCTCCGCACGCGTACGACGCCGGTCTTCGGGTTGACACCGACTTCGGCAACCGTCGCAACGGTCGTCACGACGCGCGTTGCGAACGCAACTCCACGTCCGATCAACTCGCCGTTCGTATCGAGGCGTTTGATCGATGCCGACGGCCGGGTCGCCCAGTCGGATGCACTCGCGACGCGTTCCAGCGCCTCGATATGCCGTGGATCCTTGAGGTGCTTGAGCCGGAAGATGATCGCGTCCATGCCGGCGTGGCTGGCCAATTCATCCATGAACGATTCGACGATGAACGTGGTGCCGGGGCCTTCGGGGTCGCGCATGTGCGATGTCCGCAGCGGCGAGTTGCCGGGCGCGAACGGGGCCACGAGTTCGGCGGTCGCGCGCATGTTGGGAATTTCGTATTTCGCGGTGGCACTGCCGTACTGCCCGAACTCGTAGACGACGTCATCGTTCGGAAAGCCGGCCATCTGACCGGCGATGAAACTCCCGGCCACGCTCGGTTGCGAAAAGATCTCGTTACCGTTGAACTGACGGAGCACGGCGTCGAAGGCGACGATGCTGCCGTCCTGCACGTTGGCGCTTAGGTGCCCGGCCATCGCGGGTGACTTCGTGCCCCACTGGGTGTTGTCGGCGCGCATCGACTGCACGCGTACCGGACGTCCGACGGCGCGCGAGAGCAGCGCTGCAGCAGCTGCAGACTCTTCCAATCCGGCGCGTCCGTACGAGCCGGCGTCGGAAGCCCAGACCACGCGCACTTGCGCGACCGGCACCTTCAGTAACTTCGCCATGCCCTGACGTAGCGCGTGCGTCTTTTGCGTTCCGGACCAAACCGTGACGCCATCGGCGCGCACGTCGGCGACCGAACAACCGGGTCCCATATTCGCGTGTGACTGAAAGGGCCAGAAGTACGTCGCTTTGAGCGGAGTCGCGCCGATCGTCGCGTCGAGATTGCCGTCTTTCACGACGTTTGACTTGATCACGGGCTGGGACCACATGTAGTCCGCGAGTTGCGCTTGCGCGGGTAGCGTGACGCTCGCCGCAGTCCAGGTCGTCTTGAGCGCCCGCGCCGCGCGAATGGCATCCCATTCCCGCGTTGCGACGACGCCGGCGAAACCCGCGACGTGCACGACGCGTGCGTCACCGATGCCGTGGACCGACGATGCGTCGACGTCCACCAGCGTGGCGCCGACGCTCGGCGGATAGACGAAGCGTCCGTGCAGCATTCCCGCCGGCTTGACGTTGACCACGTACGGGTAGCGGCCGAAGGCTTTAGGCGCCACATCCTTGCGCGGCAGCGACGAGCCGGCAATGCGATACTCGGTCCACTCCTTGGGCTTTGCCGGCACGGTGAGGCTGACATTGAAGCCCTCACCGGTCTGCGGGAACTTCGGATCGGGTGCGAGCGCCGCGAGAACATCCGTATAGCGCAGCGTTTTCGTGGCGTCTCCGGTGACGTGGATAACGCCGTCGGTGACGGTGAGCTGCGTCGCCGGAACGCCGAGGCGCTGCGCTGCCGACGCGAGCAAGATGCTGCGCATCTCGGCCGCGGCATTGCGGATGGCGAAGTTGCCCTGATAGGTCGAGAAGCTGCCGCCGACGCCGCCGGCGCTGACCGTATCGCTCGTATCGCCGAGCATCGGCCGCACGCGCTCGAATGGAACGTCGAGCTCGTCGGCGACGAACTGCGCGAAGCCGGTGGGCACGCCCATGCCGACTTCAACTTTATCGGTGTACATCTCGACGGTGCCGTCGGGCAGCATGCGCAGCCAGTCGCCGAGCGTGGTCATTTTCGTGGGCGGCGGCGTGTCGGCAGCAAGTGCGAAGGCCTGATAGCCGGCGCCGGTGGCAACGACGACGAGGGCCGTCGTGCCGGCGAGGAACGTTGCACGCGTAGTCATGCCGTCATCTCCTTGGCAGCGCGCTCGACAGCGCGCAGGATCGCGACGTGCGAGCCGCAGCGGCAGACGAGGCTCCCGAGCGCCTCTTTGATGCGCGCCCGGCTCGGTTTTTTCTCATGCGCGAGCAGATCGGCGGCGGTCATGATCCAGCCGTTTAGGCAGTAGCCGCACTGCATGGCCTGCTCTTCGGCAAACGCGGTTTGCAGCGGGTGCGGGTGTTCCGGGGTTCCGAGTCCGGCGAGCGTCGTGACGGCGCGTCCTTCGGCGAACGATACCGGCGTGACACACGAACGCGTTGCTTTCCCGTCGACATGGACGGTGCACGCGCCGCATTGGGCGAGCCCGCAGCCGAAACGCGGGTTCTCGCTGGCGAGGTTGTCGCGCAGCGCGTAGAGCAACGGCATATCGGGCTCGGCTTGGACATCGTGGACGTGTCCGTCGACACGCAGCCGGATTGTTTTGTCCATAAATCGTTCCCCTCGCCGGATAGCAGTTCCAGCCGCTTCGCGGAGCGCTCCTCAAATACTGCCGGAACCGCGCGCCGTCGTTGCGCACCGGCTCGCGCTGTGGTTGTCTGAATATAGCGAACCAGACCTGATTAGCCGAAGGCTCCCGCGGCGCTGAGCTCGCCGATCTTCTGGTCGCCGTAGTGCAGCAAGCCGCGCAGGATGTCGTCCGCGTGTTCGTTACGCTGCGGTGCGCGGCGCGCCGGCGGTGGCGCGTCTCCGACGCGCACGGGACTGCCGATGCTGCGCACGGTGCCGAAGTGCGGATGTTCGGTGGTGACGATCAATCCGCGCGCGTCCGTCTGCGGATCGAGAAACGCTTCTTCGACGGTATTGACCGGCCCGCACGGAACGCCGGCTTCGCGTAACAGCGCGAGCCATTCGGCCGAGCGTTTCGCACGTAAGGCGCGCTCGAGGATCGGCAACAATTCAGCGCGGTGCCGATAACGCGAACTCACGTTGTTAAAGCGTTCGTCAGCGGGCAGTTCCGGCGTTCCGAGTACGTCGCACAGACGAACGAAGAATTTCTCCTTTGCGCACACGACGACGATCCAGCCGTCCGCCGTTTCAAAAGCGCCGAACGGCACGATCGACGGATGCGATGAGTGTGCCATGCGCTGCGGTACGTGCCCCGCCGTCAGGTTCCAGGTAGCAACGTAGGTCAACATACCCATCGCGACATCGAACAGACTCGTGTCACAATCCATCCCGACGCCGTCACGGCGCGCGGCGTGAATGCCGCTCATGAGCGCGAGCGCGGCTACGTAACCACCCGAATAGTCGACCAGCGACAAGCCGGACTTCGCGGGCGGGCCATCGGGCTCGCCGGTCAGGCTCATCCAGCCGGTCATGCCCTGGAGTATGTAGTCGTACGCCGGTTCCGCGCGGCGCGGACCGGTCATGCCGAAACCGCTCAACGAACAACAGACGATGCGCGGATTGGCCGCGCACAGATCCGCGTAACGCAAGCGCAGCCGCTCGGGAATATCGCCGCGCAGATTCGAATACACGGCATCGCTGCAGGCAACGAGATCGCGCAAGACCGATTGACCGGCACCGGTGTGCAGATCGAGGTTCAACGATCGCTTATTGCGATTGAATGCTTCGAAGAACAGGCTGTCCTCGCCCGACTGATGCGGCGGCACGTAGCGGCCGACGTCGCCGCCGTTGCGCGGGTCTTCGATCTTGATCACGTCGGCGCCGAGGTCGGCCAGGTGGACGCTGCCGAACGGTCCCGCGCCGTACTGCTCGACCGCAACGATCCGGATGTCGTCGAGAGGTCTGCGCGTCGTCATGCCTTCGACCTCAGCTCGTTGCGCTAGTCGAAGTCGAACAGTCGCTTCGGGTTGTCGACCAATATCTTCTTGCGAACGGCGTCGTCCGGTGCGAAGTCGGCGAGCATGTCGATGAGATCGCCGTCGTTGGGCATTTGGTTCACTTCGAACACGTAAGAGTGCGGCCAATCCGATCCCCAGATGACGCGATCGGGTGCTTTCGCGATGATCGCGCGCGACATCGCCACGAAATCCTCATATTTGCCGCCGAGCGCGAGATGCCGGTCGGGGCAGATGAGTTTCAGATGCATGTTGGGCTTGCCGAGGAGGTCGAGCAACGTGCGGAACGCCGGCTGATCGAGTCCCTCGCCGGGATCGATACCGGCGAACTCGTCGATGATCGTCGGCAGCGGCACGTTACCGATGAGATCGGCGTGAACTTCGAGGCTGTCGCCGTCGATCTGAAACTCGACGACCCACGAAGCGGGCTCGATGAGCGCGATGTTCGCATGAAATTCTTTCGCGTCGAACGCGCGGCGAACGACCTTGGCAAACGGAAAGCGGAGTCCGCGAATGCCGCCTTTGTGCAGCCGCTTGATCTCGTCGGCCGTCATGCCCGCATTTGCGCGGACCATACCTTTGATCCGGCCGTCGGAGCGCGCGATCGCGTCGAGGGTGACCGCCGGATCCAGATCGTGAACGCTCGGCGTAACGACGAAGCCGCGTTCGATGCCGATCGCCGTGGACATGCGCAGCCAATGTTCGATCGGTGCGGTGGGTGGCGTGTAGCGACGGCTCTCGGCATACGGAAAGCGATCCGGCGGCCCAAAGATGTGAAAGTGCGAATCCCAGCTGCCCGGCGGGATGACCGTGCGCGGCTTCTTCGGGTTCGGGTCGGGCGGGAACGGAATGTCGACGTGCGTGGTCGTCATCGTGCTCATGCTGAAGTAACACTTTCCAAAACGGAGATGCCGAGCAGGCGAGCGGGATTGTCGGTGCACATCGTGCGCATTTCTTGCGCGTTGATGCCGAACGCCGACATGTAGCCGGAGATCAGCCGCATGCATTCGACGGAGTGGGGAAATAGCGGCTCGCCGGCATCGCTCGAGAGCGTGCAGTGTTCGGGCCCCACGGCACGGATCGCCGCATACATCTTCGCCGGATCGATGCCGAGCAGCGGCGAGAGTTCGTCAAAGGTGAAGTTGAGCGTGATCCCGCGGCCGGCGAGATGCTGCATCTCGGCGATGTTGAGATCGATAAACGGACTAAACGGATGATCGATCACGGTTTGGCGAAAACCGATGCTGTCGCACAGGTCGGCGATGGCCCAGATTTCCGGATGGGTCGCGTGCCCGGTGAAGAGCACGACACCGGCATCAGCGATGGCGCGAATATACTCGGCGTACTCTTCTTTCAGTTTCCCATTCGCTTCGAGCATGTAGTAGCCGCGCGCGACCGCGAGATCCCATGGCAGCGGTTCGGAATGGTCGCCGACTTTCGCCGACGGGTCCCACCAGCGTACGAGGCCGCCGACGGTGTTCAACGTGTTCGCGTGATTGAAGACCGGCAGCCAGACTGCCGCGATGCCGTCGGCCAGGTTTTCGCGCAGCCGCTGCATCGACGGCGGCCGGTTGTCCATCGTAATGCCGTATCCGGCGTAGCACGTTATGGACTCGAGGTCTTCGGTGCCGGCCCAACGCTGCAGCGCGTCATTGAGTGCGGCAACATCGCGTGCCGGCCGGTACTCGCCGCTAATGTCGCTCTTCACGGTCTTGTAAACGATGCCGCGCATGTGGCTTTGCGACGCTAATTTTGCTAGCGAGAGCGCATCTTGCTGGCCTTCGTGCGCGTGACAATGGATGTCGTACATGTCTGCAACGCCGGGGACGGCCGGCGGGAACACGACGCCGGGCCGGTAGCGCCGGCGCGTCGGATACGAGGTTACGCAACGCTCGCGCGACGGCGTCGCGTTGTTCGGTCGCTCATTCATCGGCGTCATGGCGCTTTTCTCGTTTCAGCGGACGAGGAGGTGAAAGATATCTGCATCATTAACGAAAATCATTAATCATCCTCTCGCCGAGTCGGCGATTCGTGCTCGATGAAAGCCCGCATGACATGAACGACTTGAACGTCGCACAGGCTTCCGGCGTCGACGTCACCCGAGTGGAATGGCTGAAAATGGTCGTCCGTAAGCGTATCTTGGCGGGCGAGTACCGGCCCGGCTCGTGGATCCGCGAGGTCGAATTGCAGCGCGAGTTCGGGCTATCGAATGGTCCGGTGCGGGAAGCGCTGCAAAGTGCCGTCGCCGACGGGCTGGCCGAGCGCGCGCCGTTTCGCGGCGTCCGCGTTATCGATCTCAGCGAACGCGAAATCGTCGAACTTTTCGAGGTCCGGTTCGCGTTGCTCGGCTTCGCCGCGGAATTGGCCGCCGAGCGCGCGGGGCCGGACATCGCGGACGGCGCCGCGGCACTTAAGGCGAGCTTAGAGCAAGCCGCGATCGAAAATGAAAGCGCGGACCTCTGGCTACGCGGCGAGCTCTCGCACTGGGTCTTTGAATTGGCCGGCAATGCGCGGCTGCGCGAAGCGTACGAGCGACCGTTGTTGCAATCGCTGCTCTACGTGGCGATGGCGCGCCAGAAAAAGGGCGTGCGGGCAGAACTGCTCGCCCCGGTTTTCGACGTCATCGACGCCATCGCGCAGCGACAACCGGTCAAGGCTCGTCGAGCGGTGCGCGCGTTGACGCTGCAAACCTTGCGCTATCTTCGCCATGGAGAGACTTCATGCTAATGCGACCCGTTGCCCTGGGGTTGTTCGTCGCGCTGGCTGCGCCGTTTATGGGCTTACCCGCCCGTGCCGCGGATCCGCCGTTCATCATTCCGTCGATCAGTTCCATGACGGGTGCCGGCGCGTTTAGCGGCAAGGAAACCGAAGAAACGCTCCGCCGTCTCGAGACGGGCATCAACCGGCAAGGCGGCATCAAAGGCCGTCCGATCCACTTCGAGATTTACGACGATCAGAGTAAGCCTCAGGTCTCCGTTCAGTTGTTGAGCCAGATCATGGCCGGCGGGTCGCAAGTCGTTTTGGGGCCACAGCTCACCAACGCATGTCTTGCCGTCGTACCGTTCGTGCAAAACAAGATCGTGCAGTACTGTTTGTCGCCCGGGCTCGATCCCGCGAAAGGCACGTACAGCTTCGCCGCGAGCGTGAGCGGACCGGATATCTTCAGCGCGATGGTCCACTACTTCCACCGCAAAGGATGGAATCGCATCGCGACTTTGACGACGTCCGATGCAACCGGTCAGCAAGCCGATCAGCGACTCGGCGGCGCCATCGCTCTGCCCGAAAACAAGGGCGCTCAAATTGTCGATCAAGAGCACTTTGCCCCGACGGATCTTACCGTGGCCGCGCAAGTCGCGCGCCTGAAGGCGGCCGCCCCGCAGGTTTTGATCGTCTGGGTCATCGGAACGCCGCTCGTTACGGCGCTGCGCGGTCTCTCCGACGCGGCCTTCGACGTGCCGCTCGTCGCATCGAACTCAAACATGATCTACGATTTGATGAAGCAATGGACCCCGTATCTCCCATCGCAGCTGATCTTTTCGGGGCCGGGGTTTCTAGGCGGTACGATCCCGCGCGCGCAGGCCGGCGCGGTTCGCCAATTCTACGCGGTGACCAAAGACGTCGGCGTGAAGCCCGATCTCGGCCTCGCGCTCAGCTGGGACGCAGCGCTCATTGTCGTTGCGGCGTATCAGCAACTCGGCACCAGTGCTAGCGCGGAACAGATCCACGCCTACATCGAGGGCCTGCATAATTTCCCCGGGATCTTGGGCGTCTACGATTTCACGACCGGCGATCAGCGCGGCCTCACGCAAAAAGACCTCACGATCATGCGTTGGGACGCGAAACGAGACGGCTGGATTGCGATTAGCAAAGCCGGCGGAGAACCGTTTTAACCGCCGACCGGAGTTTTGCCGCCGCGGCGTTGTAGCGCTGAAATTCTTCACGCGCGAAGCCGTGCAACCTGGTCCGTTCATTTTCCCTTCGCAGCCCCGGCGCTTCAGCCTTTCGCATCCGAGCATGCCATCGCGCCGGCGAGCGCAAGCCTAAGCCGGTGTCGTAATTTTTTGATACCTGTTGCAACATTGGGTTTTCTTACGTGCTCGACTTCGATGGAGGTCAACCATTCGCGAACTTCGCTAACGTAGATCGACATCGAAATCTCGACAACATCAACGGGGTCGATTTCGGGTCCCACATTTCCGCGCTGCTTCTGCACGACCACGAGCTCGGCGAGGCGCTTGCGCGCGGCGGCCTTCCGCCGGACAAAGTCGGCAACTTCGAGTTCCGGAATCTTGCGATCGGCGCGGGAGAAATAAGACGCTTCTTGCATGGCTTGCAGAGAGAGCCGCGTGTCTCGCGCGAGATACACATATTGTTCGCGAAAGACGTGAACGATCTGATCCACGAGGTCCGCAGCGGGATCGAGCGTGGCGAATGCGCGCTCGTGGCACAGGCGGAGCTGTTCATTGTGAATGAGGAGCAACAGCCCCCGCTTATCGGGCGAATACAAGAAGATCGTGCCCGTCCCGACGCCAGCGCGTTGAGCGATTTCGCGCATCCCGGTCGCGTCGAGGCCCTTCTCATGAAAGAGCGCCTCTGCCGACTCCAAGACGCGTCGCCTGCGCTCGATTTGGGCATCCGCACGTAGCCCGAGACGGTAGGATTGGCGCTTCCGGCCGGCCGCTGCCGCCGCCGCGGGCTTTGACTCCACTGCGCGCCGGGCGTCACTCATTGGAACCACCATAGCACAGGCTTGACACCTTCGAAGCGATCGGGTAGGTTTTCGATGAACGCGTTCAATGAAACGAGCGGCCCTTGCTGCAGGCCCCCGTCCGGAGGAGACACGATGGATCCGATTACCCTTGAGGTCATCTCTTCGTCCCTGACCGCGTTCGCCGACGAGATGACGACGAGCTTTTGGAAAAGCTCTTACAGCTACTTCAACTATGAAATTCGTGACTTTGCCGTCGGCTTCATCGATCGGAAGGGGCGCATCATTACGCAGTCGCGGTACACGCATCCGGCCTTTACCGGCGATCTTGGATTCGTCGTAAAGGGTGCCGTCGACACGCTCGGCGAGGACGTGATCGAAGACGGCGACGTGATCGCTACGAACGATCCCGTCATCCAGGGTCAGCATCTCAACAACGTCGTCGTTTTTACCCCGATCTTCTGGGAAGGCCGTCTCTTCGGTTACGCCTGCGTGCGGGCACATTTGCACGATGTCGGCGGCTCGACGATCGGTTCCGGCTCGCCCAGCACCACCGAAATCTTCCAAGAGGGCTTGCAGATTCGCGCGGCCCGCATTTACCGGAAGGGCAAGCCGAATCCGGATGTTTTGAACTTAATTGAAGCGAACTCGCGTTTGCCGGAAATGGTCATGGGAGACCTCAACGCGCAGATGGCCGCCTGCCGTCTCGGGCATCGGCGCATTTCCGAACTTCTCTCGCGCTTTGACTTTGACGTCATCGAAGAAGCCATCGCCGCGTATTGGGACATGACCGAGGCTGCTGCGCGCGCAGCGATGGCAAACACGAAGCCCGGTATCTACACAGCGGACTCTTTCCTCGACAATGACGGCGTCGGGAACGAACCCGTCAACATCCGCGTACGCGTCGAGATGTTTACCGATCGCATGGTCATCGATTTTTCGGACGTTGCCGATCAGGTCAAGGGTTCGATCAATAGCGGCTATTATGGCGGCGCGACAAACGTCGGGCGGATTGCGTTCAAGTGCCTTACAACCCCACATCTGCCGTCGAACGAAGGCTGCTTTCGGCCTCTAGAAATAATTTGCCCCGAAGGGAAAATCCTCAACGCACGCCGGCCCGCAGCGATGTATGAGTGGTCCGTGATTTTCCCGACCGTGATCGACACGATCCTCAAAGCGGTCGCCGAAGGTGCACCTGGGCGCGTCCCCGCAGCGACGCGTGGTGATCCGCGCGGCGTCGGCATCGGTGGCTTCGATCTAAAGACGCGCAAGTATTTCAGCATCCATATCCCGCATCCCGGCGGCCACGGCGCGCGACCGAACCACGATGCTCCGGCACCAAAATGCTCGATTCAGCAAGGAAATGAGCATAGTATGCCAGTTGAGATCAATGAGGCTAAATACCCGGTCGTATTCGATCGGCTCGCGCTCCGCACCGATTCCGCCGGCGCCGGCCGGTTTCGTGGCGGCTTCGGCACGGACGTTGTCGTCCACATGTCGTTGGATTCCGTCGCGCGAAGCAACATGATCCGGTCGATTTGCAAGCCATGGGGCATTTATGGCGGAAAAGACGCGGCCGGCAACGAGGCATACCTGGTGACGCCGGATGGCGAGCAGAGGATGTCGCGCCGGGTCGACTACGATATTCCCGCCGGACAAACGGTGCGTATTCTCACCGGTGGCGGAGGTGGCTACGGCGATCCGCTCGAGCGCAGCGTCGAGGCGGTTGCCGACGATGTTATCGATGGTTATATTACACAGCAGGCCGCCGAACGGGACTATGGGGTCGTCGTCTCCTCCGATGGCGTCGTCGACGAAGAGGCAACGCGTACCGCACGCCTGGGTGCGAAGGTGACCGCATGAGCTCGCGCGTTGCAACCGACGTCGGAGGAACATTTACCGACCTAGCATCGTTCGACGCCGCGACCAACGTCCTGACGATCTCCAAAGCGAGCACGACGCTCGATGTAAAAGACGGCGTCGCCGACGCCGTCAAAAAAGCGAAGATCGATCTTGCGACCATTGACTATTTCGTTCACGGCAGTACGATAGCGATCAACACGGTCATCGAGCGCAACGGCGCGCGCACCGGCCTGCTTTCAACCGAGGGCTTTCGCGATACCCTTGAGATAGCACGCGGTAATATTATTAACGCTTTCGACTTGATGTTCACCACCCCCGAGCCGCTCGTTCCCCGGCGCCGGCGGCTGGAAATCGCCGAGCGTATGCTGGCCGACGGCCACGTGCTCAAACCCGTTGACGTCGACCAAGCACTCAAAGCGCTGCGTGAGTTGGAAGCGGCGGACGTCGATGCAATCGCCGTGTGCCTACTTCACTCGTATGCGAATCCGGAGAACGAACGTACGATCAAGGACCTTATCGCGAAGCACGCTTCGCGCCCGGTCTTCATCTCGATTTCCTCCGATATCGTTCGCGAGTACCGTGAGTTCGAGCGCACTTCGACGAGCGTTCTGAATGCGTACGTCGGACCGCGTGTGAGCGGCTACCTCGATGGGCTCCAGCAATTCCTCGATGCGGGGGGCTTTGCCGGCACGGCGATGATCATGCAATCGGGCGGTGGAACGATGTCGATCGATCTCGCTCGGCAACAGCCCGTTCGCATGATGGAGTCGGGTCCGGTCGGCGGGACGGTGGCAGCCGCGCACGTCGCTGCGAAGGCGGGCTTCCAGAACGTGGTTGCGTTCGACATGGGTGGGACGACGGCTAAGGTCAGTCTCGTTCGCAACGGCCAGCTCGATATTGCCGAGGGGTATTTCATCGGTGGCGAAGAGCACGGCTATCCGCTTCAACTACCGGTCGTGGACGTTGTAGAGATCGGCGCCGGCGGCGGTAGCATCGCGCATATCGACCTCCTCGGCGCCTTGAAGATCGGTCCGGAAAGCGCCGGCGCTATTCCCGGTCCGGCTGCGTACGGCAAAGGTGGAACGCGGCCGACCGTCACCGACGCCAACGTCGTTCTCGGGCGCCTAAATCCGGCCTATTTTCTGGGTGGTGATATCGGCCTCTCCGTCGAGCGTGCCGAAGACGCGATCGCGCGGGATATTGCGGAGCCGCTCCACCTCGAGATGTCCCGGGCTGCTTTCGGCATCGTCAAAATTGCCGACACGTACATGGCGCAAGCCGTCCGTCAGATGACGGTTCAAAAGGGATACGATCCGCGTGAGTTCGTGCTCTTTGCCTACGGGGGCGGCGGGCCGGGACATGCCGTATCGATCGCGCGCGAACTCGGCATCAAGACCGTCGTGATCCCACCGCATCCCGGCATTTTCTCAGCGCTCGGAATGCTTCTTTCGGATGCTAAGGAATCGTTTAAGCTCAGTCGTATCTCCAAGATGGCGGAATCGAACGCTCAAACATTCGAGCCGTTCTTTCAACAGATGGAGCAGGAAGGGCGAGAGCGGATGCGTCTGGCCGAGTTCGGCGAAGCCGACATCCGCTGCGTACGAGCAGTCGAAATGCGATATGTCGGCCAGGAGTTTACGTTGCGACTTCCCTATGCGAATCCGTCAGTTAGCGACGTCGTTGCGGAACTTCAAGCGCGCTTCGCCGCACTGCATGAATTGCGCTACGGCCACGCATTCGAGAAGACGCCGACGGAACTCGTGGCGATGCACGTTGAAGTTTACGGACATCTTCCGAAGCCGGTGGTGCGAGTTGAGAGTGCGGTGCACTCGGGCGAGCGGCAATCGTCGCGCCGCGTCTTCTTTGAAGATCTGGGTTACATTGAGACGGCAATCTACCGGCGC
>Ga0182030_10017525_pt1 | contig 13811 bp, 14 predicted proteins | sample 812S3MmetaG_FD_121299 | JGI IMG/M metagenome (GOLD analysis project Ga0182030, IMG submission 121299) | Permafrost microbial communities from Stordalen Mire, Sweden - 812S3M metaG (Illumina Assembly) | ecosystem: Environmental > Terrestrial > Soil > Wetlands > Permafrost | place: Sweden... | reverse complement strand
CCCCTTCATTCTGAGCATACTCGTATGTAGGGGTGAATGTAGGGGTAAACGGCTTCCGTATGTAGGGGTAAAAATCAGGAATTTTGCTTGAAATGAGTCCGAACGTTATGATACAAACACCACCACTAATGTGAACGTGCTTAAGATAAAATTCAGCCCACCTCTTTCGAAGCGGGCTGCCCAGCAGAGCTGGGAAGATGATGTGATGACCAATCAAAGAGCGGTTGTTATTCGTCGATCTGGTCGACGATCCTGAACTGCCCGCCGGCAGCCAGTTCTTTCGCGTCGTTCTCGGGAATAAACGAGCCGTCCTCGGCGGCCTCATTCATTGAGCCAGCTGGAATGGGCGACAACCCAAAGTGGGAAAAAATCTTCCCCTTTATGGGAGCAGACGAAACAAGGAACGTCGCCGCCCGGAAGTATGCCCAATCCCCCTCCTTGAGTCCCAAAGAAGAATCAGCAAATCCACACCGGGCTTCCTTGTGGAGCCCCTCTATGCAGGTGCGACCGGCGGCGCCGAGATCCGAAACGGTCGTCACACGGCCTCGGAGAATTGTGTAATGGCCTTCTTCTCTCATGAGGAGCTCGTCTGCGCGATCCGCAGGGGCGCGCCTTGTGTAGACGCTCCCGTCGGGGGCGTTCAAGTGGACGATGACTTGCTTGTTGCTTTGCGCGCCGTCGAACTCAACTTTTGCGACGAGAACGGCGAGAAAGAAAACAACCGTAGTGATAGCGAAGATCGATCGCCACTGACCGAAGGACGCTTCCGGAAAGCGCCTCGCAAGAACGTCCAGAACAAACAGGAATAAACAACACGCTAAACACGCCACCAACAAAGTCCAAATGGTTACCATATTCTTCCCTTCCTCCCAAAGAGCTTATCCGCCAAATTCCCTCGGGAAAATCGGCTTGATAGCCCAGCCAGCCTCAGCTAGCTTAGCGAATCTATTATAAGATAGAAAAATCTATTTGTCAAACGTGGCTTGGGCAAAACGCGATCAACGCAATAGAAATTCATCCTTCCGCTTCCAATTTGAGCGAGACCACTTTCGAGCTGCCGTCTTCGGCAAGCGTCACGCCATAAAGGATCTCCGCGGCCTCCATGGTGGCGCGATTGTGCGTGACGACGATAAATTGCGATTGCTTGGAGAATTCCTTCAGCATGTCGCCAAAGCGGCGCGCGTTGCGCTCGTCGAGTGGCGCGTCGATCTCATCGAGTACGAGAAATGGCGGCGGACTTACCGATATCATCGCGAAAAGCGCGGCGATGCCGACGAGACTTCGCTCGCCGCCGGACAGCATGTCGAGCGACGTCGTCTTCTTGCGCGGCAACTTTATTTCGATGTCCACGCCGCCGACACGCTCGATCGTAAGCTCTTCCTCGATGTCTGTTGTCGCACCGTCGCTTGCGCCGGCGCCCTCCCCTTCGCCGCCGCCCTCTTCATCGTCCGCAGCCTTCTCAATCTTCGGTTTCAAAACTTTTAATTTCGCCGAGCCGCCGTCAAACATCAGCGCGAAGAATTTCTCGAACTCGTCGTTGATCTTGGAGAGCGACTTATCGAACTCTGTCTTTATTTTTTCAGTGAGCTCCTGCATGAGCGCGGTAAGATCGGTGACCGCCTTCGTGAGGTCCTCCGATTCCTTTAATAAAAAGTTGTAGCGCATTTCGGTCTCGCTCGCTTCCTTCACGAGCGCATGATCGACTTCGCCGATGCTCGCGAGGTCACCACGCAAGCGGAAAATGCGATGCTCTGTTTCGGCAAAATTGAACTGGCCGGTGCCGGTGCCTTCTCCGCTCCCAGCTTCCGGTGCGGCCGCCGCCGGCGCTCCGCGAAAATCCTCCGGCCGACGGCCAGCCTGCTCGATCTGCCGCAACACTTCATCGCGACGGAAATCGATCCGCTCTTTTTCGAGCAACAATTCGCTGTTTTCCTTTTCCCACGCATCGATCTTACCCTGTGCCAGCTGCACATCGGCGACCGCAGCTTTGAAGGTCGCATAAAAACCTTCCTGCCCGGCTTCGAGCGCCCGTTCTTTTTCGCGTAATGACGTGATGTTCTTTTCAAGTTCGGCAAGGTCCTTTGCCGCTTGTTCAAGCTCGTTACGCAGACCCTCCGGCACGGGCTTCGTAGCGACGCTCGCGCGCGACTCGTCTTTTTCTTCCAGCGCAAAGCCGATCTCTTCGAGCACCGTCTCGATCGCGGCCTGCACCGCGAGCGGCTCCTCGTTGAGCACGGACTCCAATTCCGCCTTTATTTTTTCCAAAACGTCGATAAAATGTTCCGTCGAACGATCCGCGCCGCCACGCGCGCTGGCCGAACGCTTTGCCATGTCGATCTGCGCCTCAATGCGGCCGAGGTCCTTTTGAAGCCTGCTCCGTGTTTCCATAAGCGCGGCAATCTCCTGTTTTACCCCGGCAAGACGCTTGCGCTCCTCTGGCTGGCTCTCCTCGACGGCCGCCTGGCGCACCTGCGCTGCTTTTTTCTCTTTCACAAGCGCCTCGAATTCCTTTTGATGCGCCGCAAGATTTTCTTCCACCACTGCGCCTTTTTCTTTGAGCTCGTGAAGTTGGGAACCGAAAAAGCGATCTTCCAACGTACGCAACTCCTCTTCCAACGCGCTGCGCCGCTCCCACCGGCTCGTCTGGCGCTTCAGCGATCGCAAATGTGGCACTATCTCTTCGATAAGTGCCTGGGCTTTGTCAAGATTTATTTTACTGTTTTTTAATCTTCGCTCGGCGTCTGCCTTCTTGATCTGGTATTCGCGCAACCCCAGGATCTCCTCCATCATTTCACGCCGTTCGAGCGGCGAGGAGCGGACAAAGACGTCGCTGTCGCCCTGGCCAATGATGATGAGGCCGCGGCTCCCCAATCGCGCCTTCGCGAAAAAGTCTATCAAATCGCGCAATAATATCTCGGACTTGTTCAAATAATATTTACTTTGGCCATCGCGGGAAATCTGCCGGGAAACCACCACTTCCTCGAAGTCCACCGGAAAGAATTTATTCTTGTTCTCAAAATAAAGGCTTGCCGACGCCATGCCGACGCGCGCGCGCTTTTGCGTACCGGCGAATATCAAATCCTCAACTTTGGCGCCGCGCAGGTTCTTGGCGTCGCGCTCGCCGAGCAACCAGCGCAGAGCGTCCACGATGTTCGACTTGCCAGAGCCGTTCGGGCCGACGACCGCCACAATGCCAGCGGGAAATTCCAAGACCGTCTTTCCGGCAAAAGATTTGAAACCGTTCAACTCAAGCTTTTTTAGAAAATGCGACATATTCTCGTGGTGCTCTATTTTATGGCTTATATTGCTCCTAGTGATATTTCTTCAGTGCGTTCTTCGCCGCGTCGATCTCCGCGTCCTGTTTGGACGCGCCTTCGCCGGCAGCGATCATCTTGTCGCCAAAATAAACGCCCATGGTAAAAATGCGGCGATGCGCAGGGCCGTCCTCGGTGACCACTTTGTACGTCGGCGTCAGCTTGAAGCGCTCCTGCACGATCTCCTGCAATTCGCTCTTTGCGTCCTTGTAGCTCTTTGTCTTCAATACCTCATCAAGATTCGCCATGGCAAACGTATCGATGAATTTTCGCGACGGTTCGAGTCCCTGGTCAAGGTAGATCGCGCCGATGAGCGCCTCCATCGCATTCGCCAAAATGACCTCGCGCGCCTTGCCAGTATCCTTCTTCTCGCCACGCGACATTAAAATAAAATTCTGCAGACCGATCTGCAGGGCAACCTTCGCCAAGATCTGATAATTCACGAGCGCCGCGCGCAATACCGTAAGCCGCCCCTCCGGCTGGGTGGGAAATTTCTTGAAGAGCGCCTCGCTTACCGTGAGCTCCAAAACCGCGTCACCCAAATATTCCAGCCGCTCGTTGTGCGGCAACGGCCATTTAGGATATTCGTTGAGATAGGAGCGGTGCGTGAGTGCTTCGGTCAACAGGTCCTTGTTTTTGAAACTGATGCCGATATTCTTTTCGAGTGCTTCGGAGGGAGATGCCATGCTGCTGCTTATTATTTGATCGGTTGAGGTTTGGGTGATGGCTGCGATTTTGGTGACGGCGATGATGGAGATTTGGGCAATGCCGGTTTTGCCGAAACTTGCGGCGAATGCTTCTCAATCATCTCGCGATAGATGGTCCCTAACACGCCGTTCACAAAGCGCGCGGCGTTCGGGCCGCCATAATTTTTGGCGAGTTCGATGGATTCGTTGATGGCCACCTTCGGCGGCACTTCTTCTGGATCGGCGTACATCAATTCATAAAGCCCGATGCGTAAAATGTTGCGGTCGATGATCGCGATCTTGTCGAGTGGCCACTCCGGCGCGGCCGTGCGCATCGTGTTGTCGATATCCTTCATGTGCGCCGCAACGCCCTGGAGGATCTTCCAGCCGAACTCCGGCTCGTCAACGCCCGGCGCGAACTCGGCCATATTCCTTTCGAGGATCTCGGTGATATCCTTTTTTTTACCATAAAAATCCCACTCATAGAGTGATTGGAGCACGACAGTTCTGATTAAATGCCTTGTAGCCATAGTTTTGAAAAGAACCTGCCCGCTTACTTCGATGCTCTTATTTCTTCCCGCACGCCGCGCACGTCCGATGTGCGACCTTCGGCGCTCCGCAGTTCTTGCACACAAGCAAAACCTGCTTCTTCATCGCGAGATGCGATCGCCTCCGGCCTACTTTCCCCTTTGTATGATGTTTTATTGGTACGCCACCCATAGGTTTAATGAAATGTTAATTTATCGCTTTATAATAAGCCTGTTTCGCAAAAAAGTCAATCGGTGAGCCTCGCAAGGGCCATATTTTGCGAGCGCGGCGCGATGGGCAGCCGTGCCGTAACCCTTATGGATCTCAAAATGATAACGCGGGTGTTTGGCCGCCAGCTTGGTCATAAAACGGTCGCGCGCGACTTTCGCGATGATCGATGCCGCCGCAACCGCGACGATATTTTCGTCAGCCTTCACGATTGTTTTCGCCTTTTTATACTGTTTTTGCTGGTTCGCACGGCTGCCAAGAAATAATCCGCCATCGAGGAAAGCAGGTGTCGTCCGGCTCACGCCGCTCTTTTTGGTGAGCCGCCCGAACGCGCGCTCGGCCGCACGGTTTGCGGCGGCCGAAATATTCAGCCGCTCTATCCCCCGCGGATAGACGCGCGCAATCGCGAACCCCACCTCTGAGTGGCGCCTAAAATATTTCGCCCACGCCTCACGCCGCGGCGCGCTCAGTTTTTTAGAATCTTTTAATATCCCCAGGTTCGCGCTTTTGATGATCGCCGCCGCACTGCGGGACGGTAACAACACCACTGCCACGACCACCGGCCCCGCGAGCGCGCCACGGCCGACCTCATCGATGCCGATAACAAAACCACGAGAGGCCATCTTACGAACCAAGAAGGCTGTTCGGATCGTTAAAGCCGCTGGTCACGGAATTGATCGTCTGGTTGAACCATACCGCCGCCAGCCAGAATGCGATAACTGATGACACCACGAGAATGCCCAACGCAATCCAGCCGACCGCGCGCGTCTGCGGATCGGACGAGCGAATATATTTAATGCCCTCCCACTTCGTTATCGCAAGATACGCGATCCATGGAAGCACCGCGCTGAAAAGATACAATAATATTTGCGACCCAATCGTTATCGAAAGTGGCGGCACGCGTAACTTCGCTCCACAATTTGGACAAAAATAAAACTCCGGCGGTTGGGGAAGATGACATTGCGGGCAGAGCTGTGGTTGCGGCAGTGGCTGTTGCGACGGTCGTGTTTGACTTTGCGTTGCGTAAACTTCATCCATAGGTTTATTCTACCATGTTCGCTCGATCGCGGTGGATAAAAACGGGCAGATGACTTTCCGTGCAGTGTGCCCCCACCAGGATTTGAACCTGGGACCATCTCCTTAAAAGGGAGCTGCTCTACCAGACTGAGCTATAGGGGCAAAAGCGCGCGCACGTAACAAAACCTACGTGGCATAAGCACTTTGATATATTAATGAAAAAACGAGAGATTTTCAACTCGACGCAATAAATCGCCGTTTATCATCCGTGGCAAAATGCGTAAAACTCCTTACGAAGCATACCCACATCTTCAAAGACGGCTTCGAATTTGTAATCAATCTCTTTGAATCTTTTATTTACCTCGCCGCGGAAGTCCTCCATCTCTTTGCCCAAAGCCCCATAGCCATCGATAAGAAGACCAATCTTGGCATCGAGATGCTCGATCATAACGCCTTGACGACGCAACTCGTCGCTATGACGGTTGACTTCCTCGGTAAGAAAATCGACCTTCTCTGTAAGGTTGTGGACCTCTTTTGTTAGCGCAATGATGGCGTGTTCCAAATTCATCCCATCATTCTACCGCATCGACCATTAAGAAAAGATTAAAGAAACCGAGAGCACCTGTGGATAAAAAGAGTAGATCTTACGGCACATTTATCCCTCCCGCTCCAAATCCTCCAGCAGTTTTTTCGCTCGCGAACCCGGATGCTTCGGCGCCTTGATCACAAAACTCACCAAGAGATCTCCGCGCGCGGACGAACCGAACCGTGGCATGCCCTCGTGCGGGATACGAAGCAAGTCTTTCAAATTAAAACCTGCTGGAATCTCCGCGGAAATTGTGCCCCCGGAAATGGACGGTACTTCGATCTTTTTGCCGAGCAAGAGATCAAGAAGGTTGAGTTCGTAGGCGACCACGAGCTCGGTGGCATGCCGCTCGAAAACGCTGTGCGGTTTTATGCGTACTCGGATATAGAGGTCACCCGCAGCGGTACCGCGCTCGCCCGCCTCACCCATGCCATTCACTTTAATAAGCTGATTATCCTCGATGCCCGGCAGAAGTTCGATATTAATAGAGCGCTCCGCCTCAACGCGGCCGACGCCTTTGCACACCACGCACGGCTTCTTGGGAATCTCTCCTGTGCCGTGACATTTTGCGCACGTCTTCACCTGCGAAATGTTGCCAAAAAATGTGTGGCGCTGTTCGCGAACTTCTCCTTGCCCGTCGCACGTCCCACATTTTTCGAGCGTGCTGCCCGGCTCAGCACCCTTGCCGGAACATTTTGTGCATTGCACGAGCGTTCGAAACCGCACCGTCTTCGTCACACCCTTGAACGCATCTTCCAAAGTTATCTGCTCCTGCATTTCGAGATCAGATCCTTTCGCGTACGTTTTGCGTTTTGGCCGAACGCCCATGCCTTCGAAAATACTATCGAAAATATCGCCGAAATCGCCCATATCACTGAACTGCGACGGGTCGAAGCCCATGCCTTCCCAATTCACGTTGCCGCCACCGAAGCCACCCCACTGGCCGCCCGCGCCTGGGTTAAAACCGCCGCCCGCGCCGCCAAAGCCGGCCGGGCCGCCGGCAGTGCCAAAGCGATCGTACTGCGCACGTTTGCCCTTATCCGAAAGCACCTGATACGCCTCGTTGATCTCTTTGAACTTGGATTCGTCGCCGCCCGATTTGTCGGGATGATATTTGTGGGCAAGTTTGCGATACGCCCTTTTGATATCGTCCTCGGTGGCGGTTTTCCCAACTCCTAAAATGTCATAGTAATTTTTCATGTTCGTAATTGTACCCTATCGGGAATAAAAAAAGTATTAACGCACGCGGCGGCGGAATATCAGTGGAGACGGAACGCCGATATCGCCCATCCCCGTGCTTACTAATATCCGAGCACCTCGCGCGTGTGCGATTCTTCCCCTACTTTTATAAATCCGATCGCTAGGAGCAGCTCGTAAAAAATGAGAGAGATGAATTCCGCGAACCAGATGAAGATGATGCCGACGCTACGCAGCGCGATGAAGATGACCGCTGCCCACCCGACGTCGAACCAACCGCCAGACTCGCTCTGCCATGCGTTCATCATGCCTTGGAGGATATTATAGAACGCGTCACTTGTTGGCGAAGAAGAAGCTACCGGTGAAGTGGAAGAACTGGCGGAAAGGCTCTGCTCGAATTGTTGCGATGCGTTCTGAACCGCCACCGCTTGCTGGTCCGAGGTGAGGTCCTTAAAGCTGGGATTGTTGGTCAGTTCCATCTTCGCGAAGCTTTCGGAAAAATTTCCGAAAGAACCGTTCAGGGAAAGACTGGGGTAGAAATCGTTGACGAATCCGGACGCCCAGTCAAAGAATGTCCTAAAGCTTTTTTGCGACACAAAAAGCGGATTGCCGCCGAGCTGTGGAACATAGATCAACACCATGAAAATGAGCACCCCCGTCGTGAACTTGCCAAGCTCCGTGCCCGCGACACCGAAAAACGGTATCTCGATGCTGTTCTCAAGTCGCCGCTTGGCAGAATGATATCCCCACACGAGAAACATCAGCACGATAGCCCCCGTAATACCGAGAATGCGCCAATCGTCCTGCCAAAAAAACCCGATGAGCGCGATCGCCTCAAGTAAGATGACAAACAGCGTCCGCCCGCCATGCTTCGCGAGAAACACCTGCAGCACGGCGAGCACCGCGAAGAGCGTCAACGCGACAAGCAATATCCACACTGCGAGCCCTTGCGTGAGATAACGATAATAGCCGTAACCAAATCCCAGCGCCGCGCCGACGGCGAAGACGTCAAGCACGATCGACTTATAAAAGCCTTTCGGTCTGCCCTCCGAAAATTCTATTCTAGTTGGATTGACCAGGTTCTGGCCCAGCGCCGGCGCCTTGTCCCCCGTCATCACTGCCCGTAGATCCATTCTCTTTATTATACGCTGCTTGCCCGATTTTTTGTATCTCTGTTGATAACGCCGCTACGGCAGCCTCGATCGCCGCCTTATCTTCGCCGTCCTTCACTTTTTTAAGCGCCTCGAGTTTTTCCGTAACGCCCGTCTTGATGTCCGCCGCAAGCTTATCGCCCGCCTCGCGCAAAGATTTCTCGGCGAGATAGATGATCGACTCGGCTTGGTTACGCGCGTCGATGAGCTCCTTCTTTTTTATGTCCTCCGCCGCATGCTCCGCAGCCTCTTTTTTCAACCGCTCGATCTCATCTTTTGAAAGGTTCGTGGACGCCTCGATCTTTACCGACTGCGATTTGTTCGTCGCCTTATCTTTCGCAGAAACGTTCAAGATGCCGTTTGCATCGATATCGAACGTGACCTCGACCTGCGGGATGCCGCGCGGCGACGGCGGGATGCCGTCGAGCATAAAGCGCGCGAGTACTTTGTTGTCTGCCGCCATCGGGCGCTCGCCCTGCAGCACGAGCACTTCCACCGACGTCTGGTTATCCGCAGCGGTGCTGAACACCTGTGTTTTCGCTGTCGGCACCGTCGTGTTCTTCGGGATCATCGGTGTCGCGACCCCGCCGTAAGTTTCGATGCTCAGCGAGAGCGGCGTGACGTCGAGCAATAAAATATCTTTCACCTCGCCTTCCGTTTTGCGGCCCTCCGCTTTTGCGGACAATATTTCCGCCTGGATGCCCGCGCCAAGCGCCACCACTTCATCCGGGTTAATACCCTGGTGCGGCTCCTTTCCGAACAACTTTTTCACCGCCTCCTGCATCGCCGGCATGCGCGTCTGTCCGCCAACAAGAATGACTTCTTTGATGTCCGCGATCTTGTACCCGGCGCCCTTCGGCGCGGCAGCCGTCACCGTCTCCTGCGTAAGCTTGATCGAAAGATCGATATACTCCTGCACGAGACTCTCCAATTTCGCGCGCGTCATCTTGATCTGAAAATGCTTCGGCCCGGACGCATCAGATGAGATGTACGGAATATTGATCTCCGTTTCGAGCGCGCTCGAAAGCTCGTGCTTCGCGCGCTCGGCGGCTTCTTTAAGACGCTGCAGCGCGAGCGGATCTTTTGAGATATCGATGCCTTCCTGTTTTTTATATTCCTCCACCAAATACTGCTGAATTTTTTTATCGAAGTCATCGCCGCCAAGATGCGTATCACCGCCGGTCGCGCGAACTTCAACCGTCTGTTCTTTCGTCTCCGGATCGAACGCCATTTCGAGCACCGAGACGTCGAACGTTCCACCGCCAAAATCGTAAACGACGATCTTCTGGTTCGTCTCTTTGTTAACACCATACGCGAATGCCGCCGCTGTCGGCTCGTTCAAGATACGATCCACTTTGAGACCCGCGATCTCACCGGCATTCTTCGTCGCCTGGCGCTGCGAATCATCAAAGTACGCGGGCACCGTGATGACTGCCTCATCAACCTTCTCGCCAAGCCGCGCTTCCGCGTCAGCCTTGATCTTGCTCAAGATGAATGCCGAGATCTCTTCCGGCGAATACCACTTGTCGCCCATCTTCACCTCGACGCCGCCCGTCGGACCGGCCTGGATGTCGTACGGAAGCCACGCCTTGTCGCGCTGCACCTCGGCGTCGCTAAACTTGCGCCCGATCAAGCGCTTCACGGAAAAGATCGTGTTCTTCGGGTTCGTCACCGACTGCCGCTTGGCGAGCAGACCCACCAAGCGCTCGTTGGACTTCGAGAGCGCGACGATGGAAGGCGTCGTGCGATTACCTTCGGCGTTCTCTAATATTTGCAGCTCGCCGTTCTTCATCACCGCCACCGCCGAATTCGTTGTTCCCAAATCGATGCCTATAATTTTTGCCATGGTTTTGTTTTTAATGATAATTTAATGCCTTTTATGTTATGACGTTCTTTGCTCCTTGTCCTTACTGACGATCACCCGCACCGGCCTTAGTATCTTTTCGTGCAGCCGATATCCCGGCTCGATCTCAACGACGATAGTTCCCGGCGGATGTTCCGATTCGACCTCGGAAAGTGCCTCGGCGATTGCGGGATCGAACGGATTCCCTGGCTTCACCGTCATTTTCTCCAACCCCCGCTTTTTCAAAATATCCTCTATTTGCGTCCGAATAAGGTACAGACCCTTTTCCACCGGCCCCTCTTTTTCAAACGTCCGCAGGGCAAGATCGAAATTATCCATCACCGCGATCAGATCTTTTACCAAATCAATGCTTCCATACCGCGCAATATCTTCCAAATTCTTCGCCTCCTCTTTTTTATAATTGATAAAATCCGCCTTCGCCCGCTGCCAGCCCGCCTTGTATTCGTCCCGCTCCCTCTCTACTTGCGCCAATTTTTCTTCCGGCGCTTCTACTGTTTCTTCTTTTTTTTGTTCGTCGTCCATAATAATAGTGTTAATGATTACAAATTTTTAAATACTCGTATGACCTTTCGATAATCCATCCGCTTCGGACCGATAGCAAAAATAGAAATGATGTCCCCGTCCACTTTATAATTTCCGCACACCACCGAAAGATTTTCGCTTCTCGTTACCGGGCTTTTCTTGCCGATGAACACCTGCGGTCCGTCGCCCATTTCCTCCGCGGCGCGAGGCAGCCGCGCATCCACATTTTCAAAATCATGGATGACCGAACGAATACCCGCCTGGTCCTCCCAATCAAGATGATCAATAAGATGATCCAACCCGGATTTGTAGATCTCCTCGGCAGCAAGGTTCGCGACGACGCTCAAAAGGCCAAGCTGGCCCGAAAGCTCCCGAAGAAGATCCGGCAACGCCTGTTCGTCGACGAGCTTCTTGAGATCGTTCGAAGGTGCGCCGACTTTGGCCGCGGGATTTTTCGCATCGAGCAACCGCTCGGCGAAAAACTCGTAGCCGACGTTCGTCGGGATCCGGCCCGCCGAATAGTGCGGCTTCTGCAAATATCCCGCATCTTCCAGCGCATCAAGCTCAATGCGGATCATCGCCGGTTTGATGCCGAATTCGTAGCGGTCATACAGCAAACCCGAACTCACCGGCGCGCCGGTGGCGATGAATTCCTGTATGGCCGCCTCCAAAATTTGCGCTGTGCGTTCGGTCATTTTTATCGGGTTCATTTAATATCTTCTTCATTATATACGCGTTAGCAAGCTCGTCAAGGGCTTGCTAAGAAGCCAGCGAGCACGGCGTTTGCAAAACAAACAAAACGTTGTATAACGTATTTAGCGCGGGAAACAACGAACCGAGCGGCTCGAGTTAGCTCACGCATTGAGAGGAACATGTGACGATCACGACAGTAACATCTGGAACGAAGGCCTGGGAAGTTCCCTTTGAGGAGCTTACCGAAGAACTCGAAAGGTTTCGTGCCAGCGCGGACTCGGACCCACACGGGATACTCGATGGCATGTTCAGAAACAATGCCAACGCGGCTTATCTTGAAGGCGTGCTCATTGCGCGCCACAAAGGCGTGGGCGAAAAGCTCCCCTTCCTCGGGGGAAGCAGGGTTAACCTCAAGCCCCAAGAAGTCGACACGTTCACCCACAAATTCTTAACCTCCCACGTTCTATATGTGGTCAGGCGAATTCACTGGAAAGATGGGGATTTTGCACTGGAGCTCCACGGCCACGAGGGCGTCACCATCCCTGCCTATGCATTTGAGGCGGTGCGGGACGCGCTCGTCGCGGCAATGGCCGCAGCATAACCAGACAAGGCAGAAATCCAAAAAGGCGCGTAGGAGATCGGCAACGATCGCTCGTCCTGCGCGCCCTTTTAATTTCTATTTATAGGCCTTATAGACGCCAGCCCGCTTTTCAATGACAAGAACGCCACGTGGATCGATATCGAAACGATATTCAAATAATGCTTTCCAAACCTAAAATCGTAAATAGCTTATGAGCTTAGGCTTGGAGGGGGCGATGGATTGCCCCCTCGACGATTAAATGTTGCCGTTGGGAACTACTGTACAGGAATGTTGTATTCCTGGCACAATCCCCTGACGGAAAGAAGCTGGCGATCGGCCATGTCGAGTTCGATGGCGATGACAAGAATCCGTTTGATCTGCTCCTCCACCTGACCAAGACTATAGCCCCCCTTGGTGTAGAGGTCACCGGTTGACCGAAGTTGATGCCGTTGGAGGACAAATTCCAGAAGTTTTCCGATAACGGCTTTGCGGCGCCGTTCAAGTTCAGCCGCGACCTCCGAAGTTTCGGGAACGAGCCTCCCAAGAAGCCGCGCGGCCTTCCGAAAGGTCATCTGGTAGGACAGCGTGCCCTTGCCGAACCACTCCACGACTTCGGCGTCGCCGATGACGACCTCCAACATGAGAGGAGCCTCACGACGCCCCCGATTGGAAGGATTCTTGCATTCGAGAGATTTATTGAGACAGCCGAAGTCCCAGTGCTGGGGGTCAAGATAACCACCATTCCACATCTGCATCGGAGCCTCCTCGCAATGAGGACGGAGTGTAACCATAACGCCACCAACATTGATCCCGCACTTTTGTGCTTCAAAATCAGTGACGAGATCGCCCCCTTTGATCACGGCGAGATTGATTCGTTCGTCGATCACGTACTCGTCGTCGTCCGGCACACGAAAAAAAGTCCTACGGATGCCGGGGCTCTCTTCTTTGGTTACCATCAGCACAAGTTCCCCGACGTGTTGCCGGAGACGGTCTTCGAGGCCGCGATACACCGCTACGATCTCCTCGTTGGGAAGGCGGTGATGCACGATCACAAAATCGAGGATCCGATCGCCGGTTGTTTCTCCGGCTAGTATCCGTTTGCTAAGTTCACCTGCTTGTTGGAGTGCCTGACGGAATGGACTGTCAGTTACCGTCGTGCCGTCGCCAGATTGGGCTAACAATCCAACGACAGATTCAACATCTTGAGCCAAATCTGGCATAAAATGCCCCTCTCTTTTCGGATTGAACCCTGAAATGAAGACAGAAGGCCTATCAAGGTTCTAGCCAACTATTACCATCTTTTTATGAAAACGTCAACAAATCCGTAATATCCCAATAGCTTGGAATCACTCACCAGAGAGTACAATCCAAGCCATGTATACCACTAACCCACAGATGCCGAAGGCCAGGATGGAAGCGGTGCGACTCGTGAAATACCGAGGATG
>Ga0182030_10017522_pt1 | contig 13812 bp, 16 predicted proteins | sample 812S3MmetaG_FD_121299 | JGI IMG/M metagenome (GOLD analysis project Ga0182030, IMG submission 121299) | Permafrost microbial communities from Stordalen Mire, Sweden - 812S3M metaG (Illumina Assembly) | ecosystem: Environmental > Terrestrial > Soil > Wetlands > Permafrost | place: Sweden... | reverse complement strand
GACGAAACAATGGCGCTGACCACGAATTTCACTCGTCCTTTTGCCGCTCCAACCAGCCCCAGAAAGGGTAGATACTGAAATTTCACCAGCAACAAAGCTGTCGACATACCAGCTTCAATAGCCTTGCCATTTTTCACGAGCGCCCAAAACAATACAGCTGATGGCACCGTCAATAGTGCCGCCTGACCTAATCGATTACAGACCCAGAAGGGAAAAGAAGCAGCGATGGCGATTCCCAAAACCACGAAATCTTTGCGACTGCGCAATGAGTCTTTGAGCAAATAATGCAACGCCCAGAAAAAGAAGATGTCGCCAGCCACCACCCAGACGCTCCAGGCAACGGGCAAAGTGAAAAAGGGCAAAATCGCTGTGACAATAAAAAACGGCGGCGGATATTGAATGAACCAGGGCTGCTCAGGCGCTACCGGCGCAATAATGCTTTTGAGCACCTGGTCTTGCAAGGCAATGTCGTAGATATTTGTGGGCGTATGCATCGCCTGCCAGGCAATCTTACCGGCTGCGTAGTAAACCGAGAAATCGGAGACATACGGTCGACCGTCTTTAATGATGGCGAACAATTCGCCCGTTTTCATCCATTCCACGAAGGTGCTGAAGGTGCACAGCGCCCACATGGCAAGGGCGGCAACAAAGCCAAAACGGATTTGGTCGAGCCTGTCTTCTCTCGGTTTCATTGCAATTTCCTGACTCTAACCCATGCTTTTCTAAGAGTTTAGCAAAGCCCTGACATTCTAGGTGGGTACACTTAGTAATATGGAAAATCGAATCTGGATTATTGCTCCCTGCTTTTACGACGTGCCCTCCTTTCTGGAGCTGAAAAAGCACGCCCAGTCAGTGCTTGGGGCCGCCTACCCAAAAGCCGACATCATTAATGTGCTGGTCGACGACACTGGCGGTCAAGATACAGCCATCGGCGCCCTCGCCCGAGAAGAACGCCTTGTCATCGTCCAGCCGCCTTTCAACCTTGGGCACCAGGGAGCGCTCGTTTTTGCGCTCAGGCGCCTGAGCACTTTTTTCAACGACGACGATCTGGTCATCACCATCGACTCCGACGGCGAAGACAATCCAGCCGATCTGCCCGCACTGCTTGCGCCGCTTCTGACAGCGCCTGATAATCTTACGCTCGTCTCGCTCGCTCAGCGCACCAAACGCAAACGCAGCGGCATCTTCAACACTATGTACTTTTTCTTTCGCATTTTCTTCGTCACCTTAACCGGAAAAGTCGTCCACAACGGCAACTTCATGGCCTATCGTGGCTGGTTTGCCAAAAATGTTCTTTTTCATCCATTCTTCGATTATTGCTATTCTTCAGCGGTTCTGGCTTTGAGCAAAAGCATTACATTCATTCCGCTCGCGCGCGAAAATCGCTATTTCGGCGAAAGCAAAATGACACTTATCAGCCTGATTTCACACGGCTTTCGCATGCTCCTGCCATTTTCCGATCGCATCGCCGTGCGTGGCGTTGTGGCAAGCACCGTTCTATTCCTTTTTTCAGCAGCGGCTGGTGCTTATTCGATCTATCTGATGTACAGGGCATCTCCGCATGCAATATTCGCCATCACTTTGACACTTTCGGCAATCGGTCTGCTTGCCCTGATCATGGCCACCTCTGCACTGCTATTCAATATTTTCAATCAAACGCTGGCGATCGCGCTACGTGACCTGACTTTGCATGATGGCCGTCTCAATTGCGTCAAACTCAATGGACTTGAACTCACTGATTTAGAAGCAAAAAGTTTCCATATCTAAGTAGATTTAGTTAGTCGCAACAGGCTCAGCCAAGCCAAGCTTGGCGCGGATAGCCGGCAACATATTAGAGGCCGCTTTTTCACCAGCTTCAATTGACTCTCGCACTTTGTGCTTGTCCGTGGTCATGATTGGAATGTCATCAATGTCTGGCACAATCAAAATATCCGAATTCTTGGCCGATTGAAAGTCAGCCTGCGCGCAAAATAAATCCACTGTTCGCCTTTGAATGCGCGCGAGTGAAGAGAAATAAGATTTATCGCGAACAGGAATGCTGCCATCTGTGTAAACCGAAATAATCACATCCGCTTCACAGTCTGCTTTTGCACAGGTGGCTGGCAAATTAGCGGCGACGCCACCATCGACCAATAATTTATTTTCAAATTCAACAGGCTTTAAAGCAAGCGGCAAGCTACAACTGGCTAAGACAGCGCGAGTGACATCGCCTGTTTTGACAACGACTGCTTGTCCTGAACACAAATCCGTGGCCACTGCTCGAAACGGTATTTTCAATTCCGCAAAAGTCTTGGGCAAATATTTATGCAGCAGTTTTTCATAAGGCGCGCCTTCTAAAACACCAGGGAAATGATTATGTGCGCCGAAAGAAACCGCGTTGTACATGGGCGACCAGAGCGCTTTGTACAACAAATGATTGGACACTCGATGTTGCCACTGACCGGTGACAAAAATTCTTTCGATTTCATCAATTGGCACGCCAGCTGCATACAGTGAGCCGACGGCAGCTCCTGCACTGGTACCATAAATGTAATCGATAGGAATGTTCGCGCTTTTTAGAACACGCAGCACACCAAGTGCACTGACCGATTTAATGGCACCGCCGCCAATACATAATGTGACCGTTTTGCGGCTGACAGTGGGCGCGGTCGGTGCCTCTAGCTGACTTAGAGTTGCCTTTTGCAACTGTTCAGCTTTAACCCCAACTGTGGTGGCACTGAAAACTCCGATCAAGAACAAACCGGCAGTCTGTCGCGAAAAATAAGCTCGCATCTTTTTGAAATGCCTTACACACGGGCCTAGAATTCTAGCAAGATTCAATATCGTCGAAGCGGCGAAGAGCATCAAAAATGAACAAGCCCACGCGAAATGAAACACACGGTGAGCGCTTTCTCAGTTGCAGCCTGTCAATTACATATATAATTTGAAAACAAGCAGTCAAGAAGAAGGGAGAGTTGACAAATTGGCAGACGGAGAACCAATGTTCTTTGGCATAGCGCTATTTTTTGCAGCACTCGTCCTTCTCGGCATTGCTGCTAACCTCGGCTGGGTGCCAATGTAAGAGGCTCTCGTCGTATCAAGGTGACACAGCAAGGTAATGCTTTCCAACTCCAGGATATCGAACAATAAACATCGAGCACCGATTGCGTGCACAATGCTCATTTTCGCCGGCGTTTTTATTTCGACACTGCTTTGTCTGGGCGGCTGCGGCGCTCAAGAAGGCGGCGACGAAGCCCTGACCAAGAACACTTATCTCGAACTTGTAGACTGGCATATCTCGGGCTTCTGGATCATCAATAGCCCCGTTGTCTGGGTGCGTGTCGCCAATTACAATCAAGAGCCTATCTCGGACGTGACCTTTCAGTACAACACTTACGGTTATGAAGGACAGCCGCTCGATCAGGCGACATACACGCTTGAAGGCACAATTCCTGGCGGCACAGTCAAAAATTTCATCGAACAATATGTCGGTCTAGTGCATCTGCACAGCGATAAGCTGATGATCAAATTGATTTCGGTCAAACATGGCTAAACCAAGACAGACTCTGTTTTTGAGCATCGCAATGGTGATGACCGCAGCTTGTGGTTCACTTTCACCTATGAATAGCTTTATTCGGTCAAAAAAGATGGCTATGCCAATGGCAAATTTTGCACAAGAATAATGGCCATTGTGCCGAACAAACAGAATTAGTCGTGTTGATCTGCCAAAAATGTCGTTTTGACGATGAAATAGGCAACGACGCCATAAAGCATCAGACAGAGAAGCAATGCCACGAAAGGCATTTTCTCGAAAATTTTCGCAAACGGTCGGGCGATGAAGTCGATTATGAAAAGTCCGGCTGATGCGGCTGGCATGATTAACTCCAGTGACTGTGACGGCTAGTATATGGGCGCCTGATTGGGATAGCTATCCCTTTCACTATCCTTTTTAATGAGATTTATGAAAGAAAGCCACAAGCAGTGGGGATTGTACGTGGCTGCCAGGTGGAAACGAACAGTGGGCGAGGAATTCGGGCTAGTAAATAAATAGAAAAACGCGCCCGCTTGACTAGAGCCGGCGCGATGGACAATGGATTTAATCGATGTAGTGGCGATGATAATGAAAATGACTTAGCCAACGTTTGGCTATAAAAGCTGGTCGGATTTCAGGCATTAGAACGAACAAAATGCAGCTTGCGAATAGACAACACATTAGGAATGACATTAACCAGATCATAAATCCTTTTCTCTAGGGGCTCGCCAGGGGATACCAGTGCTATTGCCTGAGGTAATGGTCGCTTTGTTAGGGTAAAGGCTAGGTTAAGGAGTTGCCTCTTGTAAACCTTCGTAATATTAACTGTATTCCAGAATCAAGCAACTGAAGAACTCACAAGCACCTCAATTATAAATCGATGACAGCCAGAAAGGTGACAAAGTTCCTCCTGCAAGCATCAGTTTTAATGCGCCACTTGACGATACTGCCGGCGATACCACAAGAGGCTTGATAGTTACTTCGAAGTTTTCAAAAACGCTTTTTGAAAAGCCAGACCGGCAAAACCAGCAAGCATCGGCACCATTGTTTTGGTCACGACGCACATCTGACAAAATGGTGCACTTATACAAGAATTGCTGTTGGCGGCAAATTGCTCAAAAGCAAGAGCGCCCAAAAATGGCAGCACAAAAGCCATCACTCGCTTATTGCTTAAAGGACACGAACCGGACGCGCAACTCGAGCCCGATGTTTTTTCTTCGGACACCACATCTTTGTCGCTTCCATCGCTAATGGCTGTCATTTTTAATTCCTCGAAACTGTATTACAGTCTAACTCTGTTTCCATACCTTTACCGGTGCCAGACACAAAAGTTCCAGCCGGCGTTGCCGGAGCGTCAGTGGTGGCAGTGGCAAAATGCAAGTTTCGTCGCCCCGCGCGTTAAAGCGGGAAATTTCTCGGCTACGGCTATTACCCATTCCGGGTTCATACCGCTCTACGTCTAGCTCCAGGTCGATACCTAAGAGTGCATTGCAAAAATGACACCCCTTTGACATCAATATACCCAGCCCATTGAGCCAGGCTGAGCGCTTCTAGCTTGAATGACTCAAGTCAACGTCGATATTCAACATATTGCCAGGCTCGCTCTGCGTGACAGTGACATCGCCTGTGCTGTCGTCAACAGGGGCTGTGGGCGTCCCTTGACCGTGCCCAGCGCCTGCCGTAGGCATATACGAAATTCCGGCAGGCGCGTATCTTTTCAACTTTTCCGCGCGTGTGGCATCGCTCATCGAGCCACTTTCAACTGGCTGCGAATAAACAACTTTGATTTTGGCCGGCACCAGGTCCTTCGAGCCAGCCTGCGCCCGCATCACGACTTTAGTGTCGTCCGGGCGCATGGAGTCAGACAATAACGATTTGGCGTCGATAGGAGTTCTCGAAAGTGTCAAACAGACATGCTCGGTGCCTGGATTGCTGTCGAACTGCATGAAATCATCCGATGGAATAGCAATGTCCACGCCCTTTGCCAAATGATTGTTGTCTTTGGAGTTGGGGAGCGGAAAAAGTACCGAACTTTCTCCCTGACTGCCGCTTTTGAGCGCTACATAGGCGAAGCCGTCGATGCTTGGCTTAACGTGAAATTTGATTTTGTCACCGCTCAAGAATGTGGCTTTCTGAGTGACGTGCAGTGTTTTGCCGCCACGCACAAGCTCAATCCAGTAGGTGACCGCCTGCGGGCTATCGCTTGCTGCCGCTGCCGCCTGCGTCATAAGCGAACCCGCGCCCAGCCCAACTGTTAGCGCTACCAGGCAAAGATCAACCCTTTTAAGCATTCCGTTCAACATCCCGCTCAACATCCCAACCTCTTGTCGTCTTCACCCGGTCCGCCATAACTATATAATCTTGTGGACACATTGTCGTTTCCGCTTCACCAATAGAGACAGATTTAAAAATAAATGTCAGAGATTTTCGTAGCCGGCGCCGATTTTAGTGGCGCTAAAACAATCCCAAACGACACCTGGTTAGCAGTTGGGCATCTCACCTCGGTGGGATTGGAAATAACATCGCTTACACATGTTGGTGCCCACAAACTGGCGCAAGAATTGAACGAAACAAAGTTTCTTGTGGCTGTCGGTCTCGAGTTTCCTTTTTCACTGCCTTTCGAATTCCTCAACTACATGGCCGAACAAATTAGGCGGGCACCCTTTGAAGAATGGGAAGAAGTAGCTGAGACGCTGGCCTTTATGACATTCGATCAATTTCTCAAACTGGCACAAGATTATAAATTAGAGCCCAAACGCACCGCTGACAAAGCCGTCACAAAACCGGCCCTGAGCCCATTGCATCGCGGTAATCCGTCGATGGTGCAAATGACTTTTTATGGCATTCGCATGCTCACAGCTCTTAATCCCAAACAATTTTTCGTTATTCCGTTTCAAAATCAAATTCCTTTTGGTTGCGCTGTATTGGAAACATATCCGCGCGAAACGCTCTTTTCGCTAGGCTTGCCAGACACAGGCTACAAAAGCAAAGACTCAGAAAAGTCGCTGGAAACGCGCAAAGAAATCATCAAACAATTGAGCAAAATTCGTAATAAGAAAATAGTTGGCATAGAAAGGTGCCCACAAATTTCGTGGGGCAAATTCATTGAGAAACAAATGACAGAAAACGATCACGCCTTAGATGCTGTGATCAGCTGTTATTCGACTGCCATCTGGCAGACAACCAAAGAATTTTTCAAAGACCCTTACGCCAGCGACGATGCCAATGTACTGGTCGAAGGCTGGATTTATTCACCGTCTTTGTTGCAAAGCTCGCTGCAAAAATAAATTTACGGTTTCAGCGGGGTCGGTCTTACTGAAAGAACTACCACTACAGCGACGACTGCAATGGTAAGCACGATCGCAAAAACTGTGACCAAGCTTAAACCTGCGATCTTAGGCGAGGTTACGACACTAAGCTCGCCGAGCAACTGCCTTCGTTCCTCTTTTATTTTCTCAAGCTTTAGTTTTGCTTCGTCTACTTTCAATTCGAGAATGCGGCGCCGCAACACTTGTTCGTCATCGTTGTCGTCCATGAGACGCCCTCATATCTTCAAAATCTCAAAACGTCCCCAACCAAATGGTCGTATCCAAGGCGATTTTTTAATAACTTTTGTCGCATCCGCTCCTTTGATGCAACAATAATACTAGAAACATTGTCTTCAGTTTCAGCTTACTACGGACGCAGATTTGTCAGAAGAACTCAGAAGGACTCAGAAGGGAAGGGCGATTTTGACCGAAATACATGTGCATCCATCCATTAAAGCCGACGTCGAAGAGCTTCTCGGTATCATCGTCGGTATTTCACCAGACGGTCTGGCTCTTGTCGAACAGAGTTCAATGAAAGTGCGCATGATCAATCAGACGGCTGTCGACCAGCTCAATTTGAGTGTCGCCACGATGATGGATACGACTCTGCCCATACTGCTCACGACAGATCTGCGACAAGAAATATGTATCGTCCAAGAAGAGACCGACCCGACTTATTTAGATTTGCGCAAAACGCAAATAGAATGGAAAGGCATTGGTTACTGGCTTCTGGCCATGCGGGATGTGACATCACGTGTACGTAACAGACAAAAACTTATTTCTGAAACTTTTGTCGACGAACTGACCGGCCTCTACAATAGACGCGGCTTGAATTCGCTGGGCGAGCAAGCCATGCATCTGGCTCAACGTGAAGATCGCGACCTGTTGCTCGCCTTCATCGATTTAGATGGCATGAAGCAAATCAACGATTCTTTTGGCCACAAAGCTGGTGACAAAGCAATTATCGACATTGCTTATTTGTTGCGTCAGACTTTTAGAAAGTCAGACATTCTGGTGCGACTTGGTGGTGACGAATTTGCAGTCATCGCTCAGGGCAAATCGCGTCAAGACGAAGACCGCATTCGACGTCGCCTGTTAGAAGCAACAGAAGATTTGAATCGGGTGCAGCCTCATGCTTATGTGCTTTCACTGAGTATCGGTTTCGCTCATTATGATAGTGCCGCAAAGCCTACTTTAATGGAATTGATCGAGCAAGCTGACGCTGATATGTACGTGCAAAAGCGGGCCAAGAAAGACAGTTTCGCTTCTTAGAGTCACACTTTTTGTATCGATGTCAGCCTGTAGCACTTGCCGAATGGTTACGCGAAAGCGCGTATCCGATCCCGCCAATAGCCAACTGGTGGGCGCCTTGCTAAATTGAAAGAGTAAGGCACGGCGGAGACAGCACAATGTTAGAACCAACAACGATTTATCAAATGCTTGAAGCACTGGGCGCAGTCTGGGCGATCATGGTTTGTCTCTGGTGGCTCATGTATGCAGCCGCATCAAGTACAAGCTCTGTCTGGTAAAAATCAAGCCGAAGGAAGTTCAATCCAGAAGGATGAACCTTGGCCATTCGTGGAAGTGCAATGAATGGTGCCACCCATCAGCTCCACCAGTTTCTTGCAAATCGATAAACCAAGACCCGTGCCACCATATTTGCGAGTGTTTGAATTATCGACCTGCGAAAACGGAATAAACAACTTATTTAAATCGGCGACATCGATGCCGATGCCGATACCACTATCTTTAACTTCAATTCTCAACGAAGTATCGGGCCCAGTGTGAGTGGCTGTGATCACTACAGTACCTTTGTTACTGAACTTGATGGCGTTGCTGATAAAATTGAGCAAGATTTGACTGAGCTTGACTTCATCACCAGATATAGTGTCATCGCCTTCAACGATATAAGAAACGGTGGTCTCATTTTTTTGAGCGGCAGTAGAGGTGGCGCGGATAATATTTTCAAATAATTCGGCAAGCGAAACACGGGAGCGGTTAAAGGTGCTCATGCCAGCTTCGAGTTTGGAGAAGTCGAGAATTTCGTTGACGATTTGCAAGAGCTTTCTTGATTGAGTGTGAATGATGTCGGCCGTTTCGGCATTTGGTTCATCGATCATCATCTCTGAAAAACCAACGATGGCAGAAAGCGGCGTGCGAATTTCATGAGACATTGTTGAAGCAAATTCAGATTTCATGCGGGTTGCGGCAAGCGCCTCGTCGCGCGAAGCAAGAGCCGCAGCTAGATAATGCTCCTGTTGCTTTTGCAGTCTGAACATTCGTGCCACCACAAATAGTGAAGCGATAAAGACAAATATGCGAAAGGCATTCAACCAGTTTCGACCGGCATCGACCAGCTTCGTTTCGGGTCTAATGGTCGAATCTTCCAGAGCAAGAAACTTTTGGGTGTCATCACGATAGGCGTCCATCGCTTCGTGTGCGGCATGCATCTTCTGGAGCATCAATTGAGGATTCCAGGCTTTAGCATCCTCAATGCGTCCCATCTCCTCACACACTTTCACTTTTGCAGCCGCTTTTACTTTCAAATCACCGATAAAGGCATTTTCGTTGGCGTATTTGCACAGCGGCTTTGTATCATCGATGTTTGTAGCCAGTGTCTTCACCGATTGATCGAATGGTTCAAGAAAATGACGGTCGTGCGTGAGCAAATAACTGTGGCAGGCAGACTCGGAATCAATCAAAGAAGAAAGGCATGACTGGATGAGACCAACCAGCTCAAGACGACGATTACGATCGGTCGAAGGAGAGCGCAGCCAGCTGCCAAAGCCCATTTCGATAACGATGAAACCAAGCAAACATCCAGCAAGAAGAATCAATGACTTTCTTGCGTTCGCATCTCGTGGTAATAAGTCTGCTTTCAGCAAAAGATCACTTCAATTTGGAATGCAATCGCAAGCGCGCGGACTTTTAGATTCTAGCTAAATCGAAGGCGCTTGACCGTAAATTTACAGCAATTGCACTGTAAGCGGCAATTGTGAGCATCGCCGTGATTGGACGACAATGCTGACTGTGGAAAATTTTAGTGACCATTTGCTGACACAGCTTTTGTATGACTGTCGTTGACGACATTGCCAGCCACAAGTCCGCTACCTTGAAGCGCCTTTTTCAAATAGGCATTTTGCGTCAACCACGGCCGCCACTTGACACCAGTCAAGTCATACATTTTTTGTTGGGCTTGATTGGACTGAAAGCTATCGTGCTCACCATGTCTAGCCACGTAAAGATATTGCTCCAGACATTCTTTTAAAAGAACAAGCTGCTTGTCGTCCTGGGCGCGATATTTTGTGGTCAGAGCACGAGCGAGAACAAGGCGCGAGTCAATATCGAGTGGCTCTTCGGCGACACATTTGCGAGCAATTTTAATAGCATAGCCGACGTGCCCGGCTGACAGTGCTTGCTCTGCCTGCGCCATCAAATTGTTGGCTGTTTCAGGCGACATGGTGAGAACGTCATCAGATGACATAGTAACTTGATCGCTGGAGTCACCAGGCTGATCGAACTTTGCTGATTGTGCATGCAAAGTTGTAGCTGAACGTTTTTGACTGGAATTAACTGGCTTGGCTGTGGCAAAATCCTCTGATTGCGAAAACGCACCGGCTGAAGCCAGGCTGAAAAGCGCGAAAGTGGCGCAGCTGGAAGCAAAAGCCAGTTTTGATAATGGGGTCGCCATAATTAAACTCTATTTTAACGAATTAGACTGCAGTACAAAAAAATCTTAAATTAGTTTATTGGCGTACAAAGGTATTTGTTTCAGTTATGAATCGGAATATTGGCAGACCAGAAGAAAGATTCGCCTTTTGGGCAAATTCGGCGGTCCTTATAGCTGTGATTGTGGCCTTAACAACACTGACAGCTGCTGCTCAAATCGTCGTTCAAAGCAAAACACAACCTGCCTCCACATCCGTTCAAGCACATATAACAGTAACGGCAGAAGCAATCGCCACACAAGTCGAAAAAGCTCATGAAAAGTCTTCGCTATCAGCAACTGAGCCCCTGAGCCTGGTGCAACTGGAAAGACTGGCCGCAAACGCGCGCATTTACAAAGAAAAGGTCAGTCCACTGCAAGCTGAATTGCGCCTGGATAAGCGCCGGCTGATGGATGTCTTAACCGACGAAAGTGTCAGCATCCCGCACGCACAGCTTTTACAAGCCAAAATCGGGTTATTGAAATCAGACATTCGTGACCTGCAGCTGAAAAAGCAGCTGGCAGACTCGGCAATCATGACCGCCACCCAGAGAAAAATGCTCAGAGGGCAGTTATTGCAGCGCTTCCCCGAACAGCACAAAATATTAGCCCTGAGTGGCAAAGGGCTTCAATAAGGCTTCAGCGGGTTGTTAAGGGGAGCGTGATGGGACTTCAGCAGGTTTTCAGGAGCTGAAACCGCCCTGTGTGCAGTGCTGGACATAGGCACCCCTTTTTATTAAATCTTGAAAAGTAAGGGTTACCCTGAGGACACGCGTTGATCACAATTGGATCGCGGAGTGCCGCTCAACAAGCGCATTTAGGCCGATCGGTCAGATCCTAAATTGAGGTTGTGAGAGGCTTTAAGCGGCTTTTACAAATCTCGCTTTCATTTGGCATCTCAGCAATAATACGACTAAGCCCCCTTAGTAATTGACGGTAAAATTGGGACGCAGAGAAGACAAGAAATTGGCAACGCGTAATCTCATTTTGGATGCGGCGGCGACGCTATTTCCGAAATTGGGATACGAACGGACGTCGGTTGATGACATTGTCAAAGAAGCCGACGTTGTTAAAGGCACGTTTTACTATCACTTCACCTCTAAAGAAGAAGTGTTGATAGCGCTCAGGCAAAGCGTTTTGAGCTCGTCTGAATTTGAAAAATCACTTGCCCTTGGTGAGTCACCGCTGAAGATACTTGCCGATTTGCTGGTGGAAGATGCCCGCTGGACGCAAAATAATCGGGCTCTGGCCGAGGTCTTCTTCACGCGAGTGTTTGCGAAAATGACCACAGAAGAACACCCACCAGATGGCGATGGTCACCGCGATGGCGACGGTCATGGTGATGGTGCGGGCGCAATGGCATTATCGGCTGAAGATGGCGGGGATAACCCAGAAAATGGTGGTGCAAAAAACAAACGCAAAGGGCCGCCGGCATCAATTGTGCGCCTGGTGCGCGCAGCGCAAGACGCTGGTGAATTGCGGCGTGACCAGAGTGCGGAAGATTTGACTGAGGTGATATTGGGCAGTTTTGTGCATGCCCAACTAACCTGGCTGATCACAAAATCAAATGATTCTTTAATTGAGCGCGTTGAGCGCTGGCTCGCGATCGTGCTGCAGGGCTGTGCGCATGAGTGTCACCAAGGTCTGGTCCGTTCGTAGTAATGATAGCAATAGTAGTAAGTAAGTAAGTAAGCTGGCTATTGCACCGTAAGTGAGCGCAACGAAAAAACACTGTTTGGTTGGACTGGACCAATGGATTTGCGGATCGACTGATAGTACGGATTGGTTGGGGCGTAACTCAATTCGTCGTCAAAACGGCACCCCTCTTCTTCGCGTCGTAAACGCAGAATGAGCGTGCCATCAATACGGAGATAACCGGTGCCGATGTATTCAGGTTGATTTTTTTCACCACTCATTTTTTTCGCCTCTGCTTTTTGTTCAACCATACCATCTAGATTTGTAGATTTCGTGATTGTGCGTTTTGCTCAAGGAAGTCCCAATTTTCGCAGGCGACGGTGCAGGGACACCCTCTGGTTTTTGCATGTTTTTGGGTTGGTTAACCAACCCAAAAACTATTTCTGCAGATGTGTGCAGTCGCAAAAAATGTGATCCGCATGCAGTCTGGTGGACCAGCACAATCGGATCACATTTTGATAAGGACTTAGAACGCAGTAGAAAACTATTTATCGCAAACGACGAATGACTCACCGCTGAATGGTTTGTCGTAGCCTACATTCCAGGCATGATGCATGCCATGGCAGGCACCATATGGAACGCCAAATACCATGCCTGTTGGAATACCAATGATGGCGCCAACGATTTGCTGTTTCCAACCATTTTCATCGCCGAAAGCTCCGGCTAATCCTTTTGAACACTTCTTGGGGCAGCCGTACAATGAATCAACAACCATTCCTTCTGGAGTGTCAATTACGGTAGCAGTAGCGGCGCCTAGAGCACCGACTGCTCCGCCGCCGTCAGCGAAAGCAGGCAAACAGGCACAGACTGCAACTGCAGACGCCAGCAGAGTTGATGTAAGTCTAAATTTCATGTCTTATCCTTCACGTCAACAGTTCGCAAAAACTGTTTATTGTAGTTGTATATGTTTGTGCGCCCACAACCGGTCGCAGTGGTCTTATACCCGGGCTATTGGAAATACACACTGGGCTGCTAATTTAGGAGGATTATCAGACTGGCACTATGAGCGGTGCAATCGACATAATCGTTCAATAGTAAACCTGGGTGTATTCTCGAGTAGAAAACTTTTTAGAAGAAGTGGAAACAACCACAGCAGAAGAGCGTCAAGTGATAGACAGGCAAATCACATTTTATCAGCAAGAAGTTGCTGCGCCCTAATTGCGATAACGGAATTTGGCAGTGTCCGATTTAAAAAAATTGAGTCGATGCGGCTAGAAAAAATCTGCTCCATCGAGGCAATTTGGCAGCAGGATTGCAACGGTTGCTAGAAGTGTTACTATGACAACGTCTCGGGGCTTTGTCTGTAATATGTACAAAAGAAATTTGATACTATGGGCAATGCTAGTATCGGCAGCGATACCACAAAGCGCATTGTCTGCTGACGATCTCGAATATGGAGTGCCACAGGAGATGCCCGATCCTGACGGCTCGAAAGCTGGGGTGTCTGTGATTCTTGCTCCCATGAAGCAGCCCGTGGCATTTAGCCCGATCGATCAAAAAGGTGCTTACCTTCCTGCGACGCAGGCTCGTCAGATCGCCATGTATCGTCCGGCGCACGAGCACGAAGACTTACTTAAGACGCTTTACGGATG
>Ga0182030_10017520_pt1 | contig 13813 bp, 9 predicted proteins | sample 812S3MmetaG_FD_121299 | JGI IMG/M metagenome (GOLD analysis project Ga0182030, IMG submission 121299) | Permafrost microbial communities from Stordalen Mire, Sweden - 812S3M metaG (Illumina Assembly) | ecosystem: Environmental > Terrestrial > Soil > Wetlands > Permafrost | place: Sweden... | reverse complement strand
TGGTCGGCACCGACTCGCACACCACCATGATCAACGGCCTGGGCGTGCTGGGCTGGGGCGTGGGCGGCATCGAGGCCGAGGCGGCCATGCTGGGCCAGGCCGTCTCCATGCTGGTGCCGCAGGTGGTCGGCTTCAAGCTCACCGGCAAGCTGCGCGAGGGCGCGACGGCCACGGATCTGGTCCTCACCGTCACCCAGGCACTGCGCAAGCTGGGCGTGGTGGGAAAGTTCGTGGAGTTTTACGGGCCGGGAATTGCCGAGCTGCCGCTGGCCGACCGCGCCACTATCAGCAACATGGCACCCGAGTACGGCGCAACCTGCGGCATCTTCCCGGTGGACGCCGAGACTCTGCGCTACCTGCGCCTGACCGGCCGCAGCGAGGATCAAATTAACCTGGTCGAGGCCTATTACAAGGAGCAGGGCCTGTTCCACACCACCGGATCGCCGGAGGCGATTTATACCGAGACTCTGGAGCTCGATCTGGCCACCGTCGAGCCCAGCGTGGCCGGCCCCAAGCGCCCGCAGGACCGCGTATTGCTCAAGGACGCCGCGGCAAGCTTCGCGCAGCAATTGCCTGCGCTGCTTGCGCCCACGGCCAAGCCCCTGGGCACGCGAACCGCAACGGCATGGAGCCGCACCACTGCCGTGACCGACGCCGGCGTCGCCACCGCACAGCCGCTCCATGTCACCACTACTGTGAAAGAGCGCTTCGGCGTCGATCCCGATACCTATCTCGATCACGGCTCGGTGGTCATCGCGGCCATCACCAGCTGCACCAACACCTCGAACCCATCCGTCATGATCGCTGCCGGCCTGCTCGCCAAAAAAGCAGTAGAAAAAAACCTCACCGTTCCGCCGTGGGTCAAGACTTCTCTCGCGCCCGGCTCCCGCGTGGTCACCGACTACTACACCAAGTCCGGCCTGCTGCCGTACCTTGAAAAGCTGCGCTTCAACGTCGTCGGCTACGGCTGCACCACCTGCATCGGCAACTCCGGGCCGCTGCCGACCGACGTGTCCAAGAGCATCGACGAGCACGGCCTCGTCGCCGTCAGCGTGCTCAGCGGCAACCGCAACTTCGAGGGCCGCGTCAACGTGGACGTGCGCGCCAACTATCTGATGAGCCCGCCGCTGGTCGTCGCCTACGCCCTGGCCGGCAAGATCGGCCACAACTTTGACACCGATCCGTTAGGGACAGATCAGGCCGGTCAGCCGGTCTACCTCAAGGACATCTGGCCCACGCAAGCCGAGGTAGCCGCGGCCATCGAGAAGGGGCTCTCCAGCGAGAGCTTCCGCCACGAATACGCCACCGTGAGCCTGGGCGACGCCAACTGGCAGGGCCTCCCCTTCCCCTTGGGCGACGTCTACCACTGGGAGCCGGACTCCACCTACATCCGCAAGGCCCCTTACTTTGACGGCATCACCAAAACGCCCGCACCCATCACCGACATTCTGGGCGCGCGCGTGCTGGCTGTGCTGGGCGACTCGGTGACCACTGACCACATCTCCCCGGCGGGCAACATCAAGGCCAACGGCCCGGCCGGAAAATATCTAGCCGAACACGGAGTGAAGCCTGCCGACTTCAACAGCTACGGCTCGCGGCGCGGCAACCATGAAGTCATGGTGCGCGGGACGTTCGCGAATGTGCGGCTCAGGAATAAGCTCGCCCCCGGCACCGAGGGCGGCGTCACGCGCCTGCTTCCTGAAGGCGAGCCGATGTCCATCTTCGACGCCAGCGTCAAGTATGCCGAGCGCAGCGTGCCGCTGGTGATTCTGGCCGGCAAGGAGTACGGCTCCGGCTCGTCGCGCGATTGGGCGGCCAAGGGACCAAACCTGCTCGGCGTCAAAGCAGTCGTCGCAGAAAGCTTCGAGCGCATTCATCGGTCGAATCTTGTGGGCATGGGGATTCTGCCATTGCAATTCACCGAAGGCCAAAATGTGGAGTCGCTCGGCCTGACCGGCGAAGAAGTCTACGACTTTGCCGGCCTCACCGCGCTGCTGGCCAGCAAGTTCGCCGGCGGCCGCACGCTCAAGGTCAAGGCCACGGCAGCCGACGGTGCAGTGAAGGAATTCGAAGCCGAGGTTCGCATCGACACGCCGCAGGAGATCGAATACTTCGAGCACGGCGGCATTTTGCAGTACGTGCTGCGGCAGCTGGCTGCCAGGTAACGCCCAGGTCAGAAACAGGTGAGTTGGGGAAGGCGAAGTTTAGAAAGGGCACGACTTTAGTCGTGCCGCAAGTCGCCAAAACAAACGACGGGCTTTAGCCCCTGAGGGAAGTCTCTTCCACGGACTCCACTCGCATGGGCTTCTTTGGTTTCCCAGGTCTCAAAGTCGAGACCTGTGGCACCGGGCAAGTCGAACCTTCTTCCCGCCTGAGGCAATGGTTTCGGGTCCATACTCATTCCATGCGAAACGAATTTACCGCGGTCATTGAGCGGGACGGCGAATGGTTTGTCGCCTGGTCCCCTGAGATTCCCGGCGCCAACGGGCAACGGCGCAGCGTGGAAGAGTGCCGCGAAAGCCTGGGCGCAGCCATCCAACTGATTCTGGAAGACCGCGTTGCATGCAAGGTCAGCCAATAGCCCCACGGTGACCTTGTTGTTGGCGAGTGCTTCATAAATGGCCGCCGAATCTGCGGTTCGAATCCCTCAGGGGTTAAAACCCTTCGTTATTCCGGCCTCTTTCGGCACGGCTAAAGTCGTGCCCTGATACAAAGCAGGCTTAGGAAACTCGCTGTAGCAACGAAAACGCCACTCCTGATTCGGAGTGGCGTTTTTGATTGCAGCGCTGAAGCCGCCTACTTCTTCTTTGCCGGCGACTTGGCAGCCGTTGGCGCGGGCCGCTTGGTGCGGGCTGGGCCTTCGGCTGCGGGCGGCGCGGGCTCATCCTCTTTGGGAGCGAAGAAGCGCACGCCTTCCAGGTTGTGCTCGCCCATCACGTGCAGGCGCAGGAAGTTGGTCGATCCGGACTTGGTGCGGGTTCCGGCGACGATGGCGATCACCTCGCGCGGACGCACATAGCCGCCCTGCTCGAGCAGGTTCTCCGCACACTCGACCAGCGCCTCGGTCGAGTTGACCTTGGGGCAGCGAATGGGCGTGGTGCCCCACAGCAGGTTGAGCCGGTTGATGGTCACCTCGACGGGGCTGAGCGCGAAGATGGGTGAGGTGGGGTGGTACTTGGAGAGCTGGCGCGCGGTCACGCCCGACTCGGTAAACAGCGCAATGCCGCGCAGGTCCAGGTCGTCGGCGGCGTGGGCCGTGGCCTCGCAAATGGTCTCGGCGATCGACAAGTGGCTGCGCCGCTCGCGGGGTTCCTCAAAGCTATCTTCCTTGATGTGGTGCTCGGCGTCGGCTACGATGCGGGCCATCATGGAGACGGCGCCCACCGGGTACTTGCCCACCGCCGACTCGCCCGACAGCATCACCGCATCCGTCCCGTCGTAGACCGCGTTGGCCACGTCGGAGACCTCGGCGCGCGTGGGCCGCGGGTTGTCGATCATCGACTCCAGCATCTGCGTGGCCGTGATGACCGGCTTGCGGAACTCGGCGGCACGGCGGATGATGTGCTTCTGAATGGCCGGCACCTTCTCCGGCGGCACCTCCACGCCCAGGTCGCCACGCGCCACCATGATGCCGTCGGCCACGGTGAGAATCGCGTCCAGGTGCTCGATGGCCTGCGGCTTTTCGAGCTTGGCGATGATCCACGTCTCGCCGCCGTAGGCGGAGACGCGATTGCGTACCAGGCGCACATCCTCCGCGGTACGGACAAACGAGACCGCGATCGCGTCCACGCCGTTCTTGAGCGCAAACTCCAGGTCTGCCGAGTCCTTGTCGGTCAGCGAGGGAACGCGCACCGGGATGCCGGGCAGGTTGATGCCTTTGTTTTCGCCCAGCGGGCCGCCGTTGATGATGTCGCAGACCACGTCTTCGCCCACGACTTCATGCACGCGCAGCTCGATCAGACCGTCGTTGAGCAGGATGCGGGAGCCCTGCTCCACGTTCTCCGCCAGGGTCTTGAAGGTGGTGCCCACCAGGGCTGCGGTGCCGGGCACGTCGCGCGGCGTAATGGTCAGTCGCTGGCCGGCCTTCAGCTGCACGGCCATGTGATCTTTCAGCTTTGAAGTGCGGATTTTGGGGCCTTGCAGATCACCCAGGATACACAGCGGCTTGCGCTCCTCGCGGCTCACCTTGCGGATCATCTGGATCAGGGCCAGCTTCTCCTCATGCGAGCCGTGGGAGAAGTTGAGGCGCACCACGTCTACGCCGGCGCGTACCAGGTCGCGAAACACGGGCTCGGTGTTCGAGGCCGGTCCGAGCGTTGCGACGATTTTGGCGCGGCGCTGCGACGGGGAATCAGTCAAACTCAATTCAAATGGCATGGGGCGGGCTCCAAAGAATGCGGGGTTTCAGTATGAGGGTCAATAGGTGAAGAACTCGTTTCATTGTACATGGAGGTCTGACCAGACTCTTGCCCCAGTTCATCTTCCGTTAGTCTATGTGCAACTGTCGGTGCGAGTTGTCACTGACTAAGAGGAGCCGTTTAGGATTTGCCGGAAGTGGAATTGTGCGCCTGCCGTTCCCGAAACAGAGCGCCGTTCAACTCCGCCCCCAGCAGCACGCTCACCGCCGTGATGTACAGCCAGATCAGGGTGGCAATGCCGGCGCCGAAGGAGCCGTAGAACATGGAGTAGTCGGCGATGCGGGTGACGTACCAGCCAAAGACCAGGGTGGTGGGAAACCAGATGACCGTGCCGGTGACCGCGCCCGGCGCCACCCACAGCCAATGCTCCTTGCGGCGGGTGCCGAAGTGGTAGAGCGCGCTGAGCACCGCCACGCCGGCCAGCATGGCGATCGACCAGCGGGTGGCGCGCCAGAACAGGATTACCATGTGGCGCAGCTCATGGGTGGCGTTTTCGATCATCCAGCGCTCAATCTGGTGGCCGAAGACCACCAGCAGGGTGGCTGCCGACAGCGGCACCAGGGCAATGGGCACCAGCAGCAGCGCGCGCGCGCGTCGGCCCCAGAACCCCCACTCGTCGAGCGGCAGCCGGTAGGCGCGGCGAAATCCCTCCATCAGCGACAGCATCAGGCCCAGGCCGGCAAACACGCTCAAGGCGCCGGCAGAGACAATCAGCTGCGTGGAGTGGAAACGCTGGCCGAGCACGTAGGACTGCAGCATGTCCATCGAATCGGCGGGCAGAATCTGCTCAAACGCGCCGCGGATGGTGCCCACCAGGGTGTTGCCCTGCGGCACCTGCGCCAGCAGCGTGCTCATAACCAGCAGCGCTGGGAACAGCATGAGCATGCCGGAGTAAGCCGCGGCCTTGGCGTTGTTGAACACGTCATTGGCCAGGGCTTGCGCGGCAGCTTGGCGAAGATGGACGAGGAATCGGAGCATGCAGTCTGAGGCAAGAGTAGAGCATCCTCGCGAATTCCCGCTACTGACGACCGCTGTGGGCGGTAGGCGGCAGAAGAGTTTTTGCCATGTCGCAAGGGGAAGGGGCATAATTGGGCCCCGGAGGAAACATGCCACAGACCAAATTGGCGCTTCTAACGACTGCCACCGCCACTTCTCCAGTTTCGGCTCGAACGATCTACGACTTGAAACTGGACGAGGATTTGTACAAACCGGACTTCGAGATAACGGCGAAGTTCCAGGCATTCTCCAAGGAACTGGCCCGTCTATCTCTGCTGGGAATAGGTGTATACGGCTTTTTGATCAAAATGGGCGCCGAAGAACCTCAGAGGGGAAATGGCTTTCTCGTGGCTCTCATCGCGCACCACACGCTGGCCGGCATCGGGGTCCTGTCGTTTGCAGTCTGTGCCGCATGCTCACTGTTTCACGGATTCTTGGCATCGAAATGCCTGGGATATCAGCTTGTGATCGTTCGATACTTCAATCGCCTGGAAGGTAATCGATGGGAGGAAAGCAATAAAGAGCAATTTAGAGAAATTATCAAGAAGCGGCAGGCCGAGCAACGTCTGGTGTTGCGCGTTGGAGGATCGATGTTATTGATTGCGACCCTCACTCTGATATTGGGAGCGGTATTGGTTGCGATTTGTTCGATTCTGGTGATTGCCGCGTAAGCGTATGAGCAATTGCATCGAAAGGCCGGTGCCCCGCACATTTGGAAATCCGTCCCATAAACGCTCAGTTGACGCCCGATCACCGGGCCACCCATCGAACAGCCAGGGAACTGCAAGCATTCGGCTTGAGCCGAGTGACGAGCAAACCGAAAAACAGACGAAGCGCCGGTGCCGCAAAGCCAGACGCGCCTATGTCAAACCGTTTATCATCACCCAGCCATGAAGTTCAATTCCCATCGCTCTGTCCGGTTCCTATTCCCGCTCCTGCTGATGGCCGGTTTCGACTGGCTTCCGGCAGCGGCGCAAACCAGGCCCGCGCCCAACCCGCAACTGGCGTCAAAAGAGCTCAACGCGCGGGTCGACGCGCTGCTGAAGAAGATGACGCTCGATGAAAAGATCGGGCAGCTGGTGCAGTTTTCTACCGGCTTTGCTACGGGCCCCAACGCGTCGAATCTCAAATTCGACGAGATGGCGGCCAAGGGGTCGGTGGGTTTCATGTTCAACCTGAACACGGCCGAAGCCACCAACCACTACCAGCACATTGCGGTTGAAAAGTCGCGGCTGCACATTCCCATTCTCTTTGGCCTGGACGTGATCCACGGCCATCGCACCACGTTTCCCATTCCGCTGGCGATTGCGGCCAGCTGGGACCCCGCTGCCGCCGAGCTGGTGGCGCGCACCGGCGCTGCCGAGGCCAGCGCCGACGGCATTCGGCTGGTCTTCTCGCCCATGGTGGACATTGCCCGCGACCCGCGCTGGGGGCGCATCGTCGAGTCCGCCGGCGAGGACACGTATCTGGGCTCGGCCATGGCCCGCGCCTGGGTCAAGGGCTACCAGCAGGACGACCTTTCCCGGCCTGACTCGGTCGCGGTCAGCGTGAAGCATTTCGTCGGCTACGGCGCCGCCCTGGCCGGCCGCGACTACAGTGCCGCGGACATGAGCGAGATTACCCTGCGCCAGGTCTACCTGCCGCCCTTTCACGCCGCGGTCCAGGCCGGGGCGGCCACGCTGATGAGCGCCTTCAACGCCCTCAACGGCGTTCCATCCACTGCCAACCCCTTTACCCTCACCCAGATCCTGCGCAAGGAGTGGGGCTTTGACGGCTTTGTCGAGTCAGATTGGGCGGCCATCGCCGAGCTCGAGAACCACACCCTCGGCGATGGGCCCACGGTGGCCCGCAAGGCTCTAGAGGCCGGCGTGGACGCCGACATGGAGGGCAACCTCTACGGCACCGTGCTTGCCGACCAGGTGCGTTCGGGCAAGATTCCCGAGAGCTACGTGGACGAGGCAGCCCGCCGCATTCTCCGCGTCAAATTCGCGCTGGGCCTCTTCGACCACCCCTACGCATCGCAGAGCCCCGCCTACCAGGCCACGCCCGAGCGCCGCGCCCTGGCGCGCAAAGTGGCCGACGAGACCATGGTCCTGCTCAAGAACGAGCCCGTCGAGGGCGTGGGAACTCTGTTGCCATTCACTGCGAAGGCGAAGAAGGTGGCCCTGATCGGGCCGCTGGCCGACAATCAGCGCGAGCTGCTGGGCGCCTGGGCCGTCACCGGCGACCCCAATGCGGTGGTCACGCTGCGCAAGGCTCTCGAAGAGCGGCTGGGCGATCGCCTGCTCTACGCCCCCGGTTGCGGCCTGCTGAGCGGCGAAGACGAGGACCGGCTTGCGCACGCCAGCTTCACCGGGGCGTCGGCCGCCGATGTCGCCCACTCCGTGCCCGACGACACGAAAACCATCGCCGAGGCTGTGGAAACCGCCAAGAAGGCGGATGTAGCCATCCTGGCGCTGGGCGAATCGACAAATTGGATGGAAGGCGAGGCGGCGAGCCGCGCCACGCTGGGCTTTACCGGCTCTCAGGAGCAGCTGCTGGAGGCGGTCGTGGCCACCGGCAAGCCGGTCATCCTGGTGGTGCTGGCCGGGCGTCCGCTGGCGCTCAAGTGGGCCGCCGCGCACGTTCCGGCCATCCTCGAAGCCTGGAGCCCGGGCATTGAGGCCGGCCATGTCGTGGCCGATGTCCTCTGCGGCGATGTCAACCCCTCCGCCAAGCTGCCGGCCAGCTTTCCCCGCTCCGTGGGCCAGGAGCCGCTCTACTACGCCGAACTGCCCACCGGCCGCCCAGCCAACGTTGACCTGAGCCACTTGCCCGGCAATCCGATGGAGAAGTACGTCTCCCGCTATATGGACGAGGAGAACTCGGCGCTCTACCCCTTCGGCTGGGGGCTGAGTTACACGCGCTTCCGCTACGCCAAGCCCACGGTCAGCCGCGCCGAGATTCCGGTGCAAGAGGTCATTGCCTCGGCCTCCAAGCCCGTCGTCACGGTCGGCGTTGACGTGACCAATACAGGAAGCGTGGCCGGCACCGAGGTGGTCCAGCTCTACCTCCGCAACACCGGCTCGAGCGTCGACCAGCCGGTGCGCGAGCTGAAGGGCTTTGCCCGCGTCACCCTGGCGCCCGGCGAGCAGAAGCACGTTGATTTCCCGCTGAGCTTTGACGAGCTGAGCTTCTGGAACGCCGAGATCAAGCAGACCGTCGAGGCAACCACCTACAAAGTCTGGGTCGGCGGCAGCTCGCTAGCCGAGGCGGAGACCAGCTTTCAGCTGGAGGAATAGGAAGCCGCCGCGCGCAGAAATCGTACATTCTTCATCGAGAAATCGATTCTGGAGCAGTTTAGGAATTTGCGTGGGCGTTAAGACGGATGTGCAAGGTGGATTTTTCTTGAGGAAAAATCCACTTAAGCTCGTGCCTCCGGTCTACAGTAATTTCTAAACTGCTATAACGCGACGGCTCCACGGTCGCGGCAGGTACACTGTCCACCAGCGGGAGGCAATTCCAAATGCAGACACGGATTCAGGGCACCACCATGCCCGTCCTCGACGTGCAGCTTGACCCCAACGAGAGCGTCTTTTCCGAGAGCGGCGAGCTCTCCTGGATGACCGCTTCCATCCAGATGACCACCCACACCCAGATGGGGGGCGGCGGCGGCTTGTTCGGCATACTTAAGCGCGTGGCCGGCGGCGGCAGCCTGTTCATGACCGAGTACCGGGCCATCCAGGTTCCCGGCGAGGTCTCCTTTGCCACTAAGGTGCCCGGCCACATTGTCCCCATCCCCGTCGGCCCCGGCCAGGAGTACATGTTTCACCGCCACGGCTTTCTGTGCGCCACCGACGGCGTCACCATCGGCGTCGGCTTTCAGCAGTCGCTGGGCGCGGGCGTCTTTGGCGGCAACGGCTTTCTTTTGCAGAAGATCGCCGGCCAGGGAACGGCCTGGCTCGAGCTCTCCGGCGAACTGGTCCAGAAGAACCTGGCTCCCGGCGAGGTGCTGCGCGTCCATCCCGGCCACGTGGGCGCATTCCAGGCCTCGGTCGCCTTCCAGATCACCATGGTTCCGGGCTTGAAGAACGCCATCTTCGGCGGCGACGGCATCTTTCTCGCCGTGCTACAGGGGCCGGGAACGGTCTGGCTGCAGACGCTGCCCATCTCCCGGCTAGCCCACCAGATCGCCGAGTACATTCCCCGCGGCGAATCGCGCCAGGTTGGTCCCGCGGTCGGCGGCGCGCTGCTGGGCGGCATCGTCGGCTCCATCCTGGGTGGAGACAAGTGACCGCAGCCGGCCGCAGCTTGCGCGGCGAGATCGTCTTCGCCCTGGCGCTGGTGCTGGCCTGCGCACTGGCCTGGGTGGTGCGCGATGTGCTCATGATGCTCTACGTGAGCGCGCTGTTTGCCGTGGTGCTTACGCCGGTAGTCAAGTCGACCGCGCGGCTGCGCATCGGCCGCTGGCAACCCTTCAAGGGCACGGCGGTTTACTTTCTTCTGGTGGCGATGGCCGCGGCCTTGGTGGCCTTCGGGTTTCTGGCGCTGCCCCCGGTCATCCGCGATCTGCACGAGTTTGCCCGCGAGCTGCCCATGCGCCTGCCCGCGCTGACCCAGAAGCTCAAGCAGATTCCTTATGCCGACTCCGTGAACATGGACGACCTGACCGGCCGCCTGCAGGACTTTGCCAGCAACTCGGCCACCTATCTTTTTCTTTCAATCGGCAACTGGGCGGGCACCATTGCGAAGATTGTCATGGGCTTCGTCCTCACCGTCTACTTCATCCTGGAAGGGGACCGAGCCTATGCCTGGTTTCTTTCCTTCTTTCCGGCTCCGGACCGCAACCGTCTGGACAAGGCCCTGCAGCGAGCCAAGATCCGTATGGAGCACTGGCTGGTCGGCCAGGGGAGCCTCATGCTGCTTCTCGGCCTGACCAGCACCATCGTCTATCTGTCGCTGCACATTCGCTATGCGGTTGCCCTGGGCGTGCTCACCGGGGCGCTCAACATCATTCCGGTACTGGGCGCAGCCGTGTGCGTGGCTCTGGCGCTGGTGGTTGCGGCCATTGACTCCTGGGGCAGGGTCCTGGGCGTGGCCATCTTCTACCTCATCTACCTCCAGGTGGAAAACTCCTTCCTCACCCCGCGCATCATGAAAAACAGCGTCGGCCTGCCCGGGCTGGCGATTCTTGCGGCCTTGCTGCTGGGCTCCGCGGTGGGCGGCGTTCCCGGTGCGCTGGTCTCGGTGCCCACGGCCGTGCTGGTGGCCGTGCTGGTGGATGAGTACCTGGTGAGGAAGGACCCGGAATAAGCCGCAAGGGCGCTCCGGTCAGATCTGCGCTCAGTTTTCGCGCTCAAGGGTTCAGCCGGATTTCCGAGGCCACTTGTGCCGTCAACTCCTTGCCGGGTTCGATCACCGCGTCCTTCGCGACGCCTCCCTCCAGCATCTCGCTTCCGGTGAGCGGAACCACCTGGCCGCCGATCCTGAGGGACCGGACTTGAAAAGCAAGCTCCCCCGCGGCGCCGTTCTTGGCCGCGACGGCAAGCGTCAGCACTGCGTCGACCGGGGTGCCCTTTGCGGCTACCACCTTGTCCCCGGCCTCCACGTCCTCGTCCAGCAGGAGGTTCACTTTGTCGCCGACGTGCGCGGTTGCGGAGCTGATTCCGGCGCCAGTTGCCAGTCGGATGGGCAACCCCGCCGCCAGCACGCCGTTGGTGGGCAGGATGGCACTCGGGACCGGCTGCGGTGCGCCGCCACTCACCGTGTAATCGGCCCGGATGAGCAGGGAACGCGGGACGCCGGCTCCTAATGCGACCGCCTCCAGATGCGTGGACCTGTCGATTCTGATCGGGCCGGTATAAAGGGTCGAGGCCTTGGTCGGCGTCCACCCGTCGGTGGTGTAGTAGACCTTCGCATGGCGGTCGGCAGTCGAGAAACCGATGCGCACCTTGGTCCCCGGCTTGACTGTGCCCGGCCCTACGGAAAGGCTGAGCACACCGTTGCTCTGGAAGGGAAAGTACGGGTAGTTAGTTTGGTTTGCATCATTGGCCATCTGCATGGCCTGTTGAGCCGCCTGCTGGCTGGCCTGCTGCATATCCTGCATGGCCTGCTGCGTGGCTTGTTGGCTGGCCTGCATCGCCTGTTGGGCGGCTTGCTGCGCGGCCCAGGCTCCGGGGTCCTGGCCGTATGCGGACGCCCCTGCGAACGCGAAGGCGAGAAGAACGGTTTTCATGATCAACTCCCAATCCATCTGCAAGGCATTCGACCGGAGACTGCGAGGGATGGTTAGGGGAATTTTGGACTTGATCTGAGATTGCTGCGGAATGTCTGCGACTCCGGGCCGCTTCCGTTACAGCGCCGCGGCAGCTTTCTTGAGCACCTTCAGCGCCTGGGTCAGCTGGTCGGGCTGGATGCTCACGGGCGGCGCCACGCGCACCCGCCGGCCGCCCACGCCTGCGCTCACCAGCACGCCCTGCGCCCGGCAGGCTTCCACCAGTGCCTCGGCGCGTGCCTCGCGCACCTCGAGCGAGAGCGTGGGCCCGGCCAGGTGGAAGGCCGATAGGCTGGGGTTGGCCGCCAGGCTTTCGCTGGTCTGGCTCAGGATCAGGTTGATCTGGGCCACCTGCGCGTCAATCTGAGTGGCATCGATGTAGGCGGCAACGGCCTCGGCGGCCAAAAAACCCAGCGCCGCCGTCTGAAACGTGTCGTCCCACCCGTCTTCACTGGCCGGGAGCGCTTCGCGCAGACTCTCCGGGCAGACCATCGCGGCGAGAGGATAGATCCCGTTCGTCATCGAGTTGCTGAAGAGCAAGATGTCGGGCAGCAGGAATTCGCTGGCTGCCAGGCTCAGCTTGCCGAAGCGGTAAAAGCCCGACTGGGTTTCATCGGCGATGACCAGCACACCCGCTGCCTGCGCCGCCTGCGAAAGCCCGCGCAGCCAGGGCAGGGGCAGCGGCACATAGCCCGTGGCCGTCTGGATGGGCTCATAAAGCAGGCAGGAGACATTCTTCCACGCGTCGAATGCGCTGCCCGGCGCGATGCGCACCAGTTCTAAGCTGTTTGCCCCGTCCGCGAGCCCGTGCAGCGATCCATCGAGAACAGCGACCTTGCCTGGCCGCACCCGGTGTGCCAGCGCGATGGCGGCGCGCACCGCCGCTGCTGCCCCGGCCTGGTAGATCACGGTGTGCGCATCCAGGTTCAGCTTCTTCAGGAGCCACAGGGCGTAGGAAACGGCCGAGGGCGGATAAAACGAGGCCACCAGGTCAGAGGTCAGGTTGGCAAAAGGTTCGATGCCAGGATTCAGGTGCCCAAAGTTGACCGCGCCGTTGGCCGAGGTCAGATCGGTAAAAGAGAAGATGTGGCCCGAAGCTCCGCGCAGGCGAAGCGTCGCGTTCTTTGCGGCAAGCACCTCATAGGGCCATGAATAAGAGAAGACTTCACGCTGGGAACGGAGGAGAGCGCCCGAATTTGCCACTGGTACCTCGATGCAATGCCGGCTGAGGGGATGAAAGATGCGAGCGCGGGGTAAGAAGACAAAGCGCTCGGGGAGTCTGCAAGAGCCCTGAGACTCAATTTACCACTGGCGGGAAAGGCGACGGAGCGGCGGGCAAGTCAGCAAGTCAGCGGGTCGGCTGGCTGGCCCGAGCCGCGCCGTTGACCGCCGTCTTCATCACGCCGCAGTCGGCCAGAAAACGCACCAGGTTGCCGGTGAGCGGCTCCATCGCCTGCGATCCGGATAGCGGAACCTCGGCCGGCGGCCAGGCGAGCGCCATCTTCAATTCGCCTGTGCCTTGCGCGTCCAAAACCAGTTCGGTCAGCTTGCGCGCCGTTTCCAGCGGAAAGCTCTCGGCCACGAAGACCATCTTGCCGCGCGTAGTGATCACCACCGGGCCCTCGCTGGTCGAGAAGACCTGCTCCTCCTCGCCTTCGGGAAGGCTGGCCGCGCCGGCCTGCTGGGCGGCCGTGTCCGGCTTCAGCGCCGAATACTTGCGCCCCAGGTCCTTGGAGTACATCTGGACAAAAGCCTGGGCCGAGGCCTGATTCTTCCAGAGTGAAAGATAAAAGAGCGCCAGCGACTTGGTGGTGCTCGCGTCGGCAGCGGTTGCATCCAGCCGCTGCCCGGCCCAGTAGAGGCCGCCATTCCAGGCCGGTGTCAGGTCGCGCGCAGCCTCTTCGCCGCCAAAGATCCCCGACAGCACGTGCAGATCGAGCTGGCCCACCTGGCCAATGTCGTAGGGCTTGTAGAGCTTGTCCAGGAGGGGATGAATGTTGGGCAGCAGCGGTATGGCGGGCGTGCTCTTGTGCTCGTATTCGCGCGGGTTCATGATCTCCCACGACGAGGTGGGCGGCCGGTCGAGTGCGCCAGGGAAGGCTGCGGCCTGGCCCTGGTCCATCCACACGTCCTGCTCAAAGCTGAG
>Ga0182030_10017519_pt1 | contig 13813 bp, 8 predicted proteins | sample 812S3MmetaG_FD_121299 | JGI IMG/M metagenome (GOLD analysis project Ga0182030, IMG submission 121299) | Permafrost microbial communities from Stordalen Mire, Sweden - 812S3M metaG (Illumina Assembly) | ecosystem: Environmental > Terrestrial > Soil > Wetlands > Permafrost | place: Sweden... | reverse complement strand
TTCTATCTTGACTTTGAGTTCTAGCCTTGCGTACAACAGGTAGAATGGTCTCGGTGGAATGAATATGGATAATCTGCTCGAAAAAACCAGGCAAGCCGTTGAGAAATATCATTCGAAACAGGCTGGCGACAAAGTCAAAGCGGGAAAAGCAATTTTGTCCGCCTTTTTAGATTGCAGAAAATTCATCAATGAAACCGAAACCGAAAATATTGGGTCAACCCAAAAGCTCGCCAAGGACATGACCGAACTGCTTAAACAGCTTCCGATCATTCGAAAACTTGCTTCTGATAACTCTAATATTGAGAATCTACACACAAAACAACTGGCGGACGAACACTTGGACATGATACAGAGCGACCTTGAAAATACTGTAAAAGAGATGCAGGTCAGCAAGAAGAAGAAAATTCAAGATTGGGTAAAGTCGCATCCTGTGCTTGGAAAATTAAAGAAGAGCGCAAGCAAAGAACTTCCGCAAGGTGCCTACGTCCTCCTGTTTCGCCGTTCAGCCAGCTTGCCGCCTAAGCGCAAGAGTGGTGCCAAGCGCGATTTGCGCACGGCCCTGCCGGTGGCTGATGATAAGATTATTGCTACTATGACCCTGTTGGAACAGCCTGTAGATGCTGGTGACGCAGGCAACGTAGCTATTGAAGCGGCTACTGAAAATGAATCGCGGCTGGACGAAGCCACGGTTCAATCCGCTAATGAAACTAGTTCTGAATCCCATGTTGAAACGGGAGATTCCGAACAAGCAGCTTCTTCTGAAGGAACTGTCTCTGCTGAACACTCTAACGCTGCTGAACACTCTGTGTCTCAGGGCGCTGATGAAAGTGCCCAATCAGAAGAAACAAGCGGCGAACATGCGCAAGACAGCGAACCTACAGCTTCGGAAATCTTCGATACTGAGTTGCCACCTGAATCTAATGATGAAGACGACGATGATGATGTCGACGATGATGACGATGTTGAAATCGCCGAAGCTGATGAAGATGCGCATGCTGCTGCCGAAGATGGAGCGGTGAGTGAGACCGAGACTGCCGAAGGCAACGTTGATATGCAGGGAGCTGCTGACGGCGGTTCTGAGCAAGGTAGCACCAATGCTTCTGCCCCTGAAGGCAAAAAGGAAGGCAATGGTACCGTAAAAGCCCCAGGACCAAAAGTTCCACCTGATCTCGTGGTGCGACCGGCTCCAGACGGCAAAGTTTTTACACGTTTTAGACCGAAAGAATTTAGCGATGATTCTCGCGTTTATCGCATGTTTCGTGGCGGACCGCCGCTTGTGGGCGCATGCATCATAGCCGACGGCAAACTAGTTACATCAATTGGTGTTTTACCTCAGGCTGACGAAGGTCTCGATCAATTGCGGCTTCTATTGACGATTTCGAAAGAAGCTGTCGGTAAACCGGGCAAAGATTTCGTTGAATCAAATCCGGTGCTAAGTGAATTGCATAAAATGTGCAAAGGCAGATCCATTCATAAAGATGCCTATGTACTCTTGTTCCAACAATTTGAAGATAAGGTTGAAGAGCCAGTTGCTGAAACTACTCACGGTAAAAAAGGCAAGAACGGTGGCAAAAATGGTGCGGCCAAACGTATCGAATCGGCTTCAGTGACGACCTCGCCTCTTGGCGAAGCAACGGCTGTTGAAGCTGCTGCTGAATCAGCAGCAGTGGAATCCGCTGCTGAGGCTAGCTCAGTCGAATCTGCCGCTGTGGAATCCGCCGCTGGAGAAGTCGCAGCGAGTAGCTCTGCTAACGCCGATTTGAATGCTGCTGATTCCGCTGAATCGACGCCCGCTGTTGATGCGGCAAACCAGGATGCTGCAGCTGAACAGGCTGTGAGTGAAGAAAATGCTGGAGACGCCGCCGCCGCAGATGTCCCTGCTTCAGATTCAGAAGTTGTAAAAACAGAAGAAGGCAACACGGCCACGGCAGAAGAAGCCAAAGCTCCGCTAGTTCATCCAATTGAATTGGTCAGCAAGACTACTGAAGACGGAAGAATCATCACGCGTTTTCGCAGCTTCGATTTCAGCGATATGCGCGGACTTTATGAAAACTTCAAGAAGAGACCTACTATCGTAGGGGCTGCTGTGATTCGCGAGCGTGAACTGATCAAGGTTCTTGGTAATGTGCCAGCTCCTGAAGGGCCAAAACAGCTCGACCTGTTGCTCGGTTTCTCTCGTTATGCGTTGGAAAAACCGTCGCTCGACTATATAGCTGCTAATCCGATTTTGCAAAACTTGTACGATGCTGCAAACGGCGAATTCAGGCAAAGAGAATGCAACGTTGTTCTATTTACCGATTCGGATGGCAGACCAGAAGTCTTGTCGATGACTGATCGCAGAGGGTATTCACAAGCAAAGACGCCTCTTATGGAATTCCGCGTACCTAAAATGTTGCACGATCGCTTTAAGAGCGAGAAGGTTCTCGTTGGTGCTTCGATCATCGGCGAAACCGGACCGGCACCATCGCCAGTGCGCGATAATGCCGGCAAGAACAACCGCGACAGAGACAAACAAAAATCAGACAACTACAGCAGACCTCGCCCGGTTGCTCCGCGCTCCCAAGCTGTCCTAGCTGCCTTTGGAAAGACACCACTGAAGCAAAATGTTCTGCTCAGCGCCGAAATTCTAAAACGACTTGGCGTAGATCTCTCCATCCTCTAACCTCTTTCCTTGAGTTAGATTCATTCATTCAAAAAAAGTCTTTCGAGTTTTCGAAAGACTTTTGTTTCTTTAGAGCTGAATTCTCAAAGCGGGCAGGACGCCCGCGCTCCCGGGATTAGCCGTCGGCGTTGATTTGTTCGATCAATTCGTTGAGGACTGAATTGGCCTTGTCGTTATCGATCTGGCAAGTACCTGCTTTCTCGTGACCGCCGCCGCCGTATTTGAGACAGAGCTCGCCGATATTCGTTTTTGATCCGCGGTCGATGATTGATTTGCCGATCGCGTAAACAGTATTCTGCTGTTTCAAGCCCCAGAGTACGTGAATTGAAATATTGCACTCCGGGTACATCGCGTAAATCATAAAGCGGTTACCGGCGTGAATCGTTTCCTCGTTTTTCAAATCAAGCACGATCAGATTATTGTGAATGGTCGAACAACGTTCAACCTGCTTCTTGAACAGCTCTGCTTGTTGGTTGTAGAGCTCAACACGCTCTTGCACATCAGGCATCTTCATGATGTCGTCAATGTCGTGGTCTTTGCAATAATCGATGAGATCCATCATCAGGTTATAGTTTGAAATACGGAAATTGCGGAAACGACCAAGACCTGTGCGCGGATCCATCAAGTAATTGAGCAGAACCCAACCTTGAGGATCAAGAATTTCTTCTTTGCTGAATTGCGCAGCGTCTGCCTTATCAACTTCTTCCATCATCGTATTCCAGCGCGCCGGAAATACGTCGGCGCCGCCGTAATAGTCATAAACAACCCGCGCTGCCGACATAGCCGTCGCGTCAATGATGTGGTTGTCTTTCTGATCTTTGTTGCGGATAATTTCGCTTAAGTGATGGTCGAAAGCCAGGTTTACGCCATCTACATACGGCAAGTTAGTTGTAATGTCACGGTCGGTGATTTCAACCTTTCCGTCTTGCATGTCTTTTGGGTGCACAAACAGGATGTTGTCAATCTTATTCAGATGCTTCAACAATACCGCGCAGACCAGACCATCAAAGTCGCTGCGTGTCACCAATCTGTATTTCGTTGCGTTTTCAACCGAACCCGGCGCATTAGGGGAAGTAGTCATGCCTCTCAGCTAGCCTCACATTATAGACGGATAATATTATACAAGGTCAATCGAGCAAAAATTCCATCGGATATTCAGTTCGTTCTTGCCATTTGCAATCGCCGTTGGCGCATATCAAGGTAACGCGTGTGGCATTTGAATCAATGTCTTGAATATTGAAGCCATCGCGCACAGCATCGATAGTTTCGGCGAACTTTTCAAATTTTTGAATAGGCTGCTTGCATTTCGGGCAAATAAATCTCTTATTTGCAATCGACTCTTTAATGTCTTTCAGTTGCATGTGAACCTCGCAGATTCGCTAACTATCGTCTTCTGGCAGAACTTGCCTACGCTAAGCTCGGACAACAGTTAATAAGCTTACAATAGAATTGCGCTTGAAATAAGGATTAGCACCTAATTGCGACGTTAACTAGAAAGTTCCCGCAGAATTATCAACGTACGGCGGCTGCTCCGGAACTAATCGACTGTCCGGACTTGCGAGCGATAACTGCTTTTTCAATTGGATCAAGGTCGTCCATGAGTTGCAAGTCGCTCGCTCTGGAAATCTTTGGCAATACCTCATCACTCAGCTGCCGCAGTCTGCGAGTTAGATGCATGTTCGGAAAAGTATGCCCGAAGGTTTGCACTTCACACCAGGCAACACGAGTCAGCATGCGCGTGTTTGGCGGCGGCGGATCCTTGGCATATGCCAGCGGATCGTCTTCTTGTGGTGTTGGCTCGCTCGCCGCTGCGGACGGCGCTCCGAAGCCCTGCGCGCCGAAAGCCCCTGGTGCTAATCCAAATCCAGAGCCGAACCCGGAGCCAAAACCAGAACCAAAACCAGAACCGAATCCAGGTCCGCTTCCAGCGCCGGGATTGGCGCGACCTGAGAATTCATCGCTGATGCGACGGTTCGAGTTGTAATAGTGCTCTATAGCCGGCAGGTCACTGCCACCCGGTGCCGCCGCAGGTGGCTTGCCGAGAACATAAGGTTTGTCGATCTCTTTGTTTATGGCGAACGGTTTAGCGTGAAGCGTATCTTCAGCGTAAGTTTCCAGTTTGTCAGTTCGCGCGCCCAGGTCGCTGCTCTTAGTTACTGCTCCGAACACTTTTGTCTCCAAACGTGCCAGGCGCGTTTGCAGCGGCTCATTCGTATATGTCTGTTTCAAAATCTCTTTTTCGAGATTTGTCACTTTGGGATAGTCACCGAAGTCTGAAGGGCTGGTGTTGCTTTCTCCATCAGAAGCGCCACTTGCAGCAGCATTTTGCCCTGCTTTGCTTTTTTTCTTGCTCGCATCGTCCTTAGCGCCTTCAATCGGTTCTTCCGTCACCGCGGGACTTAACGACTCGCCATCTTTTTGTAAGGCAGCCGCTAGTTGCTTGACGCGATCTTGCGGCGCCCCTTGACCTACTTCGCCTCGAACGAGACGCTCAATGCGCTCCACGCGATCTTCGCTGGGCTCGCTGTCGAAGGTGTGGTCGAAAAACTTCAGCTCGAGCAAGCGCAGGTCGGTGCTGGCGGCAACGTCCATGTCAGTAGCTGCGAGTGTCTGGCACCCGAACGAAAAGGACATAATAAGAGTGAAACTCAATAAAAGCCGCAGTTGCATGCGGATTGCTCCAGTCCCGATGGCATACCGAATCTGCAGATTTTAACATGACGTCGATCTGCGATCTTGGCAGGGCTATAACATTATGATTGGATAAGCTTGATTAGTTCTTTGCAGGTTGAACTGATTTGCCTGGTTTTGCTTTGCCGATGCGAAACCAAAACTTAGTGCCTTTGCCTTCTTCGCTGGTCACGCCGATTTGCCCGTTGTGAGCATCAATAAACGCTTTGGCGATCGCCAGACCAAGACCTGATCCTTTTTTGACTTTGTGGTCAGAAGCTTCGACCTGTTTGTAGCGTTCAAAAATAATATCTTGCATGGCTTGTGGAATGCCACGACCATGGTCAACTACCTGAATTTCGATCTGGTGGCGCATAGGCACCACATTTACTTCGACGGTGGAATCATCCGGTGAAAACTTGATCGCGTTTGAGAGCAAATTCACAAGCACCTGAGTCAGTCGATGCACGTCACCATGCGCTTCCAGGTCGGTGTCCGCAGCCACCAGCGTTACACGCTTTTGCTCCGCCAATTGGCGCACCGAATCTAGTGAGTGATTCAGCAAATCTTGTACTTTAATAGTATCTTGCTCGAGCTGCATTTGACCAGCTTCAAGCTTATCGAGATCAAGCAAATCTGTGGTCAGACGAATCATGCGATCAAGATTTTCCTGCACGCCGCGCGCATGGCGCGTGCCTTTTTCTGTCAACGAGCCGTACAAACTTCCAGACTCAAGATGTGTCATGAAAGCGCGCACCGAAGTGATAGGAGTGCGCAGATCGTGACTTACCATTGAGAAGAACTCTTGTTTTACACGTTCCAATTGCTTTTGCGAACTGATGTCGCGTGCCACACAATAGTATGAGCCGCCGCTTTCTGACCATTCGCAAGTCCAGCGAAAGTCTTTCATCACTCCTTGCATCGTTTTGACAATCAAATCAACTTGAGCAGGTGATTGACCGGTGCGAGCTTTTGCCAGAGCCGATTCGAGTTTTGCCGTTTCTTCCTCGCCGAGCAATTTATCGAGCGGTCGCCCCATTAGTGATACCGGCGCGTAGCCTATTGCCGCCAGACTCGCCGGGTTGATGGCAATAATGGTGCGCGAAGGCGAAAGCGAGCAGATCAAATCTAGAGCATGGTCGGCGATGAGATTCTCTCGTTCGGCTGATTCGTTGTTGCGCGAATTAAGCGATTTGATTTTTGTGCCGACCACCGCCAGCTCTGACTCACCGGTCATCCAGGGCAATTGCTGACCTTGTTGTAACCATGACTCTTCGTTTAGCGCTTTCAATCTCTGACAAACAATTTTATCGAAAGCGATATAGGCCACGGCAACCAGCAGGAACATGCAAAGTCCCGAGAAAAAGAAAAAGACTCTTATCGGATCGTCCATAGAATAACTCGTACTGGCATGAGCCAATGGCGATGCCGTAATGCAAAGCACGATTAGCTCTCCTGCAAGAAGCAGTGCCGCGATTATTTGAGCTTGTCTATTGAGATTCATATTCCTATTTCTATTTCGGTTTGCTAAAAAATGCGTAGGGGATCATCACAATAGGATAGATAAACAAAATCAACTGCACGACAAGCATGACTATTTGGCTGGGAATTGAGTGGCTTCCAGTAGCTGCTAAGTTGACTGGATTAATGGTGATCATCAGAACATCAGGAAAAACAGAAAGGTCAGCAAGACAATAGAGAAAAATCGAAACGAGCGCGCCGATAATAAGATAAAGCCAGAGAAACAGCACGAACGGCAGAGAACCGGGAGCAGCCTGTTTCTCTTTGTCTTTCGCCTCATCAGATTCAGAACGTTCGGCAATCAGTTTTTCGATAACTTCACGGTCTGCCGCAATCAAAGCAGACGGAGTTAATTGACCGGAAACCTGCGCCTCAATCGCCGACTTTCTGAGCTTAGCCAGATACCAGGAGCGCAATGATTCGTAGCTGGACAATTGCTGCATGGTGACTGATAAGAACCTACAAACCTAGTTCAGTTCTACTATACCCAGACACGCAAACAAGAAAGCTGTTGCATCCCTGCTTGGAAACATGAAATCTGCTAGCCTTATCATCTTAGTTCAGCGACAAGCACCGAGAACGGTGCTAGTTCAAGTTTTTCGCTTGATAGATTTTCGGGACAGTTGATGTCAGAGCTTAGCAATTTGTGCAACGATTTTGATTTGTCGACTTCTTTGCCCAACTCTGGCTTAAACGGTTGCATTTTATCTGACATATTCAAAGTGACTAGCACTGTTTGCTCTGGCGTCTGACGCAAATATGAGAGGACGTTTGGGTCGTTATTGTTTGTTAGAATCATTTTGCCAGCTGTCAGCGCCGCGTTGCCACGACGAATTTTTATCAGATCTTTGTAGAAAGTAAGTATCGAGTTCGGGTCTTTCTCTTCAGTTTCTACATTATGCGTTTTGTAGTTATCAGCGACCGGTAGCCAGGGCTTAGCTTCGCTGAATCCGGCATTAGCGCTCGTATTCCACTGCATTGGCGTGCGCTCGCCGTCGCACCCTTTTTCTTTAGGCCAAGCAATTTTTCCGATCGGATCTTTTACATCTTCGACACGTTTTGGATCGTTATTCTCCATGCCGATTTCTTCGCCATAGTAAAGAATTGGTGCGCCCCGTAGTGTCAGTAGCAGAGCTGCGGTTAATTTGGCAATTTGATCGTTGTCCTTGCCATTCCCGTAGCGAATATAATGTCTGACCTGATCGTGATTGCTGAAGAAATAGAGCGGCCAGTCGCTGGCCGACATTTCGTTAGCGTCTTTAATTTGTTTGCGAAACTCCGGCGGCGATAGCTTGTTCAAGTCGGCAAAGAAAAAATTCATCGGCAGCTGAATCTCGTCGTGATTTTTGCCATAGTTTTGTGCCAGTTGCGTCGCATCTTTAGCTGCAGTCTCGCCGATCAACACGGGATGATCAGGATAACTGTCGAGCACCGACCGGAGTTCGCGAAAAACATCATGCACTTCTGGCAGGTGGTCGTTATATTTATACTCCATGGCCGGGTCGCCAAATGAATTTGGTTTGCCACCAGGAATTAGGGGGTTATCTCTCAGTTGCGGATCTTCAAACAAGACCCCCACGGCATCAAGCCTGAAACCTGACGCACCGCGATCGAGCCAGAAGCGCGTTGTGTCATACATAGCCTTGCGCACTTCTGGATTTCTCCAATTGATATCAGGTTGTTCTGGATAGAAAAAATGATAATAGTACTGATTTGTTTTCGGGTCGAGCTTCCAGGCTGAGTGTCCGAATAATGACTGCCAGTTGTTTGGCGGTCCGCCATTTTTGCCATCGTGCCATATATAGTAATCGCGCTTAGGATTGTCTTTTGACGAAGCTGATTCGATAAACCAGGGATGTTTGTCAGAAGTATGGTTCATTACCAGATCCATTACTATCTTGATATTGCGTTTGCGTGCTTCGGCAGCGAGCTTTTCAAAATCGGCCAGGGTGCCATATCGAGGATCTATAGCGCAGTAATCCGAAATGTCATAACCAAAATCGACCTGCGGTGAAGGGTAGCAGGGCGTTATCCAGATCGCGTCGACGCCCAGGTCTTTCAAATAATCAAGTTTAGAAGTGATACCAGAAAGATTTCCCATACCGGTGTTCTTAGCGTCGGCGAAACTGCGGGGATAGACCTCATAGAAAACTGCTGATTTCCACCACGGTTCAGCGCTGCTGCTTTGCACCGCGGATATTTTCATTCGGTTGTCGTGAGGAACAGCTTGGGTTGACTCAGAACTCTTAGCGGACGGACTGACGAAACTCAAGCCCAGTGTCAATGCCAGCGTTGTCAAAGTCGCTTGTCTCATCTCGCTCTCCTGCTGTTTCGTTTGTGTTTGCTTCTTTTCTTTTCTGCAGTAATGTTATGTTTGTTGTTGTGCCAGGGTTTGATTGCTTTGAACTGAGTTGGACTTATCGTGTCGCTGGATTGTGTGCGCTGCTAGTGGATTGGACTTATTGTGTTGCAAGAACGCGTTTTGCGGCGTGGCTGTGTCAAGTTGCGCTTGTGGCTGCGCGTCGCGCCTCAAGATCTTCCCAGCGCTTATACAATTTCTCGACCGCATGTTGCGCATCCTCGACGTCCTGATGCATGCTCGCCAGCTTCTCGTTGTCGGAGGAAACTGTCTGATCAGTCATGGCTTCCTTTAATTTCACTACATTCGCCTCAGCCTTTTCTATGCGCTCGGAAATTTCTAGCAGCTCTTTTTTCTCAGATGTAGAGAGACCACGAGGACGATCTTTGGCGGCCTTGTTTCTTGCGCTCTTTTCCTTTGCCGCTTTCTCTTCTTCTTGCGCTTCAGTGAACTGCTCCCACTGGGAGTAATCAGCAAAGTAGTCGGCACCACCTTTTCCATCGAGCGCCAGAATTATATTTGGTACTTCGTGGATCATAAAGCGGTCGTGTGTTACAAGCACAACTGCGCCGGGAAATTCAAGTAGGCTTTCCTCGAGAACCTCAAGCGACGGCAAATCTAGATTATTCGTAGGTTCGTCGAGAATAAGTAAATCCGCGGGTTCTTTCATCAAGTTGGCGATAAGAATACGCGCCTGTTCACCGCCTGAAAGATGGCTGATTGGCATGTGCAACTGATCTTGTTTGAACAAGAAGCGTCGAGCCCAGGTTGAAACATGAATGCTGCGATCTCTATACACTACCGCGTCGCCGGCAGGACAGAGTGATTGCCAGAGTGTAAGAGATTGGTCGAGTTGTTCGCGATTCTGGTCGAACCATACTATGCGCAAACGATCGGCCCGCTTAACGGTGCCTTTGTCCGGTTCAATCTGACCGGTCAAGATTCGCAATAACGTAGTTTTGCCGCTGCCGTTGGCACCGAGCAGACCAACTCTAGTGCCGGGACTAAGCACGAGGTCAAGCTTGTTTAATAAGGTGCGTCCGCCAAGCTCCTTGTGGATGCCTTTTGTGACCAGAAGCTCTTTCGTTTTTCGGTTTGTCGAGTCGAAATCAATATCGATTTTGGTGTTCTGCGAGTTTCTCGTGCGCACTTCAGCATGCGAATCGAACAACTCCCCGGCATCTTTAATTCGTGCTGATGACTTTGTCTGGCGGGCTCGGGCGCCGCGCATTAGCCAGGCTACTTCTCTTCTGACTTTGCTTGCCAGTGCTTGCTCGAGATTTGCTTGCGATTTGAAATATTCTTCGCGTGCCATCAGGAAGTCATGATAGGTGCCCTTCACGCTGAGGCAGCCTTCTTCATAACCGGGATTGACTTCGACTATTCGGGTACTGACATTCTCGAGAAATTGCCTGTCGTGGCTTACAAGCATTATTGAATAGCGTGCTTGCTGCAGCAATTTTTCCAGCCAGATTACGCCTTCGAGATCCAGGTGATTCGTTGGTTCATCCAACAAAAACAAATCGGGCTCTTTAATGAGTTCGCGGGCGATTGCCAGACGCTTGCGCCAACCTCCGGAGAGACTCGAAACTTCTTGGCTGCGATCATCAAAGCCAAACTGAGTTATTTGCTTGTCGACCCTGTTATCCGCTTCATGTTCTTCTAATTTCAAACAGGCGACTGCATTTTGTAAAACTTGACCAACTTCAGATTCGCTAAATTCGTCTTCTTGAGCGAGATAGCAAACACGCAAATCCTTCCTTGTCGTGATCGAACCTTCGTCAGGGTCGACTTCACGGCAGATGATCTTCATCAAGGTGGATTTGCCCGCACCGTTGGGACCGACCACACCAATCTTCTCGCCCTCTTCAAAAGAAACTGATAGATTCTGGAAGAGAGGGCGGGATCTGTATGACTTAGTTAGTTTTTGGCAATTGAGCAAAAGAGACATGGCAATGCGCTTCTAGCACCGGCTGCGGCTTATGGAAGGCTTAGTTTATCATTCTTGGCAGCGGTTTTGGGGCAATACTATATAAGTCATGGCCATGAATAGGCGTTGCCACGAGGACAATGTTGTTTTAAGCTAGCTGATGACATATTGCTTTCTTGTTGCTTTGACACGATTAACTAGCACCGGCTGAAACTATGCGAATAGCGAAACTGATTTTTTCGACGATTACCATCTCATTATGCGCCTTCAGATGATTTGAGTGACAAGCTTTATGCTATTCGTGAGCTGAAGACTCATTTCGTCAAAAGTGAAAAAATGTTCAAAGTGATACCAGTACTGCATTACTGTGACGACAAATCGGCGCTTGAGCTTCTGACGGCCATCAGTAAAGAAAATCCGCATGAGAATGTGCGCCAGTTTGCCAATTTGCTACTCGGCCAGCAGGTAATAAGAACCAACGGCGATATGGCTAGCAAATCATTCAAAGCGGCCATTCTGGGAAACGGTGGCAATAATGCCCTCGATCAAGCTTCAAGAGCCGGTGTTAGTGCTGTCGCTCGTCAAGATCTCGCTTCGCTTGCAAGGCTAAACAAGCATAAGTTCAAATCAACTGAATGACGAGAAGTCTTGAAAACAGCGCTATCTCACCTGCAAGTTCGCGTTTTATGCGATGATTCGCTCGTGATTTTTAGCTCCTGTTACTGGAGGCTTCGTCGTGAAGTCAAGGCATTGTTTGTGTCCGATTTTAATATGTGTTGCGATGGCAAGCAATTCATTATGCGCCGCAGTCTTGCTCAGTGCTCCGGTACTGGCGAAGTCGTCTGTTGGTGGGAGTTTGGCAGCCAACAGCAAATCGGCAAAGGCTGAGCCGGTTGATCGATACACTTTGCCAAAGAATTCGCTGCCTTTTGAATATGAGCTTTCCTTCGAGCCAAATTTCGTCAACTTTACTTTCTCAGGCACGGAGAAGGTGAAAATAAAAGTAACGCATCCAACAAAAGAGTTGGTGTTGAACGGGCTTGAATTGAAAATTTCTGCAGCATCGTTAATGGCGTCTACCAGCGAGTCGGCCAAAAATTTGCAAGTTAAGCCTGAGCCTGCGGCGGAGAAAATTCATTTTCTTTCCGCCGAAACACTTCCGGTCGGCACTTATTTATTGTCTTGCAAGTTTCAGGGTGTGCTGAATAATCAATTGCGTGGATTCTATCGTTCCAGTTATGTGGACGACAAGAACGTTCGTCACTGGCTTGCAGCCACTCAAATGGAGCCGACCGATGCGCGAAGGATGTTCCCTTGCTATGACGAACCAGCCTACAAAGCAAAATTTCGCATAAATGCTTTAATCGGAAAGGATCTCGCCGCAATTTCCAATGCACCAGTTGAGCGCGAAGAAAAGCTTGGAGCTGAGAAAAAAATTGTGCATTTTGAATCTACTCCGCGCATGTCAACATATTTGTTGGCACTTATCGTCGGCAATTTCAAAAGCGCCGGCCAGACCCATGCAGGCAATGTGCCAATTCGAGTGTGGGCAGTGGATGGAAAAGAACATCTCGGCAAGTTCGCTCTGGGCGAAGCCGGAAAAATTCTCGACTTTGAAGCAAAATATTTCGGCATTCCATATTTTGGTAAAAAACTCGACTTGATTGCGCTGCCAGAGCTAGGCATGTTTAGTGCAATGGAGAACGCCGGTGCCATCACGTTTCACGATACGACGCTGCTGGCTGATGAGAGTACTAGCTCAGCTTCAAGACGCGTGGGAATTATTGGAGTAATGGCGCACGAAATGGCGCATCAATGGTTTGGTGATCTGGTCACAATGAAATGGTGGGATGATCTCTGGCTAAACGAAGCTTTCGCTTCCTGGATGTCTCCTAAAGTTCTAGAGGCGCTGTATCCGAATTCCGAAGCTAGCACTGATGCGGTCTACTCTCGCTACGGAGCTATGTCTACCGATTCTCTTAAGGCGACGCGACCTATACATGGCTCTGTGATAAATCCTTCGCAGGCTGTGGAAATGTTTGACGGAATTACATATCAGAAAGGCGCGGCTGTGCTTTCGATGCTCGAGTCTTATGTCGGCGAGGCTGCTTTTCAGAAAGGCATTCATAAATATTTGACTGAGCACTCTCTGGCTAATGCTACTGCTGCCGACTTTTGGACAGCCATTTCGGCAGAAGCAAAAGGCGCTCCGGTGCCTGCCATTATGCAGCGCTTTGTGTTTCAGCCGGGATATCCGCAGCTTGATGTGCGCATCTCTGCCGATAAGAAGAGTGCGAGTATCACTCAATATCGGCAATTGAAAACGGGTGAAGATAAAGGTGATTCTGCACTATGGTTGGTGCCCGTGGCAACGCGATCTTTAGCTAATGATGCTGCGCCGAGTTACACGAATAGAAGCGGCGTTAAGGGGCAGGCAAAATACACCTTGGTGTCGGCTCGCAGGCAGTCTGTGCCATTGGACCTTGTCGCTGCACCGATGTTCTTCAATGCTGGGGCTAAAGGGTATTATGAAACAAGCTATGAGAAGAATTATTTGCAGCAGCTGCAGAAAAATTTTGCCAAACTGAGTCGAGAAGAAAAATTGGTATTGCTCAATGACTGTGAAACTCAAGTGGCTTGGGGGGCAGTTTCCATTGAGGACTATTATAAC
>Ga0182030_10017518_pt1 | contig 13814 bp, 12 predicted proteins | sample 812S3MmetaG_FD_121299 | JGI IMG/M metagenome (GOLD analysis project Ga0182030, IMG submission 121299) | Permafrost microbial communities from Stordalen Mire, Sweden - 812S3M metaG (Illumina Assembly) | ecosystem: Environmental > Terrestrial > Soil > Wetlands > Permafrost | place: Sweden... | reverse complement strand
CTGTCCAAAGTCCGCGCTTGATGACGCCATCGCCAACTGTTGCGCGGCGTTGACGCGGCCGAGTGCGACAACTTCTTCACATGTTGCGGCTACGGAATCGACTAAAAGGGAACTGCTCTAGTGTTGAAACTCATGAGCCTGGCGCCGTGATGCAATGACCACGTCCGGCGGATCGCGGAAGGCCGCCGATGCGTTCGCCAAACGTCGGCTTTACGCCGACCGGCCGTCATGCCCGGCCTTGTGCCGGGCATCCACGCCACCCCGCGAGGCTCAATTCCAAACGTTATGCGCAACGGCCCGGCGTGGATGGCCGGGACAAGCCCGGCCATGACGGCTCAGGGGCTTGGCAAGGACCAGTCACGACCCGCAATGCCGGCGTTCGGCGATTGCCGCCATCCTAGATCTGCGTCGTCAAGGACAGTTTCGAGCCGTTTTGCGACATCCACTGTCGGCGCCAAGCGCATTTGCTGAGAGATGCGCTCTAACGCGACGCCGCGTCGACCAGATGCAGGATCGACCGGTAGCGCCGGCCGGAATGGGAGGCGAGGCCGATCTCGCAGGTTCGGCTGGTGGAATAGCCTTCCCGGCACGCCTCGGGCAGCGCCTCGCCGAGATGGCGCAGCGCGTGGTCGTTGAGTTCCGGCGTCGAAAAACCCTTGTCGCCGGCGAAGCCGCAGCATTTGACGTCCGGCGGCGCGATCACTTCTTTCGCACAGAGTTTCGCCACGCCCAGCAGCGCATCGGCGAGGCCCATCTTGCGGATAGAGCAGGTCGCATGCAGCGCGACCGGACCTTCGACCGGGCGGAGTTCGAGCTTCGGCAGGATGTCGCGCGCCAGGAATTCGACCAGATCGAGCGGCGCGAAATCTTCGCCGGAAAAAGCTTTCGCCCGCGACGCACAGGGCGACGTATCAAAAACCACGGGGATTTTCTCGCCCTGCCCCGAGAGACGCGCCGCCAGCTCAAGCGCCTTGGCCTCGGCGGTTTCCGAAAGCCCCTTGGAGGCGAAAGGCTGGCCGCAGCACAGGTCGTCGAGGCCTTCAGGCGGGACAAGCCGGTAGCCCGCGCGAAAAAACACGCGCGCCGCGACTTCGCGCAAATCCTCGCTGTCGTCGCCGCGCGGCGGCCCCATGGCGCGGCTGGCGCAGCTTTCGAAAAACAGCACCGGCGCGCCGCAGCCCGTCGTCGCGGCGGAAAGTTTGCCGCGGGAGCGCGGGAATTGCGGCGTCCATTTCGGCGCGCCGAATTTTTCGCGCGCCAACCGCGCCCCCGCCTGCATGACCTCGGGACCGACGATCTTATGCGCGAGATCGGCGCCGGCCAGCGCCAGGCGCGTGGCGTTGAGCGTCAGGCCGAAATGATCGCCGACGCCGGCCCCGATCTTTCTGGCAAGAGGCGCGGCCTTCTCTTTGCGCAGGCTGCGGATGAATGCGCCCGTGTCGATTTCGAGCGGACAGACGGTCGAGCAGAGCGAACAGCCGGCGCAGGTCGTGTCCCCAGCGTAGGCATAGGCCTGTTGCATATCCGCGAGACGCGGCGCCGTGGGATCGACGCATTCGAGCCGCGCCATTTCCCGCGCCGAGGCGATGCGCTGGCGCGGCGACAGCGTCAGGCCGTGCGACGGACAATTCGGCTCGCAGAAACCGCATTCGATGCAGCTGTCGACCAGGCTTGAGACCTTCGGCAGGGATTTCAGGTTCTTCAGATGCGCCTGCGGATCGTCATTGAGGATCACGCCGGGATTGAGCAGGTTTTCAGGATCGACGAGCGCCTTTATGCGCCGCATCAGCGCGGTCGCCGCAGCGCCCCATTCGCGCTCGACAAAGGGCGCCATGTTGCGGCCGGTGCCGTGTTCCGCCTTGAGCGAGCCGTCATACTTGCCGACGACGAGATCGGCCAGCAATTGCATGAAGCAGGCATAGCGCGCGATTTCCGCCTTATCCTCAAACCCCTGCGCAAAGACGAAATGCAGGTTGCCTTCGAGCGCATGGCCGAAGATGATCGCCTGGTCATAGCCATTCGCGTCGAGCAAGGCGCGCAGGTCGGAGGTCGCCTCGGCCAGCCTTTCGACGGGAAAGGCCACGTCCTCGATGATCACTGTCGTTCCCGCCGGGCGCCTGCCGCCGACCGCTGGGAAGGCCCCCTTGCGAATGTCCCAAAGGCGCGCGCATTCCAATGCGTCGTGCGAAAAATTCACGCCGTTCAGCGTTGTCGTCGCGTCGATCGCCGCGCTCACGAGCCCGATGCGCTCGTCGAGCGCCGCGCGGTCAGGGCCTCGCGCCTCGATCAGCAAAGCGGCCGCGCCGACGCCGAGCTTGTCGACATCGACCGGCATGCCACGTTTGAACTTGACGCTTTCGAGCGTGGCGCGGTCGAGCAATTCCACGGCGTCGACGGGCGTGCGCTTCAGCGCGGAGACGGCGCGGCAGGCCGAGGGAAGATCGCCGAAGACGACAAAGGCCGTAGCCTTGTCGCGATAGTCGGGCACACATTTGTAATCGATGCGCGAAATGAAGCCGAGCGTGCCTTCCGAGCCGATCATCAGATGGACAAGGATATCAATAGGGTCTTCGAAATCGACCAGCGCATTGATGGCGTAGCCGGTTGTGTTTTTCAGCCGGAATTTGTCGCGGATTCGGGCGGCCAGCGCCGGGTCCGCAAGCGCGTCGCGCGCAATCGCGGCGAGACCGTCGAGCAGCGCCGCATGGCTGGAGCGGAAGGCCGCGACGCTGGCGGGGTCGCACGTGTCGAGCACTGCGCCATCCGACAGCGCGACGCGCATGGATGTCATGGTGTGATAGGAATTCTGGCCTGTGCCGCAGCACATGCCCGAGGCGTTGTTGGCGGCTATGCCGCCGATCTTCGCCGTGGCGATCGAGGCCGGGTCGGGGCCGATCTTGCGGCCGAAGGGAGACAGCAGCCGGTTGGCGTCGCCGCCGACGAGCGAGGGTCCTAACCCGGCGACTTCAGTCTGGGGATCATAGGCGAAAGTGCGAAACCCCTCACCGAGCGTGATGAGAACCGAATCCGTCACCGCCTGACCGGACAGCGACGTGCCGGCGGCGCGGAAGGTCACGGGCGCCGAATAGAGGCGGGAGAGCCTGAGCACGCCGAGAATCTGCGTCTCGCTCTCGACGATGACGACGATTTGCGGATCGAGGCGATAGAAACTCGCATCGGTTCCATAGGCGAAGGTGCGCAGGGAATCGGTGACGACAGCATCCTTCGGAACGACCGAAGTGAATGCGAGTGCCAGTGCGGCGTAATCCACTTTTGGCATGGCGGCTTTCCTGCCGATTTAACCGCCCCGCAAGCAAAGGCCTGCGGGGCGTGAACATCAAGGCGCGACGACCGGGATGATCCAGGGAATTAAGAATTGCTGGATCACCACGAGCACGCTGAGCATCAGGGTCAGGATAATGCTGTGCGAAAAAGTGCGCGCGAAGACCACGCCTTCCTGGCCCTTGAGATTGGTGACGGCGACGCCGGTCGCGATGTTCTGCGGCGACACCATCTTGCCCATCACGCCGCCCGACGAATTGGTGGCGGCGAACAGCACCGGATTGAGGTTGAGCTGGCGCGCGGCGACGACCTGCAAATTGCCAAACAGCGCGTTGCCCGAGGTGTCGCTGCCCGAGAGCATGACCGCGACCCAGCCCAGGAAAGGTGAGAGCAGCACGAACAACTTGCCGGTCGAGGCCGCCGCGTGGCCCAGCGTATAGGCGATGCCGGAATAGTTCATGAGATAGGCGAGGCCGATGATCAGCATCACCGTGATGATGGCGATCCAGGACTGCTTGAGCGTCACCCCGATACAGGCGATGAAATCCTTTGGCGACAGTCTGACTATGATGGAGGTGATGATCGCCGCGAGCAGGATCGCCGTTCCCGTGCCCAGCGGCTGGAAGGTCCAGACGGCGGCATAAGGCTTGGCGCCATAGAGTGTTATGGCGATGGCGTTGTGCAGGCCCGGCCAGTTCACCTTGGACTGCGCCATGGCGGCGACACCCAGATGCGTCCAGGCGATGACGATCACCGATACGATCAGCCAGGGCAACCAGCCTTGCCAGGGCGAAACAGCAGCGGGCGCGCCTTCGACCTTTTCCATCGTCACTTGCTGCACTTCGAACTCGGGGTCGGGCGCCGGACGCCAGACCTGCAGGAACAACAGCGTACAAATGAGCGAGCCAAGCGACGCCAGAACGTCGGTCAGCGCATAGTCGAGGAAGTTCGAGGTGACAAATTGCGAAACGCCGAAGCTGCCGCCCGCGACCAGTAGCACCGGCCACAAAGCCTTCACCGAGCGCATGCCCCCATAAACCGCCATGACGTAGAAGGGCAGGATCAGCGCGAGGACCGGCAATTGCCGGCCGACCATGGCGCCGAGCGTGGCCGCCGGAAGCCCCGTCACCGCGCCGAGAACCGTCACGGGAACGCCGAGCGCGCCGAAGGCGACCGGCGCCGTGTTGAAGATCAGCACGAAGACCAGCGCCTCGATCGGCGGAAAGCCGACGAGGATGAGCAGCGAACTGGTGATGGCGACCGGCGTGCCGAAGCCGGAAATGCCTTCGAGCAGCGCGCCGAAACAGAAGCCGATGACCACCAGCACGATGCGGCGGTCGTCGGGCAGATGCTGAATGACCCAGGCGCGGAAAGCATCGAAACGGCCGGAGCGCACCGCGACATTGTACAGCAGCAGTGCGTTTACGACGATCCACATCACCGGCCAGAGCGCGAAGACCGCGCCATTGACCACCGAATTGATCGCGAGGTGCGCCGGCATTTGCCAGACGCCGATGGCGATGACGAGGCCGACGACGAGGCCCGCGAGCGCCGCCTGCCAGCCGGGCCGCCGCAAGAGCCCGAGCAGCACCAGAAGCGTCACGATCGGCAGGATCGCCACGAGAAACGAGAGCCCGAGGCTGTCCGCCACCGGGGTCAAAAGCTGATTGAACATGTCCCCTCCCAAAAGCCCTTGCACGGGCTGCTGTTTTCGTAAGGTCCGCGTTACGACGCCTGCCAGCTGAAGCCGATGGAGAGGCGTGGTCTTTTTTATTTACCACTGATAGGTACAGGAAAAATTTTTGTCTCGCAAGATGTCCGCACTCGTCTTATCATAGGACTTTCGAGAGCCTATCAGATTTCAGGAAGCGCGCCATGGAGCCCGTGAAGAACCAGAAGCTTGCCGACGCCATCGCGGAGCATCTGGAGCAATTGATCCTCGAAGGCGCGCTGCGGCCAGGCGAACGGCTCGCGGCCGAGCGCGAACTGGCGGAAAAGCTTGAAGTCTCCCGCCCGTCGCTTCGCGAGGCTCTGGAAAAGCTGCAGGCGCGCGGCCTGATCGAAACTGGAAAATCAGGAACCTTCGTCACCCAATTCATGGCGCCGATGACCCGGCCGCTCGCGACGATGATGCAGTCGAACGAACAGGCGCTGATCGATTATCTCGAATATCGCACACTGGTCGAAGGGGAGGCGGCTCGTCTCGCGGCCCTGCGCGCTACGGACATGGAACGCGCGGCCATCGCCGACTGCATGGATCGCATGCGCGCGGCCCATAAACTCGACGACCCTACCGCCGAGGGCGAGGTCGACGTCGACCTTCACCTTCTCGTTTACGAGGCGGCGCACAATCTCGTGCTTCTGCATGTGATGCGCGCCTTTTCGGAAATGCTGCGCGGCGGAGTCTTCTATAATCGGCATCAGCTCTATGTGCGGCCCGGCGTCCGCGACCTGCTGCTGGAGCAGCATCTCGCCATTGGCGAGGCGGTGCTGGCGCGCGATCCGGAAAAGGCGGCGGAAGCCGCTTCCAACCATGTCCGGGCAACCGCCGCGACGCTGGACGAGATCAGACAGGAGCAGATGCGGGTCGCCCGCGCCCTGCGTCGCATGGGCCGCTCGGAATTCGTTTCTAATTAAGCCCATCCTTACGTGGTAATATAAATTGACCACGTAAACTTTCCTGTTTATAAGACCTGTAAAGGCAGCCGCGACGAGCTTGGCCCCAAGAAATCAAAAAATGGGATGGAACGGTGTCGAACGATCAGCTCCCGCGTGTCGGCCTTTTTGTGACCTGCCTCGTCGACGCGATGCGGCCCAATATTGGCTTCGCCGCCATAAAGCTGCTTGAGGCCGCCGGCTGCAAGGTCGAGGTCCCCCGTGCGCAGACCTGCTGCGGCCAACCCGCCTTCAACAGCGGCGCCGACGCGCAAACCATCCCCATCGCCCGCCAGGTCATCGAGAGTTTCGAGCCCTATGACTATCTCGTCGCGCCCTCCGGGTCCTGCGCCGGCATGATCAAGGCGCATTATCCCGAGCTATTCGCCAACGACCCCGCTTGGCGCGCCCGCGCCGAAAGGCTTGGCGCCAAGTGCCATGAACTCCTGAGCTTTCTCGTCGATATCCGTGGCTTCAAGCCGCAAAACATCGCCTGCAAGGCCAGCGCGACCTATCACGATTCCTGCTCGGGCCTGCGCGAAATGGGCGTCAAGGCGCAGCCGCGAAAATTGCTCGGATCGGTCGAGGGGCTGGAGATGCGCGCGCTCGAAGGCGAGGAGACCTGCTGCGGCTTCGGCGGAACTTTTTGCGTCAAATATTCCAACATCTCCAACAGCATCGTCGGCGATAAGGCGGAGCACATCACCGCGAGTGGCGCGGACCTGCTGCTCGGCGGCGATCTCGGCTGCCTGATGAACATGGCGGGCAAGCTCAGTCGAGAAGGCGCGAAAACACGGGTTTTTCATGCGGCGGAAGTGCTGGCGGGCATGGCCGGCGCAGCGATCGGGGAGGAGACTTAGAGATGATCCGCACCCATTGCGCCGTCATGGCCGGCCATAGCCCGCCGAAAGACGGGCGTCTCTCGACGCCCTATGTCCCGGCCATCCACGCGGCTCCGCTGCGCATAACTTTTGGAATTGAGCCTCGCGGCTCGGCGTGGATGCCCGGCACAAGGCCGGGCATGACGTCCGTGGGTTGCAAAAGCCAGAAAAATTACAACCATGCTCGCCGAACTGGACAGCGGTGGGACAAGCCCGGCCATGACGGGGAGGACGCCCGATGACAGCGCTGGCGCAGGACTTCCAGACCCGTGTGGACAAGGCTTTGGCCGACGGGCAGCTCAAAGTGGCGATCGAGCGCACCACCGGCAACGCCCGGCGCAAGCGCGCCGCCGCTGTCTCCGCTTGGCCGGAATTCGACGCGGCGCGCAAAGCCGCGGCGGCGATCAAGGACCACGCCATCACCCACATGGCGTATTACCTCGAAATGTTCGAGCGCAACGCCATTGCATCCGGGACCCAGGTGCATTGGGCGCGCAATTCCGACGAGGCCTGCGCCATTGTCGTAGGCATTTGCAAGGCGGCGGGCGCCAAGACCGTCACTCGCTCGAAAAGTATGCTTGGCGAGGAGATCGGCTTGCCGCATGCCCTCGCCGCCGCCGGATTGCGCCGGGTTGAAACCGATCTGGCCGAGCACATCATCCAGCTTGCCGACGAGACGCCCTCGCACATCATCTGGCCCGCCGCCCATCACACCAAGGAGGATGTCGCCCTCCTCTTCGCCGAACACCACCGCGACAAGACGCCGACGACCGATATCGAGAGCATGGTGGAATCGGCTCGGCGCGAATTGCGCGACGATTTCTTCGCCGCCGAGGTCGGAATATCCGGCGCCAATTATCTCGTCGCCGAGACCGGCGCCATTTGCACCATCACCAACGAGGGCAATGCCGAACTGACGACGACGCCGCCGCGCGTGCATATCGTCACGGCGGGCATAGAGAAGATCGTCGCGACCACCGAACATGCGCTGCAATTGACTCGCGTGCTGGTGCGCTCGGCGACAGGCGCCGACCTCACCCAATATACGACCTTCCACAGCGGCCCGAAGCGCGCGGGGGACCGCGACGGTCCCGAGCAATTCCACATCGTTCTGGTCGATCACGGGCGCACCAAAATGCTGGTGGACATGCCGGAAATGCTGCGCTGCCTGCGCTGCGGCGCCTGTCTCAACCATTGCGTGGTCTATCGCGCCATCGGCGGCCACGCCTATGGCGCCGCCTATCCCGGTCCCATGGGTTCGGTGCTGACCCCCGTCTTTGACGGGTTGAAAGAATCCCGCGACCTGCCGCACGCCTGCACGCTCAACGGCCAGTGCCGGCAGGTCTGCCCGGTCGACATCCCCCTGCCGACGCTGCTGCGCTCCTGGCGCGAAAAGAGCTGGCGCAAGGGGCTGGAGCCCGCGACGACGCGCTTTGCTTTGGGCCTCTGGGCTTTCGCAGCGGCGCATCCAGTCCTTTACCGGCTCGGCGTCGCCTTCGCCCTTCCGGTGATACGCCTTTTCGCTCGTGGCGGCTGGATTTCGAAAATGCCGCTGGCAGGCGGCTGGACCGATGCGCGCGACCTGCCGAAGCCGCCGACGAAAAGCTTCATGGCGCAATATTTTGACGGGAAGGTTCGATGAGCGCCCGAGATGCGATATTTGCCGCCATACGCGCGGCGCGGCCCGAGGCCGATGCGCCCGCGACGATCGCGACTCAAGCGGAGGCCTGCGCGGCCGCCATGACAAAGACCCTGCCCCTGCTCGAAAACAGCGACCTCGTTGCTCTTTTCACGCTACGCGCCAGCGCGGAAAAGGTCGGCGCCACCGTCGAGCGCCTGGCTAGCCTTGGTGAATTACCCGAAGCCGTGGCGCGCTATGCAAGCGAAAACAACCTCGCGCCCGAATTGGCGCTGCAACCCGATCCCGCCCTGCAACAGCTCGACTGGAGCGGATTGCAGGCCGATGCGACGCTTGCGCCCGACACGCCGCTCGCCGTCGGGCTGGCGCTGTGCGGCGTGGCGGAAACGGGATCGCTGGTGTTTCATTCTGCGCCGACGGCGCCGACGCTGTTCGGCTTCCTGCCGCTGCATCATATTGTCGCACTGGACGCGAAAAGCCTGTCGCCCAGGTTCGAGGATTACGCGGCTTCCGACATCGGCAAGCTTTCGCCGCGGAACGTGAATTTCATCACCGGGGCCAGCGGCACCACCGACATCGAGGGCGTGCTGGCGCGCGGCGCGCATGGGCCGCGCAAGCTGCATATCGTGATTTATGGGTGAGGCAAATTCAATCGGTCCCGCTTGACCGTCCAATCGGCGGCCCCGGCGTGCGGTGCAAGTATTTGACCGTCAGAAACGCGCCAATCCAGGATCCCGCAGCGGCGAAAAGGACGTAGATCCAATCGTTGGTGTAAGAAATCACCGCGAAGGACGAGAGCAGATACCAAAGACTGCTCCAGGTCGCGGCCGGACCGGCGCGTCGGGCTGCGACCGAAGCTGTGAACATCACATACACAGCATCGGTCGCGGCGGTGGCAAGGATCACGCCCAGCGCCACGGCGAGATCGACGCGCCCGATATTGAAGCCGCTCATCACCTGGTTCGGGGCCTTATGGAATTGTCAGCGTTTGGCCGGGATAAACGAGATTCGGATGGTGGATTTTCGTCGGATTGGCCTCGTAAATTTTCGGATAGAGAGCCCCTCGCCCGAGCCTCTCGCGGCTGATGCGCCAAAGCGTATCGCCTCGCAGGACTTTCGCGTCGCCGCTGTTCGCTTCCAAACCCAACGCGTGCGGTTTCGCTGGTTCGCCGGCTTGGCCCGAAAGCGCCGCGTCCCCTGAGTTCGAGAGCTGGGCCTGCGGCGATATCGAAAACGCCTGGATCGCGCGAACCTCCACTTGGGGTCCACCGGACGAGGTCGAGCTTCGCAGCGACAAATCATGCGCGCCGGTTGCGAGGCGTGGCGGCAAAAGTATAAATTCGCCGCTGACGTCATCCGCCTGCGCCTCCAGCACGGTCTCACCATTGTCGAGCAGTTCGACTTTGGCGCCGGGCTTGGCGCCGCCCGCAATGATGACGTCGCCATTGGGCAAGATCCGCGCGATGTCGATGCGGAGGCTGGGGGATGCCGAGGTTACCGCCTTGGCGCCAGGAGAAGCCGAAAGCAGCGACGACGCTGGAGACGCACTCAGCTCCCCTCTCGATAGGCTTTCCAAGCTTTCATTAAGGCGCGGCATCCGGGCAAACCACCAGCCGGCCAAAGCCAGGATGCAAACGACTGCGCCGCCCCAACCGATCATGGGACCCAAGACATCCGATTTTCGGATCATTTTATCCTCCTGCCAAGCCATGCGGGCGGAGCCATGCGGAGGTGCCCGCGCGCAAGAAGAATTTGGACCTGGCTGGAGTGCAAGGCAATCAAGCAGAAGCCGTAGACGCCGCCTAATTCGGGCCAGCCGTAAGGCCGTCATTCAAGGCTTGATGCTGCCTTCCCGGCTTGCCGACCTTCGCCAACTGGCTGAGCATGAATTGGGGCGCCAGCCGGCTCATGATCTTCAGCAGGTTGCTTTGACCGGGTCGAATTTCCAACTGCCCGGCATCCATGCCCGCGATTGCGCGGCTGACCAGCGTTTCGACGGCCATCGCTTTCAGGCCCTTCGTTTCTTCGGCGAACTCGCCCCGAAACAGAGGCGTTTCAACGCCTGGAGGCGCCAGTTCGATCAGCTTGACGCCGGTTCCCGCAAGCTGGACGCGCAAGGATTGACTATAGGAATGGATCGCATCCTTGGTCGCGCAGTAAATCGGCGACAGTGGCATGGGGATGAAGGCGAGACCTGAGGAAACATTGACGATGAGGGCGCCTTCGCGCGTTCTGAGATGCGGCAGGAACTGCTGGATCATGCGCACCGGGCCGCACAGGTTGATTTCGATTTCGCGCGTCACGTCGATCAGGTCGTGGTCTTCATTCAAATTGAGGTTGCGCATGATCCCGGCGTTATTGACGAGCGTATCGAGCCTCGGGAAACTCGCCAGCACGACCGCATGCAGCGCCCTTATCGCCTGGGGATCGCTGACGTCGCTTTGGTAACAGTGGATGGCAGGCAGCGCCCGTTTTGCATCGTCGAGTTTTTTCGCATCGCGACCGGTGACGATCACCGTGGCGCCGCGTTGCAGCAATTGCTTTGCAAGTTCGAAACCAATGCCGCTCGTTCCGCCCGTGATCATGACGGTCTTCTTTTCCATATTCATGGGGACGCTCGCTTTTGATTTGACCAAGCGCTGTATTTAGCCGGTTGCTCTCTATATGAAAGTAGGCACTTGAAAGTTTTATACTGACCAGAAAGAGAGTATAGTGATGCCGCAATTCACTGATGAGCAGATCGCCGCCGCCCGAGCCTATTCAAAGGCGACGCCCCCCGACCATATCGATCCTCGTATCGAAGCCCTTGTGCACGAACTTATCGGTCGGATCGCCGACAAGTGGACAATGTTGATTCTTGAAGTGCTCGGCGAACAGGGCGCACTGCGGTTCACGCGCTTGGGTGAACAGGTCCACGGCGTCAGCCAGAAAATGCTTACACAGACTTTGCGTCAGATGGAGCGCGACGGCCTTGTAACAAGAACGGTTTATCCGGTCGTGCCGCCAAAGGTCGAATTGAATTGACAGAACTCGGCCTTGGTCTCGGCGCCGCTTTCTGCGGCGTTTGGGTTTGGGCGGCCGACAATCTCAACAAGGTCGAAGCGGCGCGCCAACAGTTCGATGCGCAGCCAAAAAAAGGCTGAGAGGAAACGGCGCCGCACGTTTGTTCTCCAGCATCAATTTTTGCAGAGCCAGTCAACGATGGTGAGGACGACGCCAGAAAAGGCGGCTAGTATCGCACATGTCGGTCGTCCTAAGGATCAAGGCCTGCGTGGCCCAGCCAGCCCTCCCGAAGGCGAGCGACACTATCGGTGACGAATAATGCCAAGTTCTGCGCCGTCAAACCAACGTTCCATGGACGCCCGGCACAAGCCCCCGGACCAAGTCCGAGGATGGCGCGACGCTAGCCAAGAATCGGACGGACGCAGGACGTCTTCAGTCGAATCGCGTTTCCATCGCCAGCGCCTGCCAGGCGCGAGCGGCGTCGGAGAGAAAACCGCCCTTGCGCCAGACCAAAGCGAGGCGCCAATCGACATCCGGCTCGTCGAGCACCAGGCTGACGACGCCTGGGCTGGCGTGGCGCCTGTCGAGCAGGCGCGGCAGGAAGGCGGCGCCCACGCCCGCCGCCGCCAGTTCGACGATGAAGTCGATCTGACTCGACCGCGCCGCGACCGCCGGCTCAAAGCCTGCACGATGGCAGGCGTTGATAATCAGTCGGTTCTGCGCGAAGCCGCTTTCGAAGAGGATCAGTGGGATATCGCGCAGGTCTTCGATGGTCAGGCGCTCCCGCCGGGAGAGCGGATTGTCGGCGGCGAGCAGGGTCATCAGGGGATCGCGGCGGATCTCGTGCCATTCGAAATCCTCGTCGACCGGCAGCAGCGACGCGGCGAAGTCGATTTCGCCAAGCCGCAGGATTTCCTCGAGCCGCGCGCTGCCATGCTCGACCAGCCTGATGTCAATACCGGGATGGAGCTTGCGGAAACGGGCGAAAAGCGGCGCGAACAGGATGCCGCTGCCGACCGGCGGCAGGCCCAGCCGCAGCACGCCGCGCTTCAGCCCGCGCAATTCGGCGAGCTCGGCGAGCAAATCGTCGCGTTCCGCCAAAAGGCGAAGCGCACGGGCGTAAACCGCTTCGCCGACAGGGGTCATGCGGGGTTTTGCCGCGAGACGGTCAAGCAGCGGCGCGCCGATTTCCGCTTCGATCTGCCGAACCGCCTTGCTGACCGTGGACTGAGTGGCGCACAATGTCTTGCCCGCGGCGGTGAAGCCGTTCTGACGGATGACCTCGACAAAGGCGCGAAGATTTTTCAATTCCATAGCCATTCCAGTATGGAATGGCGTTTCATAAATCAACTGTCATTCCAAAATGGAATGGTTGTCAGGAAATCAATTCATTTCCCGACTTGGCCGATTTGAGGTAATTTGCCGCGCAGACGCAGAGAACAAAAAGGCGAAAAAAATCGCCAGCCACCTGGAGGAAAACATGGATCGCAATGATTCCGCTCAAGACAATTCGGCTCAAGAGAATCAGGCTCAAGAGACCCGCGAATGGCTGGAGGCGCTGAACTCGGTTCAGACCTTCGAAGGCGTCGAACGGGTGGACAATCTACTCAGCGACGTGGTGGCCGAGGCCCGCAAGAATGGCGCGCAGCTGCCCTTCGCCTGGAACACCGCCTATATCAACACCATCCCGCCCTCGGCCCAGCCCGAGCCTCCGGGCGTCCGCTCCATCGAGACGAAAATCCGCGCGGTCATCCGCTGGAACGCCGCGGCCATCGTGCTCAAGGCCAACAAGGTCTCCTCCGAACTCGGCGGCCATATCGCCAGCTTCCAGTCCGCCGCCACGCTCTATGACGTCGGCTTCATGCATTTCTGGCGCGCGCCGAGCGAAAACCACGCCGGCGACCTCATCTTCATCCAAGGTCATTCCTCGCCCGGCATCTACGCCCGCGCCTTTCTCGAAGGACGCATCTCCGAAGAGCAGATCCTGAACTTCCGGCAGGAGGTCGACGGCAAGGGCCTCTCCTCCTATCCGCACCCCTGGCTGATGCCGGATTTCTGGCAGTTCCCGACGGTCTCTATGGGCCTGGGGCCGCTGATGGCCATCTATCAGGCGCGCTTCCTGCGCTACCTCGAAGGGCGCGGCTTGATCGAGACGCATGAGCGAAAAGTATGGGCCTTCATGGGCGACGGCGAGATGGACGAGCCGGAATCGCTCGGCGCCATTTCCCTCGCGGGGCGGGAAAAACTCGACAATCTGATCTTCGTCATCAACTGCAATCTGCAACGCCTCGACGGCCCGGTGCGCGGCAACGGCAAGATCATCCAGGAGCTTGAGGCGGATTTCCGCGGCTCCG